>Ga0194135_10000063_pt1 | contig 58068 bp, 52 predicted proteins | sample LitLau_LLRF_2013_FD_134024 | JGI IMG/M metagenome (GOLD analysis project Ga0194135, IMG submission 134024) | Freshwater sediment microbial communities in response to fracking from North America - Little Laurel Run_MetaG_LLRF_2013 (version 2) | ecosystem: Environmental > Aquatic > Freshwater >...
TAAATATTATTTTTAATCTAAATTAAAAATTGAAAACTTTGAAAAATGTAGTTTTTACAGTCTTACCTCTCACTCGAGAAAAACTGTAAAAAATGAAAAGTCTGTATAGGTATCCAACCCGTTTTAATAGGGAAAAAAAATCACAGTCTCTTTTTCACTTGGAAACTATTAAATTAAATATTAAATTAAATCTAAATTAAAAATTGAAAACTTTGAAAAATGTAGTTTTTACAGTCTTAACTTCCACTCGGAAAAAAGTTCAAAAAACCTAAAGTCTTGGTGGTTATCCAGCCATTTTTAATAGGGAAAAATTACAGTCTAGTCTTTACTCGGAGACTATTAAATTAAATATTATTTTTATTAAAAAATAAAAATTGAAAACTTCCAAAAATCCATTTTTCTCAGTCTCAGGGGTTACTCGAGAAAAACTCAGAAAAACCTAAAGTCTGTGTAGGTATCCATCCCTTTTTATTAGGGAAAATTCTCAGTCTTGTTTTTACTTGGAAAGTATTAAATTAAATATTATTTTATTTTTTTATAACAAATGGATCATTACCGTTACATGCAAAAAAAGACTGAGCGCAGAACAGCATCATTTGACCTTACTTGTCCTAATTGCGGCTCCAATGATTCCTATTCTGTAAATAATTACATTGGAGCGACAAGATTTTGTAAATGTAGACAAATTTTCACCCCAAGAGTAACTAGATATGAAGATGCTGTTGTAACTCCTACATATTATCATCCTACAACTTTACAATTTGGAGAAATCCTAGCAACTATGTACCCCCTTGAAGACACAACTCAATATGGAGAACTCCTAGTAAAGGAAGAGTAAGAGTATACTTTTAATTTTAATTAAAAGTTAAAGTAAAATCAATAGTCCAACCAGCATGAGCAGATGTAAGTTAGTAAACATCAAAGAAATACCAGTGCTTACACACCAATAAACGAATGTGATGAACATGGCAGATCTAAACTCGCTTTTAATATATTCTTTGCGGTTAGTAACCACACAGAATATAAAAAATAGCCACAATAGACAAAATGCACTAGCAAGTATGTTTTTTATCTGTTCATTATAAAAGAAATGAAATTTAAAGTAGCCTTCTGGCTGTTCATTAAGAAAATCGATTAGTTGCTTGGAATGAGTTAACTTATCAAATTTCAGAAAAAACTCCTCGTTTTCAAAGGTGAAGCCAGTCAACATACGAATCAAATATAATACTCGGGTAAACATTGTTATTAAAGTCGGTTCTTATCATTTTTGCTTTAAAAAGTCATTTTAAACTCATAGATGTCACATGGCTGGATGTTTTTGTGTGTTACACCCAACCCGAGTGTAGAGTAATAAAGAAAGTTAGTCCTGTTCTTTGGGATGATTTTCTTGTCGAAGTCTTTAAACAACTCGTAACACTTCATGTCCTTCCACACTGGAACCGTGAAGATTAATGTTTGTGTAGGCTTTACTGTAGCTATCGCAGCTTTAATACTTTTTTCAATAATTGTCTCATCGAATGGTGGGTTTATGTGTATAACTTTTCCCGGGTACTCTTTCGCATCAAAGAATGAACCCAATGATCCTTTTTCTACATCGGGAAATGCAGAATAAAAATTATTGAAATACTTATTAAAAATGTTAGAAAATCCTTCAGTCTCGTTTTTGTCATAAGAAGAATAATCATTAGCCAATGCAATATTGCCTAAATTTAAATAACTATACCGTACAACTGCAGATTGGAACATTCCTTTGTCAGTGATTTCACCTTCAAAGCTAAAAGTTCTAGATCCAAAGTACTGTTTGATCGAGTCAATAAGTTCAGGGTTGTAGTTTCCAAAGAGAATATCTCTTTTCATTTGAGAGTAGTCTCCGTTGAAAGCGCTAAATACTGGATCCGGTCCTTGATTAAGATTGTTAAAAATGTGTCGAACAAGAATGCTCTCGAGATCTTTTTTAGAAACCCCAAATTTGTTTGAAATAATTTCTACTCCCTTTTCATAAAATAATTTTCTTTTCAGTTCAGTAAGAGTCTGCTCGGAGAGATCAGTTGAAATATTTTCAAGTAGTTTCTTGTTCAAGTTGTATCCGGGCTTAGAATTAGGATTTGCTTTGTAAAGCTCAACCAAATTCTTTATAGATGTAATTTGCTGTTTCAACAAAATACTTAGATCAATATAGGTTTCATATCCAGGGATAAAATTTGTATTAAAATTTAGCAGTCTTTCTTCTAACAAGCTTCTAATTTTCGGAGAATACCCTTTGAACCCAACTCCGATTAAATAAATCTCGGAATTCAATGGTCGTGATGACAAGGGTTTACAAATAAAGAAAGACTCATAGAGCTCAGAATATATCTTCATCAAGCTCTGAGTTACACCCAAAAAGGCAGTATATTGTTTGAAAATACTAATTGCTCCTATTTTCATAGTCATAAATCCAGCCATAGCACAGCCGAGATGTATTTTAGAGTTCAATTCTTCTTGACTGTTAAAATCATTGTCTACATTGATACCAGCATCGTGAGAATAAAAATCTACTTTTAGTTTACTTTCAAAATCTTTTAATACTTCCAAGTTAGTACAATCTCCATCATTATTTTTTCCCATCAACCAATGAGATTTATTGTATTCTCTAATTTTATATGTGTCTTGAAGACCACTTAGAATACTACTTCCATACCAACTCAAAGGTCTTATACCGTTTTTATCTTTGGTTGTTTCTGACCAATATGTTAAAAATGCAACTAATGAACTACCTGGAAGCTCTGCATTGAAAAATGCAGAGTACTCTGTGGTTCCTCTAAAGTTAATAAATAAATTAAGTTTTGAGTACATCTCGAAATATTTTATCCAAGCATTAGTCACAGAAGGAATACATTTAATTAAATTTGGAATTTCATATAATCCATTTGTTAAAACTAATTTATCCCTAATTTCGTATTTTAAATTTGCATATGAGTCAAAAGTTCTTTTGAACGATTCCAAATTAAGATTATTCATTAAATTCTTAGTCTTATTTAATTCTGCTTCCAAATTATTTGGCTTGTCTGTAAAAGATACTGCTTTTATATACATTTCTTCTTCTCCTATTGGAACTCCAGTAATTAAATTTACTTCCATCTTCTTTGTCTTAAAGTAAAATAAAGAATCGGGAACGGTAAATTGGAAGTTTTCAATTGGAGTATAAGAATAGACAGCAGAATTTTCGAATTGATAAAGATTCTTTCTAGAAATAATTTTTGAAGGAAAGTCTTTTGATAAATCAAAAATTACTTCATAAGGATTCTTACCTAGAAAATCTATATCTTTTACAATGTAGTCTGTATCTTTGCTGTAGTAACATCCTTCAAGTTTTTTATCAGTATAAATCAATACCCGAGTGCAAAACTTAGACTTAATCATAGGAAGCTCTCCAATAAAAGTATTATCACAAAACCAATTGTCGAATTTAATTATTTCCTTTGGAGCATTTTTATAAATGAAATAAAAGTTTTTATAAAGTAATTTATACCTATTGGTTTTCAAATCGGAATTACTAACTAAAACCTCGAGCTCAGGATGAAGAACAAATAAAGAATCATCACTTTCATCCGAAATAATAACTTCGGGACAAGAATGAGTTTGAAGGTAAGAATGTAAATCAGTCTCGAACACAGGGATATTTAATCCCAATAACTCTAAGTTTTCTGTAAGACACTTATAATTTAATTTATCAGTCTCCAATGCTACTACATTTCCTTGTAATTGCCATAGTCCCTGTCCCACAGAAGCATTATTATATAAAAAACTTTTGTGCGAGAGAACACTAAGATTAGGAACTAAAGTCATTTCCGCAAGATTTGTAAACGCTACTTTGTAAGTAGGAATCGACTCGGGAAATATACCAGGTACATTTAATAGTATTCTGTAGTTTTCGTTTTCATAAATTTTTTCAGGTGTAGGCCCTTTCGGTTCTAATTTAATCCCATTGGATAACACAGTAGACTTTTTTAAATTTTTTACAAAATAAGTCTTGTTCTCATAAACAATAGGAGCATTATAAGAAACAAATTCTACATTGTCATAAAGACCAGAAAAAAGTTCCCTGAGAGAGGAATTCTTAACTTGAATTTGTTTTGCATTCAGCTTCTGAAATACACTTTCCATTTTTAATTATATAATACATTATTTAAAATAAACATCAATTAACGATGTATGATGAATACGATAATGTAGAAGAATACCAACAAGGATTTGACAAAGGAAGTGAATTTCCAATTTTTTCAATCGGAGTAGATAGAAAAGCAGAATTAATGGTCGAAAAAGGGATCAAGCTATCTCGAACCGATGAAGAAAAAACTGAAGATGTTATAGTCAGGCTTTGCTTGGAATTAGATTTATCTCAAAACATTATAAATGATGTTCTAAGTTATGTCCCAAGAATACCAGATATAAAGTACAAATCTGCTATGGGAATTATCTTTGGAGTATTAAGCAAACCTTACTTAGGCAAAGAACTAACAGAAAATGAGAAAGAAAGATTTAATCAATATGTTTTAAGCAAATTAAATTATTCAGAAAAACTCAAAAAATATAAATTTAATGAGATAGACATAGTAAGATATGCAAAACTAATTTCTAGGATAAGTGTATACTAGCTAATAAACTTAAATATATTAAAACTTTTAATATAAAATAATATGGAGTATAGAAACCGCCCATGTGGTCCAAGGACTACTAAAAGTAACAAGGCTTACACAAAACAAGAATTAATTAATCTTGCTCTCAATCTCAATGTAGTAAAAAATAAATCTACTGCTAGTAAATCTAGCAAGGATGAACTTTGTGAACTTATAATTAATACTGATGATTATTACAACGTTTCTCGTGATATTGAAAATATTGCCAATTCCCTTAATCTTAATATCAAAAATAAAAGTGTAAAGGACGTTTGTGTGTTTATTTATCTCGATAAAGTAATGAAGAAACATCAACATAAAATTAACATGAAGGAATTGAAAGAAGTTCGTGCTGCAGAAGCCGCTGATGAAAGTTATTATGAAAATCTCAAAAAGGAGAAGAAGCAGAAAGAACTTCAAGAAAAAGCTATGAAAGAGAAACAGGATAAAATCAGTCGAATTCAAAAATTAGCAATTGGGTTTAACAGTGAAAAATCTTTAAAGATCTTAGAATACGGGGACGAACTTGTTAAGGAAGCAATTGGGGAAAGTGGTTACGACGAAGTAAAAAAGGTAGCAGATGCGTATTCAAGTAGAGCTGCAAATAAATCTGTTACTGATGCGGATTTGTACACTATCGATGAATTTTACAATAAACTCAATGAGGAAAATGCTCTTCAACCTTCTCCCGAAGAACTGAAATTAATCTCAGACTTCCTCGAAGAAGATATAATTAGATTTTCAACGAGAAAACATAGATTTGATTTTATAAATAACAATAATTTAAATCATTTGGCGAATTATATAGAAAAGATAAATGATAGTATCGTAAATATAAATTCGATTTATGACTTACATCAGCTGGAGAAAAATATTAATACAGATTACTTGTTAATTCAAGACGAATTATTTTTGTCTAAAGAAGACTTGCAAACAATTACCGAGAAGTGTCCTAACCTAAAAATTCTTCAAATTTTTATGAGGAAAGGACTTGACATGGATATACCAATTATGTTTTCAACCGAAGTAATCGATCTTTCAGAGTTACCTAAAACTTGTGAACATTTTTTGACTAACTGTAAAGTAACAGGAAAATCAAAAGTATTGAAAGGACTATCTGTGTTTAATCCTACTGAGTTTACTTATGACATGGTTCCTACTCCTACTGATATTCCTAATCTAAAAATATTCAAGGTATTTAATAACTACGGAACTACTACTATCAAAAGTCTCCCTTCATATGATTTAGATAAAATAATGATTAAATCTAATAAGCTTATTGATCTCAAGAAAACATACCCTAAGGCTTCTCTTGCTGATTGTATTGTGGATACATAAATAAATAAATAATTTTGTTTTCTTTATTAAAATGTCGTATCAATATTCTGACCCAGGTATTTATGAAACTCAGAGTACTTTTGTAAGCAATCCTAACAATTACTCTACTCTGATGAACCAAAGACTTGCTCTTCCAGTACCAATTGGTTCACAACTCAACTTGCTTAATGCTCAAAATGCAGGAAATCCTTATCTTAATTTCAACCGTACTGCAAATATGAAACTTGGAAGTCTCCAAAACGTTCTTCCAGGATATAATACTCTCTCTCGAGGAGATTCTGTTGGGTATGCAACATTTAATAGTGCGTATACTCCTATCAAACCTTAAACATATTAAAACCTTAAATTGATTTAAATTAAATTTAATAATAAATTATTAAAATGAGCGAATCCGAGTTATCAGAATACTCATCAGTTTCCGAATCCGAATCAGAAGAAGAAGTAGAGGAAATAGAAGATGAATCCGAAGATGATTTTTTAAATGAACAGGATGAATCAGAAGATGAAAATTTTGATATCGAAGAAGGAGGGGTCGAAGGAGATTTTGGTGAAGATAATAATGGAGATGACGACGACTTTGAATCATCGAAATCTAAAACTAAGACTAAAAAGAAGAAGAGAAAACTCTTTCCTTTTGTCAAGAGTAACAGGAAAATTTTAGGTTGTTACGACAGAGAATTATTTAAACCGAGTGTCAAGAGATTGAAACTGTTATCGAAAAAAGATTTGAACTTCAACCATCCTTGTTTTGCAGAAGCATATAATTTAGGTGTTCCTTCTAAACCAGAGACTGTATTTACTTTTTGTAAAGACTTTTTTGAAGAATGTAAAGCAATGCTTGAATTAGAAATAGAAAATATAACTAATCCCGTTGAGGGTATCGAGGACGAGAATTATTCTTGTCCTCGATGTAAAGGTATTAAAATTGTTAAAAAGAAAGTTCAGGACAGAAGCCAAGATGAAGGTGCTTCCTTAAGAATTTGGTGTCAAGCCTCGAACTGTAAGTATAACTGGAGAATTACTGGATAATCAAATAAATTTATTTTAATTAAAATAAATCCCTGCACATAGGACACTTTCTATTTGTCCCCATATTAATTTTGAATAGACATACTTTACACAAAGTATGCTCGCACTTAAGTTTACATGTATTTGTAGTTTCCAAGCATACACAACACTCTGTTTCTTCAGAAGGTGTTAAAAAAAGATTAGAAACAGTTTTAGCTTCATGTACAACACTTGCAGCAGAAGAAATATGCTCGATACTTTTATCTACATCCCCAGTCAATGCGTATACCTTTCCTAAATAGTACTCTGCATATTTATTTGATTTAATTTCTTCAGAAAGAGCATTAAATAAATACTCTATTTGATAAAAATAATTCTTAAATTTATGATCTTCGGTTAACTTGTTATACAAAATAATTGCTTTGTAGTGACCACTCGATGCAGCTTTTCTAAGTAATTCAATAGCTCTTTCAGAATCAGAATCCAGCAATATTTTACCTAATTCATATTGAGATGCAGGATGATTATTTTCTGCTGCAAGAGTAAACCAATGAATAGCATATGGAATATCATTATTCTTTTTGTGTAACACTCCATACATAAATCTGATATTGTCAGATGTATTGTCTTCTAATAAATCCAGCCAATGTAAAGCTTCACTATATTGATTTAAAAAACTATAACAAGATGAAATTTTACACTTGATAACATCATCTTTAGGGTCTATTGTGTTATAATAAAATGCTGATAATTTATAGTCTTTAAGATCATAATAAACAGTAGCTATATCATAAGAACTACTAAGATCGCCATTTTCATAAGCATATTTATTATATTCAATAGATTCAATATATCTTCCGTGTGATCCTTGCTCCATACATACAGTTCCAAGCATTCGGGCAGTTTTAATATCTTTTTTCATCTTAAATGCTTTTTTAAATAAATCATAAGCTTCGTCATAAGACTGTTTTCGATAACGATACATTCCTAATTCGAAAAAAGCATCTCTGTTCTTTTGCTTACATGCTTTTGTCAACCAACCAACACCTCCTTTCTTATTGATATCCATAAAAGATTTTCCTAACTTATATTGAGCATTAGAATCACCTGCTTGAGCAGCTGCTAGATACAAATCTTTATCCTCTTGTGACATTTTATTATTAATTTATTTTAAGAAAAATAAATCATTTTTAACATCAAAGCATCCGGAGAAAGACTTGATCATAAAAATAAAAGTTCTACTTAGAAAAAGACGGGAGTGTATTTTTTAGGAGAACAGTCTATGTTTTGCTCGGAAAGTATTAAAATAAAATTTAAAACTAAAAGTTGAAAACTTTGAGTCTTTGAGGTTGCTTGGAAAAAAGTTCAAAAAACCTAAAGTCTGGGTGGTTATCTAGCCGTTTTTAATAGGGAAAAAATAACAGTGTAATCGTTGCTCGGAAAGTATTAAAATAAATATTTATTTTAATCTAAAATTAAAATTGAAAACTTTGAAAATTGAAGTTTTTACAGTCTATGTGCTTACTCGGAAAAAAGTACAAAAAAGGTAAAGTCTGGGTGGTTTATCCAGCCGTTTTTAATAAAGAAAAAATAACAGTATACTTTCTACTTGGAGACTATTAAATTAAATATTTAATTTAATCTAAAATTAAAAGTTGAAAACTTTGAAAATTGAAGTTTTTAAAGTCTATGTACTTGCTCGGAAAAAAGTTAGAAAAAGGTAAAGTCTGGGTGGTTATCCATCTCGTTTTAATAGGAAAAAATTCTTAGTCTCTCTTCCACTTGGAAAGTATTAAAATAAATATTTATTTTAATCTAAAATGAAAAATGAAAAACTTTGAAAAATCCATTTTTTCCAGTCTTACCTCTCACTCGGTAAAAAGTCCAAAAAATATAAAGTCTGGGTGGTTATCCAACCATTTTTAATAGGGAAAAATTCTCAGTCTATTTACTACTTGGAGACTATTAAATTAAATATTAAATTAAATCAAAAATGAAAAATAAAAACTTTCAAAATTCAAGTTTTTACAGTCTTTGGGACTACTCGGGAAAAACTCTAAAAAATGTAAAGTCTGTATAGGTATCCATCCCGTTTTAATAAGGAAAAATTCTTAGTCTCTCTTTTGCTTGAGAACTATTAAATTAAATATTATTTTTAATGAAAATTAAAAATTGAAAACTTTGAAAAATCCATTTTTTACAGTCTCTGGGACTACTCGGAAAAAACTCCAAAAAAGGTAAAGTCTGGGTGGTTATACATCCCGTTTTAATAGGGAAAAATAATAGTGTACTTTCTACTTGAACACTGTTAAAATTAAAATCGAAAAATCCCTAGTCTTTCTTTTACTTGGAAAGTATTAAATCATACATACACATTAACATTGCTGTTTTTCACATAAGTCTCGACAAAATCCTTTACCTTGTCTCCATGTATTTTAGACTCTAAAAATGCTCTGCCAATCTCTGAGTATAAGTCTTTCTGTTCAAACTCTTTCATAGTTGCATATCTTTTAATTTTTCCTGCAAAGGCTTGTCTTATTTTAAGGAGTTTCTCTTCTTCAGTTTGACCTGGAAATTTACTTGGTTTAGTTCTTTCTCCATCGTAATATAATGGCATCTTAGGATAAACAGCTTCTCGAGAAAACATATCTAAATATTCTTGTGTTACCCCAGGTCTTTTGAAAGTAACTTTTCTCTCGTTTCTTCTTACTTCGGGTTGTTTTTTAGGGGCTTCAACAGGTTTTTTAATTATAGATTTTAACTCTACCTTTTCCTCTTCTCCTTCGGATTCTTCTTCATCTGACTCTGTTTCGTAGTCTAACTTCAAAGCATCTGCAATTTCTTTGGTTGAAAGTTTTGCTGCATTGGTAGCACTTAATCCCGAATCTACAATTTTTTGTACTAATTCGTGTCTGGTAAATTTCTCTTTCGAAGGATCTAATACTTTATTCAAATAAATCATAGTGCAAATCTCAGTAGAGTTTTTTCCATAGATATCATGCTTCTTTCCTATTTTACGGAGTTCTTCTGCCATTGACCCTACAATATCATTATCAACTAATAATGCACACAACTCTGCTTTAGTTTTACCTTTTGCAGCAGCTCTACTCATAATTTTATTATTGAACATGAGATCAACTAGCTCTTCCTTGCTAATTGCATCATTGTCTTTGGTTACTCTCTCGACACAAGGTCTACCTTTGTAATACATTTATTTTTGTATATTATTTTATTTTTAATTAGTTAAAAATCTACTTGATTTTATTAAAATGTCGTTTGATGCGTTATGTATAGGTTCGGGAGGGATTAAAGGTATTCTTGTGTTAGGAGCTCTTTATGATTATTGGTCTACAGGACAATTAAAAAGTATAAAACACTTTGCAGGAACCAGTGTAGGTTCTATTATAATTTCGTTACTTGTTATTGGCTATAGTCCTATGGACATCTTTGTAAAAATCTGTAACCCTGAGTTTAATAATATATTTGAAAGTCCGAGTATATCTGATATTGCTTTAAAATGGGGATTATATAACTCAGAAAATCTAAAAGAAAAAATAGAATCTTACTTTTTAGAAAAGATAAATAAAATTCCTACCTTCAAGGAAATACTGGAAGAATTTAATGCATTTTTGATAATACCTTCACACTGTCTTACAGATAACAAAGATGTATATTTTACTCCTGAGTCTTCTCCTGATATGAAGGTTACTGATGCAATTATTCTTTCTTCTAGTATACCTTTTGTATTCCAAAAAACTATTTATGAGAACAAAATTTATGTTGACGGAGCTTACACTGAAAACTTTCCTATTAATATTCTTAAGAAACATTTCCCAGAGGATAAGATACTTGGATTCAGAATTCTAAACTCAAAGCAGGATCTAGATAGTATACAAAATTATGTCTATGCAGTGTCTTTGATAGGAATAAACTCTCAAGTAAGTAATATATCGGAAACTGATACCATAATAGATCTTAACAGCGAATCTAATAATTTTAATTTTAATATAAATACAGTAGATAAAATAAATATGTTCGTTCAGGGTATGAAAATAACGATAAAACAACCCGTTTTATAAAAAATGATTAATTGATTTTTTATATTTTAGAAAATATAAAATAAAAAATGGACTCTATATTTAGTACACTAAGTGCTCCTTTGCAACAGGTAATTACTCATTATTTTTACAAAGTAATACAAATCGAAGATCAAACTATCAAGAACTCAGTAGCCTTAATATTAAATATATTAATAGGATACGTTTTATTAAATGGATTTAAAAATATTAAAAAATTTTATAAGAATTTTAAAAATAAATATTTTGAAGATGAGGATTACATTGATTTAGATGATTTCGATTATTCCGAGAAAGCAATTACTGATGTTAGAAATTATACCTTTTCGGTAAAAATGAATGAGAGAGCGTTGAATAACCTGCATAATATTTTAAAAAATAAAAAGGCTGGCTATCTTAAGTCATCAAAAGTATCAATGCTTTATACTGGTTCTAAATTTATACCAGATACCATTAATGGGCATAAAACTACCGATGCAAGTTTATGTATGCCTGTTTACAAATATAATAAAAATGAATATATATGGGTAATAAATACATATATGTATTCTAATAATAAGGATCATATAGAAAAATATTATTCATTTCTTTACAACCACAAAACTGATAATAACAATAGTACCAATACTTCTGATTTATATATAAAACGTAGTTCTCATATCGATGGCTATATATCTATTGGGCATAAAATAAATCCCAACAAAACTTTTAATAAATTGTTTTTTAGAGAAAAAGAAAACTTAATTAATGTATTAAATAAATTTTCTACTGGTAATTTATATTCTAAATCATTAGAGTTAGATAATAAACTTGGAATTTTACTTTATGGTCCTCCTGGAACTGGTAAAACTGGAACGATTACAGCAATAGCAAATTATTTAAACAGAGATATAATAACATATAGCAATATTTCATTTTTATCTAAAACAACCTTTGATATTATTGGAAATTCTGTACTGGTGTTAGACGAATTTGATTATATATTAAGTAGACCTTCTGAATTTGAAACAGAGAAAAAAGATATGAGTTTTAAGGAGTTAGAATTAAGAAGAAAGGAAAAAACCGATGATGAAATGAATAAGTTCCTCAAATTTTTAGACGGCCTTGAAAGTGTTCCTAATAGGGTTATAATTGCTACTACTAATTATCCTGAAAAAATTAATCCTGTATTCCTTAGACCTGGAAGATTTGATCTTAAATTAGAACTTAGTTATTGTGATTCAAAGATGTTTGAAGATATTATTAAAACTGTTTATCCGGATTTTATTGTTGATGAAGATAAACATAATAAATACATTAATAAGAATTTAACTCCTCTAACTTTGATTAACAGTCTTGCTGTAACTAATACTTTGGAAGACTGTTTTAAAAAATTATAATAAAAAATTATAATTAATTGATTTTTTATATTTTAGAAAATATAAAATAAAAAATGGACTCTTTATTTAGTACACTAAGTGCTCCCTTACAACAAGTAATTACTCATTACTTTTATAAGGTTGTTGAAATTGAAGACCAGACTATCAAGCACTCTTTTGGCTTAATATTAAATATATTAATTGGATATGTTTTATTAAATGGAATTACAAATATTAAAAAACTTTTTAAGAAATTTAAAAATAAATATTTTAAGGGCAATGATTACATTGATTTAGAGGATTTTGATTTCTCTGAGAAAGCTATTAACGAAATTAAAAATTATGCCTTTAATAGTACCCTGAATAAAAGAATGTTAAATAAGTTATATGATACCTTGAAAGATACAAAAATTAATTATAGTAAGTCATCAAAAGTGTCAATAGATCATATAAATGGTAAATCTGTAAGAATGAGAGTTGATACTACTTTAAGTACATATTCAAATTTCTGTATGCCTGTTTATAGATATGATAAAAATGAATATGTGTGGATAATAGATTCCGAACTTTATTCCAAAGATCTAAATGCTATGGAGAACTATTATTCAATTCTTTATAACCACAAAATAACAGGCGAAGAAAATGAAGTAGATGAGACCAATACTCCTAATTTATCTATATTTACTTATAGTAATGGAAACTTAACTGAAAAGTCTAAAATAAGTCCTGATAAAACTTTTAATAAATTGTTTTTTAGAGAAAAAGAAAACTTAATTAATGCATTAAATAAATTTTCTAATGGTAATTTATATCCTAAAAATTTGGGATTGGATAATAAACTCGGAATTTTACTCTACGGACCTCCTGGAACGGGAAAAACCGGGACAATTACAGCAATAGCAAATCTCTTAAAAAGAAATATAATAACATACAACAACATTTCAAGTTTGCTGACAATATCTTCAACTAATGCTAGCACTTCTATATTAGTATTAGACGAATTTGATTATATATTAAACAGACCTTCTGAAATTGAAACAGAGAAAAAAGATATGAGTTTTAAAGAGCTAGAACTGAGACGAAAGGAAAAAAATAATGATGAAATGAATATGTTTCTTAAATTTTTGGATGGATTAGAGAGTGTACCTAACAGAGTTATTGTAGCAACTACTAATTATCCTGAAAAAATTAATCCTGTATTCCTTCGACCTGGAAGATTTGATCTTAAATTAGAACTTAGTTACTGTGACTCCGGAATGTTCGAGAATATTATTAAAACTGTTTATTCGGATTTTATTTTTGATGAAAACGAACATGTTAAATATATTAATAAGGATTTAACTCCTTTGACTTTGATTAACAGTCTTGCTGTAACTGATACACTAGAAGATTGTCTTAAGAAATTATAATAAAAATTATAATTAATTGATTTTTATATTTTTTATTTTTTAAAAAAATAAAATGGATTTTAGTTTGAGTGCTCCTTTACAACAGATAATTTTCTATTACTTTGTGAAAGTAATAGAAATAGAAGATCAATCAGTCAAGTATTCGTTTGCTTTGATATTAAATATATTAATTGGATATGTTTTATTAAATGGAAATAAAAATATTAAAAAACTTTATAAGAAATTTAAAAATAAATATTTTGAAGCTGAAGACTACATTGATTTAGAAGATTTTGATTATTCTAAGAAAGCACTTGAAGAAGTTACAAATTATACTTTTGAAAGTTACCTAAACCACATAATGTTGAAGAAGCTATGTGATATTTTAAAAAATAAAAAGAAGAAATACAGTAGGAAATCAACTGTGACATTAAACTATATAAATTCTAAATTTGAAGGAAGGGTATTAGCCGGAATGACTGAAAATTCAAAATTATGCATGCCTGTTTACAGATACAATAAAAATGAATATGTGTGGGTGATAGGTGTATTTCTTTATTCCAATGATTTGAATGCTCTGGAAAAATATTATTCAATTATTTATAATCATAAAATAAAAATTAATGTTGCTGTTACTTCTAATTTAGGAATAATACAAAGTCTTAATAATGATGGAAGATTTATAGGGGGATATAAAATAAGTCCTAATAAAACTTTTAATAAATTGTTTTTTAGAGAAAAAGAAAACTTAATTAATGTATTAAATAAATTTTCTAATGGAAATTTATATCCTAAAAATTTAGGATTAGATAATAAACTTGGAATTTTACTTTATGGACCCCCAGGTACTGGTAAGACTGGTATAATTACTGCAATAGCTAATCATTTAAAAAAGGGTATAGTAGTTTGTAATTCACTCTCAGATTTGGTTTCGTTAATGTCTTATTCATCTGTATATGTATTGAATGAACTTGACTATATATTAAATAAACCTTCTGAATATGAGGAGAAAAAAGACACGAGTTTTAAAGAGTTAAAACTAAGAAGGAAAGAAAAAAATGATGACGGACTGAATAAGTTAATTAAATTTCTAGATGGAAATAGTATTCCTAATAGAATAATTATTGCTACTACTAATTATCCTGAGAAAATTAATCCTGTATTCCTTCGACCTGGAAGATTTGATCTTAAATTAGAACTTAGTTACTGTGACTCTGGTATGTTTGAGAATATTATTAAAACTGTTTATCCAGATTTTATTTTTGATGAAGATAATCATAATAAATACATAAATAAAGATTTGGCTCCTTCAACTTTGATTAACAGTCTTGCTGTAACCGATACATTAGAAGACTGTCTTGAAAAATTATAATTAATTGATTTTTTATATTTTCTAAAATATAAAATAAAAAATGGATTCTATTTTCAGTACACTGAGTGCTCCCTTACAGCAAGTAATTACCCATTATTTTTACAAAGTAATACAAATAGAAGATCAAACTATCAAGAACTCAGTAGCCTTAATATTAAATATATTAATTGGGTATATTTTAGTAAATGGAATTAAAAATATTAAAAAACTTTATAAGAAATTTAAAAATAAATATTTTGAAGCTGAGGACTATGTTGATTTAGATGATTTCGATTATTCCGAGAAAGAAATTAATGAAATTAAAAATTACGCTTTTACGAGTTCTTTAAATAAACAAATGATAAATAAGTTATATGATATTTTAAAAAATAAAAATACTAAACATAACAAGACATTAAAAATATCAGTAGAATATATAAATTCTAAATTTGTAAGAAACACTAGAAGTGGTTTGATTAGTGATTCAACTTTATGTATGCCTGTTTACAAATATAATAAAAATGAATATGTATGGATAATAAATTCAGATCTTTTTTCTAAAGATCTGAATGCTCTGGAAAAATATTATTTAATTCTTTATAATCATAAAGTAGAAGAGGACAAAGTAGACAAATTAAATGTTGCAGTGACTCCTAATTTATCTATATCTATTTGCTGTAATAGAAGTTTATTTGAAAAGTGTAAAATAAATCCTGATAAAACTTTTAATAAATTGTTTTTTAGAGAAAAAGAAAACTTAATTAATGCATTAAATAAATTTTCTACTGGTAATTTATATCCCAAATCATTGGGATTGGATAATAAACTTGGAATTTTACTTTATGGTCCCCCAGGTACAGGAAAAACTGGGACAATTACTGCAATAGCAAATCTTTTAAAAAGAAATATAATAACATATGGCGGTATTTCAAGTTTATTGGAGGGAAGTTCGTCTTTTATAAACAATTCTATATTAGTATTAGACGAATTTGATTATATATTAAGTAGACCTTCTGAAATTGAAACAGAAAACAAGGATATGAGTTTTAAAGAGTTAGAATTAAGAAGAAAAGAGAAAAATGATGATGAAATGAACAAGTTCCTTAAATTTTTAGATGGAATGGAAAGTGTTCCTAATAGAGTCATTGTAGCAACTACTAATTACCCCGAGAAAATTAATCCTGTATTTCTCAGACCCGGCAGATTTGATCTTAAATTGGAACTAGGTTACTGTGACTCAAAGATGTTTGAGAATATTATTAAAACTGTTTATCCGAATTTTATTTTTGATGAAGACACACATAATAAATACATTAATAAGAACTTAACTCCTTTGGTATTAATTAACAGTCTTGCAATAACTAACAGTTTAGAAGACTGTCTTGAAAAAATTATAAATAAATAAAATTTATATTTTATTTCTGTGTTTAGCTTCCAATGGAAAAGGTCATTGCCCCATTTTCAACATGGATCTTTTCTAAAAAGACATAATCAGTCAATAAGTCACCTCGACTATTAAAAGAATGTTTGGCGTCTTCATAATCTTCTTCAGAACAAAGTAAATCGTCTTGAATACGCTCATAATATTTTTTAGTAAATGGTTTTGAGAGTTTCTTTTCGACCTTCTCAATCGCCTTCTTAATCGTTACAGGTTTTGCAAAAGTAAGTTCTTTAGTGTACTTTCCATAACGACTAATATCAAAAGTTACAGAAGTGATCTGTAACTTGATATCATCATAATCTTGTCCAGTGCTATTTTCGTACTTGAATCCTTGCATGTTGTCACAAATTTTTACTTTCAAGTAAAAAAAATCACTTTAACATACTCCTTCCGAGATACAATCATTCATAATACTACACACACAGTAATTTGCTGGATCTTCTGTTCCGTCTGATGGATAACCTGCTGAGTTCATGCAAAGTTGTGCTGCACCCGGACAATCCTCTTTTGTTTTACATTTTACACCTGTTGCATCTGGACAGAGTACTTTTACATTAGGAAAAGTTCTTCCTGTGCCTACATTGAAAGGATATACAGGAACATTAAAAGGTTGCATGGTAAAATCCGGCACGGGAACAGGATTCAAATGAAACCCTTCTTTCTTTGAACTTGTTACTAAAAAGTATACTAATATGATTATTACTATTATTGCTAAGTAAACTGTTTTCATTTATTAATAATAAATGAGTAAATCTTTTGGAACAATTCTTAGTGCTCCTCCTAAAGAGAAGCTGCTTTATCCCGATGCGAATACCTATGTACTTCCTGAAACTAAATTCAATCCTGCTCTTCTTGATAGTTTCGACGGAAGAAATTATTGGAAACTAGCTCCTGTATTAAATCAAGAAGGATGTTCTTCTTGTTATTCTTTTGCTTCTATTTCTGCTCTTCAAGACAGATATAATCTTTATACCAACTTAAATCCAGACTTTAATCCTCTCGATGCGACTATGTGTATGTTCGATGAAGCTGATTTTTCAGATTATTATAAAAAAATTAGAGAAGATATTCATTTCTTACAGAAAGATCAGGAAACTCATGTCCAGAAAGCTTGTAAAGGTAATACTATAATTAGTATGGGAAAATATCTCTACAGATGGGGTGCTACAGAAAATAATTGTGTTCCTTTCAAAATGCTTCAAAATATTCTCCGAGAAACAGGCAGACTTCCTATTTGTACTCATCTTGAAGGTAAATACGAAGATCTTTGTGTGGACAATAAGATAGCTCAAAGAATTTGGCCAATTAAAAGTTATTATGTAGTCAATCCCGAAGGTCCAAATATTCTTTTAGATGAACTTATACACAGAATTAAAATAGAAGTGCTTACAAGGGGCCCTATAGTAGTAGCTTTTCATGTATTTCCATATTTTCTCAAGTATGATGGTAAAGGGATTTATGATCCTGCAGATGAAGCCGTGAAAAATGGTATCAAAGAATTAAAGTCTTTAGGAGGACATGCTGTGAAATTAGTAGGTTGGAGTGAAAACTATTGGATATGTGCAAATAGTTGGGGTACTCATTGGGGAGACAATGGTTACTTCAAAATAATTCAAGGATCTCCTTACCTCAGACTCGAAGATAATCATATATGCTTTCAACCTCAAATTCCTTGGTTACCTTTGATTAAGAGTAATATTATTGATCTAGAAACTGAGAAGGAAAGAATGTACAATAACGTGTCTCCTGCTAGCTTTTATCCTGCACGTGTCCTTCCGTTTATTGAACAAGGTTATCTCCAAGGTGATCTTAACCCTCTTTTTGATGTACCTGAGTTATTAGTTAGAGATAAAGATGGAGACTTGATTGAAGACATTCTTACACCCGAGGAATTAAAAGATATCGGAGCTTTTGACATCTCTAAAGAACCTCCAGAATACGTTCAGGTAACACGTTACGAGACACAGTACCCTCAAGATGTTGTGTTGAAAGAACAGCAGACAACATTTGATTCTGACCTCATACTCGTGTTGGGCGTCGCCATAATTGTTTTTCTATTAATTAAACGACTTTAATGTGTAAAAAAATAATGAGAATCGAATAAATAAAAATGTTCTCTAAAGCTTACTCTGCCGCTCTTACTGAAAACACTGTTGAACACCTTGGTTCCTTTTTCAAGCACTCCTTGAAAAATGGTATCTCTGAGAAAGACATTGAAAGCCTTAAGATTGGTGATAGTGATGATGATAAGAAAATTAAAAACTATGCATTTATCAAAGCTTATGAATCTTATGAGAAACTCCAGAAGAAAAACTCTTCTTCGAGTGATTCTCAACAATGCTGTGCTATCAAAAAAGATAAGGAGCAATGTACTAAACCTGGAAAAGAACGTTTAATTGTTATTGATGAAGATGGTGAGGAAAAAGTTCAATATTTTTGTTCTCTTCATTACAAGAATGAACAAAAAGAACCTTGTAGTTATCCCGAATGTAAATCTAAGTCTGAAAATAAGCCTTTCGCTGATTTTAGTGATCTAAGTGACAAGAAATGTGTTTACACTGCTAAAAACAGACGTAACAATGCATATGGGAAAATGTTTTGCAAGAAACATACTACTGAAGTATTAACTCAATTGACTACTGGCGAAATCAAAGAGGAAAAGAAGAGTAAAAATACTACTGTTGTAAAAAAGGTTGCTAGTACCCCTGCTGCTCCGAAATCTAAACCTCAAATGCAAAAGAAGGTTGAATCTGAATCTTCTGAAGAAGAATCTGAGGAGGAATCCGAAGAAGAGGAAGACTAAAATTTTAATTTTAATATATTAAAATGATAAGTGATAACAAAGAATATCTCTTGATAGGTATATCTTGCTTAATTTTAATTTGGCTGGTTAAACCCAAGATTATTCTTTATGTTGACGACAACAAGTCTATTTGTGTCTCCAAGACCCGTTTTGTAATTCTCTGGGCTATTTTTACTGCATTACTTTGTGGTATTTACTATTACAATAAAGACAAGATTGTCAAGATTTCGGCAATTGAAGACTCTTAAAATAATACATTTTTAAATAAAATGTATAACCATAGATGTGTAAGAAAAGAAAAGCTGCATACTGTATTGTTCTTACCTCGATAGAGGTATTTAATTCGATTGGAGGTCAAAAAGAGACCGAAGGTATTTATTCTTTAATTTCTAATACTAAAGAGGCGTGTGCTGTATTAGGAATATCAGTAGGTCTTATTAAAGACTTTTCCCTTCCAGTCGAAACTATAAAAAAATTTAATTCATTAAAACTTATCCCAGGAATAGAACAATTAGCTCAATACAATCTTGGGATACTCAGAAAACTTGAAATTTATCTAGAACGAGCTAAAAAAGACGAACTGGTTCTTTTTAATATAGAACCAAAAGGAAATGGATATCTCGAGAGAATGTATCCAAATGCAAATATTTGCCTCCCAGGGGGTGGTTTAGAATATAAAGACGGAAATGATTTGATGAAAACTGCTTGGAGAGAATTTTATGAAGAGGTTGGTATTATGCTTCCTTTCATAGGAGAAAATTTAGAAGCAATCGCTTATTTAAGTATTCACTCGTCTTCAAAACACAGTGTATACTTTATGATAAGATGTTTTTCTTTTATACTACAAAATGAGTAATAATAATTTGACTATATCAAATCAAATTTGCTCCGGATATTCTTCTATCAAAGGATTATCTGGTATTCTTCGTGCTGCTGCAAGTGTAAATCCTTTCAATAATTCTAATATTAATACAGTAAATTATATAGTGAGCAATAACCCTGTTGAAAATGCTACTTATACAACAATTAATGCTGCATGTATTGCCGCAGCTGCAGCTTCTCCCCTACTTCCAGTAGGAACAATTCAAACTATTTATGTTACTCCAGGTACGTATACGGAAAACGTAATAATTCCTGAAAATGTTATTATTACTGCAACCGAAATGCATCCTCCTGTAACAATTATTGACGGAACTGTATTTTATAATGAAGGAGTATCTGGATTAATTAATTTTCTGATCAAAAATATAAATTCTTCCGCAGTTTTACTTTCATGCAATCAAAATAATGTAAAAGCAGTATTTAGTGCTGTAAATGTTTACTTCACAACTGGTGTTATTAATATCTCTTCTTCTCATCCAACAACTATAGCTGGAAATTATACAGTCTTTTCCAGCTGTGTATTTCAAACTTCTCAAATTACAAGTCAACTTCAAATTAATGCAGATCGATGTGCTTTTTATTCTCCTTTGGTACTTGCCCCAATATCTTCTTATAACCTTGCCACTAATGCTAGATTTACTAATTGTTTATTTAGTTTTGGTATTACTTACAATTCCGCATTTACAGCATTAAATAATATCTTATTCACGGTCACAGGAACAAATTTTTTACTTTCTGTTAATACTCCTTGTATTAACGTAACTAATGTAAGTAATGGAATAATTATTATGTCTGGTTGTACGCTAGGAACTCCAAATGCAAATTGTATTTCTTCTTCGTTCCCAGTTGCAATTTCCGGATTAGGTAACACTTATTCTGGAAATTCATATAATACTATTTTTACAAGTACTCAGGTTATAGGAGGAACTATTACTTCATTGGGTAATGTAATCATAACTTATATAAATTCAGTTGCAGAATCTGTAAATGCTGAAGTCTATAACACTGTAGGATATACAAATACTAATTTCTGGTCGAGACAAAATTTAAGTTCAGCTTATCCTGTAAGAGGAAATCAGATTTTAACTCAAGCAAATGGATCTTTCAATAATACTGCTACCATCGGAGCATATTTTGATATTAATTACACTATACAAGTAAATCCTCCTAGTGTTTATACTCAAGGAATTAAATATACTATTTCTTCATTTTTAGTTTGTGAACCAAATGTAACTACATCTTCGCCTGCTTTCAATCCTGCATACGTAATTAGTGGAATTTCCCAATCATACATCACAGGAACTTCTACTCTCGGAATTTGTTCTCTTTCTGAAAACATTCCAGCTTATATTCCTGCAGGATATTATGTACGAATTCTTTATTTGGTAAGTTCTAATTACGTCCCAGGAGCACAACCAGGAACTGGCCTTGTTGCTCCTTCAACTGCTATTTCCAGGATTTCATTCAAACAATTTGTTTAAAGTATTTGTCAAGCAAGTAAAATACTAAAGTTAATTGAATTTAATTCTGTTGCATTTTAGTGCTTATAAAAAGAAAATATTTTACTAATAAAAAATGATTAATCATCCGACTCAGGAGTTCTGGAATTATATTTGCGAATCCAGAGCCAAAGGAGATGATTACAATTATGTTTCTCTTAGTACGGATCGAAAGGGAAGATTTTTAATTAAAGATCGAGATGAATTTATAAATAGATATTCGAATTTAATTAAAGAAAATAAGAATTCTTACGTTAGCATTGCGGAAAAAAATAATTCGGAATATTCATATTTGTTAATAGATATAGACTTGATTGTAGATGCTCCAGAAGAAGAAATAGTAAAAGTCAAAGAACCGGAATCTACAATTAGATTACCTTCGAATATTTTAGAACCATCTTCGGGAATGAATAAGCTTTATACATATGAAGAAGTTGAATGTTTGATTAGACATATAAACAAAGTACTCGGAGACTGTATAAAAGATTATAAAGAAAAATATTCAAAGTGTATCTTACTTGAGAAAACCGCTCCTTATATTTCCGGAACAAGAATCAAGGGAGGTTTTCATTTACATTATCCAAATATATTTTTACGTAAGTGTGATATCAAGGCTGCGATCTTTCCTAAAATTTTAAAGTCTTTGCAGTCTGCTGATTTTCGTTTTGATAATGTAAATTCAGATGAGAGTGAATATTTTGATATTGCAACCGTTGACGTTGTTTGGTTACTTTATGGGTCATCTAAAACTCCTAAAAGTGGAGCATATAAATTTACTAAGGCATATAAATTAAATTCTAAAGAAATAAATATACAGGAGGCTTTTTCTGATACAGTAATTACTAATTATAGAGATAATTCTATCATTACTTTTACCGGAAATGAAGAATATTATCTCCCTAGGTTACTTTCTATCGTAAGATCGTCTCCTGTATTAGAATTAAAATTTGGAGTTAGTTGTATTGAAGAATGTGAAATTGATACTGCTTCGGACATTAAAAATTCTTTTCCTAATATCAACGTACAAGACTCTTTGGTTATCGTAAAGGATCTTCTTACTTTAATCTCCGATTCGAGAGCTGATACATATGATTCTTGGTATAAAATTATAGCTATAATCCATGGTGTAACTAAAGGATGTAAAGAAGGCTTAGAGCTAGCTATAGAATTTTCTAAAAGAACTTCCAAGCATAATTATGACGAATCTAAATGTATTAGTATTTGGAAAACAATAAAGAGTGATAAATATACTATTGGATCTTTAAAGTGGGCTGCAAAACAAGATAATCCTACAGCATATGCTAACTGGAATAATGCAAGTATATTTAAAACTGTTAGTAACTCTATCTCTGGAACTCATTATGGAGTGGCAAAAATACTTCATAATCTTTATGGAGAAGTGTATACTTGTTCAAAGTATAGCAAAAAGACCTGGTTTGAATTCAAAAATCATATCTGGAGAGAAGTTGAAGAAGGAGTTACGCTAAGAAATAAATTAAGTGAAGACATTAAAAAAGAAATGACAAAAATTCTTGCTGCTAGAAAGAAAGAGAAAGCACTTGAACAAGCTGAAACAGAAGGAGGAGAACAAGAAATTAAAAAAGATATAGTAGTTACTTCTCTGAACAAATTAATCAAGGATTTAGAAAATACCGGGTTTAAGTCTTCTGTTATGACAGAAGCCAAGGAATTATTTTTAGATAGTGATTTCGAGAACAAATTAGATACAAATATTAATTTAATGGGGTTTACCAATGGTATACTTGACATGGGAACATTAAAGTTTCGAGAAGGTAACCCAACAGATTATGTGAGTTTGTGTACTGGATATGATTTTCCTACACATTTTACTTGGGATTCGGATGAGGTAATCGAAGTGCTTGATTTCCTTAAAAAGATTTTCCCTGATGAAAGTCTCTACGTTTATGCTTTAGAATATTGTGCTTCTTTGCTCAAAGGAGGTAATTTTAGAAAAACTTTTGTTACTTTTACCGGTTCCGGAGATAATGGTAAGACCAAATTCGTTGATCTTATTAAAAACACTCTTGGACAATATTCAGTTGTTATTCCTGTATCTGCTATAACGGCAAGTACTAGAGCTCAATCAAATGGAACTAACTCGGAAATAGTTAGAACTGTTGGAGTAAGATGGGCTCATTCAAACGAACCTAATTTCGGAGACAGAATCAATGTAGGAGTATTAAAAGAATTTACAGGTAATGATGATATCTATATCAGAGCTTTGTATGGAGCAGGAAGAGAATATAAACCTCAATTTAAATATGCTTTGATTTGTAATAAACTTCCGGGTTTATCTTGTCAAGATGAAGCACACTGGAATAGAATTAATGTTTTACCTTGTGAATCAAGATTTCCTAGAGATAATTCATTAGTTCCTTCTACTTTAGAAGAACAATTTAGACAAAAAATATTTCCGAGAGATGAAACACTTGATGATAGAATTAAGACATTTAATAAGGGGTTTATTTGGATTTTGTTTGAAACATTCAAAGCAGTAACTGCTCGAGGTTACACTCCAGCTCCTGAAAAGGTTAATTCTGCTACAGAGTTTTACAAGAAGGCGAATGATATCTATCTTCAGTTCTTTGATGAACATATCATTCAAGATCCTGTTGCGAGTGTTAGTGCAGGAGAAGTATATGCTTTGTTTACTACATGGCATAATACTTCATTCCCTGGAAGAAAGCTCGATTCTAAACCAGACTTTGAAATGTGTATGAGTTCTAAACTAGGAGAATTGAGTAAGATTCGTCGCTGGGCTAACTTCAGAATCCGTAAACCAGAAGACAATGACCATATCGAATTATAAAATAATATTATTTTTATTAAAAATAAAAATATCAGTCTTACTTCTACCAGAAAGTACTTTGAAAAGTTTTTTAGTATGAGGATTACTCCAAAGACTATTGAGAAGTTTTTAATTAAATAATTAATTAAAAACTTCTCAATCTTTGGGACTACTTGGAAAAGGTATCTATCCTTTTGTTTAATAGGGAAAAATTCTTAGTCTATCTTTTACTTGGAGACTATTAAAATAAATATTTATTTTAATCTAAATTTAAAATCGAAAAAGTTCAAAAATCCGTTTTTCTCAGTGTGAGTTTTGACTTGGGAAAAAGTTAAAAAAAGGCAAAGTCTGGGTGGTTATCCATCCCGTTTTAATAGGGAAAAAATCTAACTATACTTTCTACTTGGAGACTATTAAAAATAATATTTATTTTAATCTAAAATTAAAATTGAAAAAGTTCAAAAATCTAGTTTTCTCAGTCTTAATTTCCACTCGGAAAAAAGTTGAAAAAAGGCAAAGTCTGGGTGGTTATCCAGCCATTTTTAATAGGGAAAAATTCTTAGTCTATTTTCCACTTGAGAACTATTAAAATAAATATTTATTTTAATCTAAAATTAAAATTGAAAAAAGTTCAAAAATGTAGTTTTTACAGTCTCTGGGACTACTCGGGAAAAAGTTGAAAAAACCTAAAGTCTATGTAGGTATCCAGCCGTTTTTAATGGGAAAAAATTATCAGTATAATGTTTACTCGGAGACTATTAAATTAAATATTTATTTTAATCTAAAATTAAAATTGAAAACTTCGAAAAATATATTTTTTACAGTCTTAAGTTCTACTCGGGAAAAGTTGAAAAAACCTAAAGTCTGTATAGGTATCCATCCCTGTTTAATAGGGAAAAATTCCTAGTCTCTCTTTTGCTTGAGAACTATTAAAATAAATATTATTTTTAATGAAAATTAAAAATTAAAAATTCCTAGTCTTTCTTTTACTTGGAAATAAATTTCTTACATATACCAGAAGTGAGCTCGAGTTCTCTGTAAGTCTGCTCCATTATTATTTTCCCTGCCAAAGTAATCTAGAATTTCATCCATCTTAAATCTGTTATTAACTAATTTTTTTCTGTAGTTAACCAAAGCAAGGAATCGTTTTAGTCCTTTTAATTTATTCAAAGTAAGTCTGTCTTGAAGAAATTCGAAATTAGTATCTTCTTTAGATACGGTTTTAATTTCTTTTTCTACTGGGGGTTTAGGACTACAAATATTTTGGTCTACAGCAAGCTCCCGGATGATTACCATTTCGTTGAAAGTACTTCCAGTATCATCATTTGAAGATTTATATTCTTCAAGCGGAAGTTCATCTTCGTATTCATTTTTGAGTTGTTGTTCTATTTCGTCTTCTATTTCTTCAAGTGAAGGTTTTCCTAGGTAAGAACTAATGTAAACAGAATTATCATCTTTTTTATTAGGGTCGAACCATCCTTTACGTGTTGTTTTTTGTTCTGGTTCATTTTCTTCTCGTGTTTTAAATGGAAAGTCATCATCAAAAGATTTATATGTTTGTTTAGGTATTTGAATTTTCAAAATACCGCAACCCAAGATACCTTCATTAATTTTCTTGTATTGGCATGCTTCATTGGGTCTAGTTTCTAGAGCATGATTGAGATTAGTTTTTAAATATTCCTTTTGGACATTATACTCATTCAATAAAGCAGTCTCCTTTTTGAAGAAAATATTTTTGATTTCTTTTATGAACTCTTCCTTATCCATATCTTTCATATTATTGCTATCTGAGTTGACTTTGTTATAGACAACCATATTTCCCAATCTTATCATCTGAAAGTCTGGTTTAATTAATTCTTGAATTTCATATGCAATTAGTTCAACTGAAACATTCAATTCAGGATAAATTACAGTCGAAATGAATTTTTCAGAAAGAAGGTTATATGGAAAATTAAATTTTACTAGGTCTCTTCTGTACTTTAAGATAGCAATGAATTTCCTAAATGAATTTTTCCAAAGCGACTCAATTGCGACTCGATCTTTAAATAAAGTATATTCAGGTTCAAATCCAGCAGGAGGATTTTCAGCTTCAAAGTTTTCGGTTTCTGCGAATTGTTTATAACCCTTTAATTTCTTGGCAAGAGTCTCATCCTTCTCGAGGAAGAGTTTTTTAACCTTTGTTTCAAATGTTTGCTTATCAATTTCATTTGAATTTAAATAAAAAGATAATTCTCCGGAGTAATTTTTAATTTCGAATTTTTCCTTAATTAATTCATAAATCTCTGAAGTAATCTCGCTGACGGAAACACTCGGTTCTGGGTAAGTAGTAAACCACATATTTAGTTAAAACAAAATCTCTTGTCTTTAAATTTATTTACCAACAGATCCAAAATTATGTTGAACTTCTGAGGATTAGAAATTGCTTTACGTCTATAAACCATACTGTTTATAAAATATTCCTTACTTGAAACTTTAAATCCTCTTAATTTGTATCTTTCTACATTGAAATTAAAATTAACCTCTTCGTCTGATTCGGAAATAATATAAGGGTCTTCCGATGGCATAAAAAACTCATAATAATCATTGTAAATACCAACTTTTTTCAACAAAATATCGTCTTGATCAAGAATAAGCTCTCTAATCATCGAGACAAACTCTTCTCTGGTAACGGAAATGTTCTCAAAATGAGTGTTGTAAAAGAAGATAGGGATATCTAAATCAACAGAAATAGAATAAGTATTTTGTAGTAACCCAAAGAGTTGCTCTGAGATAGCAAAGTCTGAAGTTTCGACTACAGGATACATTTAAAACTTCCTCTATGTATTTCTTTAACTGTAAATTGATTTTTTATTAAAAATATTAATAAAAATAAAAAAGATGGTTTACTGTAAAAATTACAATGACAATGACTGCAAAAAAGTTGCTGCATATGGATATGACTACAAAAAAGCATTATCATGTTCACTGCATAAGAAAGAAGATATGGTAAATGTTATTTCTAAACGATGTGAACACGAAGATTGTAGAAAGATGCCTACGTTTGCATTACCTGGAGAAAAAGCTAAAACATGTAAAGAACATTCATTACTTGGATACATTAATGTAAAAGACAGAAAGTGTATTGCAAAAGGATGCTTGAAACGTCCTTGCTATGGATTAGAAGGACAAATTGCTTTGTTTTGTTTAGAGCATAAATCAGATGAACATATTGATGTAGTTCATCCAAAATGTATTGTATGCGAAACAGTAAGAGCTTCATTTGGTAAAGAAAAAAGTAAGCCCTTGTATTGTAGCAATCATGTTCCTGAAGATTGTAAAGATGTAGTTCATAGACGCTGTGAAGTAGACCTTTGCGAAATTCAACCTTCTTTTGGAGTAGAAGGAGGAAGACCTGTTAGATGTGTTAAACATGCCCTTGAAAATCATGTCAATGTTGTAACTCCTAAATGTACTTATCCTGGATGTAAAATTACTCCTAGCTATGGTTTACCTGATGGTATAGCAGATAGATGCTCTAAGCATCCTAAAGAAGGATATATCAATATAAAGAGCAAGCGATGTGAATTCGACGATTGTAAAAAAATTCCAGTGTTTGGAGAACCTGGGAAAAGTGCTACTAGATGCAAAGAACATAAACTAGATGGATATGTTGATATAGGAAATAAAAATAAAATATGCAAATTCGAAGGGTGTATTACTAGAGCTACTTATGGCGACCCTGAAGAAGGAACTGCTACCAGGTGTTCACAACATGCACTTTTAGGATATAAAAATGTAATGGAAAAAAATTGTACTTATCCCGATTGTGACAAACGAAGTTATTATGGATTTCCAGGAGAATCTGTTTCTGTTTGCAGGGAACATATTTCTCCTGGTTATATTAAACATCCTAAAAGAAAATGTGTAGAATGTAAGGAAGGTATTGCTTTGTTTAGCTTTGATAAAAATGATCCTACTCATTGCGAAGACTGTAAATTACCTGAACAAGAGAATCTAAGTTTAAGAGAATGTGTTAATTGTCATAAGTTAGAAATCTGTGATGAAAAAAGTGTTTGTTTTGAGTATTGTATACAAAGTGATATATTTACCAAGCATAAACACTCTAAAGAATTATTAATTAAAAGGATTTTGGAAGAAAACATTAATTTACCTTTGTTTTCACATGATAAAATCATCGATTCGAGTATAGATATCTACAGACCTGATTTTGTTTACAAATTACAAAATCATGCTGTTGTGTTAGAGGTAGATGAAAATGCTCATCGTAGTTACGACCCGGAATGCTATACAAAAAGAATGCAATCTATTGCTCAATCTATAAAATTACCATGTTATTTTATTAGATATAATCCAGACTCGTATAAACAAGATAATAAAACATTAAATCCTTCATTGCTTAAGCGCAAGGAGGAATTATTAAAAATTTTAAATTTCTGTATTGAAACACCTACGGAAACATTGCAAACAATTAAATTATACTATGACGATTGCCCTCATTTATTTGAGCATTTAGACGAATATTAAATATTTTTATGTAAAAAATATTGTAAATTTAGACAAGAGAATAAATAGTTTTCTCTTCCAAGCGACCCCAAGCATTATTTTGTTCAAATGGAGTAGGTGAACGCTCGAATAATGAATCCCGAATTTCTGTACTTTGTTGCAAGTCGAGATAAGAACTGAAATAACCAGCAACGAGATCTTGTTTGGCAACAGGGGAAACGTCGAACCATCCCGTACGTATTTGCGTCACGGGAAGATCCCCACGTATGAAGCAAGAGTTGACGTTCGGATTTCGTCTCTTCATCTGGGCGGTAATATACCTATCGTACATATATGTGCTAGGGTCGGACGGATCTCTGCCCATATCTTGTCTCATATCAGTAACTGGTAAAAGAGGTTTAGCTTCCAAATCAGATTCCATAGCAGCAACTGGCTCTACTCCCTTTCTACCTCCTCCGAATTTTTGATTCATAACATTTCCTACTTGATCGGTACTTAATCCTCCTTCAGGCATACGTGGATCGGCATATGCTCCATTTGGTCCTCCCATTGTAGCATATTGTGGAGTTGCAATATTAATTATACTTTGAACTGGAGTCAAAGGAGATCCTTGAACTTCCATTCCTGGGAAACTACCTGTAATATATCCTCCTCCTGATCTAGTACTATCAAATCTTGGAGAAAGATCTGCTTTAAAGTTAGGACGACTTACCCAATTTCCCTTTGCATAGTCTTTAGCTAAAAATATATTATCGTAACCTTCCTTACTACGAACTGTCATCTTCTTAGTTCCGAAGTAAATCAAGACTAAGACTACCAGGATGACAATGCCTCCAATAATAAATTTCTGATTCTTTTCCATGTTTTATCTATTATAAATAAAATAAAAGAAGGATGCAAAAAGTTTTATATGTAGTATTGATACTGCTCATTTTAATAATATTCTTTAGGTGGATTTCAAGTAAAAATTCTAAAGAAGGGTTTTCAAGTAGAGAAGAAGCTATACTTTCTCATATCGTAAATGATCTAGAGAAAATAGACCCACGATTAGTTCAAGGTGTTAAATATAGTATCGGAACAGAATCTTATACCGATAACAAAACTCATGTTTATCTTTGCATGAAAGATGAAAATGGAAAGATTTATCCCTATAATGTATTACTTACTGTAGCATTGCATGAAGGAGCTCATGTATTAAGTAAAAGTGTAGATCCGAATCACACTTCCGAAGAATTTAATGAATTACACAATGAGCTCAGGAAGAAAGGGGAATTCTTAGCTTTATTCGACCCAGATGCATCTTTTCCTGAAAAATATTGCCCACAATAAGTATTTAAAGAATTAAATAATTTTAAGATAAAAAAATGAGCAACAACCTTAAGTCAGTGCCATCTACTCGATCTTCTCTTCGTAAACCATTTGATGTATTGGAATACATTGAAATCGAAAACTTTGAAAAGGTAGAAAGTATTAAGCTGGAAATTATTTCTCCAGACAGAGATGCTGAATCTTTTGAAATAAAGGTATCAAGTAAGACTACAAAGCTTCCTTTCCCTTTGATTTTGGACTTTCTTGAAAAGGTTGACTACAAGATTACTTTATCTGATCCAACTCAAGAATATTCGTATGTAGGATACGACAACAAGTTCGAACAAACTGAATTCAATCTTATTTTTACCTATAACAAAATTCAATATATGGCAGTCTATCGAGCAGGAGATCTCTTGATTTCTACTAAGGACAAGATTAATTATTTATTCGTTAACGACAAATACACTATTCAAACCGTTCCTGCTAATACTTACATCGGAGTAAAGGTTGAAAACTTTGAAAACGTTAAGGCTACTCTCAAAATTGACACACGAAGTATTTCATTTAATCTTACTGACAAGCAGACTATGTTTCCTTTTCCAATTTTTACCGAGTTTCTTCCATACAAGACTATTAAGATCGAATTTTCTCCTCAAGTCACTGATTTTGAATTTATTGGAATATACAAGGACTTGAGAGACTTCCAAGGAAAGCTTTTGTCATATGAGTTCAAGGACAACCTTGCATTGTTTTACAATAATGATGTAATGTTTGTTCACGACGAGAACACTGATGGGAGTATGCTTGAAAAGATCAAGGAATTTCGCAAGGCCAACGGAGGCGACCCTGCTTCTGAAGCTACTTCGTCTTTGGCTTAAATTATTATTTATTTTAATTAAAATAAATTATCTATTGTTTTCTGAGTGCTTCCTGCTCCAAGTGTTGAAGATGCAGTTGAGTAAATAGTAAAATTATTTTCTGTAGTTTTACCGGAATATTTGCAAGGTCAAAAGCTATAGTATTATTTTCTCCCTTCCAACCTTTGTAGGGAACTTTTGTAATATCCCCATTATCAGTTTTATATTCATGGTATCTGATCAAAGACACAAATAATCCTCTCCCTACTTCATCTAGCTTAGGATAGTTATTCAAAATAAAATCCAAGTCCTCTTTACTTGGATTTTTATTATTTTCACTAATTTGTTTTACTAGTGTGTCATAAATTGCAGCGAGATTATCGACAGACATTTAATTGAAATTTAATTTAAAGCTTTAAATAAGCAATAAAAATAAGATGTCTTTTGTTACTATTGATCAATTCGGAGAGGTTATTGACCCTGTTACTAATTATTTTGATGAAAAGAAAACTCGTGAACTAATTTCCTCTCAGCTCAAAGCAAGACTTGAATTCACTATTCAAGAGAAGACTATTCCTGGTGGCGATCTTAAGTTTATGGTTGTGATTACTTCTATTACTGATTTTCATACTAAGGCAAAAGGAGATTTTTTATTTGGCTTGGAAAAGTGTTCTACTGCTGGATTATATGAGATTCTGGATTACACTACAAAGCAATTAACAGGATACTCCTGCACATTTAGTCTCGAAAATAAAACTGGTCCTACTAATGTTCAAATAAAAACAATGTGGATTCTCGATGAATATCAAAAGTTAATGAAGCAGTTCTTACTTGATAACAAACTGAAGCTTAAAGCTCCTACTTTGGAGGATTCTGATTTGCGTGATAGCAAGGTGAATCTGCTTCATAAAGCAAAAGACTTTACAACTAAGGTAATTAAAGAGAATGCAAAATTTGGATTGAAAACAAAATGTTTATGGTATAAAGGAAAAGATGAAACTAAAGAAGCTAAAATGATTACTAAATTTATTAAATCTGAGCAAGAGTTTGTACTAGATGCAAATGGAAATAAAATTAAAGACAAGAATGGGAAATATGTTACTCGAGAAATCCCGATAGAATATAAAGAATTAATTGAAAAACCTTTCACTGCTTTGCCTACTGTTCATTTGAAAGGATTCTTTTTCGGAGCATTGGCTAAGGCATTTCAAAGTGTTTTATTTGATACCTTAGTTTATCCTTCAGAAGGATACGGGAATCGTTTTCGCAAAGCACATGTTCCTGAAACAGATGATGAACCTGAACATAAAGAAGGAAACTCGCATGATATAGAACTATAATAATAATTTTAATTTAATAATTAAAATGAAACCAAGCAAAGCTTATTTTGGACCTAGATTCCAAGCATCGGATCAGCCTTTCCTTCCTATTTTTAATCCTCCTGAATACCAACCTTATAATCCTATACAGGGAACTTGTCCTTATACAGATCTTCTTTTTAGAAATAGATGGGAAACTATGAATTTAAATGGAGGGGTACAAGGAGGGGGTTTAGACCAATTTTCGATGTGGAATGTTCCTAGTTGTAAAACTTTACATTCTGATTATGCAGTATTACAATACCAAACTCCAAATATTTTGGTAAAACAAAGAGGAGATTTCTTTACAGTTGATCCTCGTACCGGAAATCTACCTCAGTACTATAAATTTAATTGAAAAATAATTTTTAAAATAAATTTGAAAATAAAAATGCTCACTCTTATCGATTACACTGAAAAATCTTGCGTAGTTTATTCTAAAGATGAGAATATAGAAGAATATAAAGATTTCTTGAATGAATTAGGAGGAAAATATAATTATGGTCTAACTATAGACGGTAAAAAAACTCCTGGATTTGTTTTTATGAAATATAAGAAAAATATTATAGAAAAAGAATTAAAAAATTGTAAAAAAGGAAATACTGTAAAGCCTCAAGAAGATAATCGTTTATTAATTTCTGGGTTGGCTACTAGAGTAGAAAATTTAGATGCTAGAATTGGCAATATAGAAAATATAATTGGTTTACCTTCTAATCCTGAAACCAGTTCAGATATAAATCAAAAAGTAACTAATATGGAGAAGAGAGTCCATAAAATAGAATTAGCGACGTCTAAACCTGTATTACATGATGAAATTAAAGAAGTAGAATCTATTTTAGAAGAAGAGGAAGAAGTAGTTCCTGTTTATTCCAGAAGAATGGCTTCAGTGCCTAAATAAAAAAATATTATTTTTAATAAAAATAATTTATGACTTAAATGACTTTTTCTCCTTGTAAACCACAAGGAGAAAAAATGCTTATCGAATCTGTCATTAAAACTATTATTCTCTTTACGTTAACTGGTATTACAGCTTACTTAGAATTAAACTTCCTTCCTTTTGGTGACGGCACTGGGATATTTACTGCAATAGTTCTTATTGGTTTATGGTGTCATATGTTTGGCAGAGAGGGTAATGGAGAAATTGACTGGACTCCATTGCAGTTTAATCATACTATTCGTAATGATATTTATAGAAAAATTGACTGGACTCCATTACAGTTTAATCATATTATTCATAATGATCCTGATCAACCAGGACTTAATTAAAAAAATGACTTTTATCTTGTGGAATACAAGAAGGAAAAATGATTGAACTTATTTCTAAAATTACTTTACTTATTACAGCAATTACTCTTTCTGGAGTATTAGAGGTATTAATATGTTTACTCCGTATTATTGGAAGAACAAAGACATTTCAAGTTTTTAAATATATATTAAAAGAGTTTGAAGAAGAGGAGAAAAATAATAACTATAAGGTCAGCTGGAAAAATGTTCTTGGAAATGTTTTACAGTGTTATGGTTTAACTAAAGAAGATTAATAAATTATAAAAATAATTTATGACTTAAACGACTTTATCTCGAGAACGATAAAGAAGGAAAAATGAACTATTTCGCCATCTTAATAATCTTTATTATCTTAAGCTTAACAGCACAATCTTTTGTTAAGAACGATAATAGTATTATCTTACATGAGTTTTTGTATATGTTTGAGATTTTTGCTAATTGTGTGCTTAAGATAACTACTGGATTGTTTTGCATGATGCCTTTTTTCCCTTTAGCGGGATGTAAGATATTCTGCAAAGAAACAGGTCAAATCTTTTTGGTAAATTTTTTCGTATCTGCAGGCAGTAACCTTATGAAACAATATGCAATGTGGATGCGTGAAACTAAATTTAGTAACGGGGTGATTATTGAAAATGATATTACAGTTTTTATTCCTGTTATTATAACTATTGTTTTAGTACTTTATCTTTTATGTAAGTTGGTTGTATTACAGAGCAATTCTAAAAACAAAGAGAAAGAACATAATAATTCTAGACCTATTGTTAGTATTAAACAAAAAATTACAGGTAAAGATAAACTAATTAGAGGGCATATACAAGGCAAAAGAAATAATCAATCAAATGGAACTGTATTGAGTATTGATCCAGATCTATATCATTATGAGGAAACTCCTTATGCTCCTTGTGTAAATAATTATTATATTCCTCGTGCATCTTCTCCTTATGTAGGAGAACCAGGGGGGAATGCTATCCAACATACAAATTAATATACTTGAGAAAATTCTCGAGTATACTGAAACTTAATTTTTAATTTTAGATTAAAAATAATATTTATTTTAATAGTCTCCAAGTGAAAAGTACACTAAGAATTTTTCCCTATTAATTTTGGCTGGATACCTACCCAGACTTTACATTTTTTCTACTTTTTCTCGAGTGGAACTTAAGACTGTAAAAAACGGATTTTTGGATTTTTTCATTTTTAATTTTAGATTTAATTTAATATTTAATTTAATAGTCTCCGAGTAGAAACCTTACTGTAAATTTTTCCTATTAATTTTGGATGGATACCTACCCAGACTTTAGGTTTTTTAGAGTTTTTCCCGAGTCAAATATGAGACTGTAAAAAACGGATTTTGGATTTTTTCATTTTTAATTTTAGATTTAATTTAATATTTAATTTAATACTTTCAGAGTAAAAGGTAGACTGATAATTTTTCCCTATTAATTTTGGCTGGATACCTACCCAGACTTTACATTTTTTCTACTTTTTCTCGAGTAATCCCAAAGACTGTAAAAAAATGGATTTTCAACTTTTTTGATCTTTTAATTTTTCTTGTAAAGAAATAAAAAGCAGTATGAAATGAGACTGCTTTTCATTTAATTCCGGAAATGATTTTTCTTTTTAATTATAGGCAGTGTCTGTGCTACTTGAGAAAATTATTTTTCCTTTCATTTTAAATTTAGACTTAGTTAAAAATATCGCCTTTATCGAAGTAAAATGGCTTTTATTAGTAGTAGGAATAATAATTTTATTAAATTTTTTCAACTTGCGATTAACCCCGAAGTAAATGCCGAGACTAGGCTATATAGTATATTAATTATGGATCGAACTCCGTTGTTAAATAAAGACGACAAGCTAAAATTATGTATTAGTACTCTTGACAATATCCCAGAGATAGATAGGTACTTTTTTTCTGATTTATTAACTACAGAATTGAAGATTTTTATTCGTTTTATTATTTTTTCTAAAACCAAAAACCTTTTTTTGAAATTGAAATGTGCAGTATATATTTATTCCGTTGATAATTACCAGTCTGTAGAATGGGTTGCATGTAGAGAATTTATCCTTTTGTTGTGTAAAAGTAAGACTGAAAAAGTTTTAAATAAACTTGCAGCTGATATGATTTTGAAAACCGATATTATGATTACTGATTGTGTTATTGCTTCTGAAGTCCCAGGTGAAAATCCAGATCCAGATGTTTATCTAGTATTACCTACTTTGGAATTAGAAATCCCTGCTACTCCCTTTTTGTTAAGTAACTTTACTTTTTACGGCTACAACTTCACTGAGCTATTAAAATATATTCCTGAGAGAAATTTTAATTTACTCGAATCAGAAGAAGAAAATGCTAAATGTCTTTTTTCAAAGTACTTAATTCCATTTAAAATTCCAAAAAATATTCAGTTTATCCTTGACTTGATAGAAAAATTAAAAGACAATATAGGAATCTTTGGAATGGATAGTCTACATTCTATCAAGAATGATCCTACCGAATTTATAGAATACTGTGACTTTGAGACTGAATTTAAAAATGAATTAATTCAAAACAAATCTACGATAATTAAAAATATAACCGATCTTTTCATATCTCAGATTTGTTAAATGAGAAAGCGCTGTGGCCCGAGAGCTAATTTCGACTCTTACTCTAAGAATGAATTGATAAATCTTGCTGTAGCTGCAGGACTTCAAAAAAGCAAGGCAAAGGCAACTCGGAAATCTGAATTGTGTGAACTTTTAGGATTAAATATTTACCATCTTCCCGGAAGAGTATGGAGTTACCAAACAACAGACCAAGATTATATGAAATATTATTTTCAGTTGTTTCCCACAGCAAATCAAGATCCTTCCGAAAGTATAGTAAAACTTCGCTTGGAGTTTTTATCTAAAATACAACCAGATTTAAATATTCCAAGTGACTTTATTCCTGTAAAGACTATTTTTAATTTGAATAAGCAAGAAATGACTTCAGAGTATTTTGAAAATACAAATGAATTAACACAAAGAGAATCTGCAAATTTTGAAAAGGAAATTTTCTTTGGAGAAATTCTAAAATTCACTCCCAATGTGCTGCACGTTAAAGATACTAAAGGTAATGTAATTTTCTTCGAGAAATATGATCTAATTCCATTCGAGTCTAATTTAACAACAGTACTTCAACTATTAATTTTATTAGCACAGTTAGAATCAATGGGAATAATTTTAACTACATTAAAAGATATTAAACTCTTGAAAAGAAAATGTATATTAAAGTATGATGATACTGAATTTCAAACCGATCACGTGGTGTTTCTTACTTCTTACATGGATTTGTATTTTATTGATGCAAAGTTCCCTTATACTATGGCTTATGATAATAGTCTCCCAAGTAGACTTGTAATTGAGAAAAAATTTGATTTTGTCTATTTCAAAAAATTATTTATTCCTTATAAATTTGCCTTCCCAACTGCAAGAGAATTACTTTTTGATTTTTACTATTGCTACAGTAAGTATTTTCCAACTGAATTAAAAATCAAATTCCATACTTTTTATAAATGCACGGAAAAGTACAAAGTAAATTTAAATGATCTGTGTTGGACTAACAGGAATAAAATCTATCCGTCTGGGGTATTAACACAGAAATTAGCTTCGTATTTAGATTACTATGAATTCAAAGACTTTATGAATAGTGTTGGAAGTGTAAAGTCGCAGTTACAGCAACTTTATCCTTCTTTGTTTGTAGACACTGTAGCTGAGATTATACCTAATTATTTTTCGACTAAAGTAGACCTGGGAGAATATCTTTCTGAGTATGAGTTAGATATTCTTGATACTTTTAAGGAACTAGGATTACATGTACCATCAAATTATCGCCCTTCGAGTACAAATGATCCAGATAAAGCAAATTATGGAAGTACTGTTTTCAATTACATTGATGACTTGGTTATCTCAAGGATAACTAGATTAAGACTGGAGAAAGAAAAACTAGATCGATTGCTAGAAGAGTTAGGCGAATGAAATTATTTTTAATTTAATATTAAAAATGAATGATCTGATTGACAAGTACCTTGGGAGGTATCCTAAGAAACTTACTGTTGTTCAATCTCTCACGGAGTTACCTAAGAAACCTGATCTTACTAAAAAACTATTTAATACTGTGGAGGAAACCAACAACGAGATTGAGAGAGTAAATAAACTCGAGAGAAAATGGACTAAAGATGTAAGAGACTTTCTTGGGTTAGAAAATAATTCTCCTGTATTAACTGCAGAAGAAAAGGAATATATAAGAAAATTAGGTAGTATAATAATCGTTAATAAAACATTGTCTGATACAGAAATAAAAAATAGATTAAAGGATTTAATTAAAAACCCTAGAACAAAATATTTAACTGATCTAGAAAAAGAATTTATTTCAGAATATAATAATCTGTCTGACAAGAACCTATATCCAGAAAGTATTTTAACTAGATACATTAAGGACTATCCCCGAGTAATTACTACTAACAAATATATACAAAAAAATTCTGGTATTCCTCAAAAACCAATAATCTCTGAGACTATTTATCCTGCAGGTGAAACACCAGAAGAAATTATAACTAATTTGAAACTCAAGAAAGAAGAACAAATAAGAATTAAAAATGTTTTAATTGAGTATGCGAATAAGGTAAGGAAGTATTTTAGAACTCCTACACAAGATTCAGTATTAACAAATGAGGAAGAGAGAAAGGTACAAGAATTATTAGAAGAAAAGGAAGTAGTCGAAACGACAAGAACACTCTCTGATGAAGAAGTAAAAACTATTTTACTAAAGGCATTAAACCAACCTGAAAGTAGTCTGAGTGATCTTGAGCTGAGCTTTGTTATTGAATTTAGAAAACTTCCTAAAGCACAACAAAAATTACTTAATCCTGCTTTATCTAAACATGAAATATTTGATAAAACATACACAGATAAGAAATTTTATGAGAACAATGAATCTGACAAGGGAGAATTTTTAGCGTATGAAAATGAGATACAGCGTAAACACAAGGATGATGCTGATGCTTACAAACTTGAAACCGAAAATCTCCCAATTAAGAAATTTTTAATTGAATATAAGCTAAATAAAAAATCCAAAATTTCAGGAAGTTTTGGAGATATTTGGAACAAGCTTACTCCTAGACAAAAAGAATATTTCATTGCAGTAGTTGACTTTGATAAAATTATATTAAATCAAATTTACAGATTCGTAAAGTATAAATTTGTTCCCAATATGATTTTAACCAATGATAATATTTTAGAGTTAGCAGGATACATTGCAGATAAATCTCCTTCTAATAAAACTTCAATAGAAGAAGAATTCCAAATAACAATCCCAGATGAGGTTTACAATAAAGTATTTATTTCTCCCGAGTTTACAGAAGCAGATCTCGAAAGAGTAAATTCTAGACTCGCAGATTATACTGTAATGAAAGCTCCCTCTACAATCTTTGAAGAAATGAAATATAAATCAGTAAATCATATCGGATTGATTTTAAAAGCTGCTTCATCCGCACAGGAAGAATTGGCTAATGATTATTCTGAAGGAGTAATCAATCAGGAAACTTATGACAAAGAGTCTCAAGAAATTATTATCTTCCTTGAAAACCTTTCGAAGAGAGAAAAAGTATTCAACAATATCACTGCAGATCACACTAATTACATTAAAAATCTCGAGATGCTTTTCAAGAGAGGAATAAAAGATTTGACAGAGGCCGCAAAATATAAGGGTCAAAAGATCGATGGAGAAGAAATCAAGAAGAAAGTAATAACTATTCTCAAAAAGAATGGTAAAATAAGAGACGATGCTGATATCGAAGAAATCTTGAAGACTAAAAATGAAAAGATCAAATTCCGTATCAAAAACCAGACTGAAATTTCTCAATTCCTTGCTCAAACAACTATGCCTCCGAGAATGTTGAAAAAGTATAATTTACTTTGTACCAATGTAAATGGTACTCTGGAACGAATTTCCGAAGAGAAAAGAAATGAAGGAATGACATATTATTCTTTTGTTATAGACTTACTTGTTTTAGGTGATCGTTCCAAAATGTTTGAGAGGGTAACCAATTCTGCTTTCAACGGAGACTTCAAAGTTCGTTTGATAGATTTAATAAAGAAAACTTCCAATCTCGCATTAGGAGGAGAAATGATTAGATTCGTAACCAAATACATTTCTTCTTCGGTAATTTTAATTAAGAATCCTTTGCAGAGTAGACTCGAACTTCGAAGAGCAAGACAAACCAAAGCATTGATTACTTATAGAAATATTATAAATAATATTCCCAAGAATAATCAGAACCTTGGATTATTGATCAAATTAAAACCTTATATGGATTATCCTAACATTTTAGATAGTACACTTTATATCAATACAGTTAATGACAAGTACAAAACAACTAAGGTTTTTAAAACACCAAATGGAGATTACTTCCTTCCTACTTCGACTTTTTTTAATGATAGATACTCGGGAGAACTAATAATTGGATTAAAAGAGATTCTAGTTGATCGCAACGGGAAAGTTACTTATTTAGACAGAATAGATATGGAAAGGGAAAGATTATTCTTACAGAAATACAAGAAGACTTATGAAATTACTCTCGATACTCCTATAGGAAATGCTGGTCCTATCAGAGACTACATCATAAGGACTTTTGGAAATAAAATGTTGGAAAAAGCTATTTTTGAAAACTCAAAAACCGTTAATGATTATTTAGATAAAGCTTTTCGCTTTCAACTCCTACTCGATAAAACTAATCCTATTGGAAAGTCTTCTAAATTCTTCGAAAGCTTTCTTAAAACTTCCGGAGAAGTATTTTACAGCAAAATAGTTCTTCTGCCTTTACTTGATATTTATCCTGAACTTTATATGTATACACCAGAAGAAAGAGTTCGAATTACTGAAGCAATGAATATTGCGATTGATAAGATGAAAGCAGGTGTCATTGAAGGGCCTATATTTATTCCTTCAGAAGAACTGAAGATAGAAACTAAAGATCCTGAATTGCTTTATAACCTTGCTGAAAACAGAGATGAATACAAAGGTGTTAACATAGATTGGTTAGTTTTTTATAGTATCAATGGCAAGTACTATGTAGTTTCTAAACTTCAGCTCTATATCCTTGCAAAGAGAGAAGAATATGAAATTAATAGTATCACCTTCCCCAAGGAATTTGTCGATAAATTCAAGGATTATGCTACTTACGAATCTGCTCAGTATGATTCCAACAATAAACTGCTTCAATTGGTCGCAAAGAAAATTATTGATCTTGGCATTTACAAGGAAGATAATTTGGATAAAATTAATCTATCTGCTTTTAATACTCTTACAAGTAACTCGGAAGATATTCCTATTATTTTAGATATATTTAGAAGAAAATATAATGAGCTTAATACAGAATATAAAAAAGAAAAACTCAGACAAAATATTATTCTATTTTTGAATAAAGATATTAATAAACAATATGTTACAAATCGTGATTTTGACGAACTTAATTCCAGATATCTGGAAGTCTATCCTGAAGCTGATAAACTTCTAGTAGAAACTTTTATTAATGAGATTATTTATAAGGATGGGTACGAACTTAAACTCGGAGATAAATGCACAGTCTGTCTTGAACAAGCAGCATTTAAAACCGGAACACTTCAAGACGGAAAATTAGAACATATTGACGTGTGTTCTACTAACTGTGCAAATAAATTAAAAGACAATACTGATCTTTTTTCGGAAACTTATATCACGAGAAACAAAGTAATAAAAGAGCTGAAAAAGCTTATGATTATCCCAACCGATGCTCGATTACTTGCAAAACAAATAGAATCGCCTACTATGTATTTGGATAACTCTGGGAAGTGGATAAATCTTTCTTTGTTAGAGATCAAGGAGAGAATTTGTGTTAATCCTGGATTTAAGTTCTATCTCGAAAGTAAAGAGTCACAGGATGCTTTAGACTTTATCTTTAAAACTTATAATGTAAAAACCATAGAGGAATTATTTAAAAATAAATCATTTGAAAAGGTCTATTATAAATTACCTACCACATTTGATTTTTATAACGATTATTTATTGAACTTCCAATCAAATGGGAAAATATTTGATGGTAAGAAATGGGTTAAATTCGAGCCCGTTCAAGAAGAAAAAGTAGATTTAGAGTTAAATAAGATTAGAAAGATTCTTACCGAGTATCTTACAACAACAAAAGTTTATCCTACAAAAGAAAAAGCATTGACATTAGTCGGATTAGTAAAGCCAAATTTCGAAATACTCAAACAATTCGACGATGAGCTATTTGATTACTATGACAAAGTTTCTGATTTATCTCATCCTATCTATAAGCTATTAAAAGATAACTGCTCTTTGGATACTGCTAAACAAGAATTGAAAAAGTTCACTCAGGATTTCAAGAAGAAAAATAAAAATGAGATAAATAACAAGTCGAGCTTGATGTACCATGTATATATAAAAAGACTTTACATGCAAGAGATAATTAAGAAATTCAAATGTAATAAACTTATTCAACTTGAGAGAGACTTTGATATCTACCGAACCAAGAGAAAAGCTATACTGGGTGTTTACGAAGATTTACTTCCTCTGATTAATAACAAGATCTTCGATAAGACAATTCCTATAAGAAGAGATCCAGATGAAGACCTATTCGATAATTTAGATGAAATAGACATTACTGATTATAACTTAGAATTTGAAAATATGGAAGAACTCAAGACAGAGGAAGATACAGAAATTTTTGCCGAAGATGTAGAGAACTATGCCCAAGATGAAGAAGCTTACTATGAAGATGAAGGATTTGGAGAAGTAGACTATGGAGAAGCAGATGAAGATGATGTGTTTTAAACCGAGCATGATTAAGACTGGAAAACTTTAATTTTTAATTTTAGATTTAATTTAATATTTAATTTATTAGTCTCCAAGCGAAAAGTAGACTATAAACTTTTCCTTATCAAAAAGGGTTGGATACCTACACAGACTTTAGGTTTTTCTAACTTTTTCTCGAGCAGAGAACAAGACTGTAAAAAACAGAATTTCGACTTTTTTTATTTTTAATTTTAGATTAAAAATAATATTTAATTTATTAGTCTCCAAGTAAAAAATAGACTGGAAATTTTTTCCTATCAAACAGGGATGGATACCTACACAGACTTTAGGTTTTTTGAAGTTTTTTCCAAGTAGTCCTAGAGACTGTAAAAAATGGATTTTTGGAAGTTTTCAATTTTAATTTTAGATTAAAAATAATATTTAATTTAATAGCTTCTGAGTAATCCAAACACTAAGAATTTTTCTCTATTAAAAACGGTTGGATAACCTACACAGACTTTACCTTTTTCTAACTTTTTCCCGAGTAGGAGTTAAGACTGTAAAAACTGAATTTTTAAACTTTTTTAATTTTTAATTTTCATTTAATTTAATATTTAATTTATTAGTCTCCAAGTAATCCAAAGACTAAGAATTTTTTCCTATTAAAAACGGTTGGATACCTATACAGACTTTACCTTTTTCTAACTTTTTCTCGAGCAATCCCAAAGACTGTAAAAACTACATTTTTCAAAGTTTTTCATTTTTAATTTATATTAAAAATAATATTTAATTTAATCTATATATCTTGTACTTATCTTGGATAAAATTAAATTTGCCTTTTCCAAGTGACCCAGTAACTCTAAATATTCATCTTTACTTAAAAACCTAGATTTCTCACATTTTAATTTTTCCTGTCTCCTTTGGTACCCTTTTGCTATTGAGTCCTTATGGGCTAATTTCCTTTCTTCCTCGGAGTTATACTTTCTCGGGCGCCCTCTCTTCTTAATATCTTCTGAAGACATATTTTTATTTATATAAATATTATATTTAAATATCCAATTTTTCTCCCCAGCCTTCCATTTCTTTCAAAGCAGAAATTGCTGCAGGATTCCTACATATAGTCTTCCAGTCTATATATTCTGGGTTTCTGGTTAGCCACTCGAAAGCATTTGGATTCATAGATATAAACTCAGGCATGATCTTGTCGAACTCTACTATTGTGTCTATCTCCGGCGATACCCTATTAAAGTCTTCCCACACAATTAATTTTTTATTTGTAGAAAGTATAGGCCACGCTGCAGGATTCTCTGATAACTCAGGGTATTTATAAAACAAACCTTGATTGGCTTTCAAGAAGTCTATTGCAGCAGGATTTTTACATAAATCCTTTTTCTCTGCTTCACTTAGCTTCTTGGGATTTATATTTTTCAAATCAACATCTGGTTTCAAATACTTTGGAATATTCTTTTGTCGTACAAGCTCAGAAGCAATTGGATTAGTACCCAAAATCAAAGTCTGTGCTTTATCCTTCTTATTGTAATTCTTTTTTATCATGTCTAATACCTCGGGATTTGTATTATAGCACAAATCCAAGAATGAAATTTTATCTGTTACTAACACGGGTTTAATAAAAGTAATAGAATAATTTATTAAAATATTAAATAACTTTTTATTAATAAATTTATAATATATTTTAATAACTGGTCTCATCGCAGCATAGCGATCTGAATCAATAAACTTAAGTAGTTCTTTCGAAGACATATTTTGAATTTCAGTCTCAACATAAGGCTGTAAATCATTTTTATTAAAAAAACTTTTCATTTGAGTTAACTCTAGCTCTTCTGCTTCTTCCGAAGCCCATTCTGTTTCTTCTTCTGTCTCTTCTTCAAAGTATTCTTCAGGTTCTATTAAAAAAGGGAAATAGTTTGCATTCACTTTGAATTGTTCATCTGGTAGAGTCTTCAGTTCACTTACATCGTGGGCAAAAGTACATTTGATTTGTCTACAGTCTTTGTTCTTACACATTTTTGTGTTTCTCAAATCGTGACTAAATGCACAGTCTCTGTATAACTTGCAATTTTCAAGGTTAGGACAAATAACAAATTCCTTATTACGTAGGTCTTCTTCTGTTGCAATTGCCGGAACAAATATTCTTTCTGGTCTGAACTCTGTTACTATTTCATTGTTTTTATTTTTCCTAAACACGGGATCACCTGACTTTGTTATGTAATAAGTCAAGTCCACAGGATGAATTTCTTTATAATTATTTATTTTTTTCACCAAGTCTTTGTTCTGCAGTAATTTTTTTACTGTATCCAAATCCCCTTGATGACAAAGCAGGAAGTCTAATGCTTTAATTTCATCCTTAAAGTTCAAAGTATAATAAATATTCATTTATTATTTCTATTCATTTTCATTATCTAAATCTTTCAGCATCGCGGTTATCTTAAGAGTAGTAGTTGTTTTACTTTCTCCTTTCCCTGCCTTGAGAATATCTTCATAAATTTCTGTTACATTTTCTACCCCGTGTTCTTCTAAAATTTTCATAGTATTTTCTATCTTGATCTTTTTTGGTAGAGCCTTTCTTACTGTTTTTTGCACTGGTAAGACCTGAAAGCCTTTATACTGTAATCCTGGAATATTATTTTTCTCAATGTAATTGACTAATACGGAAGTTAGGAATTTTTTCCTGTCATTCAGCTCCTTTGTTTGTATTTTTAGATTACCGAGTGCTTCGGTAATATTCTTCAGCTCATCCATACTGTCTTTGATTGACGCCATTTTAATTTTAAATTTGGCAAATGTTTAAATTTGTATATTTTAATACAAATTATTAATTAATTTTCGTCTTCAGATGGCTCTTCTTCGGATTCTTCTAACTCGGAAATTCCTTCATCCCCATCTTCTAATATCTTCTTATCTTTTAATGTTTCAGGCATAATAAAATCTAATCCTAATCTACCGCATTGAATGATATCATCTTCACACAACTGAGCAATTGAACCATCAATATTTTGAGTTCCAATTGCTTGGTTCTTATCATTCACAATAAAATATTTATACATAACTCTATTTCCAAATTCGTTAACTTTATGAACACTAGCTGGTTCTTTTACGACTTTTTTCTTTTCTTCTTTTGGGGCCTTTGGAGCTTTTACCTCCTTTCCTTCAGATTGATCTGCCTCCTCCTTTTGAGCTTTAGTCATATGAGTACGGCATACAGGATAATCTTTATAACGTTTAGAATCACAAGTCTTTCCACTTTTAGCTCCTCGAGTAAATTTATGAGAGCAAATATCTTCTCCGGATACTTCTTCTTTAACTTTTTCTGTTTTTTGTGTTTTTGGAGCTTTAGTTGTTTTGGCTGGCTTAGCAGATTCTCCAATAAGCTTTGTCCACATTTCTACAATTTCATCACTAGTAGGAAGAACTTCTGCTTGAGTAATTTCATTAGCTAATTTAGCAATGTATGGCTCGATAGCAGAAAGCAAAGAAATAGAAAGACTCATTGTATTTTATTATCTACTTATTCATTTTTTTAAATATCAATTAAATTTAGGCCACCAATGTAGAGTCACACTGCTCAAAAAATCCAAAAAGTTTTTTTTTGTTCGAAAATATAAAATGAGCGCTGTTAACGGTGGAAACAATCTTACATCTGCATTTATCGACTTGGCCAGTTTCGATGAGTTTGAAAAATACTCGTATGGTGGTGGTAATGCAATTACTTATTTCGTCAAACAAGTAAGAAAATCTACTTGGTTTTCTATTTGTCCTGTTGCTTTGACTAAAAACGGAAATCCTCAATTTGGTTCTCAATTCCAAGTCTCAATCTCTCGTGCCGGAGATTATATGGTTCGCAGTTGGCTTCGTGTCGTGCTTCCAGCTGTTTCTGCTAACTTTGTTACCAATCCATCTGGTATTCCAGCTTCTTGGGCTTCTGCTGCTGCAGCTGGACAAGTTGGTATTCGTTGGACCCGAAATTTTATGCATAACTTGGTCAAGGAAGCTTCTATTACTTTTAATGATCTCGTTGAATCTCGCTTTGATACCTATTTCTTAGATTTCTGGGCAGCTTTTACTATTCCAGCTGGTAAACGCAATGGTTATCAAAATATGATTGGTAACTTCGAGGAATTGACCAATCCTCGAGCAATTAATGCTAGTATTACTTCATTGCCTTCTGCAGTTTTGAACTTGCCTCTTCCATTTCCTCACTTCCGTGAGACTGGTATTGCTCTTCCAACTGCTGCTTTGCCTTATAATGATATGCGTATTAACTTTTGTTTCCGCAACTGGTGGGAACTTTTGATTATTGATAATTATTCTCTTTCTGTTTCTCAAGCTATGCCTGCTAATTATCAACTTACTAGTGGTACTCCTATGTTGGTTGCTGATGTTTGGGCTGAATATGCTCTCGTTTCTAACGTTGAACGTGCACAAATGGGTCGTGCTGCTCGAGATATTCTCATTGAGCAAGTCCAAACTGCTCCAATTCAAAATATTGGAAGCAACTTGTTGAATTCAGGAAATCTCATGCAAGTTCACTTTGCTCACAACGTTAAGTGTTTGTTTTTTGCTATGCAAAATATTACTAACTTGAGTGAGGGTAGTAATTATACTGCTGCTTCTCCAGTTCCAGAACCAACTGGAGTTGTTTTCGGACCTGCTTTGGCTTCAGATCCAATTGCTACTACCTCTTTGTTGTACGAGAACACCAATCGTCTCGCTAACATGAGCTCTGATTACTTCTCTTTGATTCAGCCTTGGTATACCGCTGTTTCTATTCCTATGGAAACTGGTTATCACATGTATTCTTATACCTTGGATTTGGTTAATACCAATCCTATGGGAGGTACAAACTACGGAAAGCTTGCTTCTGTTTCTATTGCTCCAACTCCATCTGCTGATGCATTACTTTCATCTTCGGCAACTGGTACTTTGAGTGCTCCTGGTGTCTTGGCCCCAAGTGGAGCTCCAATTGCTCAATCCTTTCAATTCATTGTTCAAGTTGTTAATCAGAATATTGTTCGTATCGCTGGTGGGGCACTAGGATTTCCTGTTTTATAATTTACCGGAAAACCGGAAATTTGTTGGAAAAACAAAGTTTACTTGGAAAAATTGCTTGGAAACAAAGTTTACTTGGAAAAACAATTACAGAATTTTATTTTTCAAAAATTGGGATTTATTTTCCAAAAAAATATTTTTATTATTTAATAAAAATGTATTTTAAATTCTTTCTTTAAGAATTCGTCCATATCTTCTATATTGTCAATTGTATTAAGAGCTTGAAGAATATCTGAAGTAAAGTTGTTAACAGCACTATTAATTTTTTTAATTGCAGTCTGTTTAACCATATCAACATCATCTTTCTCATGCTTCTGAGATATTTCATCATTATAATAGTCGTTCATAGACTTAAGATAGTATGTAATACCATAATTAATAGGGATCCTATTTAGTTTCCCTTTGATTTGGGCCCGTTTTTCTTTACTTTTATAAATTTGTTTAAGCTTATCTGAATAATGTCTTCTTACTTTTGCAGTAAATATTTTACAACAATCTACACATAACCCGATAGGGACTTTATGTATTTCTTTTACTTCATTAAAGCAACGTGAACACTCAGTAATATTTTGTTCTTTGTTTATATATTTAATTTCATCAGTATAGTCTTCAAACTGTAAATTAGAATTTTTAGCCTCGTTATATTTGTCACATATATCACATTTTATATTGCCATTATAAATACTAAAAGCGCAAACTTTGGTTTCGTTCAAACATTTATTACAGGTAACACCAACAATAGAATTATCAGTAATCTGATCACATTTTAAACCATTTTCTGATCTAGTAGGAACAGATGATACATTAAAATTAATATTTTTCTCCTTTAATACATTATTAAGATCATTTATTACTTCCTTGGTACTAGTTCTGTTTCTATCGCAATCTAAACATGTTTTTCGTTCCTTGATAGTATAAACTTTACGAACAAAGATGTGACCTTTGGCTTTACATTTTACAGTAATAGTAGCCTTGGAAAGTGCAGGGGTATCACAAGTTTGCACGAAAATATCGTTATCGAATTTTTTATTAATACTCATTTGTATTTTATTATTTATTTTTTCTAAAATAAATCATTTAATTAATTAATGCGAGAGGAGTATACTTTCCAAAAATAATATCCTCTTTATCTCCTTCTAATCGCCATATTGCTATTAATCTTCCATTCCCATTGTAAAGAATAATATATAAAATATTAGACTCGGCAAATTTTCTATATACTTTGCACAATAACTTGTATCTATCATTTAAACTTGAGGTAGATTTCACTTCATAATAAATATTTGTATTTTTAATCTTAATATCAGGAGTATATTTTCTTTGTTTATTATCAATTTTAAACCAAAAAGGCTCTATTTCTCCTTGTCCTGCTACAATATCGTCTTCTAATAATACACGACCTAAATCTTTTTGTTCAGTTTCCAGTAAATACTTTATACCTTTGTCTTCATAACCTTGTACAGTTATAGTTCTAGATCCTAATTTAATTTGTTTATTAGTACGATTAAACTTTTGACTGTTAGCATGAACAGTCTCAGTCTGTAAAATAGTAGTAACTCCATACCTTTCTAAATTTGTATTAGCAGTTTTTTCTAAAATTTCATCATTTTGCATGTGATGTTCAGCTCCATATTTTTTAATACAAGTTTGTTTACTCTTTTTCTTACCTTCATCGCTGTTGAGCCTATCAGCGTTACTTGAAGAACTTAATCTTTCATTGTTACACTCACCACATAATCTAAATTCTCCAGGAACATCACTATTACTTCCTCTTGAAAGTTTTGTAGTATGACCATTAGGACAAGTTACTGTAAAATCCTCTCTATTTTCATACTTAAAATTACTGTAGCCAAGGTCAGACAGATATTTAATTATTACGGGTTTTAATTTTTCCTTGTTGGTGTCATTCTGGCAGTTAGAACACTTACCAGAATTATGGAATATAGATTTAAATTCTCCGCATTCATTATGTTCTCCACAATTACCACACTCATATTCTGCTTTTCCATTTTCATTGCAAAGAGATATTAAGATATGATTATTTTTCTCTACAAGACACTTTGCTTTATATTTAAAGAATGCTTCTTCAGGTGAAAAATTATTTTCCTTGTAAAAGGCATACGCTTCATCATTCTTATAAAACAAACAGTCAACTCCACATGTAATTCTTTCAGGATCTTTTACATAACGCAACATTACTCCTTTGTCATCTTTACCAGGAGCATATTTCTTGCAACTACAGCAATAAAACTTGATCTTAGTAGTATCATTGATTCTATTACCAATTATTTCAGTAATAACTTTACCTGTATTTTTGTAAATCTCCTTAGAGAGATTAACAAATCTTTCTTCAGGAGTACAATCGACACACTCAAATTTTTCTTCGGTTTCAGATACCTTTCTACAAGTTTTACAGCAATAAACTCCCGACTTTACTGTAAAGTAATCACAGCTAGGACATTCTTTGTTTTCAAACATAGTTTCTTTAGAGACATGTTTATTAAATCCTTCGCATTGTCCACAAATATAGGAATAAAGCTTCTTCTCGCAACTAAACAGAATTCTTCCTGTTTTTTCTTCCAAGTCAACGGCTAATTTCTTAAACTTTTCGTTAACTCCTTTTTCTTCACAGGCATTACAGCTTGTATTTGGAGTCTTTCTGACTCTATAGCAAACGTTGCAGCGAGAATAACTTGACATTTTTTATTTATCATAGATAAATAATTTATTTTTCATTTAATCATTAAGTCAAAATTGTTAATGAGTCTTACAATTTCGTCCTCTGAATTTAATTGCTTAAATTTGTTTATAAATTCTAATTCTACCTTTTTTATTTTCTGATTTAGCATTTCCTTAAAGTCATTTTCATATGCTTTAAAAATCAATAATGCTTTCTCTTCTTTGATCTTGAGAATGTTACTGTTATTCAAGTCAAGTGTAAACTCTATTATACTATTGAAGTTTTCAGTCTTCTTTGACAAATAATTTTTGATAGTCTTGCTTTCTACTTTCATGTTCTCTTTATAATAGTCATTAAGCAAACTTTTATCACCTGGAGCCAAAGTAAGAGTTTTAAGTTTGCTCTCAAATCTGTTCTTGAGTTTGAAACATTTTATACATGCTCCTGTTACTGACTCTGTATATTCTTTTACAATACAAGAACAATTGTTACACTTATATGTTGTAATTTTTCCCGTGACATCTAAAACCTCAGGATCTTTTGTAAAGACATCTAGGTTCTCTTCAGACGATTCTTCTTTTGATATAAGTTGACAGTTATCGCATTTCCAACCATTTTTAAGCTGAAGTAAAGTAGATTTATAATCTTTATTGCATGCATTACATCTAATTTTTATCGGAGTAAGATCGGTAACAGACTTACACTCATTGTTATTGTAACTTTCAGTAGGAATAGAAAAGATAGTAACATTTATTTTCTCTTCTAACACAAGACTATTAATTCTTTTCAATTCGGAATAAGTGTATTTGATACCTTTCTCGCATTTTTCACAAGAAGTTTTCTTTCTTGCAGTAGAATAGTTATGGGAAAATGTATGTCCATAAACTTTGCATTTATATTCTATCTTAGAACCAGCTTTAGGATTAACTGTATTGCAGGTTTGCACAAAGCAAACATTTTGAAAATTAGTAGTAGTGGACAACATTTTTTATTATAATAATTATTTATTCATTTAACTTATAATATTTTTCTCATAAAAGTAAAATTAAAAGTTTCATGCTTGAACAGACATAGGAATTTAAAACTTTGAATAACTTTCGAGCCAAAAAGAGACTGAGAATTTTCCCTATTAAAACGGGATGGATACCTACCCAGACTTTACAATTTTCTGAAGTTTTCCCAAGTAATCACAAAGACTGTAAAAAATGGATTTTTGGACTTTTTCGATTTTTAATTTTAGATTAAAAATAATATTTAATTTAATGGGTTCTAAGCAGAAAGTAGACTAAAACTTTTCCCTATTAAAACGGGATGGATACCTACCCAGACTTTATGTTTTTCTAACTTTTTCTCGAGTCAAAACCAAGACTGTAAAAAATGGATTTTACAAAGTTTTCAATTTTTAATTTTCATTAAAAATAATATTTAATTTAATACTCTCTGAGTAAAACAAAGACTGAGATTTTTTCCCTATTAAAACGGGATGGATACCTACCCAGACTTTATGTTTTTCTAACTTTTTTCCGAGTAATCACAAAGACTGTAAAAACTTCATTTTTCAAAGTTTTCAATTTTTAATTTAATAACTTTCGAGTAGAACATACACTGTAAAATTAATTGTTTTCGGCAAAGTATTTATATTCATCATCTTCTTCCTCTTCTATGATACAGTGTTTAATCTCTTTCTTAACAGGAAAAGTAAATTCCTTCTTCTGAAGAAAGTCTTTCTTAGGAGTGTACTTCGGAATGTAATCTCTCTTTGGATACTTTTTCTGATCATAAGATTTTTTGAAGTAAACTACTTCCATCTCTTCTATTATTGGTTCTTCTTTCTTCTTACAGCAACTTGGCCCACAAATATTACTTGTTAATTCCAAAAATGCTTTTATATTAACATTACTAATTATTTTCTTGCATGAACCACACATATATTTCACTCTTGCATTTTTAGAGTCAGTATCCATTGTATAAAACCCATCTTTGTCACAATAAGTAATATGCATTAAAAAGTTCTTTGACTTACGATATCCCTTCACAGAAGTGTTAAAGAAAAATTTATCATAAGCTATACATTCATCCCCACAGGGAGTGAATTTACGACATTTCATACAAAAATCTTCCATATTTTAAAATAGATATCGGCCTTTTAAATTATTTCAATTTAAAACTACATAGAGGACAAACTCTAGTATAAAGATGTATTAGACAAGTAGCACACAATGAGTGGCCACATTTTAAAATTATTTTATAAATATTAATTTCTGATTTAAATTTATCAAAATTAAATTTGCTACAATTAAATTCTTCAAGACATATTGGACAACAATCAAACTCATAGACTCTTTTGTATCTTTGAGTTCTTATAAAATCTTTTATGACGATAAATTCTTGTTTTAGATAATCTAGTAACCCAGATCCTCTAATTAGTTCTAACCCGGGAAATATTTTGTATTTGATGTAAAGTTTTCCTAGTAATTCCATTCCTTGTGGGTAGTTCTGAGACACAGAACGTTTAGCCCACTTTACACTAATATCTATTTTATCAAATTTGAAATATATAAAGGAAAGATTATACTGAGAAGTGGATAGTCCCGGATGATTATATTTTGGAGTCGCTGCAAGATTCAGATGATATATAGCTTCATTGTACTTCTTGTGATAAAAATAAACCATTCCCAATCTGTTATTATACTGTCTAAATTCTTCCTCTGACATACACTCTTTAAATTTATTTAAATTTAAATTTAAATTTCAATTAAATTATCAAACGATGAAATGTTAGTTTGATGACACACGAAAATTACGTCAGAATCAATTTCCTTAAAGACTTCAAGAATATCATCTGCGAGTTCCTGATTAAGACTTCCAATACTTTCATCTAGCATCATAAGACTTCCTCCATTAATTTCATGTAAAGCAAGACAAATTGCAAGATCGACTCGAACTCTTTCTCCTCCTGAAAGATTTTTAACTTCACATTCAAATCCTTTATATTCAACTGTTATCTTAACACCCTTTTCTTCAGTATAAAGTGTTACTGTAATAGGTGTCTCGGTAAAAAATTTTGATAAATAGTAATTAATTGTTATATTAATGTTATTTAGAGTATTTTCAATTGCAATTTTCTCGGCAATTAATAACTTGCTGAGAAAAGTACTTACGATATTAAATCTCTTACTTACACTTGCTTCAGTTGATTTTTTAGCCTCGATTAATGAGGAATATTTTTTGTAATTTAGGTATTTTTCTTTGTAAATTAGGAATTTATTTATATTTTTTTGTACATCATCTAATTTTTCTAATTTCTCTTTTGAATTTTTTTCCTTAATTTCTTCAAGCAGAAGGTCAGAGGAAGGATCAATTAAATCAGGAAGTTTGATAGCCTTTAATTCTTCTATCTTCTGATTAAGAATATTGATCTTTTCTTCCTCTGCGGCTTTCACTTGGAGAATTTTCTTTGCAGCTTTAATTTTTTCTTCAAGAACTTCGGCTGAAAGTTCTTCCTCTTCAGAGTAAGGTAAAAGAGACATTTCCTTTTGGATTTTAATTATTTTATCATGAATTAGCTTTCTCTCGGAGTTTATTCGTTTCAAATTTTCAATCTTTTCTATACTCTGAAGAATAGTTTCTTTATTTTCATGAATTGGTGGGATATTTTTTAATAAAACTTTAAGCTTTTTAATGTAAGTAATATCTCCTTCTACTTGTGAGACTGAACGTTTCTTTTCATTTGGGTCGTAAGAAATATTTTCTGCTTTGACCAGTTTGTTCTCAGACTCAAAATAAATAAGAGAAAAGCAACAAGGACAATTATAAAAAGTCTTTCTAACTAATTTAAGTTCTTCGAGTAACTCTTCCTCAGATTTATAAGTTTCTAGTTCCTTAGAAAGAGTTTCTTTTCTCTCGAGTTGTTGCAACTGAGTTTTTAATTCGGAAGTTATGTCACTAAAAACTTCGAGAGGAATGTAAACCAAGGATTTCTCCTCTTCTTTTAGTTTATTGTAAAGCTTAAAATTAATTGCATTTTTAAGTCTTTTCTCTAACATAGGAAGATTTGGAGTCTCATCAGAAGACAGAATTATATTTTGCTTTTGCTCCAAAAGAGAATTTAATTTCTCATTTAGGATTTCTTTTTTATGTGAGTTTTGTTCAAAATTCTTCTTTTCGTTATTTAAAAAAAGGATTTTCTGAGAAATTTCTTTCAAATTAATTGTTTCATTTTCATACTCTTTTTTAAACTCCGTGATACTTTCAACCACCTTTTCTACTTTCTTAGGTTTCTCGGGAGCATTTTCACTAAGAGCTTTAATTTCTCCTGTAAGAAGAAGTAAAGAATCTTTTAGAGTCTTAATGATTTCTTTACATTTCTGTTTAGAGTCTTTCATACCCGAAACAGAAAGTTTCTCAAGGAAATCTAATTTTTCCGTTGCAGAAAGTGATAGGAAAGTCTTTTCAGAGTTTTGAGAGATATAACTTGTTACCATAAAAAATTCTCCGAAGAAAGAGTTAATAAGAGCTTGAGCTTCTTGATCTTCGTATGTAACTTCGTCTTTGACTAAAATAAGACTTCTTGGATTAGTAGTCCGAGTAATAAAGAACCCGGAGTAAGAAAAATTAACTATTACCTTCTTCTTTGGGGCATTCCAACTTTGAATTCCCGAGCAACCATAAAGAGCGTAATAAATTCCATTCAAAATAGTACTCTTACCTTTGCCCGAAGGAGCAGAAATAAGAGTAAGACCATTTGGAATATCAAACGTAGTCTTTTCGTGATAGCAGCCGAAATTAGAAAGGGAAATTTGCATTTTATTTTAATTATAAAATAAATTTTTTAAATCAATTAATAGTTTTTGAAAGAATTTTAAGATAAGCAGTTACGTATTCCTGAAGATTGGCTGATTTTTTAACATCTTCCTTGTCCTTGAGATCACTTTCCCCTTCTCTTTCATTGATAACTCCTTCTGAAGAAAAAGTCAAATCATCAATCTCTTGTATACAGCCATCATAAAAATCAACATCCTTGCTAGAATGAGTCTTAAAATCAAAAAGACTATTTATTTTTCGATAAACCATTTCGCTGTCAAGGTTATACTGCTTTGCCATTTTAATAGCAAAATTAAGTATATGCCTATCTTTTACATTCTTCCTCTTGATATTACTCCAACGTTCGTAGTTTTCAAATTCGTCCTTAATCTCATCTATGTATTTTTTTCTCTTCTCAAGTTCTTTATTTGCACAAATTCCAGATTGAGTTAAAATAAGTTCAGAAAGATCAAGGTAAATTTGACTCGGAGTTTTATCTGAAAAGGTATATGAAAATCCATTTTTCTTGTTTGCAGTCAGAACCATACCATTCTGAACATAAAGAGCTTTTCCTCCTTTGCCCGTAGAAAGGTCTTCGAAGATTTCTCTTAAGTTAGAGTCGGTACAGAACTCACAACACTCTGCTAACAGAGGGTAAAGTATTTCTAATTTCTTTTTTTTCATGTCTGCTTATTTATTTTTAATATTTAACTTTGGGTAAAAAAACTCTTTTCCGCTGCATTTAAAGCACTTGGGGTAAATGTTACTCCTGTGAACCCTGATTCTATATTTACTGCGGAATCTTGAAAACGTTTTAAAACATCTTCATAGGTTTTAAGTTCTTCAGGGTGAATTAAGAGTGGTTTTAAAAGTCTTAAGGTATCATTCATAGCTTTAGTATAGCCAAATAATTTAAGATTTACTCTTGGCATAAGAGCAGGAAAGAGATTATAAAAAGATTCTCTTACATTTGCAGGGACCTTGTCGATAAATTCATACCAGAGGTCGAAAAGTTTAGTATCAGTTGTAGTAGGAAAATAACCACCATTGCCATTTGCAGCAAGGGCTTGAACTACTCCTGCATCATTAGCTTGATTTTTAAGTTCAGTAAGAACTAAACCTAATTTATTATCATTTGCTTTCGCAACAGCAGGATTAAGAGCATAAACATTTTCGAAATTCTCTTTCTTTGGAGATCTACTTGAGAGCCAAAGTGCTAACACTACGAGGATAATGATTAGTATTACAATCTTCATTTTTATATAAGAATTATATTAGTTTCAAAAAGAAAGGGATCGGTGTCGGGAATACACTGAATAAATTATTTTATTTATTTTTAATTTTTAATTAAAAATATAATACACTAAATTTCCCTCTGGAAATCCTCGATTTCCCCTGTTTAAAACCCACTTTGAGTGCTTGGGCTTGACAACCACAATCGTTGATCATAAAGTCTCATCAATTGTTGAGCTTCCCATTCTTGAGCATAGAGATAATCTTGATCTTTTCCAGGATTAAGCTTTCCAACTGGATAAGCCATAGTTTGATAGGTACCATCGAGTCCCATTGCACGACTGCGATTAACTCCGAGAGTATCATAACGAGGGTGATTTTGATATTCAGAGTTAGTAGACATTAATCCCATTGGGACGTTAAGATATTCAGAGTATTGAGGACGTTGAACGTTTTCAACTTCAATACGATATTCAGGAGAGAAAAAACCTGGAGCGCCTGGACCTTCAAAAGTCAAAGCACCATCAATTGGAGCAGGACGTCCATATTGATCTACATTTTGAGTTTGTCCTGCGAGGTTTTCACCAATGTTAGCAACAAACAATCTAATTCCTTGAGCAACTTCATTTGCACCAGGGGACACTTTGTTTGTCCTTAAGCTTTTTGACAAAGATAGAGACATTTATTTAATTGTATTAAATAAATTTTATTTTAATTTAAAAGTTCAGTGTAGCCAGACACTAAGGGTTCCAAAATTTTTCTGAGGAATTATTTGATTCTGGGCGATTTCTCCAATAGAATTCTCCCGGATACTTATTCTGCAGAGCTCTTAATGCTTTATTGGCTAGTTCCTTCTCTACGAATTTAATTTTATTCGGATCCTTAACAAAAAGATCAGATTCGAATTCTAATATTTTCCGGTTGGCTTTAACATTAATTTCATTCTTCTGGTCAAACATAATAATGAGTGTTACTTTATACATTCCATTAACTTCCATAATTTTATAGTTCAATTTATCTTGATAAACCGATTCATCTTCATTAATACCTTTAGTAGCATCAAATACTTCCTTTAGTTTAGTTTTAGGATCATAAAGCTCGTGAATAGTGCTTGGTATATTTATATGAGAGTAAATATTAGCCATAATGCTATATACAACTACATATCCTACTCCCGGACAATCTTCAACATCGTCAATAGTTTTCTCAATTGCTCCCATAAAAGCTTCAAATACATCTTCTTTGGTGCTGTCGGTTACACTAACGTAGTAAACATTTGAATCGTTTTGATAACTATAAGGAAGAGGGCGATATTGAATAAATTCAGGCAATCCTAATTCTTGGGAAATAATTGCAAGACCTTTTTTATCTACAATGTATGGTTTCTGCTTGGAAAAGATTTCAATTCCTCTTGCACCTTGATTGTATATATCAGGAAATCTATTCGTGAGATAAGTAAGAGCACATTTGTTAACAACTGCATCTCCCTGCATCTCTAACATTTCATAATTATTATTTGCATCAACTGAGATATCAGTAAATGCTTTTACAAATA
>Ga0194135_10000064_pt1 | contig 57088 bp, 42 predicted proteins | sample LitLau_LLRF_2013_FD_134024 | JGI IMG/M metagenome (GOLD analysis project Ga0194135, IMG submission 134024) | Freshwater sediment microbial communities in response to fracking from North America - Little Laurel Run_MetaG_LLRF_2013 (version 2) | ecosystem: Environmental > Aquatic > Freshwater >...
GATCAGTCAGCATACGAATAAGAAGAAGGACAGCAGCAGCAGCAGCCTGTGGCTCAGCAACATTGCTTCTCGTCGACGACCCACCAGCACCAGCACTACTAAACTCCTCGCTGTTCTTTCGAGGACTTGCACTGCCATCAAAGCTACCAACACCACCACCACCACCTTCCTTACTACTACTACTACTACTATGTCTGCTGCTGAGAACATTGCCAGCAATGCTATCATCATTCTTAGTAGTAGTAGCACTAGGATTGCCAGGAGTGAGCAGAAGCAGCACAAAGAGCAGAACAACTGCAAAACTCCCAGCTAGCAAAAGCACGGACTGAAATTCGCTACCCAGCATTTGCGGAATCCACTCACAGCACACAACTTTTGCTTCACCTACTACTGACTCGAATAGGCCTAATGTACTTCTACGTCGTCGTCGGCGATCTTCACTTTGAATTTGTCTTAATACGAGACTTGACTCTGAAGATGATGATGATGATGAAACTCGGGCTGTGGTGTAGTCTTCATCATCTTCGTCTGACCTTTCTTCTTCGACGACGTCTGTGGGTAAGTCCACGCTGTTGTCGTCGTCGTCGATCGAAGAAGAATAAGGAGGAGGAGAGGAGTGAGGGTGATAACGATAAGTATGTTCTCCCGTCACCTTCTCCAGTGTGAGATGAGACGATGGAGGACTCCCAACAAGATTATTAGATAAACTTAAATTACTTTGATTATTGTAAGACTTCCACTTGGCAATGACACTGTGTCTCATAGAAAGAAAAAAGTCAGTAAGGAAAACGAGGCAGAGTTCTGCTTCGTAAAAACACTCGTCCAGGAAGAACTTTTCATTTAAAGGGTCCATTTTTATTATAGTGATCATTTTGGAAGAAGGAGAAGAAGAAGAAGAAGAAGACGACGAACAAGAAGACAGTCTCTCGTCACTTGCAGACTCACATTCACAAAGTACAGGAGGGACACTTATTTTGGGTTCCGTGTGAATAATACTTCCTTCATGTTTCATCATTCTAGTCGACTTTCTTTGGAAGTCTGATAAATGGCTAAACTTGGTGGTGGACGAAGTGCTGCCTGCAGTTTGAGAGGGAGGAGGAATGGTGGTGATAAGTTTCTTCTTTCGGGGTGAGACATCTCCTCCAACTTGCTTAGTAATCGTAGTAGTACGGAGATGAGTGTTTCGTGTAATCAAATAAGATTTTTTGTCGGTTTGAAACCATAGGTGTGAACAAGTTTTGAGTGGTGAGCGTTGAACAGGCTTTTCTTTGAGGTGTTGAACGCTCCTTTCATCATTTCCAGTCAGTTGAAGCAAAGAGTTGACGGATGGAGATGAGTTACGACGACGCTCGTTGACAGCGTCTGCATTCATAATAGTCCTCGTTATTATGAATATATATATATATATGTATATTTCGAGAAATTCAACGCTTTTTCATCATCGAGAGTTGATATTCACCCGTCCTTTATGATTATACTCTTCTGAAGCAGCTACACAACATTCACTCAAAGTTTTCGCTTCATGTGCGGTGGTTCCTTCGCTTTTTAGTAACTCTCTTTTGGAATGTGTAGACTAGTAGACTAGTTTACATAAATACATGTTGGAGTATAGGAGGAGGTTGTTAAGATCGAACTTTTCGTGGGCTGACTGGACTGGCTATGTAGAATATTGCGAGTTATTACAATATGGAGGTGGTTTGGAATTCCGGATCTCCAAAAATTCTCCATTGATCCATTTTGATCTACCTACAATAGAAATGTTAAACTTGCATAATGAAAGTGATGTCGTGCATCTTTCCGTACATGGATGCACACACACACGCGGATGCCGTACATGATAGATAACCTTTATTCTGAGCTTTAAATTGGCAGTTTTAGCAAAAAATTAAGAATATGTATGTATTTAGTAGCTTATGCAGCAGTTGCATTTTGAATTTATACACATTCTACCCAGGACGCGAACTATTTAAGTGATTGTTAGTTTGTTGTTCATTCAAGCTATAAAATTTCATATTGTTTTAGTTTCATAAAAAATGAATAGGGGCACGCTCTTCTATTCCAAATTGAGACAGTCTATTTCGTAGAAATACCTCAATACGCGATAAATAAAACTGCCAGATCTTGGAATTTTCATTATATTAATGAATTTTTTCGTTTCTCATGCAGACAAAAAGTTTGGAGATAGTTTGGATTCCCTTCATAAGCTGCATGCAAGGTGGTAGAAATAGAGTTAACACGTGCAAATGAAAAATGTGCAAAGGAACTCATTTCCTCTGTCAGCCGGTCGGTTGCTCGTCCTTACTTCAATCAACTCAAATCTCATTCTGATTGCTTAATTCTGATTATATTTGGCCTTAAGTCTTTAAGTGAAAACAACGACACCTCGGGAATGGAGCAATTAACATTCCAATAATAAAAAGTAAAAAAGCAATAACTTTCAAGAGAATGTTAAATAGGGGCAAATCGAGAAAATAAATCTGATAAAATGGATATTAACGGAACTTAATGACTAATGACTAAATGGCAGTATAAATTAAATGAAATTCCATTTGTAATTACATGCAACTTATTCCCTGTAAAAATCTGCAAGTCACAACTCACAGCCCGTTTAAGTGTAAGGCTCCAATTTGAGACCAGGTATGAGAGTGCACGGACAAACGAAGCAAGGGCGATTATAAGGCTTCTAATTGGATAGTCCAATATTCCAAATTACTACAGGTGAAGAGTGTTCATGTACTACTCAAACTACTCATCTTGTCTATTGTGTGTGTGTGTGTATCGCTGCTATTGCGAATTGCGATTGTGTGAGACACTTATTTAAACGAGGCTTGTGTGTATTTCTACGAATATTGAATGTTATCATCACCAGCAACATCATATCATATGTATATTATGTATCATCATCATTCTCTTACACTCCATTCAACTTTTCAATCAAGGTACGTAGCACAGAACAGAAACCGTCAATGAAGCTAAAACAGCCGCCCGCAGTACCAACTTCAAATCATAAGCTAATTCAAATCTCTGATAAAGATAAAAAGATATAGAGGGATTTGGTACAACTTCCCGACGCATGTAAACCTCTTCATATTGTGATATTACATAATTACACTTCACAAGTATCTGCTGCGATATGATTGAAATATGTAAATGAAAGCGGCCGAGAACTATCGAAAGAAGTGCGTTCATATGTCGTCCATGTCTCTATGTATATAGATTGCAGTGTGTGTGTGAATATATAAATTGATACAGATTTGATGATAGTGTGTGTGTGTATACCTGTGATTAAAAACCATTGTTGCACGCTGCAATGCATGGAAGGAATCCGAAGTTATAAAAGAGTCGTAAAAGCATGTTAATGAACATGTATTGCCTCCAGTGGTGAATTAAGACCAGTTTCATTGCGTAAACGAAACAAACTGAAAATGAATTGGGAGCTGTTAAACTTACAATTTGAGACTTAAAGTATAATATAATATTGAATTGATGGCCATTCCCGTATATATATATTGCACAAGCTTACTACATATCACCCTCTGAAATCATTTGTCAGTACTTGCAGTCAGGAATGTAAAGAAAGTTATGCAACTACAAAAAAGGTATTTTGTAAAGTGTCCATGATATAGCAGTACAGTTTAACTCGTGTTGCCTTATTTACTGTAAGATGTTAAAATACCAGCTGGCCTGTTACATTTATGAATTAAAAGTGTGTGTGTGAGTGTATGTTGGACACGAGAGCTTCAAGGTTGGCAAGATTTTAATCCCATATTTTACTTGCCATTTCCAACCTCATTTACCTCATGCCTCAATCTCCGTTACAAGACTCCTGTGAGAAGGCAACACACACGACTCGTCCCCTTGGCCAAGATGCGAAATGAACTTGGACTGGATGTGGAATGGCTTATTCGATAACTTCATTAATGGATTACTATTACATGAGCTGAAAGTGTCTCTTCTTGAGTAATTTCCTTAGATGTACTACTGACTAATATTACATTTCTAAATGTGCGAGTGTGAGACAGTAAATAATAATTATCATTATAAGGTATAGAATGGCTGTACGACACAACTTGATTCTTATTGCATTCATACATATTGTACACAGGTTGACAGCTTTTATATATACACAGACTACCCGTTGAACACTCATTGTCATTAATTGCTTGGAGAGAATGTACAAAGTACTAAATGTTCAGCCCAGATCTCTCTCTGATGACGACGAGCAATGTATTATAACTTGTCCTCAAGCAAGGCTTTTCATTACAAGAAGAGTGTGTCTCACAGTCTCACCCAAGTCCATTCCAAATTCCAAAGAAAAATTCACGACACGATCTGCCTCAAGACACATAATATTGACTATTGACATTACGTAAGACTGGTTTTTAGTTCCCCTGTAACACATACACGGCCCATCGTTTAATAATATAGGTTTCATCTGATATTACAGACATGGCACCAATATTGCACGTCATCCGAGGAGAGCAAACGTCAATTTAATACTTTTAATGGAGAATTCATCATGTCCACAATAATCAACAATCAAGTAATCTTTCACGATTCTTCGTCTGCTATGTATGATGACGCCTGGTCAACTTCTTCTTGTTATTGTCTCTTATTGTGTTAATGAAACTAATTGATGTACAGGAGAAGAAAAATGATACTTGTGTGGATACATTCCTTGGACTTTAGTACAAAAGAGAGAAGGAATGCATGTTTAGCATTTAATTGACTTTCAAGGCACCGTTCGCCTCGTCTAGCTGCGTGATAACTCTTCTTACAAGCCCTAAAATTGCTACTTTATGTTAATCGTTTCACACTTACATTGTTCATTGAGTTGTATGAAAAGGTTGAATTTAATTGACTCATCAGTTGTGTCAACATTTGTGATCGTAATTGTTCATAGGACTCATATTCAGACATTTTAGACACACTGCACACTGCATCTTTGTATTTAGGGACTGCGTTTGTACTCTTTGTACTGCTTATATATATGAATGATATAAGTTCGTTTAGTTTTTATTCAGAGGGCTGAATTCGTCTATAAGGGTAGTAGATTATTATAGCGTATTAAATTAAGACGGATAAAAGCAAAGTCATTCGCAATGCAGTTACAACCTGAACAGTTTATCTATGAGCTCGTGTACGTTACACGATACATACTGCTAGCTAAACTGCTAGTTGCTGCGAGAAGGATAATTGATCAAGGACTCTTTATTGCAGTTTGGATTTGCTATTCCCTACCTCCATCCAGTTTTAGTTGATTGTTGATTCTGATGTGCTAATTTTTAAGAAATCCTTATCAACACATTAATTCTTGAGGTAATAAATGCGACCTACAATACTTGTAAAAAGAAAATTAGCCTTGAAAGCTAACTCTATGTGTGTTCGTGTGTGTGTGTGTGTGTAGATAGTGTAGAGTTAAAGAGTAGTTTCTTCTTGTCTGGACACCTTTTACGGCAAATAGGTACTAATTGTATTCAGTTGTATTAAAACAATAAAACCAACAAGTTTTTACAAGGTATGCATTCACGCATGGTAGAATAAGTTTATCTTGGGCTTAATAACTTGTGTACTAAACGCAGTTGAGGTACACAATATCAAGCCATCACTGTTGTAGTTGAAACAGAAAAATCCCAGTTATGCTTTTACTCATTCTTGTATTAACTATAAAGAAATGACCACCTAAATATACATTTAAGTGTATTTTATATTCAAACTGTTTGTATCAATAGTATATGGGCATGAACTGAATTTAATTACTTCATGGAATCTTTGGGAAATGTGACAAGACATAAAAATGGCAATGGTTAGTCAACACAGATAAAGGATATGAGAGAGCTAGTGTATAAGCAGTAAAGTTAAAAGGTGAAGGTTAAATAGTTTAAAAGTATGCATATGCATTGCTTAATCTACTAGGAAATGAAAAAGACAGATCATAAGACGCAATATCAATTAATAAGAAATATAGCAGTGTGAGCACGATAACTTTTATAACTAACGTGTTGCAGTTAGGTCGAAGCAACTAATTAGAAGCTAAGAGTACATTTATATTGACGTACATGAGTGAGAAAAGTAGTCAGGCTGTTATCCTCGTGAAGGGAGGACTGTACAAAGTAATGGGATGACTGTGATGATGAGTGACAGATACACAGGAGACAGCAAGAAGCACACAATAATGAACAGATTGAGACACTTGACGGAATAAGTGATACCTACAAGAAGGAACAAGAGATGAAGGACGGACAGGATTAAGGATCAATGGCGACAATTCTCGAAGGATTCTCAATTAGAAATTGCTTAATGAGCATTTATATATTTATATATATATATATGTGACTTTTAGTGATCCCGATGATGAGTCCCATCGCGTGATCTCTGCTATTTCTGAATTTTGATCTATACAAGAATGAAAGAATAGTATTATTGTTGGGTGAAAGTAAAACACTTACTTTTATTCTTGGAACAACGTTTGTACAGGGATTAAAATGGAGTGAAAAGACATGAAGATGAGTAAATTGTTGAAATGCGGTTGAATGAAAAGGGACTAAAGTGAGTGTAAGATTTTAGACGGTCTATTCAACTCTGCATTCTTCGAGCTTCTGTTCAAATATCTCGGCTTTCTTCGACTTTTGGATTGAACCCTTTTGGTTTCATCTGAGTAATAAAGCCAAAAGTACGAACGGAGATGTACTTTTGACTACCACCAGCAATGACTACCAACTCGCTATGTAGCGTGTGAGACTAGTAGGGAATTTCACTTGGACCGAAATCTCTCTCACAATAACACATCACGGATGGAATGTATCCGCTGCTGCTGCTGCTGCTGTATGAAGGCACAAAAAGTTTCTGTGTGTCTCCAACTAAGTAGGTTCTTTCAAGTGAGTCTTGCTGCTGCAAAAATATATCTACAGAACAAAGTTTGGATAAGAGAGAATAAGCAGCAGTAAGTCTAGCACCAGCAGTAAAAATCTATCTCGTTCAGTAGTACAAACTATGTATTATAGCTACTTTGAACAGCGTTGAGTCGCGTGTTTATGACTATGTAGTATCTTTAGAATTCGAAGGATTGTTCAAATAGAAATTTCGATTCATGTAACTTTGCATACACTCACTGCTGCTGTTACAGTGATCATATATTTATTACTTAAGGATCCAAAGCCCCGATGATTGTATTGTGTTATTATTGGAGAAGAGAAAGTTAGAAGGCTTTCTATTTAACATAGATCTTCTATTCACTTTACCAGCTTCTCTTGGCATCACGCTTTTTTCCTTCAAACCGGAGATTAATGTCTCCATTCGCCCTGTGCTCTAAACACTGCTCTTCTAGCAGGAATTTACTGCGTATAGCAATTGGACGTATATTTTTTGCATCTCATTCTGAACACAAAAGAATTAACATGCAGACCTAAACCTAAATCTCCTCCATCTTAAAACCTTTCCTATATGTTAAGTCTATGTATGATCAGCTTATCAGGGATTTCGTTTGTTCTGAAGTGTATTCTTCATAAACTTTGGCCAATTTTGAGTCGTTTGTTCTAAGACTTTAGAAAGATATGAAGCATTGTTTCAAAAACTGTCAAGGAATCCAGAAAATGTCAAGAAAGTAAGGTCCCAAATGCATTGAGATATATGTTCTATTATAGTTAGAAAAGTTACAAAAGATGTACACACACGTATTTATCCCAAAAACCCTTTTTTCCATTTTCACAAGTGTTTGGTTTGGTGTGAAGAAAAGTGAAAGCCTCTGATGTTGTGATTCATCTGGAGACTCTCTCTCTCTCTTTCTTAAATCTTCCCTACTATTGAATTAAGAAGTGATGTGTGATCTTGAAGTGACAACTAGGTCAATTTGGATTGAGCTGGGAAAGGTTGTTTCACTTCGTAGTCTGTGGTGTGTGCCCGGCTTACGTAATATGTCAACCATATAAATCAGTTGGTTCATGAAAATGATGAATACTTGTGTTCGCTTTATTTTATCTAAATCTATATATTCTGGATGATTCCAGGTCAGATGAGATTGAGTTAGATTGCTACTTATCAATTTAGCATATTATATATTATACCAGCTTATGTAATCTAGATTGCGTGTGTCTGACTCATGATTATTCGTTTTCCAAGGTTTTTTTTAAGTTTTGTTGCGTTTTGTTTTATTTTATTATTGTAGTGTCTCTCTACCAGTCTGACAATTGCATAACGTGGGAACTGGGAAATAGACAGAATATAATTCACTACATTGCGTTGTATAGTTGTATAGATGTGTGGACTACGATGGACGAATTCCTTATTAATGCCAGCTATAATATTATTGTGACGGCAGTTAAGCTACATGTCGTACATACAGACGGTACAGTAAGAAGAAGACTCTGTACGTGTAGACGACGCATTACAACATGGTTCAAGCTGCAGTTTATGTGTACCATTATGCTGTGAGTTAAAACAGAAAAAATGATGGGATTACGAGGAGTGTAAGAAAACAACATCATGAAAGTGAAACCAGTGCTCAATTGCATAGCTAGGCAAGCACGAGAAGAAAGTCTCGAGTGTGGAGAAAGCTGCGTCAGTGTAGCATGGAGATGGACAGCGTAGACATTGCTGGTTGGAATGATACATGAATACTGATAAGCAGCCAAAACACTTTTACCATTAGTCTTGATTGTCTTGTTTGATGCAATGTGGGAGGGGAAGAAAACTGAACGTTATATTTTGTGACTTTGCCAAGAAAACTGAGTTGTGTAACTTTTTTGTACCACTGAGGACTTATCGATTGTTTCCTACAACGCATCTTGATTGTACTGATCGCGTTGACTTGCTAATACTCAGGGAACATGATGCAATTCTTTGCTATAGCTGCCTCAGAAAAACGTGCTCAGTGAGAGTACAAATCCTTACAACGAGTGTCTTCCAATAAAATTTTGACTGACACGGAAAGTGTCTACTAAAAAAGCAGATTCCAATGAGTTTTCGAAAAGAAGGCGGAGATAAATGTACAATTCTGTGCTAGTTAATCTGGTGTTCCTCCGTTAACTCCAGGCTTCTTTTTATTTGGTGCGACGGTGGGGGAATCTGTCACGTTAGGGTTAACATGTTTGGCACATTCTACGTTATAGGACTTTATAATACGATGAAACTGTCACTCAACCCAAGAGTTAAAATTCTGACATTTCGTACTTTGAATTCCAACTTAACATACTTGACGATGCGATATTGTAAACCGGTGGCAATATTCTAGTTAAAATTCGTGACATGAATTCAGAAGTTGATGTTTAAAGACATTTTGGTCACATGGACTGTGCATGAAATCTTTTATCTGATTACTTGTTTCTTGGAACCGTAAATCCACTGAGACTTGAAGTTGTAAGCAGGCACAGCTGAAATCGTAGTTATTTTTTACCTCAAAACCATTCGAACTGATTTCGAGTCAAAACTTGCTTCATATATGTTATAATTGTAAAATCTGGCAGATCTTTTAAATAAGCTGAATTCGAATTCGAAGTCTTAAAAACGTTGGACAAGAAACCACTAAACCACTATAAAACTGAGATTTGACAACAATGAATGTTATAATCAGGTTTGAATGGAGCAGCAAGATATATATATGCTTTGTATGGATGCAGTGCAGATAGGTCTAGTCATTCTTATAATTTGCTTGATAAAATTTAATGCTGAGTGTACAGAATACACTCATATACATCGCACAACTGTGTACAATTATCAATTCACAGAAACACATGAAATTAAGTAGATTGAGAGTGACATGGAATTCAGAAATTTCTGAATGTAGAGTATTTGGTGGGTATCTGTTTTACCCATCTGACTGATATTCACCAACTAATCTAAGTACAACTCAACAGAAACATAAATAACAATTAACAATGAGAGAAGTAAAAGGAAAACTAAGAATTTTTCATTTGGCAAGAGGGATTACATATTTTCTGATACTTCAGTTACGTAGTTTAAAATCCACCTTGGTTTGATAATATGTTATGAGATTTTACATGAGATTTAGCAATACACAGGTTAACAGTGAAATCATAGTTTCTAACAATGGCTAACAATCTTAAGCTTTTGCATTGCTTGAATCAGGGTCTCTTATGTAGACATTCATGGCACTATTCGTTGTTGGACGAATATTGACGGTACGAGCTACCCCAAGATGGTCCTCCGTCCGACTGACCCCAAATATCCGACTTAAATGGATTGAAGCCAAGACCAACCTGAATGTCAGAACCATATTGAATTGAAATAAAAGACAAAAATAATAATCTTAAATAGTGGAAAATACTTACCTCCACTTCACGCAAATCTGAAGACCTTGCTCGCATTCCAGTTTCGCCGTTCTTGGGTGATGTAACTGAATCCTCCTGATGTCGAGCTTGAATAGTATTTCGTGATCCAGATCCCACTGCCATCGAATCAATGAAATTGTTCTGCAATGATGCAGCACTTCCATACGATGAAGGCCAATTGCTAGCCGTTGATGTCGACCCACAGTCCCAAATTGCCGCGTCAACTTCTGCCATACGATTTGCCTCTGCACCGACCTTCGACCATTCGGCAAATGATGTGGCGATTCTGCTGGGACCTGTAGCATCAGGGCCAGCAGCTGGTGAATGCCACATAGGATTTGGATCAGAGCTGTTAACTCCAAGATCTTGAACATGTGTGCTTGCATTGATACCAGAATCTTGGTCGCCAAATCGAGATGGAACCCAATTTTCTTAAATAAAAAGAGAGTTAGATTACAACATTATTAACTCAGGAAGAAAATATAGTCTTACTGGAATAGAATTTTAATCTTACTCGGTTGTTGAGTCCGAAGCATGTTAGATGGATCTGAGCCCATTCGCTGAAGATAACCATGCTGCTGCTGTTGAGGGGTCGTCGACTGAGAGGAGTTAGACTGAGAAATTCCAAACTGTGGTGGGTGTCCATTGCTGAACCCTGGCCCACGAAACTGCTGATCCGGATGAGGTTGTCCGCCATTATTCATTTGCCAAAGACTACTTAAGATATCATAAGATTCTCCGCCGTATAAGTACGTACTGTCTGATCCATTCCTAGGGAGGTTTAAGTTATTGCCGCTAGCGTAAGTATTCCCTGAGAGCATAGAGCCGGTAATTGTTGATCGTGGAGGCATTCTCGAGTCGGAAAATTGGTTGTCACCAGACAATTTATGCATGCCAGAAGATAATGATGTTGCAGTGCCATAACCAATGTTCTGCGTTTGCTGGAAATTGTTAGTGTTGGGACCTCTAAACGCAGAACTTCCACCACCTCGAGCATAATTTGGATCTGGACTTGGCTTGGAGGGATGATGCAGATAATAGCCAGGAACAGGGTTCGATGATGGCTCTGTCGTTCGTCGTCCCCAAATATCGCATCCATTATTTGGCAATATATCGGGTCCCCAAATAGAAGTTCCTGTTGAATTACCGCATGGTCTGCCATTAGAAGTAGTGGTCGGTGAAGTTTGTCTCTTGCTAAGATTGCTGACCGAAGAAACTGAAGCCAGTGATGATGGTATGCTAGAGATATCCGAAACAGGTGCAAAATTATTCCTTGAATTAAATGAATTCACAGGCGCTTGGCCAAAACAATTCGATCCAGTGGTAACTTGTTGTTGCTGTTGTATTTGAGCCGTAGACTGCGACTGTACTGGCCTTGGTTGACCGATTACTCCAGGTTTCTTTGAATTCGAACGAGTGCTGCTGACAGATTGTGAACCTTGGTGTTGTTGCAAGAAAGAGGGAGAAATTTGATGAATGGCTTGGGGTGCGTACAAGTTGGGGTTGCTGTTTCCAAGCGGTCCAATATTAGCAATATTACTGTTATTGTTGTAACTGTTTGATGGGTCGCCGCCAGAATTGTTCCTTTTTGGGGGTTTCTGCATTACAAATGCTTCAGTCTGAGCTGCCAATTCACTGAAATCGTCGCCACTTGGAGGTCTAGGAGCATCCCACATGTCTTGTTTTGGTGATACATTACGGCTGGGAGAGTTATTTGAGTTGTAAGGTTGCTTGGTCTGCTCCTTCTTTTTCCCGGTAAGTTGTTTCTTGTTCATGAATTCATCGCTACTATATTTTGTTACTAATTGTTCAGTACTGTCCGACACGTTTTCTGTTGATCCTGACGTTTGCTTGGACTTTTCTTGCTTTTCTTTCTTAGGACATTTATTAGATGTTTTGGAATCACTTGATGACTTCAAACTTTGTTTTCTCTCTTTATCTAAGGGAGGAGTAAAGTCTTCTGAATTTGAACCTTCAGTGGTTGTGGAACTAGTTTCTTCTTCTGTCTTCCCCTTGGTTATCTTCTCTGCGTAAGTACTCATAGATTCTACCCTGCCCTTCTTGTTCTTTATAGAACCCTGAGATGAAGGCTGTAACACAGACGACGACTGTTGATTTCCAGTGATTGGCTTCTTTTTCTTTCCAACAGAACTTTGCAAACTTCCGACACTTGCATTTTCCTTATCCTTCTTTCCTAGGTTAGTTATGTTAGAATTTGCGCTGTTTCCGCTGGACGACGTGTTCCCATCGTCCATAAAGTCAAGTATAGACATACTCTGGACACTGTTCCGACTTGTGCTAATCTTGTCCGAAACTTGCTTACCAGTATTACTCATTTGGGAAATCTCGTGACTTGTCTTTTTGGCTTTTCTATTTCTAATATTTCCATTGTTTGCAGAACTTCCGTTCTGTAACTGTGATTTATTACAAGTCGTCGATTGTAAGTGAGATGTGCAGTTTGGTACAGAAGTCTTGTGGGATTCTAACTGATGACGCTTAAATCTGTTTTCAACCTTGTCATAGACAGATTTGAAATCCAGTCTGACCCCTTTATCCTCCTCTTTCGATCCATCGGGTTCTTCATCTTTACAAACTCGCATTGTGGCAACAACTGTACCGGACACAACAGTGCCAGCCTCAAAGTATGACATAACAACTGCAGCAATAACACACATAAGCGCTCCGAATCCTAGTGTATACTTGAAAATTGGTTCCCAAGATGGTCTGGAAATAATTGAAGCACAAACGCCAAGCATTCCACTCGGAACAAGAGCAACGAGTGAGTAATTGAAATTCTGCAAATACATGAGAAACTTTTATTGTAGGGTGAAATGAGATTTAGGTTTTGATCTTTAAAACTGCTTACAGAGCCTGTTGAGTCCGTTAATTGGAGCGACCTGACCACTCGGGATAAAGTGAAGTCTGGAGTGAATGCTATGTCAATGGAATGCGTCTGATTTGGCTGAAGTTTGAACGGATGGCAATTCAAAATTCTAAATCCGTATCCTTCACAAGGATCAGCTGCAGAAGAAAAACTTCCAAATGCGATGGTCCATATGGAGCCTTGTGGAGGGTAAATTTGAAGTACTTCGATGTTCAGAGGAATTTCTCCGACATTTCGGGCCACAAACGATCTTCGCACAGTCAGCTGAGGGGGTACATACTTACTAGCTTGTTCAGCTGCGAAATTAACGTAGTAAGGAAAGATTTTAGACAGTATTCAAGTATTCAGAAAAAAAAACAATTGAAGTAATAAAATATTACTTACTTTGACAGCCTTGAAGGATTTTTTCAGTCAGTTGAAACAGTAAGGAAGATCCAGGTGTTCCATTTCCTACAGTTAACTGACCAGTTCCAGCTCTCCCTTTAAGCCAAACGGTTTCTATACCGGTTAAATTATTTCGTAACAAAAGCAATGTGCTGGCCATATCTTTGGTTAAGGGTTTGAATGCTACATTGAGAAAAAATTTGGCACCAGCAGGTAAAAGAAAAGTAAGACCAAGAGATGAATAGCTATTATTAAGTCCTAACAAATCATGAACGACTTGTTGTTCGCTTTGATCTAATATCACACTTCCATTTGGTTGACTAGATGAACTTGTGAACACTCCGTCCATGTTAAAAACTGAAAGAAACGGCACATGAAAATATGAAATACGCAAGCCACATAATATATGAATAATAGAAGGTTTGTAGGTAAATTACCCAATTCGCCTTCAGTTGTATTTCCCCCAACATTGTTAGCGTAAGTAAATTGAAACCATGCAGGCCCGTAATCTTTAGCCAGGACTGCCTGAATCAAAATCGGTAGTTCCGAGGGATTGTGCAAGAGTATCTCCATCACAGAATGGTTTCCCAAAGCAGTCAATGGAAATATTACAACTCTCGATGATGAAATCCTAGGCCACAAATATCTAACTTGGGCTTTTGATTTAAATCCAGTTAAGCCGCTAGTGTCAATCCAAACTGAAATATTTGACACTAAAAAGCCAAAATGTCGATAAGAAGTCAATTTTTCTCCAAGAATAAAATTAAACTATACATCATGGCTACACAACACCAGTGAAACTCACCTGTGGCATCTTTCACATTGTGATAACGAGCTTGCAAAGTTTTCAATATCCGCATATCAATGTTTCCAGTTTCCCAGTCTATTAAAGCTCCTTTGCTCCATAGGCGTCCCACTAAACACAAATTCTGTTAAACCCACTTTCAAGGCATAAAACAGTTCTACAACTTACATTCTGAGTCGAGACAAAATCCACAGTAGCAGTCTTGGCCGCAAAATTTACGAGGGTCAAAATGAACCTTCCCTACAAAGTTGCGTCGATGAGGAGAGACTTCAGGGTACTCTTGAAGACTGGAGGACGAAAACCACACAGAGGCAGGGGGATTTGCTCGAATTCGAAGTAAATTCAACGTGTGGTTAAAAGTTGAACTCAAATATAATTTTTCGTGTGAGATCTTTCCCTGAACATGAGATTTACGGTAATATTTTTTAAAAGGAAACAATATCAAATGTACTAGATTGATTGATATCTACTTACAGGAAATACTTTATCAAACATAACATTTTCACTCTGAACGGATCCTTTTGAAGCAATAAATCGGAATGGTATTCTGAGCGTTTGGTTATGATCCGTAGTTACATAAGATTCGCCGTAGAAAATTCCTTCCACAGTAGGACGCCGGACTTCAATCGAAAAAACAGCCACATGACCAGGTTGCAGGAACAGCTGAAGAAATGACGATTAGCCATGAATTATTAGAAACAACATTTTAATATTTCAGTGCCCTCTAATTTTAAATAGCTTACAGATTTTTTCAATCCATCAAAATCTTGAATCTTCGATAAATCTTCTTTGACTCCTTTCTGCATTCCCACCAGTTCTACAATGCTCCAAGAAGAATTCGAGCCCCATGATTTCAGACGAATTTCTACTGGGTTCTTATTTTCAAGAGAAAAATACTCGGTGTGCGTTGAGTATAGCTCTATTCGGCCGAAATTCACTTCCGTCTCTTCAAAAGAATGCTGCAAAATTGTAAAACACACGTCTTTGTAAACTATTCTGCAAGACGAAAAGTACAAAGTCATCATACCATTTCCAGTTTTCCGTTATAGCAAATAATAGGTAACTTGTAGCTTGTTATATTGCTTTTCAATGTCAACTGGATCTCTTCTTTTGAACCACACAAGTCATCTTTATTATTAACTTTGAGAGTGAATATTGTTTTTTGCTCTCCTGGGACGATAACATGTGACTGGTTTATTTGGTCTATCTGAACAATTTCAGGGTGGTTCACACTGACTTGGTAAATGGCAACTGCTGTTGAGAAGTTGTTGCGAACACTGTTAAGAAAACATACTCTTTTAGAATTCACATAAGAAAATATCTTTATGCGCTATGCGATTTATTCTGTGAATATAACCTAAAGTTTCTTGAAGGTGCATTCTCAGACTTAATGTAGAACCCAAGAGAAGAGATATTGTACTCAAGTTCTCCTTTAATTACAGTTGCTTGATACGGAATAGATATAGATTTTCCACAATCGCTTCGTATTTCGATGAAACCACTTGAATGGTCCAGATTAGAGAGTTCCGATGCTGAAAAAAGGTTTAAAATAGCTTAGTGTTCTTGTTGCATTTTGAATTGACACTTTTAAGCAATTAAACTCACGATCAAAGGTGACTAATGCCACTACTGTTGACGTCATGATCTCAGGTTCGATAACTAAAGGCCGGAACTCAATGCGGAGTGCAGGATTGGGTTCTCCTTTCACAGTAACAGACTAAGCAGAAGAAGTTCATTTTTTTGTATTTTTTAAAGTTGAGCCAACCCGAGGTTAATTATCAGCAATATACCTGCACATTGACTGGATTCACTTGAGCGTTAATAAGAGACAATTTCAGCGTCCTGGGCTTATCTGACTGCACAAGTAGCCCAAAATCCAAGGACTCTTGTGGGGAATAAATGCCAGGCGATGAGCTTACTTGTACTTCAACTGGAACCATCAAGTACTCTCCTGAAGCCGCAGTGTGGTTAACTTTGATTCTGAAATCAAAAGAGAATTAAGAATTTCAACTGTACAGGCAGTTACTACGCTTTAATACTATTTACCGTATAAATCCCGTGTGGTTGCCTTCAGTCCTTCCTTGAAAACTACCCTGCATTACAGGTTTAGTTTGAAATGGATCGATTGCCCAAGCAGTATCTCCAAGATGATCATCTGCATCGTCTGGAAGCTTTAGACTGAAATCTGTTCCACTTGATAGCATTTCAACTACTAATATTTGTGTGTCGTGAGGATTATGCAACATGATAAGAGGTTCATAACTAGCGTTCACAGGAATCTTCGCTCCCACAAGCGGCCGAAGTCGGTAGGGATTAGGTAATCCCGTACCCTGAACCTATTGGTTACCAAAAAGTTCAAAATTACGAAAAATCATTAAACAACTATGTGCTCTTTTTAAATGCCTTACAGTGTATTTGAACAGTCCTTTGGAAGTATGAATATACAAAGTGGATTCAAATCGTCCTTCTTCGCGACTCAAAAATACCACCTCGAACGTTGTATGGTTCCCAGGTCCGATGACCTATACATTTGTAATGCATAATTGTTAAAACATATTAATGACTGTAGCGGAGCTGAAGAGATATATTTAGGACATAAAGGTAATTGCCTTGTCTGCGAAAAATGACGAATGGAAATTCACTGTATTTCCAGATATAGAGATCAATTTCAGGTTTTCGTCTGTCAGTCGGTTTTCTACCCTTACAAGACCCAACCTTGGCATCCCGACAGGGCTATAAATCCCAATATAACGTCAATTAGGGCGAATATAATTCAAAGCATAAAGTCAACTAAACATACCTTTCTTTGAAGTCGTATAGTTTTGGGTGAAACGAGAGAATTAAACTTTCTGATACAAGTTCACTTTCATCGCTTTTGTCTGAACCACCGGGACTACATGTATAAAGAAGAAATCATTTAACAATGGAAGCATTTAAATATCAAGCAAATGAAAGGACTTACATGACAGATTCTGCAGAATAATGATTTGCCATCACACGGAAATCATCATCCTGAAATGCCAAGTCTGTAAACAGAAAATTAGTATTAATAGAATTCAAAACATAAGCTGGACTTTCTTAACGTGTCTTACCCCCAGCAGAATGATCGAATGCAAGGCATCCGATTTGCAAAATCAAAACCACTAAGCATCGCTTCAAAATAGCCATAGTTGACAATATAATGCGTTCTTGTGGATAAAATCAGTTGTCCTTATATGAATTTATTTAGTGGTTGTATATGAAGATTCTGAACATCCTCAGTTGAGCTCACTGGATATTTGTCAATCCCTCCTTCACCTAAGTAACAAGAAACCCGATTTAATACCACAATAAAATAGACATAAACATAAATATAAAAGGAAGCTGAAAGCTGACTCAGTTTTAAAGTAGACTCGTAGGAAGTAAGGTTTGTCTAATCGCAGGATTTGTTGTTAAAAATAAAATCGAGTTTGTAAATTAGTCAACAGGAAAAAAATGAGTTGGTAAATCGTGCCTTTTACTAACAATACGCAGAGGTAAAAACGGAATATGAGCACAGATCACTGCCCCTGTCGGTCTGTCAATTTTTATCAACGTTAAGCTTGGTCCTTGAGTTTCACACTTCACACTAAATTCGAGATAAGACTCCACCGCTGTCAATAATTTAATTACCTCTAGTACTTCCACGCATACTGGGATTACTACAGGTTGTTAAACAATAACCTTGTCAAAATTCACACTAACAAAGTTCATAGACATTCATTGACGAAATTGGCAATTGTAACTTAAACTTTTCTACAACTTGTCACAATGAGCGAATATAGTTAGACATCTAAAAATAAATTAAGATTACTAGGTTGTACCTAAACTTTGAGTGATATCCTATTTCCTAATTCAAAATTACAACAATGCACTAAAACTATCACCCTCAATTTGTGTCTATCAAATTAAGCAGCCTTGTTACAGAGAAATACTACATTGCATCAGATATGTCGCAATCTTATCGAGTAAAAATTGCGCATTTCTCAAGGTCGCCAACTTTGATATCAAATGATTAATTGATAATGCGTTAGCTTGCTGAATTCGTAGTGTGTAACTATTTCGATTTTTATACATTTATTTTAAAGTTTGAACTGATTACCACTAGTACCACTACTATTGACTTACCACTGATTATCGTAGAAGACTCCTTTTCTGGCAATTTTAACGTACGTTTGTCTTTTGAATTTGAAGAGTAGTAATAGCAGGTAAATAAATGCTGCTGTTGGAGTTGCATTTGACACACGTTTGACAAAAAAACTAACTGTCACCTTTCCGATGACACCAAACAAAAACAGACAACTTTGTGTTTCTTTCTTCCTTCAAGTCTGATGGTAGGTCAAGTTCACGCAAAATATAAACAATATTCACACTTTCAATACAAGTCCATTCATTTTACTTTAACTTTGAGTCCGTAGCTTTAATAATAAACAATTCCTCGAGAAAAGCAACTTCCGTATCGATAATCTTTTCCACAGATTACTGCAACAATAACGATTCACAACTCTTGTCACAACCAACTAGCCAAGTGAAGTCACAGCCACTCACTCACGGGTAACTGAAAAACAAAAATATGTAATAAAAATTATTATGTAGTTTCCTTGCAATCAATTACTGACCATCGAGTTATCTGATACACGTGAATTAGACAAACAACCCAACCACCATTAGGACACACCACCATTAACCCAACAACACGAGAGTTAACTAGCATTCATTCCCAAAATCCTACCACAAAACTAAATCCCCAATCTATTTGGAAGAGTGTCGAACACATCGTCGTTCATTATAATAGCCCACGTGTCCTTTCAATTGAGCTAATCATAAATGTGTAGTACATGAATTCAAATGAAAATCTTATTAATCACTACAAACCTACAAATCTCCTTAAATGTTTGTTCACAAATCACTGGAATTATTTCTTCACACCTGCTCATCTTTCTTCTTCAAACTAAAACCGATTTTAACAATCTAAACTTACATTGGCACGTACTAACCACACTAAAACAAGGTTTGTCTCGAGCGCACACATACCTACACACATCCACATGCAATTGTGCAAACTGCAACTCTAATAACTCATCTACTAACTATATTGAACAACACCACGAAAGGAGACAGGAACAATTGAATCCAGAGACCCTGAATAAACAGGTGTTGCCTCATCCAAAAACCTTTTGTAAAACCTACCACATTACTATAATTATTACTATTCCACACCAAAAATGACACACACAAAACACGTACTTAATTTAAACCATGCTCCATTATACACCATCTAACTTTATTCTACTACTAAACCTTCTACCCAAAAAGGTCAACCTGGAATATTCTTCTTACATCTCAATATACACACATAATATATATAATACCCAACACCACGCTACATTTCACTTTACTATAAAAATGAATCACCACCGATGATAAGCGCACACAAACCAACCAATCTCTACTACTTCTACCACCACATCCTCACCAAATCCCTCATTGTCTATGAGAAGATAACTTGCCTCGACAATTTAGAAGAAAACGACTCCGACGACGACGACGACGACAGTGACATTCCGACGACGACGAGTCAGTTGGCTTGTGTACATATACGATAACAAACTAACAATAAATACAATAAATTTAGAAAGAATTGAGGAAGAAGGAACTTATGCGAAGATAAGCTTAAGCAGTAGTAGTAGTAGTAGCAGGTCTACTAGTATACGAGTCGGAGAGAGAGAACAACAACAGATGAGAAGTGTGTTTTACTAATGTGCAGTCACACAATAATAAATGTAAAAAATTGGTGGTGTCTGCTTTTTAGTCTGCTCCTATTGTGACGATCGAGTTGAAGATGATGATGATGATATTAGCAGGAGCACTCAAGCAGTGTGTGTGTGTGTGTGTGTGTGAGGAGGAAGCAACCACACACACAGTGGAGTAGCCCGTGTGTGTATTGTGTGTGTGTGTGTGTGTTAGGAAGGCAAGGAAGGAGCAGCGGAGTCTCCTCCAATAAAAACCATTGGTGGTTCCCTTACCAGTGTTACCAGTAGTAGTAGTGTTCTATATGTTCTTGCCACCACCGCTGCAGTTTCAGTGTGGGTTGTCTATGATGACTTGTCTTTGTTCCTGGATATTATTGTACATGTGCGTCTTGATAATCGTGAATATTATCGGGATTATTGTTGAGAATGTTGAGATGGCTGAGACAGGAAGAAAGTAAGAGAGATATGAATAATATGATTGACAATCGGAGCAATACGGGTTGCAGTAGGATTAAGAAGATGCTTTTTTACACACTGGAATTTGAACTATTTTTAAACATTCAAGTTACTGGAAAAAATGTGGTAAATTTCCAGTGTGTGATAGGATAAGACATACATAAAATAATAATGTATGTATTATATGGAGATGCTCTGGTAGATTGCTGCTAGTATGTATATTACATAGAGATGGAAATGATGAAATGAAATGGTGATAATATTTGTGTTTTCAAGAGGATTTGTTAATAGTTCTTGTAGTGGTGTAGTCAGGATCAGGATGATGATTAGGCAGAGAGCGTGTGTGTATATTTAATATACGTGTATTTGTGTAATTTGAGGATTTGTATGTATATTATATGTGTGTTTAAGTGTGTAATTAGTCATTACACTATTTGCTCTTTAGTGAGGATTAAAAGCATGAGTTGTAATACAGAGACATGGTTTATTTAAGAAAGTAAATGATCTTATGATGTAAGAAGAAATAACCTTCCATAGAGAATTAGTTCGTGTGGCAATGAGAGAGGATGAGACAGGAGGAATATATATTGAATCATGAATATTAATGAAGATTGAACTATCTAATGATGATGCGGTTGTATAAGTTGCATCCATCGAATAATAGAACTATTAGTGTACATGATTAATTTTTTATATCCAATTAAATATGAACTGGTGGACTGCACACAAAGATTATAATGTTGGTTGGGGTGTGTTTATGAATTTACGAGAAATGAGATAATTATCACTCAAACAAATATTGATATTCATAGCACACGTCATTTTTCATATACAATAGTTACTTAAATATACTTTACTTGAGATTGCAATGAACAATAGTGATCTATAATGTGTAGCAGATAGTAAGCAACTTAGAAAATGGAATTATTACAGGCATGTGACACAACAAAAGCTTCTACAACTCTCTGGAGAACGTTTTATACATAACTCGATTCTCTTACGTAGACTGAAAAATTGATTAGTTGTATGAATCATCTTACCTCTCCCAGTCAGAAAGTACAGAAGATAAAACACCACCACCACCACCACCTTAGCAAATTGAATTTAGTTTAGTTGCAAGTCTTTCGTGTATGATGTAGTCTTTGGTAGACAATTACGCAATAACCAGGCCAAGCAAACTCATTAAGTGAACTACTAGAAGCTTTATATTGTGTTCAATAATGCTCATTCATGTTTCAATTAACTACCAAACGCACCGACGACCACATGGATCAATAATAAATTGCTGGTCGGGAGTATAGTTTACGTCTACGTGGTCTATGCTGCAAAGGTAATAGAATATTTACAGTTTTTACAGCAACTAAGTCTCCCTTTCTGCGGAAATAAATGCATTTGATGGCGGCTATTGACGTCGTAGATGACTAATGGGCAACAACACACACGAGACACACGAGTGATTAAGACTTTAAGACTCGTAGGCGTCGTTGTCGTTGTTGGAAAAGTCCATCTCAAATAGATAACAGGCAATTCATTAAGGGAGTCAGGTGGGGAAAGGGAGACTGGGAGAAAGTGAGCAATCGACGCAGAAGTGGGAGCTCTTCATCTTTTCAAGGGGAACTCTGAGACGAGCAACTCGACAATCAGCGCGAAAGTTGAACTCCCCGACTTTCACCATGAAACCAATCTTCGCTTTCTCTCAAAAGACTCTCAACTTCGTTCCTCTATTTACAAATTACGAAATTACATACACACAATTTTCCATACAGAATTTGACGAGTAAAATTTGAAATTTCGAAATGCCAATCAAACCTTCTTGAACAAATCAAGTATTTGTCCTGCGGACAAACAGGATGTAGGGAAGATTCGGGCCTATACTGAGGAATTTGTCCATAAAAGATCGTAAGAGAGAATTAAGTAAGAGTTGGAACTTCATGTAAATTGTAAAATCAAAATGTGGGGTGGCCAGACATACATAAGGTTGGTGAAGGCAAGCAGATGTGGAAATCAAATTGTTAGAGCTGTGGGAGTTGGAGTTAATAGCTGTGAAACTAGCGTATTGAAGACTCGAAATGGAGGATTCTTGGAGACTTCCGGGTATGTACATGGAAGGTGGGGTTCAACATCTGCGGGTGGAGAACAGTCAGACGTAATTAAGCCAAGGAAAATAGATCCTAGGAGAAGGTCCAAAGGAATAGTGCCTCTTGGAGAAGATTATGGTGGCTACGATGAAGATAAGCATGAACAATATGAACAGAAAGCAGAGGAACATCAGAAGAGGATTCAGTTGGCCAAGAAGGTTTTCTCTACAGCTGTATTTTCATCTATCTTGGGCACAGTAATATGGGCAAGAAATAGGAAGCAAAGAACACTGGAGGAAAATACCAAAAATGTTGAATTTCTTCCAAAAGATCCATTAATAGATGGGACGTTTATAAACGCATTCTGCGTGGTTAAATCTCCTGATGGCCTTGACAAAACTGTGCTTCCAGCATCTATTGTTCAGGATGGAACTATAAAGTTTATACAAGAGGAAATGAAAATACGACCTGGTGATACTATCGTTGCCAGCTTCCCTAAAACAGGTAGAAATGATTGAAAGAAAACTGAAAGTTGAAATTTTACGTTTGCAATAATGAGCTTGATTTTTTATAGGAATAACTTGGGTGCAAGAAATTGTGTATTTACTGAAAAATAACTTGGATTTTAACAAAGCCAAAGCAAACACTTTAGAAGAAAGATTTCCGTTTTTGGAGTATCCGTACCCGGGAGCTAAATCAATCAACAAGTCACCCTCACCAAGACTGATAAAAACTCACTTACCCTATGGTTTTTTACCGTCCAATGTTGATGAAGGAAAAATCATTTATGTTGTCAGAAATCCAAAGGATACAGTAGTTTCGTACTACCATTTTGCTAGAATGTCAACAATTTTGGGGTTTATAGGAACATTTCAGGAATTCAAGGAAAGATTTCTGTCGGACAAAAGTAAGCTCGAAAATAAATTTGCACTTGTCAGTGTTGTGTTTGTAAAGGATTTTGGTAATGTTTGTCATTGTGTGTTCTTCCAGTACTATATTGCCCGTTCTTTGATCACATGGAGAGTTATCTGAGGCGCAAGGACGATCCTACAATATTGGTTATAAGCTACGAAGAATTATCAAGTGATCCTGTGCGAATCATACAGGTTTGACCATTTAGCTATGTACATTCTATTAGTACTTATTTTAAAGTGCTAACTGGTTTTTGTTTTTGTAGAAAATTTCTGAATTTTTGGAAGTGTCCGTTACTCGTGAAGAAGCTTCTAAAATTGCAGAACACACTTCGTTTCAACAGATGTCGAAAAATCCTGCAGTCAATTACTCTCACTGGGATGAACTAGGATTAAGAAATAAAAATGAAACTCCATTTATGAGGAAAGGAAAAGTAGGAGACTGGAAAAACTATTTTCAAAAAAGGGATGATGATGAATTCGATGAATGGATTAAAGAAAATAATCGAAATCGATTCAAATTTGAATATACTCCTGTATAAGGAAGGACCGGAATGTATATTTAGGGAGCTAGTCAGCCAAAGTCTCATCTAACTTTATCCATTAAAAGGTATCAAAATTGTATGGCAAGCGTGCTATTTCAATTGAAAATATAAATACATGAGTTACTGGTAAAAATAACTTTGAAGTTCTACCACATTTTGTTAAATCATTAAAATAGCGACTTATTGAGCATCCAAGAAAATTGGTATCCAATTGTGCTAGAGAAATATAGTACTTTCCAACATTTACATATTTTATGTAGTATTCCTGCTTTGGCTAACTCAACAAAAAACATTGTGAATTTTTTAAAGTTTTGAATTTATTCAATATAGTTACATCATCGTGAAAGCATATTGAGACAAGTAGCATCTATGTTTGAGTTGATAATAAATTAATTTTCACTTTATAGTGTGCAGTTCATTACTGTTAAAGACCGTTGTATTGGTTGTATAGATTATGAAATCATGACCAGGGTGTACTTAAAGCTTAAAACATTCCCAGAAGTTGTTTGCATATAAAACATATAGATTGCGTTCACATAATGATTTTATATAATCAATTAAATAGGAATATGTAACTACTACATTAGATTTGTGGCTGCTCCTGTGTATCTTCTTAAAAGCTACAAATCAAAAGATTAACTATTTAATAAGTTTCAAATAAAACATAATTTTCGATTCCCTACACAGCAGGTTGAGATTGGAACAGGTCAGTAGACTTCTGGCTATGCTTTCTAATTTATAATTTAATTACCCATTTATAGTGTGATATAACACTGGACATGGACTATCATTTTATCATACGAAAGTATTATCTTTTACAGTACTATGTTCACATGAGTATATATATTATACATATCAATAGCATATATATCTCAACAATAATATACATACACTTTTTTATATTTAAAATTTTATATTCTCGTTTCTCACTAACATTTTAGCAGGACGTATGCTTTGTCCCGGTCCCAAAGAGTCCATCAATCTAAATACTATGATGAGAGTATCGTTGTATATTGTGCGACTTATCTACATTTGCTGATTCTATTCGATCTTTTGGGAGTTATCTTCTGTTCTGGAATCACAGGTTAGAAGTAGCACGACAGTCAAGTGATTCTTTCTTTCAGAAGGGGCTTAGAGAGCAGTTGAGTTGTGCCTTGTTTTCCTAGATGACCCTTCGTGCTCATCGGTGGCAGACGCATGAAAGTCCAAATTGATTTTGGACCTTGTGACCACGCTCAATGCAGCAGTTCTATCAAAGTCAATTGTGGCATATCCTAAGTTAGCTGCTTCAGAGCTTATCTGACTGCTTTCACTCCTGGCGCTGGCTTGGAGAGAATATTCATGCGGTTTTGTGGCACCACAGTCTCCAGCACAGCTTATCGGTTTCTCACCTTTAAGCTTACTTCTTGAACTATGTCCACCAAGACTAGGCCAGTTGTTTTCTTTGTTGCTGAGGAATGCTAGTCTACCTTTGTTCGATGTTGGCAGATTTGTACGAGATGTGTTCGAGGAGCAAGAACAATTATCAGTCTTCAGGTCCAATTCGGCATAGTTAACTTCCGCAGGCTCTCGACATGCCGAGTTAAAGTCATAAGAAACAACCTTCGACGAAGGATCGCCTGGAGAGCAAATCACGTTTGTGTACAGCAGAAGGTCATTTGTAATGATGGTCTCCTGGTTTCTACTGTACGAAGAATATTGACTATTTTGTCCATCCAAACTTTTCTGATGCAAATGACTAATGTGTCGATTGCCAAATGGCAAGTTGCTGGAAGAGTTACCTGGGGCACTCTGAACCTGCTTAAGTCCATACCTGCCTGGAACATTCCCTGCAATCTGAGAAGAATTAGCGTAACTAGAAGAAGTACTTTCTACATTCATATAAAGAGGATGCGAGTTTTCTTGAGATGATTTAAATGACTGTGACGAAGGGAATGAGGAACCACAACCATTGACAATGGAATCGATATTGTTCGGGAGAACTGAAGCACTCCCTGAAACTTGAGTAACATCTGGAGGAGCATTGTTTGCAGATTGACGAGCGGTACTGTTCTCAGCTAAGTTAACGTATACGAATGTCGAGCTTACGGGCGTGGATGGATTTCCACACACGTTAGAAGGAGTGATCGGTGTAGATGGAACGGTGTTTGGAGTTGCACCAGGATTGGCTTGAATTTTCGACTGAAGCAAATTGAAAAGAGACTGTGCCCTGTCACAGCGAAATGCAAATATTCCAGCGCCTGTAGGACATCTTCTTCCTGACTCAAACGAAAATAGATCATTGTCAAACCCGTATCTTCTAAGGCATCGTAGAGGCCAAGTAAGCGGAGGTTTTCCTCGTACATAAAGTACCAAGTCGGTTTCAGACACTTCTAGTTTTCCTGGTGATATTTGCCTTCCCATATCGTCTACATTTAAAACCGTAAAAATATTTTGTGATCTGGAGTTTCGACGACTTGAATTCAACCGTCTATTTCTCCCAATTGCTATTCTGCTTCCAATACAACCCATCACATCGTTCAAACTCTGGAAATCCCCTATTTGAGATGGACGTATCTCTGCGACCTGCAACTGAAACAAAAAACATTTTTGTCTTGTTATTCATCTCGGTTCCTTTCGCTTTTAAGAGTCTACTCAAAATGAGAATGGAAGGGTTCTCAGAACGCTCCATTATTTTTTGTGTTTGATACATTATGACGCATTTGAACAATCACTTTGTTATGTAACATCCGTCTTTATTAAAGTGAAAGTAATATACACCATCCTATTAAGCTACAATACATCTTTGTCAACATCTTTGACATACCTTTCTCTCGTGAACAGCTCGTGTTTCCATTCATATAAACCCTCAACACTTCAGATTACTATTAAGATTCAATCGCATGCATATACCCGTTTACTACAATGCTTTGCGAATAAATAAACCAGCTTTGTCCAGTATGAAATCATTAAGAGTAATAAATAAGTAGCCCTCTCCTGACAATAAATATCCGGTGCCATTCCTGTAGTAAAGACTTGGGAATCTGATTCATTAGCAATACAAAGACAGTCCTACCTGTCGTCGTAGGCTTCTGGTAAAGAAATGTAAGAAGGGTGGAACACGAAAAACAGGAAATGGAAAAGTGGTTGAGGTACTTTACTCATTCATTCCCCATTCATAGTTTATACGGTACATTATTATAATGATATAGGATTGCCGATGGAAAAACCACATTCTAAGAACTCTCCGATCGTGTTATGTGCTTGCGAAAGAAGAAAAAAGACAATGACGGATGATTGTACTGACTAGACTTAAGACTTCACGAAACGAAGGCAGTTTGTATGTAATCCTGATTCCTTATTTCATTTTATTTGTTTATCTAACCTTATCAGATGAGCGAGCGTTAGACCTGTCGAAGTACATTTTTCTTATTACATCTACAAGGCGTATCCGGTAAATATGCGTGTGGAATAAAATACACCTTAAGGAATACTGATGCTTTATATAGGGTCCCTCCGGAAAAGGAGATACACCTGAGTTGTTCACTCTTCGTAAGGTGTAGTTTTCCAGTCGGAAACATGCTTCAATATAAGATATTTTCGTTCTCTTGAGACTCATTGTAATACAATTTGAACAACTAATAACAAGACAGAAGATTGACTCTGAAAGTTCATAAGTTAAACAACTAGCAAGGACTTCTCTCCAATTTCACACGCTATAACGAAGTAAATGTAATAATGCAAGAATGAGAAACCCATCAAAACCAAAATGAAAGTTAAAGCAAAATAACAATTTCCCAACTAGGTTGAGCTTCAACCGTCACAAAACCATTTTGGTTATAGATTTTGATCCAAGAATAAAACAAAACTTAACCCTTCATCTTTGAAATGTACGCTTCGTTGCTCTTTAGCTTACATGACAGTTCTCCACGAAATATCTCCAGATGTTTACAGGCCACAGGATTAATAAATGTGGGTAGAAATCAACATTATCACGTAAAAGGGTTTCCAGGAGCTTTGTAAGAGGGTATTTTTATCATTGTTATACAATGTGCATCCATAAAATAAGATCAGTCCATTTGGCTAGCTATAAATTTGCTCTTACAAATTCTATTGACGTATATAAAAGCAATATACAATTGCCCCCTCATAAGAATCCTACGAACCAAAATCAGTTGGGTTTTGGTCTCTTGGTGCAGAAGATTAAGGATGTATACATGAACTATCTCCTATTAACAAGTACCTACTTTGGATTTAGGGTTTTCGCTAAACTCTAAATAACATCATGGACAACATTTCCTATGTATTGGCACAATAATATTCTTGTGCGTCAGATCTCCAGAATATTATCACAAAAGACGCAAAACGTAATAATACTCTTCTTCCCTTTGTGGTGTAGTTCCTTACGTAGGAGTTTCGAATTAATTCTACCTCATTGAAGCTTACGAGATAGCAGGTGGGTTCATGAGAATGAGAAATGAACAATTACACAGGTGACAGGTGAACTGGGTTGTGATGAGACACACGGATCAAAGTTGTTTTTCGGTTTACTTTCTTATGGGGTATTTGCTTAGTCTCAATTTCCTTTACCTTTGTACGCTTACTGACGATGATGGGCTGGACTGAATTCTTCTGGGATGTTTTTAGGACATTACAGTCAGTCTGAGTCAATTTAAATTTCGAACTCACTAACTGGATACACGGATGTAGATCAAAATCTTTATACAGGCAGCCAGGCAGGTGTTGACGTATATTTCTTTCAGCACAATGCAAATATAAATTATTACTGTAAATGTACTTGAGTGTTGAGCTGAGATGTAGAAACCTTGAAGAATTTTAAATATTAAAGTGAAATACTAAGTTTTTCAAGTTTGCACTGTAATCATCGGTGTATGAGACGTCGTTGTTTTTCATATCTTATTAAAGTTGGTTGTGTAAGGTGTGAATCTTGAGCTACTTTGGAAATTTTAGATGTTCCCAAGAGAGAGTAATCCTTTTTTAAAAGCTTATTTTTAATCTGACACTTGAGTTACACCTAAGAGACCTCTTAGACTTGAAAACTTGAGAGTATTTTTGTGCTTTATCTTGGAAACGCGTGTTTTGCCCATAAGAGAGATTTCGTTGGTGCATTGATTGAGTCACTTGAAGAACTGAGAATTCAAGTGGGACTAACCAATTACACAAGACAAATAACCTTTAGTTGTGACTGATATCATACTGATCACTCAAAACATAAATGGCAAACAATCTTCCTCAGCAAATAAAACTGTGAAACTCTATTTGAAGAACTGAGATCATTCAACATGTGCACCTATAGTTTAGTTCTATGTGCACAAATTGTTCTCTTTCGACTAGAATAGTGTGAAAGTGTTGTGTATCACCTTAGCATATTTTTGCACTAGGATAGCATCTCATGTTTCACAATGTCTTGAGTTACTCTTTAAGTCTATAACAGTAATTTTGAATAACTGTCACACATGATAAGAAGATCTTCTTGTGATTACGAAGAAATGTAAATCGTAGACACTACGGGTGGATAACGAATGTATAAAATTGTTAGTACTTGGGAATTTAGAAGAGTTGAATAAGTCTGCAAAACACTTTGACTTAAAATGAAACAATCCGACGGAAATAGGAAGAAATTATTGTTGGCAACGGCTGGGTTCCAGATTCACAGAATTGAACAAACATTGCAGAGGAATGACTGATGGTGCATGGGGAATAAAATAAGAGCCAATTGGTGACTTGATTATTGGTAATGGATGTTATAATAAAATGTCATTCCTCTGGACATGGGTGTTTTAATTTGTTGTATCGGTGCTTCTGGGTCCTGGGGAGTTTGTGTACTGCTTTCTTGAGTAAGACTGTGGGAGAAAGATATGTTTCTGTAGAGAGAGCGAGTGATATTGGATGGAGATATATGCAAGCCGAGACGATACGAACAAGTGAGTCTGGCAAAAAGGGAAGTTAATAGTGTGATGTTGTGTTATATGATGGTGATACAGTAATGTGTTTTGCTCAGAACGAAGAGAGCTTTTGGCAGATCATCTTAAGAGATGAACTAGATGAAAAGTCCATTCATTTCGTCACCCTTGCCTTGTTCCTAGTAGTGGTCGTCGTCATCAAGGAGCAGCAGTAGCAGGAGCAGTAACGTTACGTAATAATGATGCAGCAGTGATAGACAATAAGAGATATATAATAGTGACCCTCATCATGCAGAGACAACCATGCTTTAAAAAACATTCGGGCATTTACCAGAATATATGTGTGTCTGATTCTCTGATTAACACTCCGAAGTACAATATAGATAGTTTACTTATGCAATCGGCAGTCTTCGGTCGGAGGAGCCCACAGCTAAATGGAAGTCAGAGTATATTGGTGGAAGAAGAGACAGTGTGAGAGCCAGCTGAAGAGATTCATCCGGTTCAAAGCTGCTCGTCTTCTTTTTAAAGGCCAAAAGTGAACCTTTTTGCTATATGAGATCCTGAAGGAACAAAACTAAGACTGCTCGAGAGACGCACACGCAGAGACCTTCCTCGGCTGCTCTTCGATTAAAACTAAACTAGCCTATTTGGTTTTTTCCGTTCTTATGTGAGCCTTTCATCACACAACCCTTTATGCTTTTTCCTTTTATTTCCATAAGTGGCCCTAATGAAGTATACTCTTAAAGACTCGACATGCGGCTTCCAATCTTATCTCTCTCCTTCCCCTTCTACACACGCCAAGTACATAGAAAGAGAGAAAGCACAAGACAAGCCCTCATTATGAAGCACGTTGATGCAGCTGTTGCTTTCAGAATGACTTGGTATTAAACAAACATTACAAACTGGGCCATCCAAACATATTGAAAGAAATAATGACTCGGAAAATAAGTCGGTTTCACACAGGAACATCACTACATACACCATTATTGTTTGGTCGTATGGTAATCGAATTATGCATGAATATTGTTGGAAGGTTGGAACAGATCACGGGGTGACTTGACTCCTCTCTCCAACATCCAACACACAAGCCTTGGTTGCATACATACACTCACCACACTCACCTATACCAAGCATGCAACGAAAGTCTCATATTTTCACTCTGTATTACTCTGTAAATTATTGCCTTGAGTAATAGGCCTATCAAGCTATCTCTCTGTGAATGATACCGTGTTAAATTAATAGTCAGTGAAAGTTCTCTTTCTTCACCTTTATTCTTTTCGGGGAAATGCTTTTCATGCTCATGTCTACTAGACTAACCAGACCTTGTCCTGATTTCGGGGATTCTCTATCTCATCTACAGTGAAGGCACAAGAGTGCAACTTACAAATAGACTGACTGCCAAAATTATTTCATAGCCTCAAAATTGCTTTCTTTAATTGTTTGTAAAATACAGTGCATAGTATTTGCTATTTGATTTGAATTTTAAGGTTTTAACTGCTCTAAGCCATTTGAAAGGTTGCTAAAAATCTACGGAATGCTTTGGAGAACGAGTTTTTTTGCGTGGTTCTAATTATTATGTAATTCCACTTCGATTTGGCATGACGCAGTATCATTAAAAGCGTGATGATATTGCGATCAATCGGAACAATTATTTGCGAGTAAACTTATACACGGTTATGTTGGAAAGGTATCAAAAGAAAATGCGTAGTGTCTATATAATGTTTGCTTCTTTTGATTGATCTCCGTTTCAGGTGATGCAAGGCTCGTCGAGACTTCAAAAGGATGCGTAGATTTCCTCAAGATGAACAATATACTTTCTAGATACCAGAACAACTGCTTTATTAATTAATTGCTTGAGTCCAGTGCTTCAACCAGTCTTAATTATTTGGAAAAATAGAAGTATTTAGCTTCGTGCTAATCAATGAAAATACTCCTAGATGATGTAAATTATCGTCTCCTGGAGTGTGCGAGATGTTAGGATGTTGGAGCAAGACAGGAACTTTAGTTTTTATCATTAGCATCTTCAAAGCACCTGAAAGAACTAAGAATGGCAAAGATGGCCGCAACCGACTGGGCATTCTTGATGATTCATGAACCATTTACGAAGATGTCCAACGTGACCACCATGACCACAGCCTTGACACCAAGTCATAAGTCCGGCAACACTAGCATGACACACTCCACAGCGAGCCACCGTTTTTCTACATCTGTAAAAAGGATTTAATAAATGTTTACAGAAGAATAAAATCGTATCTTTGCGTCATAATAGTTCCTACTTGTCACAATAATTTCCAGCTTTCTGAGTCAAAGTTTTTCCACATTTTCCGCAGCTAATGAGATATGTTGTGCTTTCTTGTGACATGTATCCCAAAACTCCCGAGTGTTTAATTACAGCAGCAGCATAGGTAAACAGTCTATTTCTCTGCAACAGCTCGACATAAGCATAGCACCAAGCTTCCAAAGATGTTCGATTGATAGGCAGTTTGTGCACTTTCGAAACTACCAACCACACACAAACAGCTGTTTGCACATCTCCTAAATCAAAACAAAATTTTAAAAAACTGAATTAGTTAAAGAAGAAGTATTGCATTCACACAAATTTACGAACCATTTTTTGCATGATACTCCAGAGCTCTCATCAAAGGCACAGAAAAATCAAACGGTGGTACCGGCTCAATACTTGCTATTCGCAATTGACTTGTTCGATTTTCAATAGCCACTGTTTCAACAGCTTCCTCAATATCCCTTGGGGAACAGTCTTCCAGATGCAGTGGAGGAGATGACCCTTCTCTCAGCTCATGGCGATGTTGGAATGCCTCAGCCGGAAGAATTGGACAATCCTGTGAATAAAATATTACCAACAAAATAAGCATTTAAGTTTAGTAAATGCGGCACAGGTATGCATTTCTGAAAAATCGCACCTCCGCTACTTGAAAGTCGTACGTTGGGGGAGCAGCCATGTACAAAGTTTGATTAACATGAAGACCTGACGCTATCTCAGTCAGTATATCTTTCTCGACAAAGTTGTTATTATTGTTAACTTCATCATCTGACAAATTTTCATCTTTGTCATCATTTGGCGGAGTTGTAGACGTCTGATCACTAGTCTTCATCGGCTCTACTTTCAAGTTAGTAGCAACAATCGTTTGTATGAACAATTTCGCCATATCCCAAACCAACGCGACCTATTAGACATTTATTTACTTCATTTACTTGAAACAAAACGCACAGCTCGAACAATAATTAAAAACAAACAAACCGCTGGAAGATTAGCTTGCATCGCAGTCTGGGCATTCTTTTCGCACAATTCTTGAGGATTCTTTCCCGTAAGAATATACCTGCAAAAACTAGTTTTATTATTTAATAGCATCAATTAACAAAACCCAATTACATACTTCTCTGTACATTCCACGCGGAACCCATCTTTGATCAACCTACTCGCTTCATACGTAAAAAAGTGACTCTGAGCCATGTGGAACTGTTCTTCGAGAGTTGCTGATTTACGGCTACAACAATCAAAATCTCATTGTTCATAATTTCTTGCATATTTCAAACAACAAAAAGAATCTCCACTCACACTTAAAATGCAGACCTTACCTGTAAATAGGAAACGCCAGTGGTAGAGAGTCGGGATCACCTTGATAAGTCGTCACAGCTTGAGCAATTTCACCTCTACGAATGTTTATTGCCAAAGCTTGCGGAATGGCTTTAGATGCGGGACGAGTGGCATCTTTAAAAATGTGTTGCCACACGGTGCAGTCCTAGTACGGAATTTAAACTCGACTATTAACCCTCCCTTAAGAATCATGACAAGTTCTGAAGTCATTGAAAATGATTACCTTCGATGTGGAAATAAAAATGTGTGGGCTATTTTTCCACACTATCCCAGTTGCTACATCCCTATCAATAATAATAATAATAACAATCACCAGACAATTCTGGATTGCATAAATGCATAATAATATACCAGATTACGTCTAATAAGTCAGATTTCAAGTATTCAAATCACAATTAGGTCTACTAGATGAAGTTATTAGGCCTATAATTTAGAGGTAAAAATTTTGAAAAGTGACATTTTCCGTACTTGTGTTTCTCGAAAGCTGCAAAAGGCACAAAAGGTCTTCGTACGTCCCATACACAAACACTGGCGTCAACTACTAAAGATGTACTTCCGATGTGGTTCTTTCGAAGTGGTCTCCATTTTATGCGACCAACGGAGGCTACAGTTTGAATGGTATGTTCAAGGGTCGCCACACTGCAATAATACCAGGTAAATTCGGAAGTATACATAACGTGGGCTTGCATGCGGTTCTGAATCGTTACTTACTTTGTGACAGTCCAGACTTTAATGGCTCTGTCTCTTCCTCCAGTTGCAAGTACGGAAGAGTTCTCTGGATGCCAGTCACAACCTTTCAAAAGTAACTTTCGTTTTAAAAAAGCTTAATACTTGAGTTTACATCCAATCATTTCCATCACGAAACGATGTGGAATAGTAAACTTCTGTTTGAAACATGAACTTACTAAAAACAGGCCCTGAATGTGCAGTAAATGTCAGGAAGGGTCGCTCGCTACCCTTCCTTATGTCCCACAGTTGGACAGACCCATTTTCGCTCACAGATGTAAAAGAAGAGCTGCTTTTGGGAAGAAACTGCACGTCCCGAACGCTTTCCGAATTACTGAATTTTTACCATATACAAATTATTCGCATGCAAAAACACTACAACCTATCCCGATAAGCTGGAAACAAAGCAAAAATCTTTTCTTTTCAAACAAAAATACATAAATCATATATATATGTAGACTATACTGAATATTCTTACACATTTTCACACGGGTCTCAAATATTTTAATCTATCAATATGACAAGAATACAAAATACAATACAAGACAAGTATACAGTCAAACACAATTATAAGACCTTTTAAAAGTTAACTTGGCATCTTTCGAACGCAAGTCGAAACATTTTACTGTTCCATCTTGACTTCCAGACAGAAGCATGTTCGGATCCGATGGATGGAAAAGAACCTACAATTAACCAAAAAAAAGTCAACTTCAGCCTTTGATTTTAGTTTTTTCTAATCTGATTCTTCCACTAATCAATTGTTATTAGGATACCTTATGAACAGTCCGCTGATGGTCTGAAAAGACATGTTCTTGCTTAGCTCTTGTGATTTTCGACAAGTTCCACAAAACAACTGCCCCATTTGTAGCTCCAGTGGCGATGATATTTTCATCCAAAGTATTCCACGCTACGTCATTACAAGAGTAATTGAGATTAAGGTTCTTCCCCACCCGTAGATTCAGAATTTCAGTGAAGCAATCTTCTTCCACTCCCAGAATCTTGAAGACTACATACAAAATCAATTTTTGTTATCTTTCAAGTTGAGTCCGTCATATGTTATCCGACCTACATCGCCATCAATTACTCATATATTCAATTGCATTACCATTTCGCCCTGCAACAACTACACGAGTATTATCTTTAGACAATGCAAGCGCATTAGCTGGACCATCTCCGAGATTAAAACACATGGACTTCGCAGATGCATAAGTATCTCTCTGCATATTACTGCCTCGTCGTTTACAATCTCTCTCTCTCTCTCTGTACTTATCTCTCTACTTTATTTTTTTTTTGTTAAACTTAATTATTACTTAAAGAGTATTCACTTAATTGGTGTATAACTTCTCAGACTTTATAATTCATCATTTATAATACAGTAGCATCATTGAAGGTTCCACCACCATAAGTCATCACTTTTATTGACTCCACGTCACCTAATTTTATTCATTTTAGAGTTTTTTTGATAGTCATTAGCTTCATGCAACACTTCTTCATACCACTAAACTGCACTGAACAAAATGATATGTATCTTATCATCACTGCTGCGCTCCAATTAAGGCACAATTGACAGGTGAGCCAAGGTATTATCAGGAGATCAGGACGCAGGTCGTTGGCTTCCAAAATGTAAACAATAATAGTAAACTCCCACACCAAAACAAAAACAACCACAACAAATCCCACCACCACTTTTTATGCCACCTCTCTCGACCACTGGCTCCTTCTTATTCGCAGTGAACTTTAATAGCTCAAGGACTGGTTTTAAATAGGACCTAAAACGGAAGGTGTAAGTATTTCAAAACTTGTCAGAAGCATTCCAACCTCGTGGCGAAGAAGTTTATTTTGGTTTGTTGCTCTCGGCGGGGTTGTTGTCAGATATGGTAACTCAGTGTCAGTCAGCCGGCATCTCGCCGCGGTTTTTATTGGGACTACTCTCTATTTACTGAAGACTTGTCATGCTGTAATATTGTAACATTGTAACATTTTGAAATCTCTTGTAATTTGCCCTAGGTACAAGCAAACATGAGCTGGAGGAAGGACTCGTCTGCAGGGAGTTGAATTTAGAAGAGCTAAGGAGTGATTCTAGCATTAGGAGAAGATAACAAGTAGCTGATAATTAACTATAGGCATGTTTGCAAACATGTTTCTTACCAGAGGAAGAATTCCGATAAGTTCGTTCCTGTTCTTTATCGGGGGATTCAGCATGGGGTCGTGGTTGACGTTGTTTCATCAGATTCAAGTTGAGAAGGATTTGAATGGAGAAGATATCATGGGAAATGATTTGGCAGATATGATTCACCGTCACGAACCATTGCTACTCCTGGCAGTCATGATTATCTCTGCACCGAACAATTTCAACTTGAGGGACACTCTGAGGTCAACTTGGTTGAAGTTGAATCCATCAAAGGGCTCGTTGGTGAAGCATTTTTTCATTGTTGGAGTCGAAAATCTCAACGCGGATACATTGAGGAAGCTTCGACAAGAAAATACAGTGGAAGGAGACTTAATTCTCATGGAAGATCTAACGGATTCGTATGCTAATTTAACTCTAAAGGTCACTCGTGGATTTGCTCATCTTTCGACATCGAACCCTTATCGGTTTATCATGAAGACTGACGATGACTCGTTCGTAAGACTGGATAGTCTGGTGAGGGAAGTAGAAGGACTGCGGATCGGGGGGAAGTGCTTTTACTGGGGTTTTTTCGACGGAAGGGCCCGTGTCCAAAGGAAAGGGAAGTGGAAAGAAACTGAATACAACTTGTGTGATTTGTATCTTCCATATGCTCTTGGAGGAGGGTACGTTCTTAGCAAAAAGTGTTCAGACTTTATCATTCGTAATGCTGGGATGCTAAAGAAGTACAACAGCGAAGATGTTAGTGTTGGTACTTGGTTAGCAGCCACTGACCATGAAAAAAGGTAATATTGTAAAATAAGAAATGTATAATGAATATTTCTATTTCATATCAATTTTTTTGTATTAATATAAAATTAATTTCTGTTTTCTTTCTTACAGACATGATACTCGGTTCGACACTGAATTTGAATCACGAGGATGTAGCAATACTTATTTAGTGCAACATAAAATATCAGAGGCTGAAATGCGTGAGAGGTATAATCATTTAGTTAATAAAGGCACCCTATGTCCAAAGGAGGTTCGAAGGCGATCTTCTTACGAGTATCAGTGGCAGCTTCCACCGTCTCAGTGCTGCAAACGAAACGATTCTGTTGTCTAAATGAACTGATTTTTTCAAACTACAATTTACAATGACACGTATTTCAATAATTAGTTAAGCGCGTTTTCGATTCTAACTCTTAACTAGTCATTTTTTAAAAATTATGTGTCATGAAGCGATTTTGTGTGACCAATTGATCGTCTCATAGAAGTTTTTATGCTTCAAGCGTTTCTGTTCTTTGATTGCTCTTGACCTTACTCAAAATTAGTGAATAGAGAAATGTTGTCCCAACTTTGATCAGATGCTGATCAGATCCTGAGCTAAAATCAGTCAGTCGACTTGACAGGTCGTGTAATTTAAGTCACAAGTCCTGTTTGTATGATTTACATTATTATTAAATGGCAGGTCTATTTGCGCTATAGGTTAAGATATACCCTTCTACACAATTGCTGTGATCTACATAAACGCCACTTAATGTTTAACAAATATCAAAGCAGTAGTATACTTTCAATGCTCGCACCAGCTTATGCATGCTACAATTCACAAGAAAAATTGTTAAAATTCTGAATCTGATCTGAAGAACATGATGCGAGGAGATTTTATAGATTTGACATAATGTATAATATAACAAAGCATTGATAATAAATATACACCACGATTTTGTTTACAGATAAAAAATGCTTTATGATTTCTTTGAAAATCTCCAAGCTGCTTTTCTCTTCTTTCTTCTGCGATTTTACAAATCAGTCTTTATAGTAATTTTCCCGTCAAAATCGATTAAAGTATCATTGATACAATGTGAGACGAGTTTAAAGGTTTAAATTAGAAAGCGGAGTTTGAAAGTAAATTTTGTACAGATTATGCACACTATTCAAAAGCCTGCGTGTACTGCTAAATGATCACTTTTTACTAAGTAAATGCTGTGTCTTAATTTGAGTCTAAATTAGTGAAACCGAAAGTGAAATCCGTTAAAAACCAAGCGATAACTTAAAATAATGTGAGACTAAATTATCGTGGAATTCTTACGAATTGTAAGTATATTAGGATCTGAAGCTGAAGATTAATGTGATGTCTACTTGCCACTACGTGTTTCATGGTCATCATATAATATATTTTTTTTTAAATTTCGACTTGGGAATTGTTTCTCCTAATCTTAATAATCATCAAACGATTCACGTGCAATTTTTAAGATCGAATTCATAACACATGTATATTGTACATGGGGAAAAGATCTAAACATTCAATGAGGTGTAATTCTATATCAAAGCTGAGATGTTCCTGTGTCATGCATATGAGTCATTGCCGACCTTAATAACAGAAAAACAAGTAAATAAAGATCAGAACAAGTGTCATTATTAATGTCGTTAATTTTCATACCACAGGGTACTCGTGAAGAGTAATTGGATGCTCGCATTCTTTTCTCATATCGCACCCTGCACAGCCGATCATTTTTTTATCATGAAAATGTTATTGCAGTTATCTCATCATTTTTGTTAGTTTTTTCGGACTTATTATTAGTTAAGCTTGTGGCTTGTGCTCTGCTTACTCTTCTTACTAATAAGCTGGTTTCGTTTTAACACATTTATTCTTATGATTCATTTAGCGTCACAGTATCTTGCAAGTTGCAAGAACTACTAAAACTTGGTATCGGGTTCTACAGGTCGCACGAGCTATAAAAATAACCATTTTGTAGCAAAGATGTAATTATACCTCCTCAGAGAACAAAAACGAGTTTCATTTTTGCATGAAAGGTGTCTTCACAATGTGAGAATCAGAGAATCCTTAAACAATAGACCGTTTTTAATGATTATTGCTCCGCAATTAGATATAGACAGGCAAATAAAACATTTTCGTTTTTCTTTAGTTGTGCATAATACACCCAGTGTTTCAATACACCTAATTACCTTGAACAGAATTGGTATTGGTAAATATTCTTACAATGTTTGAACTTGAGGCATGAATTACGCACACAAGTAAATGAAAATATCTTTCAGCGTTAAATCCTCGAGTCTCGAACATTGCAAGGTAATAATTACAAGTTAAAACTGCATTCAATTAGAAATCGAGGTCCTTAACATGTACATATATACTTTCTCCACAATGAACAATATTCATCTTAAATGAAGTTGCATGAATAATCCAACTCAAACTTGACACATTGGCTCGTCGTATGTACATTGTAAATGAATGAGAAAGTAAGACGGGAGGAGCTTAAAATCGTTAAAAAGACTGGAATGGAATGAAACAAAGATTAACGATAGAATAGAGGACATTCATTCATGTAGCCCTTGTACCATTAGAAGGTGTGTATTACTGTGTATCCCACACACCAATCCACAATAATCTGCTCAAAAGACTCCAATCTTATTAGTCTTACGAACATTTCAGCCAAAAACTCCCAATAATCTCGTCCCAATAATATAAAGAGAGGGTGAGAACTTCAGGCCTGAATTTTTCTCTCTCTCATTCTTCTCAGGAACATGAGACAAGGTAAACCTAAAAAATAGATCCAAGGCGTCGTACATTTCAGAACACTCTCAATCTCATTATGTTCTCACTTTCCTCGAACAATTGAATATTATCTACACACACACACACATTCTCATGTAACAACATAATATTAAATCACACACTATCAAAATCAAAACTGTGTAATGAGGAAGCAGAGTACAAATATTTCGTGAATTCTTACAACTTGCTACTCTATACAATACACAAGTGTGTGGCAGCATGACTTTGTTAGTTCGGTTGTGATATTATTACGCAAACTTATAGTATTGGTTCAATGGTGCAGTACTGAGGATTATAGTCTCGCAAATTGGATCAAAGGAGGAGGAGGAAAGCAAGATTGGCTTGGCTGTGGGCCTGCTTAGACCTCCCATCTCATCAAGCCCATAAACTAACCCTCTTCTTCCGCAGAAGTCACAAATCAAATTATCAAGAAATGTTCTGTCCAAACATCGGTACCAGCTCAGTACGCTGTCACACTCACAATAATTTAATTTCATCCATTTGTATTTAATTCGAGCACATTGTTCAGCAAGGTAGTGTAATCCTAGCTAATCAAAGTGTAAGTATATATCTGATCCCTCATCTGCTTCTTATATAGTTAGAGAAGAATTCAGAAGAAGATTTCACACTTTCATTAGTAGTCTCATTTGGTGACCGATACTCTGCACGAGTCGCAGTGTGAGATGCATATGCATATATATTAATTTAACACCCTACTGAGTGTCAAAACTGTCGATCTCGAAGAAACTCTCTCGATACACAAGCTACTCGAGAATTTAAGTACTTTCAGTCAGTCAGTTGAACTACAACCTTCTCATTCTCTCATATGCATGAGTGGTGCATATATATATATAAGTTAAAAGTTACAATAATGAATTGTGAGCTCGTGTTGCACCCAATTCTATTGTAAATTACACCACAGCAGTTAACTTTCGTATAAAAATATTTCTGCAGTTTCTTGTCCTGCCAAACAGTTTAATATTACAACAGGAGTTGCACACGAACTTGACTTCTTCTTCGTGACTTCAAGGAAGTGAGTATTTTCAAACACAGAATCTCATATACAACTACCGGGATAGTTATTTCATCGTCTTAATTGTAAGTTTTCAAGAGATACATTGAAATAATCAAAGTGAAAATTTACTCTCATAATTAATGGAATGCCTGAAACGATTATAAGTTTACAATTTTAATTATTATTTAATACAATCCTTTTATTTTTATCGTTTTGATTTTCACTGTATGTATGTGTATACATAGTTCATTCAACGATTGACCGGCACACACACACACACATTAAAAATGTTGTATTCTGATACATCTATTGTACACATTTTTGCTTTCATTTCAATACTGTTTGGAAAACATTCAAGTGACGTTTAAAAATATTTTGACACTTGTTTAGTAATAAAATATAAAATAGTAAAATGCTGAGCACTGACAGCCGAAAGTGTACATAAGTAAATGGTAGCAGCAGTTGTGGTTGTGAAGTTGAATGATCAACTTGGCTAATAATCTGACTTTGCCCCAGAATCTGTGAAATCCGACAAACACTTCTCATGACTATTTATTCTGTATCTAACTCACGTGCTTTTGGTTTTGTGAACTGACCAAAAGGTCCTTTAATACGATATTTGACAAGATGGACCTCAAGATTTTTATGAAACGATAAAATACAACTCGTACATTATGAAAGTATACGTACGTGCATAAATTATATTGACACCGGAGGAAGTCAACTAACTCGACGAAACCGGTAAGCCTATTTAACCATAACCATGTAAATTTTTCCAAAGATAGACGCATACGATTTCTGTGTATCAACGAGGTAGTTAACCTAGTGCACATATAAAAAAGCTTCCAAAGTGGTTAGCAATAATATAATTACTTTCATGCAATTTTGGACATTTCTAGATTGAAAGCATAATAAAAATATAGGAGAATGAATCAATCAACAAATCAGAATAAATATTAAAATGGTGATTTTGTTCTCAAATAGAATGTAAAACTTATTCATCAGAAACCGAACTAACCAAACTTCTGGCAATAAGGTAAGGTAGGTATGTAGAGGTAATTTAGATTTAGTTGTTTCAATACATTGTGATAAAACGATAACATACAGTTGGATTAGAATCGCCTTAAATTCATTTCGTACTTCGTGGTACCATTGGAATAAGAATTACACATAATTTATAATCGTAGTTTCCAAGTATTGAGTAATGACCTGTGTGAAGTGTATGCGACTTAACATTTTCCGGTTTAATTTTAACAACTGGCCTACTTCGACCTTTTTCTATAAACTCATACGACATTGCAGTTGACTGTATAGCATGAATTTCGGAATGGCAGTTAATAATTGTTTTTGCATGTGCATGTTAAAGCATTATTAGTACTTTTAGTACACTGCATGGACGATTTTCTATCACTTGATTGAAAATTGCGTATGATTATTTTGCTTTTTGGATCTGATAAATTGGACTAAAATTCCCAAAACAAGTTGGAAGTTGGCTCTAAAAATTTATCAAGATTATGACCCGAACAAAAGTACGAAACTTGAGCCTGACAGATGAGAATTCAGTGACAGAGAAAAGTATGGAAGCACCAATAATTGACTTGACATCGCCCGATCCAGAGAGTCCTCCTCCGTCTTATTCAATTATCCGTAACAATGAAGTTGAGAAGAATATACCTGAAAGTTTAGCCAACGAACCAAACCTCATTGATTGCAATGGAAAGTACTCCGAATCCGATGGAATAATAATTATAACTGACGAATCAGTTACTGAAGTGGAGCTTTCATTATTTGTTGCTGGTGACAGACCAGCAACAGACGAAACTGGCGACACAATTGTATACAATGAAAATGATATGTCAAATAATCTTGTGCTGCGGACAGAGGTGTCCGATAACAAACAATCCAACAACGGCAACGGAAATTCAGATGACATAGCGTTTATCATGATAGACGAGAATAAGAACAGTAGCAACAAAGACCCCTCTTGTCAGTCTGACGAAGACGAAATGAGCATTCCAATAGACAACAACAATAAATCTTTGGAGCCGGCCGAAGAAGATTACTCATCAATTGAATTAGAAGATTTGGAAGTAGCAAATATTTTTGATGAAGGACGAAAGCGTCGAATTTCTCATTATGGATTTAACGTGGACGGAAGTAGAAGATATGTTCCAGCTTCATTGATAATAGGACAAGCGACAAGTAATTGTGAAACTGGGGTGAAAGGAGATGATCCAACGTCAAATTGTTCCAACAACAACGGTCAACAGCCTGCAGCTAATGAACACAATTCGCAACTAGTTTACGAGGCTTTAAACACCTCAGATCAGCTAATAATTAATAAAAACCCGGAGAAAGTTCTTGGCATGACAGATGATAGTGAAGAAGCAGCAGCAGCATCTATTCTCCGACCCGTCCCTCTCACCTATAGCACAAGAAGTGATAATGAGACAAATAAGCAGAGGTTCCAAGTTTCTAACAACAAAGTTCGCTCAAATAAAGCATCTAGCAGTAGCAACGGGAGTCGTCAGCAGGACCAGCAGCAGAATTCGCTGATTAAGTCCGTAGAAAAATCCTGGGGACCTAAACTACATATCTCCAAGGTTTGGAACCGTCACCAGTCCAATGATAGACAAGAAGAATACAATCAAGACATCCACGATCACCCGAGTACTTTATACATCACCGAAACAACTCATTCTCCTTTAACGTCCCAGCAATATCCTGTGGAAGAAATGACTTCAGAAGAAGCCTCATCATCTTGTTTGCCTCCTGTTGAAGGTAAAATTAACAACACACTGTAACCTTGTACATTGTAAAAGTAGTTGTGCTTTATTGTGGAATGTCTCACAAAACGAATGATTCAATGCCTTCTAATCTAACAATACGTAATACGATCGCTTGAGAAGTTTACATGCATGGAATTTAAATGATAAAGTAACTTTATAAATGCTTCTTCATGTATTTGCTCATAATGAGATATTCTTAGGCTTGATATTCTTGAACTAACTATGAAGAAAGATTATGCAACTAGATTTCATACATTCTATTGAAATCATTAGGTCATTATTCAATATATATTTGTTATCTCAATTAAATCATTAGACCAGGTTTTCCACGTTTCATTCAGTCTGTTCATAAAATAAACGAAAAAATGCGTGAGTTAGAAAGTTGCGATCTTCCACACTCGGGTTATTATTCAGGTAGGCTAGGCTTGCATACAATGAATCCATATATATGAAGGAATCCTCCCACTTTCAACCGATTGGTAGAACAGGTAGGTAGATCTGTTAGTATTTTTTGCCTAGAATATGGTTGGATAGTTCTTTCCTTTCACAGCACATGAATATGTACACACGTACACGTAGAAGAGAGACGCTAAGGAAAGTTAGATAATAATCTTTATGTGAAGTCTTTCATGAGACAAAACTCTGGATACGTACACATTATCTTCCCATATACTGTATCTCTCTGTAAGTTCCTCCACTGAAACTACTTAAAAGTATAATATTCCACGTTTCCATTAGACTGAAAGTAAGAAACAAAAGTCACTTTTTGGGATAGAGTTGAGTTATTGCATTTCTTTTGTCCAGAATACATGAACATCCATTAGGTTGTGATACTTGATACACTGATCTCAGAATGAAAAATACGAAAAAGTCAAAAAGTCTCAGCACACAAGAAGCATTCTGATTTCTCGAGAACATAACTGTAGGGAAAACAAAACTGAGTAGAGAATCCTCACATTCATTCAACAATTCCGATAAATGTTTCGGTTTCGAGGTAAAAAAGTAGAAGAAACTAGGATATCGTACAACATAAAACATAGCATCTCTCTCTCTCTCTCAGCTCCAGGCATGATTAAAATCCTAAAATAACAATTTGTTGAAAAATAGGACCACTACTGGTGAACGTGGACGATGATTGTCCTTTGCATGTTGAAAGGGAAGAAATAGTAATTTCGGAATCTCATCTTCGACATCGAGAGTCTGAATGTAGCGAAGCAGTTCATAGTGACTATTCAGAAGAATACATTGAAGAACATTGGGAAGAGACCGGTCGGAATCATCCTAACTATTGCACTTCAAACCAGGAAATCGATTTAAATATTCCTATTACTTGTGACCGTCTCCTTGTAGACCCTGAGAGTTCGTGTCTTGTAGTAGACAATCACCGATGTACTGAATCAGACGACCCTCAATCGCATCTTAATAATAATAATAATAATAATCATCATCATCTTCCACCACCTAACATCGAATCCCAGTTTATTGAAGGAGGAACTACACTTGAGATAGGTCAAGTTCCACCCACCCCAACCTGTCAATCATCTTCATCTTCATTACCAAGCGGTGTGAGAGAATTCGTCAAAATCCAATCTGACAGTCCATTTCTGCACGAATCTGCTGGGAGCTGTCCCTCGGAATCCAACACTTGTGGATCGTTGTTTTCTTGCTGCTCAATCGGTGGGGGTGATTGTTTATATGATTGCCACGATGACAACGAAGGCTTATTGAATTGCTTTGGTCTCTGCTATTCAGATTGTGAGTGCTCTGGAATTCCTCTTGGAGTGCATCCCAATAACAACCCGGTCACCAGCAGCTCCAGTCACTGTCAATACACTGACAATATGAATATGAACATGCCTCTCTCCTGCTTCAAGACGTATTTGCCCATTAAATCCGAAAAGATGTTGGACCCAGGATCCTACGCTCATCCGAACCTTTCTCCGCTGGAGGCTCAGATTCACCACCATCAAAATGAAGTTGCAGCTCATCATCAAAACCAACATGGACTCGGGGGCAACAGTACACAACAAGGAGGAGGAGGAATCTCTCAACACCAAACTCAACATGGATTAGGTCATCAATTGTCCCAGCATCATGATCTGTTCAAATCATATCCTCACCTTATCTCAGATAGGCTTGCTGTCTTTAAAGGGGACGTGTTTCCAAGTAAGTATAACCACCACCCCCATCACCATTCCCCTCCAAACTACCCTCACATTCATTACTCCCACGGGCTATCAGGGAGTCATTCATCAGGTCACATGCCCCCTGGACTTCAAAGTCACTCATCGCATATCCACCACTCATCGTCCCTGGGAGGAGAGGAAGATCATCCAGATAGTGGAGAGCATTTACACGATGAGGATATTGAGCATGATCATCTTCACGATAGTGAGTCTTCGGAGAGCAATCGAATCATCCGAAGTGGACATAATAATGATCAACACCCTTCATCAATCAGTTCATCAGGGTGTGAAAGTCCCAGTAGCAATCAACATGTCACCAAGACAGTGTTCTCATATGGAATGTCTCGAGCCACTGTAACAACGATCAAAAGTGGACATAACTTGACCCTGGAGAAGGTAGCTGGAAACGGCGGTCCTGTTGACATTGTCTCAATGGCAATGACAAGTTCTCATGCAAACAGTGACTCAGCTAGCTCGTCTCCTACTCGTCCTGAAAGTGTCAGTAATCAACAAAGAGACTGTCCCTTTGCACAACCCTCTGTGTCAAGTCGAGGTGGACCTTTAGGACTAGGAGTGGCTAGTAGTAGGGAACGAGAATCATCATCTTCTAATAATAATGCCACTCACAAGTCAGGATCACATAAGTCTGGGACAACAGCAGCTACGAGCAATTGTGCATCTCCCACGGGATCAAGTACCAGTGAAGCTACAGATCCTATGGCTAAGCCTCCGTATTCATACGTGGCTTTGATTACAATGGCAATTAATGAAAGTCCAAACCAAAGGGCCACTCTGGCTGAAATCTACACTTACATAACCAAAAAGTTCCCGTACTTTGAAGTAGGAAACAAACGAGGGTGGCAGAATAGCATTCGACACAACTTGAGCTTGAACGACTGTTTTATTAAAGTACCTCGGGAAGGAGGGGGCGAGAAAAAGGGCAACTACTGGAAGATAGGTAAACCGTTTTTCTTTCTATGATGATTCGTTTGCTAATTTCTCGCTTATTTCTCGTTTCCTAGATGTATATGTATATTTATGTGTAGAAATGTGGAATGAAGTAGCAGCAAGATATTGTAAGACTGCGAGAAGAAGAAGTCTCGGTTGTAGAAAGCACACACATTAGTACAACCCAAAATAAACTTGGTTGTGAGGTTTGTCTGCAATAAATCTGTCATCAGTTAATTCACATTGTCAGGCTACATGACTATCACTGTTCGTGTTCGTTTCTAAAAAGAAAAGCAGATTAATGTCTTGGGTCACACGTTGTAGGAAAAAGCTTAAATGTTCATGTGTGTGTGTGTGTTCATTTATTATTGGCTCTGATAATATATCCCTATAGATTTATTTTAAGTCTTTCTCTTGCTATTTCTTCAGATTAATTAATTAACATCATGCTGACTTTATACGTATATTTATAATTCTATGCCTATTTATTTCAGCCCCTGATTGCGGAGAAATGTTTGAGAATGGAAATTACAAACGGAGGAAACGAATGAAGCGATCTGCTAACAGACATGCTCCTTATCATAAGAACTTCATTGCAGATCACTTTAATTCCATTTCAATGAGCGTTCCTGGTAATTTTATTGGAGCTTCGGGCTACAGAGGGTAAGTTTGTGTCATTATGAGAATTGCCCATGTAGATTTGCTGTGTTTGAGTTGTTTTTTAAATGTAGTTTAAGTAAAGATACACTATAAAAGGGTTGCATAGTTTTTGTAGTAGAGAAGCAATACAGCGGGTAATAGAGGTGTGTGTGCTTATTCTACTAATGCGTCTATGTCACCATTCAGTATTTTACGACTTCATTCGGCTGACAGTGAAAGAAATCCCGTAGTTACCTCAGAATTCCCCAGCTACTTCTTAAAAGCCTTTAATGAGGCATATAAGTAAGTAATGGGTGAATGGTGGTGTTCGAAAACCTTCTCTTGAGCCAAAAGTCTCATTTCCAGATGTATAGTCTGCTTAGTTAGGGTTGACACAAAGTGCACAAGGGGAAACATTCACTTTTTCTCTCAATCCCTTTGAAACATTTTACATGTATCCCTTTCTGTGTATATGTACACTCTCTTACGATTCGGTGTCAGTTTCATCTCTTCGTGTTGTCTCACTCTTTCTTTTCCACTCCTATCAAATGCTCCCTGTCTCCCTAACAAAGTAACCGAAGAGTGAACTAATTGACCGTGAAATGATAACAAGCGAATGGATTCTTTACAAAACTCCGTTTACATTTGGAAACTTTTATAGTGGTCTCGTTTGTTGGAGTCATCTCCCATTGCCTCTTTCAAATTTCAGCTTGTAATAAATCTTTTGCTCTGCCCTTTTTTGTAATTAGTATCAAATAAAAATTACCTGACTGTATGTACCTACTAAATGAAGTCATGCGAAGATGTTCCAATGTTGCTACAGCTAAGCATTTATTATTTATGATATGTAGAACAAGTCCTTGGAGTCTTCCAGGAATGCAAAGCTCTTCTCAATTTCCATACACATCATCCGCGGCTGTAGCCAGAAGTCAACTTGGAACTCAAGGGTTGCCCTACTCTCACATCACAAGTCAGGTATGTTATATGTTCTATTAATTACTTCATGCAAAAAGAAACATGATACACCAATAACTTTTACGAGAAACGGTTCATTGCTTAATCAAAAACTCCTGAAAGATAGTGTTTCAATTAGAGAAGAATATCTAGTACTGCACCTCTCATTTCGTGTCAAGTGCATATGTTCATTTAAAACCCATTTGGTTCTGTCATTTGTTCGAAGAATTACTAGCGATCTATTCTTGTGAAATATTATTGTACTATTACTCATCTAAATAGAAAATGATTGAGTATGATTGATCAGTTACAGAATTCGTTTACGTCAAATCTCCAATCGTCCCAGATATCAAATTCGTTCAACCAGCTCGGAGGAAGTTTGTCAGCAGGAGGAGGCTACGGACCACAGTCATGCACACCATCCTCCATGCATTACAATTACTGGAGTCCTGAACCAAAGTTGTAAAGTTTAAAAAGTTTTAATGTCTTCTGTTGTGACTTCCTTTGTTTATCAATCAATGAAATCTTTAAATGGATGAAGTTATCATGTCACATGGCTCGAATTTATTTCGAAAGACAGATATGACTCTCCATAAGCATATAGACATTTTCATTTTAAAATGTTTCCGTATAATATAGACCATAAACTCAAAGCCACGTATTAGCTATAAAGGTACATTGTATCTTATCTCTAGCTCTCTCTTTAAAAATAATTACAGAAAGTGTATAATAGTACACTTAAGCATATTAGTAGTTATTTTTTGTGTGATTTTCAATATCCTATAGTTTTGTTTCTGGTCATTCTTTACGAAAGTGTTCTTGATCATATTAAATCATACTTGTATCATATATCATATAATTTTGTATAGAATATTTTGATTTCATTTCAGTAAGGATATAAATCTACATTTTTTCCATAGATGTGTGTTTGCACGCAAGAATGAATAAGAATACATGAGGACAGTTTTTGAATCTAGTTGGGTTGGAATGCGGAATGTAGAGTTAATTAAAAGACTTTGAGAGATAACTTCGATGTGATAAAACTTTAATCACTACACGCAGCAAAAGATTTGTCTGCCTAGCAAAATATGAAAGGTTAAATTCATGGTTAAAGAATTATTCTACAACAACTGTAATAGTGTTACTCATCATAACTTACAAAAATGCACAATTAAAAAATTAAATGTTCAATATTTTTATGGAATGGGTGAATTAGAGAAGTTTTAATGGAACACGATTATCATTCAAATATTATCCTTTGATTTTTCAACAACCTTTAAAATATCACATTATACAAGTGTAGGGTAATAGCATTACAGCATTTCAGCACCTTATAAATATTATATATGTATGTGTATGGATCAATTAACTCGTTACGAGTATGAAGTATACGTAAATGCATTCAGTTTTTCAGTCTCAAAGTCTTAAATGACAACTTTCCTTCATCAACTTTTATTAAGACATGGAATACTAAATAAGACGTTAAATATCACACACAATACCACATTTGTACATAAGAATTAAAGTTAATAGAAATAATAAACTTATTGTTAGTCGTTCATTATTATTACTGAATCAATGGATTGTTTGAGTAAAAGAGTGATCACACACACATATATATATACACATATCTATATATACATATATATATATATAGATATTATATAATAATTAAATAATGTACATTTTTAAACAGAATCAATTATTATTATTTATGGAAAAGCTTTGCAGTATAACTTGTAATTCTCTGTATAGATTAATGTGTAAAAAATCCTTAGTGAATAAGTCTATTAAACGATCAAATGAGTAACGTGTGAGTACAGTATACGTTATTGTGAATAAAATCATTGAACACAATTATATATATGGTATAGAATATGTAGATATTATCATTATTGTTGTTGTATTTATATGTAAGTAGATTTTTATGCAAAAGAGTTTTTATGTGCGTAATGTATATGAAGCATAAATATAATCGAACAACTCAAATATAATTGTGAATAATAAAATGATATTGAAAAAGGAACAACATAATAAAACTAACTAATTGGATTTGGAGATCATATAATGCGAAAAGATCCTTTGCGCATACTTAGGGAACAATAACTTTCACATAAATGTGCTTTAGTCACTTGAGTTAAGACCTCGAGAGTGAAGAGAGTTGTTTCTTGAGATGATGGGGCAAAGAAGGAATACATATATAGAGAGATCTTTTAGTTAATAGAGTGAAAAGTGTAGAAAGAGTCAACCACAAGTCTGAGTGTGGCTCTACTAGGGCTAATGATGTTCATAAAGAAACTCGAGAGAGGAGTTTTCACAACAGACCGGTTGATTTACTAAACTCTTTACCTAGTATTTGTAAACTTGGATTTGTTCATACAAACATGTCGAGCTCTGATGATGAACCCTATAGCTTCATTATTGCTTAGACTTGTCCAAATAATCGTTCTAAATCCAAATTATTAGTCTTGACACTCATTTCCATACCATTTCCTTCGACCCGTTCATAAAGTGTCGCTCATTCAATTTGGCTCACCACCAGTTACTTACACACAAGCTGATGATTTCTTCGAAGGTATCTCTCACACTCTTTGAATCTGACTGACTGCTGATGCTTCTGAAGAGTGAGAGTTCTTCTCCCTTCGTCGTATTCTCAAGATCTCAGTCAGATGAGATGTCTCAAGTTGAGTCTTCAATTCTCGTCTATTTACTCTCCTGTCATGTTACTCGTGTAACGTGTTAAAGCGTACAATTATTGCTCTCAAAGCAATAAGAGTTTGATACAGTCAACAACTCTTAATTTTTGCATACTATATAGATACATGTCGTGTGTGTATACAGGGTGAAAGGAAAATCGTATAGTATTATGCATCTCAGGTAAATATACAGCGAGACTGATTTTCATGCATACTTGCATTATTACTTCCATTATTTTAAAGTTTCCATCAGTATTTTTAAATAAACTGCAAGCTGTTCTTACTTTACTAAAGGAACAATCAGCACGTGGACAAATTGGGCGTGAATAAATTGTTTAATAAGTTTTGTACCTGTGTTAATACACTGCACAGTAGTCGGAATAATGGTTCTTAGAAATGAATTGAGCATACGAAAATAAGAATTTAAAATTCACATTATTTTTATCTGGCTACGAGCCAAATCAACTCAACGGAGCTTTTATGGATGGCAGTTCAAGAATAGACGGCGATTAATCGTATGACTAAATTAATGCTCGCTCTCAGACTCCAACTCATTTTGTAATGACTTCATACTGCAATAATACTGCAAGCCACACTGACTCAGAAACACTAAAATATATGATTCATAAATCTGTATACTTTGCAAATTAACGAGCTGACCAAAGGTCACCATTATAAATGGTTTAGTCTTTGAACTTTACGTAAGTACAAGCCACGACTGAACGAGTGTGACAAGACACGTCGGGTTCATATATGTACTTAGTAGCACGAACCTTCTTTCAAGGTGAATGTATGTGAATACATATATTATTCATGTTCATTGCAAAAACACTTTCTATTCTGTAGAATTGCAATGTAAGCATTACAAAGAAGAATGTCACACAGTCAGCTAAAGTCTTAAAGTATTATGCTTCCGTAGAGCGTTAAATTTTTGATCAAGTCTGCTGAAATTGAAGCTTCCATTGAAAAATAGAACAAGAATTCAATACCTCAACTCACATTACAGCATTCAATCATAACGACGACCACTCATAATTTGATATTGTTTGTAAAAGATGATCAAAATATTTTGTCAATTCCTCATGCCAAAGCTATCAAAGCTTTTCAATCTTCACAACAATAACTGGTCTCATGTGTCATCTGCTTTTGAACTATAACAAATCACAGTTCATTTCTTCTCAGTTTTCATAGATTTTAGCTAACGCATCACAACTTGAATCGCTTTTTCTATTGACGAAATCACTTTAAAGGAGTTAAAGGAGTTGCGTTCTAGTATTTTCGAGGGTGCGATATGAGTCTCGACCAGTCGACTCGAGGAGACTGATGAATCGTCTTAAATTTAAAAGTAAACTGTTGTAACTGTTGTTCTCGTATGTAAAATATAGTTAAAGTATATTAAGTGGAAATTGAAGGGATGCTCTTCACTCAGAATCTGTAGATTCCCAATAACATGACACGAAATTCAGTAAAGTATCAGTTACATCGTTTTAGAGTCAAAGCATTGATGTCAAAATATCCTGGTGTACACGTAGACTTTAAATAAAACACCATCGGAGCTTATTCAGAATGAAATGTTAGAAGTTTTGGAACGAAAGTCGTGTATGCCAGCTTATCTGAGATTTTAGCCTGTTATTTATTGCTTAAAAGGGCACACAATTTAGAATACTTGTATTTACAAGGTACAACTTGCAATATCAAACAAGCAAACGAAAGGAAGTACAAATACATTTGCTACGATACAATAGCAAATGTGTATCAAGCTTAAATTATTATGTTGACTACCTTTGACTTCTGCCAGCAATAATTGAACCCGTAAACTCGAACCCGTAAACTTGTTGACATGCTTAGTCATTAAACCCAATCAATCATTGCTTTTAGCTTGAATTTTTGCAAAATTCTGACACAAGAATATGTAGGTACATAAACTCTGATCTCTGATCAACTTCAAGTACAATGAAAATCGGTCATTGAAGCTCGAACAAATAAGACAAAAATTAACCAACAATTCCGATTACATTTGGATATTGGATACAAAGCAGACTTCCAGACTTTTCTTGAGATTCATATCGACATGCACAGGAAGAAAAACTGCAGCCAAATGTCCCAAAGATCATTTAGGTGGTTCATAAAAAACCAGAGGGAAACTGACCTAATCTACATGGGATTGCATTTGCCTAGAATATTTACTCAGGGATTAAGTAACTGTTTTTCAACAAGTGGTCTGATGTCTGATCACCCCAAACTCATTCGGAGACTCCAGAACTCTTCGTCTTCTCCATACGTCTTTTGCTACTTTGTTAAGCTAAATCGTCTTAAAATCTTCACGGGTGGTAATACTTGTTAAGTCACAAATCTATTTCACTCGCCGGGTCCGGTCTTCTTGAAATCCTTCCTTCTTTTCACAATTTTAACCATGCCACAAAAAACAATAATATACACAAACATTTTATTATGACTCCTCCTTTGAAATCAGTAGGGAGTTCTTTTACAGTTCCGAATGAAACTGCGTTCAAGTGATGACCTACCATAACATGATATCATGCAATAAAGGTCCATATGGTATCTTAAGATAGTCATTATGAGGATTCCCTTTAAATATTCTATAGCTATAGAAAGGAATAAAATAAGGCTTTGCAACGTAACATTAGTAAGCAATATCTATCTCAGCAAGAAAAATCTGCAATATGAGATTGAGAATTCCAAGATACACAAACGATGTGCACGCATCTCTAGAATAAGCATCCCATATATTTATTAACTTGTTTGACGGAAATCTGGGAAAGTGTAATTATTGCATTCTTTACAATCTGAATTTGACGAAGGAATAGTGCATAATCATGAATAGAAAGAGCTGTAGTGAATTGTGTGGTGGTTATTGAGTGTGATGGCGAAGAGCCATTTAAAGGTTCTATTTTTGTCGTGAAATAAATATCATTGTGTTGAGAGGCCTAAGTGTGTATTGATGAGAAGAATACATCAGGGGTGATCTATGAGTGTAATTGCCACTGGAGTAAAAATCATGTAACTTGGTCCGGAGTGTATGTGAATAAGTTTCTTTGGGACTCTCGGGTTCCTCCAACAAACATCTTGCATCCACTCTCATATCCCGCTTTCTGAATGTGTCTCCATCATTGACTTAAGATGTTCTCCATATCCCAAAGTAGTTGTGATCTTGAAAGAATTCTTCCTGGTGAGGAAAGTGGGGAATCGTGTTCTGAAAGTGATGGACAGTCAACAGCTGGAAGTCCCGGGTCGTGGGGATGAACAGAACGGAAAGCATTAAATTCTGAATTCGGTATTCACTCACAGAGCTCACAGGTGGATTAGCGAAGGAGATGTCGTAACTCAAGCGACAAGTAGCTCTGTCACTTATAGACGAGCTTCTTGACGCCACACATTATCCCATTAACTTACTGCACTACCAAATCACTAATTTATTACATGCAATGACGTTAATTACCCTTATGGTTGCTTAGCTTTATTTTCACACCACTTGGCTTTCTCTCCTTTCATAAAAGGACCCTAACAAAACTTCTCTCCTACTAAACAATCACATTTCACAGACTCACACTCGCCTGAATGACTGAAGCCGACGTTTATTGAACATTACAGATTTACAGATTATGCAGATTTTCACGCAACTAATCTCATCTCATCTTACCCAGAGTTTCTTTCTTATAAATTCATCCAACAAATAATGTGTTAACCGTTTTGAGACAAATGTGTAATAGAAACAATGTTTAGCTGAGAAATTAACGAGTAGTGAATAAATTCCTTGTTGCATTGAATGATGAAATAAATCTTGAATAAAATACTTGTGATGAGATTTGCTTCTGGGAGTGTTCGGGATACAGTTTATTGCATTAAGCTCATAGTGTCACTTGGAGAAAAACAAAATATCATCAAAGACAACGACAAGGGGCTTTTGTGTAAAAGGTTGTTTTTATTTGTACATTTTTCCTCTCGCTTCCTGACATATTTTTTAAACTTTTCAAGTTCTCAACTAGAAATAATTCTTTTGCAAAAACTTTTTTATCGCTAGAAAGTGATTTCTGCAGTTCATTCTGAATGCAAAATGCAAACTTTACTCTGCTTTAACTTTATAGTTGAGATGGGTTTTATCATTACTCGATCTTTAAGAAAGAATGACTGCACTTCTACAAAACACAGGACTTACGCAACGGTAATAATAACAGAATCTCAATAACAGAATCTCAACGAGTGTATCATTCCATTCATTCGATTTCGTTCGTATCCTTTTAACACCTTAGAAAGGATGAGGATGACGAAAAAGAAAGTAACTGACTTTACTTTTATGTGAGCTTTGAAACTTTGTTGATTGTTTGGAGTCTGGGTGGGCAGATGCAACCAAAACCAAACGTGATTATTATGAAGGAATATCTTTTATCATTAGATACTGTAGAATTACAATAAAACTTCTGTAATATATAGAAATAGAAGCTAAGTAGTTTATATTTAATGAGTGGCACTACTACTAGTGGTCTTACGGATGTATACTTTGAAATTTTGCAATTTTGAAAGTTTGAACTACAAATTAAAATTACAACTATTACTGTACATTTTGAAACTCCACTGCAGCTCTGACTCAAATATAATTCAAGAAACTGTAAGTGTATACATGATTCAATAGAAGAATCTTAATAAGAACGACGCACATACAAAACTGCATCTAATCTAGAATGTACATTAGGTGAGTAAATGGCAATCTACTTAACTGCCTGTAAATAACGAAGAGTTACTTTTTGTCATTTCGGTAAATCCTTTGAAAAAGGACTTGATTTAAGTAATGTGAGTTGGATTAAGGCTAAATGCTTTGCATGAGAAAAGTGAGATTTCGGTAGTCGTCGTCGTTTCAGTGGGAAGCGGACAGTAATTTGGGAATTAAGAGGGATGAAATGAGGATGAGAGTGTTCCGGCATCGTAAATTATCTCATGCTTAGGGCTAAATTAGGGATGTGAATTCCGTGATGGTAAACTGCCAAGAATTCTTTCACTTTTTTACCTTATGGCAATTCATCGGATGAATGGAAAGGCGACAACAGTTCTCGTCGTTTGGTACATGTGTGTCTCTAGTTTTCCCCGTAGATCTCAACCCTCCCTACTGCTTCCTTCCTTCCTACTAGTGAGCAATATGTAAAAATAACAGTTTTTTTCTCCCAGCAGAATTTTTCCCGTGACTCCGAAGTCGAATATCTTTCGCCACTTTTCCTTCTCGGAGAACAGCAACCAATCTTAACTGTCAAATTGTAGGTATTTACTATTAAGTCAATTAGAGGGCTATTAACCTATGCAACGAGAGACAACTGTACCAGTGATGACAAGAGACAAGAGTGTGTGTGGGGACTCGGGGAGAGTGAATGTTGAGACAAAAGCGAATAACTTCTTTCTCGTTAGTAGTATTTCATTACTTTAAGATATTTTAGCATTAAATCTTTCCTGCCATGTCCCCAATGTTACTATGTTCCAGTCATAATGCGATCTACTGTACTCGATTTCAAAAGGACTTTGTAAGACAGTAGATCGCATCTATGTACGCGCAGAATTAAGAGTAGGTAATTAAAATCAGAAATACAGATCTCATTACATGCATGCGAATTAGCGAAAGATCTATTCAGCTTAGCCCTTATACAGCTCTCATACAGCTCTTACACAGCTCTTATACAGATATTATACAGCTTTTATACAGCTTTTATACAGCTCTTACACAGCTCTTACACAGCTCTTATACAGATATTATACAGCTTTTATACAGCTCTTATACAGATATTATACAGCTTTTATACAGCTCTTACAC
>Ga0194135_10000065_pt1 | contig 56023 bp, 57 predicted proteins | sample LitLau_LLRF_2013_FD_134024 | JGI IMG/M metagenome (GOLD analysis project Ga0194135, IMG submission 134024) | Freshwater sediment microbial communities in response to fracking from North America - Little Laurel Run_MetaG_LLRF_2013 (version 2) | ecosystem: Environmental > Aquatic > Freshwater >...
ATTTCCTGCTAACTCCGGCACTTTCAAAACTGGCCATGTCATTGAGAAAAGCTTCGGCCGATTTTAAAATTGGGAAAGCCACTGCACATCCGGTTCCTTCGCCTAGGCGTAAATCCAGATTTAAAATAGGTTTTGCATTTAGATAATTCAAAAGTTTTTGATGGGCTTTTTCAGCTGAACAATGACAAAAAACTGCATTTTGTATAATGTCAGGATTTATTTTTGTAGCAATTAAAAAGGCAACACTGCAAATAAAACCATCAACCAGAATAATCATTTTATGATCGAAAGCAGTAAGCATTCCGCCCGCCATTTGTAGAATTTCAAAACCACCAAAGTAGGCGAGTTGTTGTTGTAATTCGGCTTGACCGGAATAATTTTCAATAGCGTTTTTAAGTAATTTCTGTTTTTGAAGCAGTTTTTCGTTTTCGACGCCAGTGCCTTTTCCAACACAATCTTCAATAGATAAGCCGGTTAAAAGACTCATTAAGACTGAAGCTGTAGAAGTATTTCCAATTCCCATTTCGCCAAATCCTATGCAGTTAGAACCTGTTTTGGCTATAGCAGCAACAATCGATTTTCCTTTTTCGAAACACAATTGCAATTCGGCTTCGCTCATTGCCGGAATATGTAAAAAAGACTGTGTGCCTTTGGCTATTTTAGCATGAATCAGATTCGCATTTGTTGGAAAATCATAATTAACGCCGGCATCTACAATAGATAATTGAATGTTGTTTTGTTTACAGAAAACATTTATTGCCGCACCACCTTCAAGAAAATTGCCAACCATTTGGCGTGTAACATCTTGCGGATAAGCGCTTACACCATGATTTGCAATGCCGTGATCAGCGGCAAAAACTACAATATTAGGATTTGTTATTTTTGGATTTAAAGTTTCAAAAATCGTTGCGATTTGAAATGCCAATGTTTCTAAAGTTCCTAAAGCTCCAATGGGTTTAGTTTTAGAGTCTATTTTTTCCTGTAAAAGTGAACTGAAATCGTTTTTAATTGCAGCTTCAGCCGAAGCTTTTAAAGGTAAATCTGAAATCAGATTTTTACTAACATTTTTAATTTCGGTACAATGAGGAGCTTCTGATTTTTGTTTCCAGTGCAATTGCTGCAACATCGGTTGATTGTCATAGTTTGTTGCTGGTTTTCCAATACAAAAATATCCCAGAGGCTCAATGTTTTCAGGTAAATTAAGAATTTTTTTAAACTGATAATAATTTAAAATCGAAACCCAACCCATACCATAACCCTGCTCTGTAAGCGAAAGCCAAATATTTTGAGCCGCACAAACCGAACTAAATTTGACCGCTTCATTACTGCCAACGGTTCCAATCGTAAATTGGTTCAGCACAGATCGGTCATAGGCAATAATGAGTCCAATTGGTGCTTCTTCGATTGCCTCCAATTTAAGCGATCTGTAATGTTCTTTTTGTTCGGGATTATCTGTTAGTTCTTCGGCTTTCTTATTATAATCTAAAAAAAGGTTTTTTACAGCCGTTTTAACTTCAGCAGATTTAATGATAAAATATCTTGTAGCGTCTGTTAGACCAACAGATGGAGCCCAATGTCCGGCCTGCAAAGCTTTCTCTATTACATTGTCAGGAACTTCATCAGCTGTAAAATGTCGGGTATCACGACGCGATTTCAGAATGTCATCAAGGTAGCTCATTATTTTCAATATCAATTACAAAATTCAGCTTCAATATCAATTACAAAAATTAATATTGAAGTTTATGTAAAGGTAAAGTATAGTATTGGAATTTGGAATTTCTTTTTAGTATTGATTTTTCAAATTGCTACCCTTTAATCTTAACCGGAATTCCGGAAACCATTAAAACGACTTCATCTGCATTCGATGCTAAAAACTGATTCATCCAGCCTTGCAATTCGGTAAATTTTCTGCCAATATGAGTTTCTGCATGAACCCCCATTCCAATTTCATTCGTTACAATAATCAAATTGGTATTTTCCTGACCGGCGATAGAAAGAAATTCCTTTTTAGCTTCTTCCAGACTTAAATTCACATCATTTTTATGATCCACAAAAAAGTTGGTTAACCAAAGCGTCACACAATCTATCAAAGCTGTTTTTTGGCTAAAATTAATTTTACTTAAGTATTTTTCTTCTTCGATATTCGTCCAGCGCTCATCGCGTTCCTGTTGATGACGATCAATTCTGGTTTGAAAATCGTCATCCCATTTTCTGGCTGTTGCTACATAAATTGGAGCATTTGAAAGTTGTAAGGCTAAATTTTGTGCATAACTGCTTTTTCCTGAACGTTCGCCTCCGGTAATTAAGTAAATCATTATTTTAATTGTGAATTGTAAATTGTTAATTGTTAGGTATTAATTTTAAGGAATTGCTTAGAAGCAATCTGATTTTTATTAGATTTATTAATGTTTGTTATTAGTTTTAAATTTCTATTGCACCATTGTTGATGTTTTCAAATTCTTTTTTATTTAGATAATCAGTTGCGTGTAATAATTCTAACCAATGAACAGACTCATTTGTCTCTTTTTGCGCGATAGCAAATTTATGAATAAAATCGATTTTGTTTTCAGCATGTTTAGCTTCTCTTACCGTTGCACCAATACTAGTTCCTGATCTAAGCAACTGTTTTGAAAGAGTAAATTCTTTTTTCTCATTAGATAGATATTGACTTAATTTTACTATTCGAATTGCAAAATCAAAACTTTTATTTTTTACAACGTTATTATTCATAATTAATAACTAGCAATTATTAATAAGGACAATGACGGCAATCATTCCCACAGCAATTTCCTCTTTTAAGATGAAACCAGGATTTAAAAACATAGTTGCCATTTTCAAGATAATAATCAATTCCTTCTATTAGTTTTTCTTGTTTGGGTAAAGATATTGCTTTATTTTTTAAGGCTTGTTCTGGTGTGATGGTTTCTACGTAAGCATCGATTTTATCTTCACAGGCTTCTTTAAAACAAGCCGGACAAAGACAATCGCCTCCTTCTGAAAGGTTAAAAATAGGAGGGAAGTCATTACACCAACATTTACTTTCGACAGAAATATCTCCGCAACTAAAAGAAGATTCACAGCTTGAGCAAACTTTTGTTTTTATGCTATTCATGGGGCAAAGATGGTATTTATTGTGTTTTGTAAGAATAAAAGTAAACAAAAAAAATAGAAATTGACTTACCTTTGTCACTGCGAAAATCCAGATCAGAAAATCATACCGATTCAGATTACTACTGAAAATGGAGAAAGCAAAAACTATTCCTTAAAAAATAAGATAACCTGATGTATGAAAAATTTATTACCCAAATTGATTTTTATTTTACCCTTTTTTGTTCTTGTTGGATGTAAAAAGAATGAAACTGCAGAGATAACAAAAACCGAAATTGCACAGAATAGTATCGAATATGCTTCCGGACTTTCTATCGTAAAACACGAAGGATATTCTGTAGTAACAGTTTCAGATCCGTGGCCAAATGCCAATGCCAAGTTCACTTATATTTTAAAAGAAAAAGAAGCCAAAGTTCCGGACAGTTTACAATCATATACAACCATAAAAGTGCCGTTAGAATCTATTGTTGTGACTTCAACGACAAATATTCCGTTTCTTGAAATGTTGGGAGTCGAAGATAAGTTAGTAGGTTTTCCTCATACTGATTATGTTTCATCTGAAAAAACCAGAACCTTAATCGACAAAGGTTCTGTTAAAAATGTAGGCGAAAACGAAAAGTTAAATATTGAACAGCTAATCGAATTATCTCCAAATCTAATTGTCACTTTTGGTGTAGATAATAACAATCAGGCTTTAGATAATTTGAAAAAAAGCGGACTTAATGTTCTTATTCAGGCAGACTGGATGGAGCAATCTCCATTAGGAAAAGCTGAGTGGATCAAGCTTTACGGCGTATTATTTGGGAAAGAAGATAAAGCTAAAGAATTGTTTGATAAAATTGTTTTGAGCTACAATCAGGCAAAGAAATTAGTGGCCGATAAACCTGCTACTTCAACCGTTTTATATGGTTCTATGTATCAGGATGTCTGGTATGTTGCCAAAGGAAATAGTTGGGTTGCTCAGTTTATGAAAGATGCTCGGGCGAATTATTTATGGGCAGATTTGAAAGGAACAGGAAGCGAAGGGTTATCTTTCGAAAAAGTGCTGGTTAAAGCAAAAACGGCTAATTTCTGGATTGCAGCAGGCTCGTTTAAAACGCTGGAAGAACTAGCGAAAAGCAATCCGCATTATACTCAATTTGATGCTTTTGCGTCTAAAAACGTATATACTTTTGAAGGTAAATTTGGAGCTACCGGAGGAACGGTTTATTACGAATTGGCACCAAGCCGCCCTGATTTGGTTTTAAAAGATTATATTAAAATATTTCATCCTGATCTATTACCAAGTTACGAATTTACTTTTGCATCTAAATTAAACTAAACGCATTGGTAAATAAAAAGCGAAATATAATCCTGTTTTCGGTACTTGGTCTGGCACTTTTGTTTGTTTTTTTTCTTGACATTAGTCTGGGATCTGTTACCATTCCGTTCAAAGAAGTTTATACCAGTTTAACAGGCGGTCAGGCAAGTAAATCAACTTGGGAGTATATTATTATAAACTATCGTTTACCAAAAGCAATCACAGCTTTTTTGGTTGGAATCGGGCTCTCTGTAAGTGGTTTGCTTATGCAGACTTTGTTTAGGAATCCGTTGGCAGGACCAGATGTTTTAGGTTTAAGTTCCGGAGCAATGTTGGCTGTAGCCATTGTTATACTTGGTGCTGGTTTGCTGCCTTCATTTTTAAATTCCGTTTTATTGTCGCCATACGGAATTGTATTTGCTTCGACATTAGGGAGTATTTCGGTTTTAATATTGGTTTTGATTGTAGCGCAAAAGTTAAGAAACACAATGGCAATTTTAATCATAGGACTTATGTTTGCCAGTTTTACCAGCGCTATTGTAGGGGTTTTAACTTATTTTAGTTCGGCTGAACAATTGCAAAAATTTACCTTTTGGTCGTTAGGAAGCCTTGGAAATCTTTCCTGGACATCGATTGCTATTTTAGCGGTTTGCGTAAGTTTAGGATTGCTGTTAAGTGCCAGCAGTATAAAACCTCTAAATGCGTTACTTCTGGGAGAAAATTATGCCAGAAGCATGGGATTGAATTACAAAAAAGCCCGATTAATAATCATATTTGCAACCAGTATTCTGGCAGGAAGCGTAACCGCTTTCGCAGGTCCGATAGCGTTTATTGGTCTTGCAGTCCCACACATTGCCAAGCTGACTTTTCAGACCAGCAATCACGCAATTTTATATTGGAGCACGTTTTTTTATGGCGGTATTATTATGTTATTTTGTGATATAGTATCTCAATTACCGGGATTAGATACCACATTACCCATTAATGCCATTACTTCCATTATAGGAGCGCCCGTTGTAGTTTATTTGTTAATGCGAAAAAGAAATTTCCAGTAAAAGCTTATAAAAAAGCAGTAATTTAGTTTTTTAAACACATGAAAACATAGCTTTCATTTCAATAAAAAAATTAATGATTACTCAAAAATACCTAGACGAATTAACTTAAGAAGTTTTAGGAGCTTCTATTGAAGTTCATAAAATAGTTGGTAAATAATTACTTGAAAATGTTTATCATCAATGTCTGAAAGAAGAACTCTCACAAAGAAAATTAAATTTTTTCACAGAGATGAAAGTTCCAATATTATGTAAAGAGAAAGAATTAGTTGCAGATTTCAGGTGTGATTTATTTGTTGAAAATTGTTTCGTGGTAGAATTGAAAACAGTTTCAGAAATAAATTCTGTACATCAGGCTCAACTTCTAACTTATATGAAGCTTTTAAAAGCATCGAAAGGAATAATAATTAATTTTAATTGTTTTAATATTTTAAAGAAGGTCAAAAGACATTTGTGAATGAATATTTTAGATTGCTTCCCAAATACTAGTGTTGCAACTATGTTTAATTTACGAGTAAATTTTAAACTCTTTTTTATAAAACAAAGAAACCTATGTTTCTATCTGTTTAAAAATAAGCCAAAATGACAACTATTTTAAAAACATCAAATTTAACTATAGGTTATAAGTCCAAGAAAACGACTGTAACTATTGCTGAGCATTTAAATTTGAACCTGAACTCAGGAAAGCTAATTTCATTAATTGGAGCAAACGGCATTGGAAAATCGACCTTGTTACGAACGATCACTGGAATTCAGCAGCCTTTAGCAGGAAATGTTTTTTTGAATGATAAAAACATATCGGTTTATAAACCGTCTGATTTAGCTCAAAATTTAAGCTTGGTTTTAACCGAAAAATTACCGCCAAGCAACCTTTCTGTTTTTGAATTAGTAGCCTTGGGGCGTCAGCCTTACACCAATTGGATTGGTACTTTAACGCAAACTGATATTGAAAAAGTTCAGAAAGCTTTGCAGTTGACCCAAATAGAGCATCTGGCTCAAAAAAAACATTTCGAAATTAGCGACGGACAATTACAAAAAGTTTTAATAGCAAGAGCTTTGGCACAAGATACACCGCTCATTATTTTAGATGAGCCTACAACACATCTTGATTTGTTGCACAAAGTTTCATTGTTTAAACTCCTGAAAAAGCTAACACAGGAAACTCAAAAGTGTATTTTATTTTCGACTCATGATATTGATCTGGCAATTCAGCTAAGTGACGAAATGATCATCATGACGTCGGATTTTGTAATTCAGAATGAACCCTGTAACTTAATCTCAAACGGAAGTTTTTCGACTTTGTTCAAAGATGAACATATTACTTTTGATTCCGAAAAGGGAAAGTTTATTGTGACTTAATTATTTTCAGGAGCTTAATCCTGCTGTCCGCTATATCTTTTGTGTTGAACCCCAACACAAAAGGATGCCGCTTCCATCAGGGCTAGGACATCCGTTTTCACAAAACCTTTTGATTAAAACTCATAAAAGATTAAAACTTCTTCAATCCAATTTGTCTTTTAGCTTCACCAACTACAAAAGCCACAGAATTCGCAATATTAAAACTTCGGATTAATTTAGACATCGGAATCGTTAAATGATTTTCAAAACGTGCTAAAACGTCTTTGCTTAAACCAACACTTTCTTTTCCAAAAACCAACCAGTCACCATCCTGAAAGTCAGTTTCCAGATATGATTTTTGAGCATGTGAACTCATCAGGAAAACACGCGACTGATCTGGAATTTGCTCAATCCATTCTTCAACATTTTGATATTCGGTTACATCAAGATGCACCCAGTAATCCAAACCGGAGCGCTTTAAATTTTTATCATTAATCACAAATCCAAACGGATGAATTAAATGAAGACGACTTTCTGTACCAACGCACAATCTTCCGATATTTCCGGTATTATTAGGAATTTCTGGTTCTACGAGAACAACGTTTAACATTGTTTTTAAGTTAAGGGTTATAAGGATTTAGTAATTATCAAATTCTCTAATTACTAAATTCTCTAATTATCAAATTTAAAATCGGGAACTTCGAGTACTTCTCCGGCTTTAAGGTTTTGCAAATATACATTTCCTATACGAACACGAACCAGGCGTAAAGTAGGAAAACCAACTGCGGCTGTCATTTTACGAACCTGACGGAACTTGCCTTCATTTACCGTTATCGACGCCCACGAAGTTGGACCGTGGCGTTCGTCCCGTATTTTTTTTGCTCTAGGTCCAAAATCCGGAATTTCGGTAACGATAAAAGCAACGCAAGGTTTGGTTTTATACTTACCGCCATCAAAGCCAATTTCAACACCTTTTTGTAATTGCTCAATCGCTTCTGGTGTAATAACTCCATCAACCTGAACATAATATTCTTTGTCTACTTTTTTGCTTCTTATCTGCTCGCTTACTTTTCCGTCTGTAGTGAGTAGAAGTAGGCCTTCAGAATCCTCGTCTAATCGGCCAATAGCCATTGTTCCTTCGGGAAACTCATATAATTCACCCAAAAGTTTTTTCTTTCTTTTTAATTCATATATAAATTGACTCAGATAGCCGTAAGGTTTAAAAAGAATGAAGTGTTGATGCATGCCGTATTTTTTGACTGCAAAGATAGTTTTGTTTCGGTTGTAATTAAAAAAGAAATTTAAAGGAAATAATAGTCAGAAGAGTTATTTCTGTTGTACTGATTTCATCTTCTTTAACCATAAATATACGAACCAGATTACGGTTATGCCAAAAACAAACAACAATGGAGTGTAATAAGTTTTGATGTACTCATGAAAATAACTTCCAATTAAAATATAGGCAGAAGCGATGCAAAGTTTGATAATAATAAATTCTGCATTGGACCAGCTGGTTTTGATTTTGAAAAAGTTCATTGTTTTTTCTTTTAAAAGATTATTAATAAGTACCTCTTTTTCTTTTGAGCTCCACAAGTATTTATAAGAATGTGATTTCGTCTTCTAAATTTACAATAATAAAAGGATTAATGTTTTCAAAATGATGAGGTTATTTGTCTTTTAAAGTGAAATTAAATTCAATATTTAAACCCAATGCTATGTTAAAGGGCTTAGTTTTTTGACTTGGAATTCGTAATATTATAATATAACACTAAAATATAAAATTATGGAAGCTAATAATTTAGGCTCTAAAAAGATAAATGGAGTACAAAAAAATATAGATGAATCTAAAGGTAAAAATATTTCTCACGATGAAAAAACAGTTGATCCTGATATGAAAAAAGAAGTTGTGACGGATTCTTATGGAAACAAAAAAATCGTAGAGAGGGCAAGAAATGAAAACGAAGACAGAAACTCAGATATTACTCCCAACCGTTATCCTAATTCTAATCCTGAAAGTCACGAAGATCGCGGAAATATGAAATTAGATGAATAAGTTTTTTTCTTTTAATGAGTGATCTTTTTTTCTAATTTTTAAACCTTTTTTTAATATTTCATGAAAGACTATTTCAATTTGAGGTAGTCTTTTTTATTGTTTGATATTGATTAAAATAAAGTTTTATCTGGTTAAAATATAGAATTAACGTAATTTCTTCTAATAATGCATAATGTGGTAAAGTCAGTGTTTGTCTGCTAAATATATAATTTATTTAAGAATATTTTGGTTTTTGTTGAAAGATGTTTATAAAATAGGAAACAATAAATTTATGGTTTCACAATATTCTGTTAACTTTAAAGGATATAAATTTGATTTCTAAAAACTCTATTTTTTAAACACATGAAAAACAACTACTCTTTTCGTCATTTAATGACTTTTTTAGGTTTTTTTTATTGCTTCGCACTAAGTGCGCAGACAATGCCAACGGGGCAATCCTTGCCTTACGAACAAAATTTTAACGGTTTGGGAACGACTTATCCTAGCGGAATACAAGGCTGGAATGCAACTACTCCTACTAGTTCAAGTTTACCAACACCATCATCTTTTACAACATCTGGTACAGTTAAATCAGATCAAAGCTTAATCGCAAGTGGTTCAGCAGCTTCTACTTCCGGAGGTATATATAATTATACTGGTAAAATAGGGTTTTTAAATGGAGGCAGCTTTCTTGATCAGGCAATTGCTCTTGCTTTAAATACAACAGGAAGCACTCAAGTAAAAGTTCAGTATGATGTATTGGTAATTCGTAACCCATATGGTGTTAGTGGGTCTAATCGTATTAATGAGATGGCTCTGCAATATAGAATAGGTGAAACAGGAGAGTTTGTAACATTATCAGGAACTCTTTTTCAGAATAATACAACGACACGAACAGATGAAACTTCTAAGTCACAAAGCGAACATAAAAAAGTAGTTCTTCCTGCTGCTTGTGATAATCAACCTGTTGTTCAATTACGCTGGATATCAAGACAAGTTTCTGGCGGAGGTTCTCGTCCATCTTTTGCAATTGATAATATTGATATTAGAAGTGATAATACTGCTCCAATAACTGTTGCAGGTTATCCTAAAATAAACAATATTTTATCTTCAGGGTTTGATTTTATTAATAAAATAAATGAAAATGGGAAAACTTACTTTGTCTTGCTTCCTGGAGGAAGTGCTGAACCAACAGTTGCTCAAATAAAAGCGGGACAGAATGCTTCTGGAACTGCAGCATTACAATCTGGTTTCTTGGATATAACTGATTCATCTTTAGGTTATTCGAAAACATTTACAGAATTAACTTTGAATACTGCATATTCTGTTTTTTCTGTTTCAGAAGATCTTTATGACAACCTGCAAACAACAATAAATAAAGTAGATGTTACTACTTTAAGCGTTGCTCCTGCATCAATAACTACCACAATTACTTCATTAGATTTGGGTAATTCTGAGCCAAATTATCAGGATGCCGTAAATAAAAGTTATCAAATTTGAGCTGAAAATCTTACAAATGATGTAGTAGTAACTGCTCCATCAAATTTTACTATTTCTAAAGATAATAATGTATTTGCGTCATCATTGACATTTGTCCCGGCAGATTTTGCTTCGAATGCAACTCCAACAGTTTATGTGAAATTCTCACCAAATGCTGTTGCTGTTTTTTCTGGACAAATAACACATGAATCTACAGGAGTAGCTACCAAAACAGTTTCTGTAACAGGAAACGGAATCAACCCTTTTGTACAAGGTTTTAATGATGCAAATGTTTTAACAAACAGCGGCTGGTCGCAGTACAACGTAGACGGTCCATTAAACAAATGGACTTATACCAATACGACACGTAACGTGAATTCTGGTGCCGGAGCAGTTTTGATGAACGGGTATTTAGATAACGGCCCAAGTAAAGATTGGTTAATTTCACCTAAATTACGTTTAGATAGTTTTGGAGAATTTCCTTTGTTGTCTTTTTACTCTCGTAAATTTTACGCAGGACCTGGTTTAAAATTAATGGTTTCTACAGATTATGATGGAGTAAGTAGTCCAAACACAGCGACCTGGACAGAAATTGATGGTAAATTTCCAACAACTACAGGTACTTATGTACAATCTCAATATATTAAACTAACAGCTTATAAAACTAACCATACTTACTTAGCATGGGTTTACGAAACTACAGCTGGTGGAACCAATAATGCTTCAGAATGGTCATTTGATGATTTTGAAGTAACAGATGCAGTGGGCTATGTAAACTCAAACCCTGTTTTAGATTTTGGAGTTGTTAACCAAAATGCTGTTTCTGACTCTCAGTCTTTTAATTTTAAAGCAGAAGGGCATGGAGATATTACCATTACAGCTTCAACTTCGTACAAAATATCTGCGGATAATATTTCGTTTGTATCAAGTTTGGTAGTTTCTGCTGCAGATGCTTTAGCAGGAAAAACACTTTATGCAAAATTTGTTCCAATAACTAAAGAATTAAAAATTTCAGGTAATTTAACACTTACTGGAACTTCATTAAACAAACAAATTGGTTCTTTTACGGGGTCTTCTTTACCAAAAACCGAGACTTTTGATGTTGTGACCTATAATTTAGATTTTTTTGGTTCAGATAATCTTAGTAACGGACCTGTGGACAATGCACTTCAAATTGAAAATGCTGCTAAAGTGATGAATAAAATGGACGCCGATGTATATGCAGTTCAGGAAGTTTCAAGCGAAGCAGCAATTGATGCCTTAATTCAAAAATTAAATATAAACGGCAAAACATTCGATAAGACTGTTTCTCCAATTTGGTCATATTCATGGGATCCAACTTCAGATCCTAGTTTCCCGCCTCAAAAACTAGTTGTAATTTATAATACTCAGACTGTCACGTTGAAAAAAACTCGTGTAATGTTCAAGGAGTTTTATGATGAATTAGTTGCAGGAACAAAAACTTTAGCTAATTATCCGTTACCTGCAAGCAATCCGCCGAAAAGACCAAGTACAGGCTTTTTCTCTTCTGGACGTTTGCCATATGTTATAACTTTAGAAACAAATCTTAATGGAGTTAAAAATGAAATTAAGATTGTAGATGTACATGCTCGTGCAAACAGCGGATCTGATGGTACAACATATACCAGACGTAAATATGATAATCAGGTTTTTAAAGACAGTTTAGATGCATATTATCCAAATGATAATTTAATTATTTTAGGAGATTATAATGATGATGTAAAGATTTCTGTTTTTGGTACTAACAATCCTTCAACTTACGAGAACTTTGTTACAGATACAAGCAATTATAAAGCTCTTACTTTAGGAATAAGCCAGGCAGGTGCTACTAGTTATTTTAATTTTAATCCGCCAAGTTTCTTAGATCATATTATGATTTCTAATGAATTGTTTGATCAGTATATTAATAACTCAACAGCAGTTTATGATCCCAGAGCTGATATTGTAGACTATATCGGTACAACATCAGATCACGGACCTGTAATTGCACGTTTCAATCTGAAACAAGATGTGCTTTCGACACCTGATTTTATAACTACTAACGGATTTTATGTAAAAGCACATCCTAATCCTGTAACAGATGTAGTAAATGTTTCAGTTAAAACTACTACAGACAGAAATCTAAAATTAAGATTTTATGACATTTCAGGACATTTAGTGGGTAATCCTGTCGAAGTAAATGCCACACAGGATTTAGGTACAACGGCAATTCCGGTAAATTATTTACGATCAGGAATTTATGTGTATACTTTAACCGAAAATAATAAAGTGGTTTACAAAGGCAAAATCATAAAAAAATAAAGAAAATCAAACCTATAGAAAAGGCAGTCAATTTTGACTGCCTTTTTTTCTGTCTAAAGATTTTAAAATAACTCTTTAAATTTAGTTAAATCTGTCTCAACGTTTATTTTATAGAAATAATGTAATTGCCATTCTTGTGTTTTTTGAGCCTGTTTGCTTGTAGTTTTATCCCAGGGAGGGTAAACTCTTGTAGCTCTTTTTCCTTCTTTTACAGAAGTAGAAAAAATACCTTTCTTTAGTAAAATACTTTTCGGGAAAATAAACTGACCTAATAAATCATTTTTTCGGACACTAATTATAACAAAATCAATTGAGTCTGAAAAATCAAAAGGTTCGATGATTCCGTTTTTATTGCGTTTCCATAAAGTTACAAACTGACCTGTCTTGGTTGGCGTAATTTTGGCCGATCTAAATTTAATCTGGCTTTCGCCGATATTAAAATCGAAAGCTTCATATTCCTGACTTTCTTTCTCGGGGTGAGGTTCTGTACACTTAAAGTGGCAGGAATCATAAATTAATTCTTTGGCGAGAATCAGGTCTTTTGGTAATGATTTTATAGTATTCCAATTGTTTATGTTAGTCATTTAGTAAGATTTCTTAAAAGATATTTTTGGGTAAAATTAGCACAAAAAGACTCTTAAAAAGAAACGTTCAAACCAAAATTTAATCCCCATTGAAATTGATTAAAAGACTGATTGTTTAAAGGATTAATATAATAATTCATGGCCGGCTCAACAAAAATATTTGTTTTTTTGTAAACACGATATTGTAATGTACTGCTTAATGTAGAACCATAGACATAATCGTTTGCATTGACGTTCTGACCAATATAATTGCCATCTATAGCTACATTGTTAGAAATCAGCTTCCCTACAAAACCACCCGTATTTAAATTAATGCTTGCTTTGTTTCTGTTAAAAATAGAATAAGAAACTTCCAGAGGCATCTCAATATATCGTAAACTTTGATCCAGGTTTCCGCTTTCTATATTATTACTTTGAATTCCGTTTTGTTTTAACGCATTAGCAGTTGTACTTGGAACAAATGCATAACTGTCATTTGTAGTAATTGGTGCTGCTAATGCTGTCTGGTTTTGATTAAAATAATCGCTGGAACTTAAAAACGAACTGTTTTTTGCACTTAAATACGAAACGTTTGCAACGCTTTGACCCAACTCATTTATTTTAAGTCCAGAACCTACAGCCCATTTCTTATTGATTTTATATTTAGTTTTTACACCATACGTACTACTTTGTTTAGAGTCGTTTGTGTTGCCAAAAGTTTTATCATTTTTATAATTTTCAGAACTTGCAACTCCGGCAAAAACTTCAACAGCCCATTTTTCACCTTTGGAAAGTTTGTTATCGTTGTTTTCCTTTTTTACTTCGGGAGCTATAATTCCTTTTTCTAAATTTTGAAGTTCTGCTAACTGAACAGAATCCTGTTTGCTTAAAACGTCTTTAAATTTTGAATTGTTTTTTTGATTGCTGGCAAGTAATTCTTTACTAGGCAATATATTTTCGTTTTTTTGTTTTAATGCGCTTTCATTTACCGCCTTTTCATTTCTGTTTAAAAAGGAATTAGTAGAATTAGAAGCAATATTTTTATTGTTTGCAGAATTCGGTTGATTTTCAAAAATAGAACTGGATACCTGATTTTTCAAATTAGAATTAAAAGCATTTGTTTTACCTGCATGGAATGTTTTTTCGGCTAAAATCGTATTAGCAGCTTTTTTATCAGCACTTAAAACCTGATTTTTTTGGTTCAGATTGAATCTGTCTGAATTCCCAATATTAAATGTTTTTTCGGCTACAGCCTGATTGGTAGCTTTCTTGTCAGTATTTAGAATCTGATTTTTTGAGTCAGAATTAAATCCGTTTGAGTTATTAGTATTATATGTTTTTTCGGCTACAGCCTGATTAGTGGCTTTTTTATCAGCATTTAATAACTGATTTTTTGAAGCTGATCTGGAAGAATCTGATTGATTCGAATTAAAAGTTTTTTCTTTAGCTGAAGCAACCGTTTTTTCAGTTACAGGATGATTGGTATTTCTTTTATCAATATTTGATTTTGGAGCTAAAACATCAGAGTTTGTTTCTGTTTCGTCATCAGATTGAACGACTGCCGTTTTTTGATTTTTTTGAGAGCTATTAGCTGGACTTGTAGTGTTGTTTATAGAAGAGTTAGTTTCAGTATTATTTAATAGATCTTCTGGTTTACTTTGTCCGGAATTTTGATCTTTAGGAGCGATTGTTTTATTTGAATTTTTATTATCATCCAGAACAACACTATTAGTTCCGCCAGTACCATTATGTATAGTTTTGATACCAGAAGTAGAATTAAAATGTAAAACTGTAGGAAGCATTAAACCTAATAATAAGCATGCAGCAGCCGACCACCAAAGAATAGCTCTCTTTTTCTTTTTAGGTTTGTCTAATTTTTCTTCAATCTGACCCCATAATTCAGGAGGCGGAACACTCGAAAAGTTTTCCATTGATGAAAAAATATCTTCTATATTTTGCTTTTTCATGCTATTTTAAAATTTTTTATGCTCAGTATTTTTTTTTGCAAAATGTGCTTGGCTCTATTTAAATTAGATTTGGACGTTCCTTCGGAGATTTTTAATAATTCAGCTATTTCCTTGTGTTTCATTTTTTCGAAAACATATAAGTTGAAAACCGTTCGATACTGATCGGGTAAATCCCGAATATACTCTAATAGTTTTTCCTGCTCTATCGGAATAATATCGAGTTCCTCTTCTTCTATAAAATCAGTATCCGGATCAAAAACATCCAAAAAGAAGCTTTCTTTTTTCTTTTTATTCAGAGTTTCAATAAGTTTATTAATAAAAATACGTTTTAGCCAGCCTTCAAAGCTTCCTTCAAATTTGTATTGGCTGATTTTCTGAAAAACAATAACAAATGCTTCCTGAAATACATCTTTGGCATCATCTTCATTTTTCATATACTTTAAGCAAATACCATATAAAACAGGAGAGAACAACTGATAAATTTTCAGTTGTCCCTCTCTGTCATTTTTTATGCACAGCTTGATGTACTTTTCTAAATCGTCTTTCAAAAATGTGGTATTGGTTAGTTTTGCAAAAATAGTCCTTATAAGCTTATAAAACTATCTTTTATAAATAGTACGGGCAGCATCCTGGTTATTGCTTACAATTGTTAAATTTTGATTGTCAAGGTTTTCTATGATATAAGTCTTGCCTTCGAAAGTAATTAAGTCATGTTCTGCCTGATCAAAAAAGCCTATGCCTTTTTCTATCTGATAAGTACTATTTCTAATTTCTACATCATTTTTGTATGTGATTACTCTACCGTTTGGCGTAAAAACTATTTTTTTGTTAAATCCAATAGTTTTTGGAGTTGCAGTATAGGGATTATTTGTTCCTCCAATCGATTTTTCCCAAATCCATGTATTAACTATAGAACCGGAGTTCATGCTGGTAGATTCTAGTGAATAAGCTGCTGAAAAAAGGCAGAACACTGCAATAAATAATAAGAAATGTTTTTTCATAATTTGATTATTTAAGACTGGTAATTTTATCCTGAATTGCTTTTTTGAAGGCTTTTATTTCAGCACTTTGGTCATTAGTATCAACATTATCAATAGAAATTTTAGTTACGCTTGTTCCCTGACGAAGTTCAAAATATACACCACCATGATCCACCGCATCCGGAGTTCCGTAAACTTTAGTTTGTCCTTTTATACTCAAAATTTCAGCAGGAACATTTTTAAGGAAAAGGGTATAATCACCTTTTTTAGTTGTAGCATTGTATCTATATTGATTAAAATCGTAACCTCCGGCAACAACGTTCTGGAATTTTAAAATGTTGAAATCATTAATCTGGAAGAATTTCTGACAGTCAGCTCCCGTGCATTGTTTATTAAAGCTGCCTACAACAATATTATCTGTGTTTTCTGTAACTTTATTAAAAAGAATTGCTTTTGAAGTTTTTGGAATTAAGATGAAATCAGAAGGATAACTTGGTGTCGAAACAATAGTTTCTCCTGGCTGAGGAGCTTTTTCGTAGTAGTTAATTAAAATTTCGCATTTGTTTTCAAGGATAGTTGTTATTTTAATAGAATATCCGTTTGTTGTTTTCAAACCTGCAAAAATACCAACCAGAATTTCTTTAGAAAAATCAATAGGAGTATTAGTACTGTTTGGGCAGCTGTTTTCTCGTTTTGTAAAATAAGTTTTCATCTTGTCTTCAGAACCTACTAAAAGTGCAGTTGGATTGGTAGGTAAAGTGTTTACATTGTATGAGCATAAAAGTGGAAACCCTGTATAAAGTTTGTCTTCGCTGGCTCCGCAATCTACTTTTAAATCGTCATTATTAAGAGAGCAGGCGCTAAATCCAAAAGCTATAAACAAGCTTAACATTAATTTTTTCATGATAAATTTTTAATAGGTTATATTCTAGTAGATGACTTCTTTTTGAAATGGTTGCGTAAAAAATTTTTTTTTTTAATGCCTCGTTTATTTTAGAAAGAAAACTAATTCGTAAAAAAAATATTTTTTAAAATTATCCACTACGTCTTATTGTTTATTTTTACTACATTAAAAATTGCTGTTATGTTTGATTTTCTTCCGTATTTGTTCGCTTCTTTTGTGGCACTGTTTATTGGTATATATATAGGTAAACAATTATTTTCGGCTCGATCTCAGTCCGAAAAAGCAGGTTTGGAAGAAAGATTGAAAGCCAATGCCAATCAATTGCAATTGCAGAAAGAACAGTTTGAAAACGAAAGAAAAAATTTCGAAAGACAACTTTATGCTATAAATACAGAAAAAGAGAATATCAGAACAGAGAAAGATAGTCTGGCTATTCAGCTATCAAAAAAAGAAGTCGATTTTGAAAATTTATGGGAACGACATAAAGAACAAAAAAACGAAATAACTGAGTTACAGGAAAAATTCACGAAAGAGTTCGAAAATTTAGCCAATAAAATCCTCGAAGAAAAATCGGCTAAGTTTACGGAGCAAAACAGCAAAAACATGAAAAGTATCTTGCTGCCATTGCAGGATAAAATTCAGGGATTTGAGAAAAAAGTCGAACAAACTCATAAAGAAAGTATCGATTATCACGCAGCATTACGTCAGCAAATTTTAGGTTTAAGCGAAATGAATGCTCAAATGAGCAAAGAAACCCTTAGCCTGACTAAAGCTTTAAAAGGTGATAATAAAATGCAGGGAAATTGGGGAGAATTGGTTTTAGAACGTGTTCTGGAAAAATCAGGTTTAGAAAAAGGACGCGAGTACGAAGTACAGCAAAGTTTTACCAACAATGAAGGTAGCAGAGTTTTGCCCGATGTAGTTATTAATCTGCCTGATGCTAAAAAAATGATTATAGACTCTAAAGTTTCATTGGTAGCGTATGAAAAATGGATCAATGAAGAGTCTGATATTCTTAAAAATGATTTTTTAAAAGAGCATGTCAATTCTATTAAAAGACACGTAGAACAACTCGGAAATAAAAATTATCATGATCTGTATCAAATCGAAAGTCCGGATTTTGTCTTGCTCTTTATACCCATAGAGCCTGCTTTTGCCATTGCGTTAAACGAAGATTCTACTTTGTATAATAAAGCATTCGACCGCAATATTGTAATCGTTACACCTACTACTTTATTAGCTACGCTGCGAACAATCGATAGTATGTGGACAAATCAAAAGCAGCAGGAAAATGCTTTTGAAATCGCCAGACAAGCCGGAGCATTATATGATAAGTTTGAAGGATTTGTCACGGATTTAGTCCGAATTGGAAATAAAATAAAAGACACTAAAACCGAATACGAAAACGCCATGAGCAAACTCGTTGATGGCAGAGGAAATTTAATTTCGAGTGTAGAGAAATTAAAAAAAATGGGAGCAAAGGCAAAGAAATCTCTCCCTGAAAATATTATTGCAAGAGCATCAAATAATGATGAGAATGAATTATTGAACTAAAATTAATCACATAATATTACAAACCAAACATGACTGCAGATTTTAAACCCGTTTCATCATCCAAAATAAGTATTTCAGAGTTGATGTTGCCGTCGCACACTAACTTTAGCGGAAAAATTCATGGAGGATATATTTTACAATTGCTTGATCAGATTGCTTTTGCATCGGCATCCAAATTTTGTGGAAATTATTGCGTAACCGCTTCTGTTGATACCGTAAATTTTTTAAAACCAATTGAAGTAGGAGAACTTGTTACCATGAAAGCTTCGGTAAATTATGTAGGGAGAAGTTCTATGATTGTAGGTATTCGCGTCGAAGCAGAAAATATTCAGACCGGTGTCGTAAAACATTGTAATTCTTCTTATTTTACAATGGTAGCAAAAGATAAAGAGGGCAAAAGTGTACAGGTTCCGGGACTTATTTTGTCAAATCTGGATGAAGTTCGCCGTTTTAGAAAAAGCATCAAACACATCGAGTTAAAAAAAGAAGTTGAAGAACACGCAAAAATTGCTAATGTTAATTCGATCGAAGATTTGGCGAGTTTAGATCAATACAATGTTCTTTTAGAAATTAGTTAATATCATTAAAACAATTAAAAAATAAATAAAAATGGTGAAATTTGGATATACAATTCTATATGTTCAGGATGTAGAAAAATCAGTTGTTTTCTATGAAAATACATTTGGTTTTTCAAGAAAATTTGTAACACCTGAAAATGATTATGGAGAATTGAGTACTGGCGAAACCACTATTTCTTTTGCGGCAAAAAAACTAGCTGCTCAAAATTTAACCCAAGGTTTTATTGAAAGTACTTTAACAGACAAGCCTTTTGCCATAGAAATTGGTTTTATTACAGATCAGGTAGATGAACTGGTACAAAAGGCACTTTCTTTTGGAGCTGCTCTGGTAAAAGAGCCAACGCAAAAACCTTGGGGACAAATTGTAGCTTATGTAAGAGATCTGGATGGTTTTTTAATTGAGATCTGTACAGAAGTTCAGGGATAAGAAAGGTAGTTTTAAGAAGAGAAAACATTCACAAATATTTAGCATAAAGAATCAACTAAAAGCGCTAAAATTTCGTAACTTTAAGTAGAAACATTTGGTTATCGCTTTTTCACGGAGTATTGCCATTCCTTTTTTTAGCCTATATATTAAGTCCAGTTTTTTCTCTTCTTAAAGTAAAAAAAAGTGAATGACATAATTGTTAATTGTTGACGATTATGAAAAAAATTACTGTATTAATTTTACTGTTTACCGCATTTTCTATACTGGCTCAGGATAAATTTAAAACCAGCACGGCAATTGTAAATTTTGAAGCTTCAGTGCCTTTTTTTGAAGAGGTAAAGGCGGTAAATAAGCTTGGAACTATAGTTCTTGACCCTCTTACCAGTACCATAATTTGTACTGTTTTTATAAAAGATTTTCATTTTAAAATGGATTTAATGGAAACTCATTTTAATGAAAATTACATGGAAAGCAACCGATATCCTAAATCTGTCTTTAAAGGCAAAATAGAAAAGTTTGATTTAAAAAATGTTGATGGTGCCGAAAAAGAATATGATGTAACCGGAAAGCTTTACCTGCACGGAAGATCAAAAATAATCGATTTTAAGGCGCTTATTAAAAGGGTGCCTCAAGGCATACAGATTTCCTGTAATTACCCAATTTCGATTTCAGATTTTAATATTGCAATACCGGGTACGGTGGCAAATAAAATTTCAACAACAGTCAATACCAATTTGGTTGGAATTGTGCGGAGTGAAGAAATAATGTACCTGACTTTAAAATAAAATTAGTTCAGACAATTCACAAGTGCCTTTTCAAGATCAGTAAATTGAAATTCAAAACCTGTTTTTTGAATTTTTTCGGATGAAACCCTTTGACCTTCTAAAACTGCCTCACTCATTTGGCCTAAAATAATTTTTAAAACAAATGAAGGTACTTTAGGAAGCCAAATGGCGTATCCGTACAAATTTGCCAAAGTTTTGGAGAATCTTGAATTTGTGGTATTGTCTGTAATGGCTGCATTATACGGGCCTTGTAATTTCTGGTCTGTAATTGCCTTAAGATACATCGCACATAAATCGTCAATATGAATCCAGGGTAAGTATTGTTTGCCGGTACCTAAAGCCGCGCCAAAACCTGCTTTAAAGCTTGGGGAAACTTTTTTAAGGAAACCTTCATCTTTGCCAAAAACAATTCCGGTTCTTATTTTTACCGTTCTAATGCCCAATGATTCAATTTTGTCTACAGCATTTTCCCATTCCTGACACGTTGTTCCTAAAAAATCGTTTGCAGGAGCAGTGTCTTCCTCACAAATTTTGTGACTGGTTACAGCGCCATAAATTCCAATAGCCGAAGCCGAGATAAAAGCATCCAGAGTTTTATGGTTCTTTTTTAAAATAGAGAAAATAAGATCTACGGGTTGTGTACGGCTTTCCAGAATAACTTTCTTACGCCTTTTAGTCCATCGTTTTTCAACTATGCCTTCTCCCGCTAAATGAATGATATAATCTGCCTGAAGAATAGCTTCTTCATTGATGTAATTACTCTTTAAATTCCATTTGTAATAAGTAATCAGTGAAGTGTTTTCTCTTGCAGATCGGCTTAGGATAGATACTGTAAAACCATTTTCGATGAGTAAATCAGTCAGATATTTGCCTATGAATCCAGTGCCTCCGGTTAATAAAACATTTTTTGCCATGATAGTTTATAATATATTTAACAGTGCATTTTGTTTAAGGCAAAGTAAAGATACTTAAACATTGCTTACCTTTAAGGCAAATTCTAAATTTTAATAAAATGGCAACTAAAAAAAAGACTATCACAAGAGATGAGATCGTTTCAATATATATGGATGAAGTTCTTGAAAAAGGACAAAAACCAAAGTCGGTTTATCATTTTGCAAAAGAAAATGATTTTACAGAAGCTGAGTTTTATGCCTTTTTTGGAACATTAGAAGGTTTAGAAAAAGAAATATTCAGATTGTTTTTTACCAATACAATTGATCTTTTGCATAAAAACGGAGATTATCAGGAGTATGACATGAAAAATAAAATGTTGAGTTTTTACTTTACATTTTTTGAAATCCTGACTGCCAATAGAAGCTATGTGCTGCAGGCATTAAAATTCGACAGAAATCCTCTTAAAAATCTGGTACAGTTAACTTCGCTTCGTGAAGTATTTAAAGAATACGTTTCTGAAATCCTGACAGACGATTACAGATTAGAGCAGGAAAAACTTCAGAAATTCCAGGAAAAAGCCATTCAGGAAAGCGCATGGCTGCAATTGATGCTTACTATAAAATTCTGGGTAGACGATTCATCTGCAGCATTTGAAAAAACAGATATTTTTATCGAAAAATCCGTTAATGCATCTTTTGAATTACTGAATGTTGCACCAATGAATCATCTTATTGATCTTGGAAAATTTCTGTTCAAAGAAAAAATATACAGCAAACAATGAAAACGATCGACTATATACCAACGTCAAAAATAGAAAGAGCCAGTAAATTGGTACAAACCGGTGCGAAAATAGGAGTGAATTATGTCAAGCATTATGCAGAAAAAATGGTCAATCCGGATTTGAGTCGTGATAAGCTTAATGAAAATAATGCCGAAGACATTTATGACGGTCTTAAAAGCCTGAAAGGAAGTGCTCTCAAAGTTGCCCAAATGCTGAGTATGGACAAAAACTTTTTGCCTCAGGCCTATGTCGAGAAATTTTCGTTATCACAGTTTTCTGTTCCGCCGCTTTCGGCACCTTTGGTTTTAAAAACATTCAAAACCAATTTTGGCAAAACACCTTATGAAATTTTTGATGAGTTTAATGCCAATTCGGTTAATGCTGCAAGTATCGGACAAGTTCATCTGGCTAAGAAAGACGGAAAAAAACTAGCCGTTAAAATTCAGTATCCGGGAGTTGCCAACAGCATTTCATCAGATTTGGCTCTGGTAAAACCTATCGCAATCCGAATGTTTAATTTGCAGGGAAAAGATTCTGATAAATATTTTAAAGAAGTCGAAGACAAACTTGTCGAAGAAACAAATTATTTGTTAGAGCTAAAACAAAGTAAGGAAGTAGTTGAAGCCTGCAGTAAAATCGAAAATATACTTTTTCCGAATTATTACCCGGAGTTTTCGTCGGAGAAAATTATCACGATGGATTGGATGACAGGAATTCATCTTTCAGAGTTTACTGCCAAAAACACAGATCGTGAAGTTAGCAACAAAATAGGTCAGGCGCTTTGGGATTTTTATATGTATCAAATTCATGTTCTTCGAAAAGTGCATGCCGATCCGCATCCAGGAAATTTTCTGGTAGACGACGAAAACCATTTAATTGCTTTGGATTTTGGTTGTATGAAACAAATTCCGGAAGAATTTTATGTGCCGTATTTTGAGTTAATCAATAAAAACGTTATTACAGATACAGCAAGATTCAATGAGAAATTATTTGAATTAGAGATTCTTCGTCCGGATGATTCAGCTTCAGAAATCGAATATTTTACAGAGATGTTTCATGATTTATTGTCGCTGTTTACAAAACCTTTTCAGGAAGAAACTTTTGATTTTGCCGATGAAACTTTTTTTGAAAGCATCGCCAAATTGGGTGAACGTTTCTCAAACGATACCAATCTAAAAAAAATGAACGGAAATCGTGGCTCTAAGCATTTTATTTACATGAACCGTACTTTCTTTGGTTTGTATAACTTAATGTTTGATCTGAAAGCTAAGATTGTAGTAGGTAATTATAAAAAGTATTAGGAGTTGTTTTTTTGTTTCAGGTTTTAAGTTTGTTTTTGGAACTTAAACTCTGGCACTTAACAAATAAAAAAATCCAATTCGTATTTTCGAATTGGATTTTTTTATACAGAAACCTGAAACCTACTTCAAAATCCCCGCTTTATAAGTTGCAATTGCACGATCTCGGGCAAATGCATGATCAATCATTGGTTCATTATAGCCCAAATCAAATTCAGGAATCCATTTACGGATGTAGATTCCTTTTTCATCAAATTTCTTTTGTTGAATTTCAGGATTAAAAACCCTGAAATAAGGCGCTGCATCGCAACCAGTTCCGGCGGCCCATTGCCAGTTTCCAACATTTGATGCCAGTTCAAAATCTAATAATTTCTCAGCAAAATAAGCTTCGCCCCATTGCCAGTCGATAAGTAAGTGTTTACACAAAAAGCTGGCTACAACCATGCGAACACGATTGTGCATATAACCCGTTTCGTTAAGCTGACGCATTCCGGCATCTACCATTGGGTAGCCAGTGGTTCCGGTGCACCAACGTTTAAAGTCGTCTTCGTTATTTCGCCATTGTATCCCATCATAAGCCGATTTGAAATTATGATTGACACAGTTGGGAAAGCTAAAAAGAATCTGAATGAAAAATTCCCGCCAAATCAATTCACTTAAAAAAGTTTGATTTTTCTTATTGGCCCAATTTACTAATTTTCTGATACTCACTGTTCCAAATCGCAAATGTGGAGATAAATAGGAGGTGCTGTCCAGAGCTGGAAAATCGCGGGTTTCTTTATAATTTGTAATTTGAGTTAAGTTATGCGGAAGTACTTTTATGTTGCTTTGCTCAAAACCTATCGCGTTTAATTCTGGAAAAGGGAATTGATTTTTTGCAAAATTGTGATAAAAAGGTTTTGTATCGGTTTCTAAAACTCCCGAAAGATGATATTTTTCAAGCCATTTGTTTTTGTATGGCGTGTAAATTGTGTACGGAAGTCCATCGGATTTTGTGATTTCTTTTTCTTCAAAAATGACATGATCTTTAAATGAAAACGTCTGGATGTTGCTTTGTTTTGCTGTTTCCTGAATTCTTAAATCGCGTTGAATAGCATATGGCTCGTAATCTTTATTAAAGAAAATTTGCTGAATATCAAATTCTTCCATCAAGGATTTCCAAACCTCAGCGGTGTTTCCTTTTTTGATTAAGAGGGAAGAACCCACTGTATTAAGTTCCTGATTTATTTTTTGAAGTGAATCGTAAATAAAGGCAACTCTTGCATCATTTTTAGGAAGGTTTTCTAAGATGTTATCATCAAAAATAAACAGCGGAATTACTGGAAAACCAGCTTGCAGAGCATTGAATAATCCGATATTATCATCGAGACGTAGATCGCGTCGGAACCAGAAAAAAGTAACTTTTTGTTTTGTCATTATAAGAGATTCTGCTTTATAATTTTTTTTCTTTCATGCAGATTTGGACAGATTTTTTTTGATTATTATGGAAACAGATCTGCGTCTATTTGATTCAATCTGTAAAATCGGCTTGAAAAATGGGTTAAAGAATTATTTTGAATTGAATAGTTCTTCGATTTTATTATAGCGATATTCGAAAATGGCCTTTAGTTTGTTTTTTACCATTATAGCATTTGCAAGCTGGCCTAAATAACCAAAAGGTAAAGCATAATGAACTACATCGGTCATTTTTGTGCCTGTTTCTGTTGGTTCGAAAAAATGTTTATGATGCCATAAAGCGTAAGGACCAAAACGCTGTTCATCTACAAAATATTCATTTTCTTTTGAAACGGTTATAATGGTCATCCAATTGATTTTGATGCCTAAAAGAGGTTTTAAAGTATAGGTAATTACTTGTCCGGGATACATGCGTTTGCCATCAAAATCCTGAATTTCGAAACTCATATCATCAAGAGTTATGGTTTGAAGATTTTTTGGACTTGAGAAAAAATCCCAACATTTTTCTATGCTGGCATTAATATGTTGTACGGTTTCTATTTTATATACTTTCATAAAATCGATTATTACAATTGGTTTTTGAAATACGTTTGCGTTAGGGGTTGTAGTGGAGCTCTTTTTGTGTCAGGCTTTTTTTGCCTGATACAAAAAAGCGGGAACGGAAGACCCGACCCTTGGGGAACGCCCAAAATTTGCTACATTTTATAATATTTGAAGGGTACAAACAACATTCCGAAACATTCTCCGTGTTCTTTGCCCAGATGTTTATGATGGATTTTATGTGCTTTTCGTAATCCAATCAGGTATTTATTTTTAGTGTTTTTAAACCATTTAAATCGTTGGTGTATTAAAACATCGTGAATTAAGAAGTAGCAAACGCCATAAGAGGTGACTCCACAGGCGATAAAAAATAAATAATTGAATCCGCCCTGAACGCCAAAATAAAAAAGTATAATACTTGGAATAGCAAAAATGACGAAGAATATATCGTTGCGCTCAAATGTATGTTCGTATTTTGGCTGGTGATGATCTGCGTGAAAATACCACATAAGTCCATGCATGATATATTTATGTGTGAGCCAGGTAACGCATTCCATGAATAAAAAAACGCCTAAAAAGATTAAGAAAGAAATCATTTTGAATATTTTGAATTGTTGAAGAGTAAGTCTGTGTTTTTATGGTGAAGACTATTTAAATACATGGATACATAGTTTTTATTAGCTTTTAAAAGAGGCGTTTCACGTATTGAATTGCAGCTATGTGAAAATGATTTGTTGTTTTGTTTTTGACTTTTATTCAAACTCGAAATTTTATGTTTCTATGTCAGAAATTGATCTACACTAATTTTAATTTATAGGTTACAAAAGATTGTGCTAAAAGTCCGGCTTTGGTATAATTTGAAACCCTGATTCGTGAGTTTCCAATCTCGTAATAAGGTGTGTTTTTTAGCTTTTTGAGCAATTTTTTGTAATAGATGTAGGCTGTATAAACGCCAAACTGAGCTTCTATGGGTAATTTTACTATTCCCTGATATGCCACTCTAAAATCTTCTTCGATTTCGTTTATGATGGTAGTTTTTGCATTTTCGTCGAACGAATTTAAATCGACACAGGGAAAATAATTTCGGTTTAAAACCAAGTTGTCATCTTTTAAATCTCTCAGGAAATTTACTTTCTGAAAAGCAGATCCTAATCGCATTGCTTCATTTTTGAGCTGTTCGTATTTTTGCTCGTTTCCTTTTACAAAAACTTTCAGACACATTAAACCCACTACATCGGCAGAACCATAAATATAATCTTCATATTCTGTTTGTGAGCTGTATATTGATTTGATAAGATCCAGTTTCATGCTTTTTAAAAATGCCTGAACTAAATCATCTGTAATATTATATTGTTTTACTGTATGCTGAAAAGAGTTGAGAATTGGATTTAAACTAATTCCGGCTTCAACGGCTTTGTAATATTCTTTTTCGAAATCATTAATAAGTGCTTCTTTGTTGTAGTGATGAAACGAATCTACGATTTCATCAGCAAAACGCACAAATCCGTAAATACTGTAAATGGCATCGCGAATACTTGGGGATAACATTTTTACCGCTAAAGAGAAAGAAGTGCTGTAGTTTTGGGTAACCAACTTGCTGCATTTGAAAGAAACGGTGTCGAATAGTGATTTCATTTTTTAAGATCTAAAAGATTTTTGAATTAACTCAGCTACTAATTTTCCTGAAATTAAAGCAGGCGGAACACCTGGGCCGGGAACGGTTAATTGTCCTGTGAAATATAAATTACGGACTTTTTTGCTTTTTAGTTTTGGCCGTAAAAAAGCGGTTTGTAATAATGTATTTGCCATTCCGTAAGCATTTCCTTTGTAAGCGTTATAATCGGTTACAAAGTCATTTTTACAAAATGATCTTTTAAAGATAATGTTATTTTTAATTTGTTGCTTTGTAAGCTGTTCAAACCTTGTAATTATTTTTTCGAAATATTGCTCGCGAAGTTCTTCGCTGTCCTGTATTCCGGGAGCTAACGGAATGAGAAAAAATCCACTTTCCATTCCTTCAGGAGCTGCTGTTAAATCTGTTTTTGACGGAAAGTTGGCGTAAAATAAAGGAGATTCAGGCCATTTTGGATCGTCGTAAATATCAGCAGCATGCTGGTTAAAATCAACATCAAAAAATAAAGCATGATGAGAAATGTTTTCTATTTTTTTATCAAAGCCCACAAAAAAGAGGAGCGAAGAAGGTGCAAAAACACGGTTTGACCAATATTTTTCAGAATACGCGCGATGTTCCTGATCGAGTAAGGTTTCGCTATGATGATAATCGGCACCACTTAAAATGATATCGGTATTGATTGTTTTTCCGTTTAGTACCATTCCGGTTGCCGTTTTGTTTTCGACTAAAATCTTTTCGACAGGAGTATTGGTTTTAATAGTAACTCCTAATTCTAAAGCTAATTTTTCGATACCACGAATAACATCAAACATTCCTGTTTTGGGATGCCAGGTTCCTAAACCAAAATCGGCATAATTCATAAAATTATAAAACGAAGGTGTTTTAGTTGGTTTTGCTCCTAAAAACAAGACCGGAAATTCAAGAATCTGAATTAGTTTTTGATTTTTGAATTTTTTTCGGATATCGTTACTCACATTGCTAAAAAACTGACTGAGTTTTAAAGTGGTCTGAGGTGTAATTAATTCAAGAGGCGAAACTCCGGGGCGATACACCAAGTCTTTTATAGCTATGTCATAATTGCTTTTGGCCTGAGTAATGAAAGTTTCTAGCTTTTTACCGCTTCCTTTTTCAATGGTTTCAAAAGTGCTCTTGATTTCTTCTAAATTATCATAAATAGAAATAAAGTCATCAACTCCAAAATAAACCCTGTAAGCGGGGTTTAGTTTTATGAGTTCATAGTAATCCGATGGTTTTTTGCCGAAATCCTGAAAAAAACGTTCAAATACATCGGGCATCCAATACCAGCTTGGTCCCATGTCGAAGGTAAAACCCTCTTTTTTGAATTGTCTGGCACGTCCGCCTATTGTATCATTTTTTTCATAAACAGTTACTGTGTAACCTTGCTTAGCGAGGTAACATGAAGCGGCTAAAGAAGAGAAGCCAGATCCTATTATTGCGACAGTTTTTTTCATTTGTTTAACAAATGTACAAAAACTTTAAACAAAATTATTACAGCATACTAATTGTTTCTTCCATCGAATGAAAAAGACGTATTCTTTCAGGAATTGCTTTGCTGTCGATATGTTCAATCATATTACCCATTAACCAGATTTCGTTGTTTTTTTGAAGTAATTTTTGTCCCATAGATTTTACATATTGATTGATGACGCTGCGATCCGGCTGAACCGTCATAAAGGAAACAAAGGTGATGTTCTCAAAATGTTTGGTTAAATCCTGTAAATTCTCGATAGGCATGCTTTCTCCTAAATAAATGGTTTTGTATCCTTTTAACAGGATTTCATATTGCAGGTAAAGCAATCCTATTTTATGAATTTCATTTAGCGGTAATGAAAGTACAAATACTCTGTTGGTTTTTGTGGGTTTTAAAATTTGAAGACTCTCGGTATAAATTAAAATTTTCTGTTTGATCAAATGACTCATGAAGTGTTCATTTGCAGGTGTTATGGTTTCAGATTGCCACAGTAAACCCAATTCTTTCAGCAAAGGAAGAAAGTGATCTTTGAAAACTTCTTTAAATGATTTTTCCGAAATTAACCAGTCAAAAGTGTTGAAGAATAATTCCTGATCAAAATTCATCATGGCCATTTTAAAGGAAGTGATGGCATAATTTTGAGAATTTTTCTTTGAAATGATTTCGTGTACTAATTGCGGAATTTTCTCTTCGGGATAAGTAGCGATTTTAGAAATTTTATAACCGTACTCGTGTAATAATGTGATATTTAAAAGCTTTTGTAAGTTTTGTAAGTTATAAAGTCTGATGTTTGTATCTGTTCGCATGGGTTCCAGAATGTTGTATCTTTTTTCCCAGATGCGAATGGTATGCGCTTTTATTCCTGACAGGTTTTCAAGGTCTTTTATGCTGAAAACAGTTTTAATGTTGTTGATCATTTCTGGTTATTTGGTCAACAAAAATAGAATAAAATCTGTTATTTATCTTAAAACTTACTTAAGATTAAGGAATTAATTCAATTTGCTTTTGGAGAAGTTATTTAATTTGTCTAAATGTAAAATCGTTTTAGTACTGTCTTTACTGCGGTTGTACATGATTTCGAACTTTGCGCCGTAGATAATTTCATTAAAAGTATAAGAAGTTCTGGCCGCTACGGTATTACTAAAAAGATCGTCAAAAGTGGTAATGAAAACTAAAATTTCACCGTGGATTTTTTTAAAGTCTTCTTCGGTCATATTATACAAAGGACTGTCTTCGGTAATTGGGTGTACTAATGTCCAGCTTAATGATAAAGCATTGATATGGTCTAACTCCAGCGGAAGAGAATAAAATTTGTTTGTCATCGTGCCATTTTCTTCCACGCTCATTCCTAAAGTTACTTTGGCATTGGCATCGGTAAAATTGGTGTTTTTAAAAGGAACTAGTCGTACTGTTAAGGCGGTGCCTTCTCCGTAAGGCGAAATCAATGCATAATCGGCAAATTTTAAAAAGGCTGTTGGTTTGCTAAATCTTCCAAAAAATAAACCTGTTGCAATTGCAAAACACAGTAAACCAATTAAAGCTTCAGCAGCAGATAAAGCACTGGTTAAAAATCCGGTTGGGCTAATATGACCATAACCTACTGTTGTAAAAGTTTGAGCACTAAAAAAATAGGCTTGTCCAAATTGGGTTAATGTACTTCCTGATGGTTCGATGCCGTCGAGATGCTCAATTCCAATTGCATAATAAATAACAGCAAAAATAAAATTGATGGCAATGTAAAAAGTAAACAGAATAAGCATGAATTTCCAGTTGGGCAAGTCGATCATCGTATGGTACCAACTAATGCGACTAAAAAAGTGCATGCCTCTTTTTTCTATATTGGGAGTTCCGTCTTTGTTTACAAATCGGCCACCATAACTATTGGCATTTGAGCCAAATCCTGAATTTTTATCGGCTTGAGCCTTTTGGTTTGTTTTTTTTAAAAGTGCCATTACTGTTTGGTTTACATAACAAATGTAAGGATATCTTTTAAACGAAATTCAGCTTCTGTTTTGAATAAAAAAAGCAATCTGTAAAAAAGGGTTGTTTTACAGATTGCTTTTATGCAGATTTATTTCGCGGATTCTATTTACAGAAATTCGCTTTGTTTTTGATTGCGCTCTGACTGCCTAATTCGATAGCTTTAGAAAAGTCTTTGCACGCATTTTTTTTGTCTTCCATTTTATTGTAGGCCAAACCACGTAAGTTATAGGCAATATAATCTTTTGGGTTTAAACTGATAGATGAGGTGCAATCATCAACGGTTTCTTTAAAATTCATTAATTTATAATTTACGTTTGCTCGTCCGGTTAAGGCATCGGCATTCATGTTGTCTAATTCGATGGTTTTGCTAAAATCGGCAAGGGCGCCTTTTAAATCGTTGAGTTTTAATTTTGCAACGCCTCTGTTTTGGTAAGCTTCAACGAATTTAGAGTTCATACTGATTGCTTTTGTGTAATCAGAGATGGCGCCTTTTGTGTTGCCTGCTTCGGCCTTTTTCATGGCTTTATCAAAATAGCCGGTTGCAGATTGTGCCCATGTTGAGCAAGTTATCATGATGAATGATAGTACTAATAATTTTTTCATAAACCAATTTGGGATTAGGTTAGTAGGTTAATTAATTCTGAAACGAATTTAAGAAAGTTTTGATTTGTAAGAGAAATTATTTTATGAAATAAATTTTTCGTTTTTAGTTCTTTCATAGAATTATATCCTATTGTGAATAAGGTGTTTAGGATTAGGTTCTTAACTTAGCGTAAAATCTTATTTTTTTGCTAATCAAATTTTAGTTAAAAATATGATTTATCTCAAATTTGATTTTCGGTTCCTCATAAATTTAAATTAGGAAATATGAAACAAGTCTTTTTTTATTGCTCATTATGGTTTTTTACTCTGTTGTTTTTATCAGGAAATAATTTAAAAGCTCAGGAAAAAACAAAATATCCGGATGCGGTACAAAGTGATCCTGTAAAAATAGGCTGGATGATTGGTTCTCCACCGCCAACAGATCGCATTCCACGCTTTGATGATGGAAGTTTTTTTCAGTTTCCGGCACTTCGGTGGAGTGTGGCACATATGCGCCAGTTTATGCCTACTGTAAATGTTTCCCGTGGTCTTGGAAATTCAATTCCGCTAACTGTAAAACAAAATAAGGCTATTGATAATGTTAAGTTTATTCCGCTTGGAGAAACTAAAGCAATTACCTGGGAAGAATCTTTGCAAAAAGTATATGCAGATGGGGTTGTTATTATGCACCACGGGAAAATTGTTTACGAAAAGTATTTTGGAGCTTTAACCCCGGACGGACAACATGCTGCAATGTCAGTTACAAAGTCTTTTACAGGAACACTTGGTATTGTATTGGCAAAAGAAGGATTAATAGATACTACAAAAACAGTTTCGCATTATATTCCAGAACTTAAAAACTCAGCTTTTGGAGATGCTACCGTAAGACAAGTTATGGATATGACGACCGCTTTGCAGTTTAGTGAAGATTACGCTGATCCGAATGCTGAAATATGGAAATTTTCTGCCGCAGGTAATCCGTTGCCAAAGCCAAAAGATTATGATGGGCCGAAGACGTATTGCGAATATCTGCCAACAGTTCAGAAAAAAGGAGTTCACGGTGAAAGTTTTGGTTATAAAACTGTTAATTCAGATGTTTTGGGTTGGATCATTGCCAGAGTTACCGGAAAAAACGTTGCTGAAGTTTTATCTGAAAAAATATGGAAAAAAATAGGAGCCGATCAAGATGGTTATTTTTCGGTAGACGCTATAGGAACACCTTTTGCCGGTGGTGGTTATAATCTTGGTTTGCGCGATCTGGTACGCTTTGGACAATTAATATTAAACAATGGTAAAGTGGGTAAGGAGCAAATCATTCCTAAGTCGGCTATTGATGATATAAAAAAAGGAGGAAGTAAAAAAGCATTTGAAAAAGGAGGTTATACACTTTTAAAAGGCTGGAGTTATAGGGATATGTGGTGGATCACGCACAATGATCATGGTGCTTTTTGTGCTCGTGGTGTACATGGACAAGTTATTTATATTGATCCGAAGGCAGATATGGTTATTGTGCGTTTTGCTTCTAATCCCATTGCCAGCAACTCAGCAAATGATCCTTATTCGCTCCTTGCTTACGATGCTGTTGCGAAGTTTTTACTTTCAGTTAAATAAAAGTAGTTTTATTCTCTGCTGAAGGCATTAAAGTAACTTGATAGTTCTGTTTTTGTTCAAAATGTTATTTTGTGTAAATTTGATTCGTTTTGGATATGGCAACATTCTTACAATGATTTCGTTATCCTTGTTAGTGTCTTTGTTTTCTGATCATTGCCTGAGTATATTTTAATTAGCAACCCCAATAATAATTAAAAGAATGAGAAAATATTTTGCCTTTACCTTTGGTGCACTTTATATCCTGTTTTTTGCGATTCCTTTTCCTATGTTAATCTATTATGCTGCCAACAATGAGTTTGATGTTGCGACACTAAAAGATAAAGATCCCTGGGTGGCTTTAATTTTAACTGCTGTATCTGTTGTTCTCTGGTTAATTGTTTTAATTGGTTATTTCCGCAAATGGATTCTTCAGATTTTTATTTCGAAAAGGAATTTTGAAAAACTAAAATCAAAAGGAGTATCGCGCGAAACAAAAATTTTAAGCGCTGTAAAAACCTCTAAACCTAATTCAAAATTCAATATTTACGAACTTGAATTGTTGTTTAAAAACCTTGCTGATACAGAAATCACAAGTAAAACAACCATAGCAGATGCTAAACCTCATCAACGTCGTTTTGAGGTTGGAAAAAATTTAAGTTTAATACTCAACAGAGAGGCGAAAGAGGCACCTCATTTTATTATAGCCACTACAGAGGTGGGTATAAATGTTGTGAAAGTACTGTTTATTGTAATAGTCTGGTTGCTATTTGTGGTAGCAGTAATGGGTTATTATCTATATTCTTACCAAACCGAAAGTTGTGGCATGGGCTGGCGTTTTATGAGTTTTTGGCATCCGTTAATGGTATGTCCAATGGTGCTTTTGTTTTTTAGATATTTTTTAAATTTTATTTATAGTAAACTAACAGGGCTAAATGGCGGCTCATCGCTAATTAAGTTTAAAGGAATTAAAACACAGGCTAAATTGATTAAGGTAAGTCAAACCGGAACTTATATTAATGAACAGCCTGAGATTCGTTTTGAACTCGAATATACAGATAATAAACATCATGTGCATCGAAAAAGCCTGAAAAAAGTTATTGGACTTCTTGAATTGGATCTCACTAAACAAGAACAAATAGAAATTTTTTACTTGCCAGAAAATCCAAATCAAATCGCCTTTGTCAGTGATTTAAATAATATAGACTAGTCATGAGAAAATTATTTACAGTACTAATTTGCGTTCAGCTCCTTTTAAGTTGTGATCAGATTTCTAAAAGTATCGATGAGACATTTAAACCTAAAGATACATTAGTGAGTAAGGAAACACAAAAGCCTATTTCTGAACCTGTGGTAAATACACAGGTTGATGTTCAGCAAATTATAAAAACAGTGAAGGAAACACACTCTGTAACCCAAATGCATACAGAAGGTAAAAATGTGAATTTTTTAACTGATACTCCTGCATTAGAAAAAGCAGAAGAAGCTTTGAGGCAATTGCCGCAATATGCCGGTAAAGAGATTTTTATTTACTCGACGCTATATTTTTATGATGACGGACTTATCAATGTCATGCTTCAGCATCCTGAAAACCCTAAATACGTTGATATATACGATTATAAAGAAGGAAAATGGTCTGAACCCAGGCCGCTTCAATTATCTGTTAGGGATAACGTTCAAAAACGTTTGGTTTCGCTTAACAAAATCAAATTTGCAAATGTTGCCAAAGTCACAGCCATTTATAATAAGAAAGCAGCAGAGGTAGAAGGTGCAAGGCCTCTTACGAGTGCCTATGTTTCGATTTGGGATAATAAAATGAAATGGTATCCAACCAATATTAATGGAAGCAGAGAAAGGTATTCTATACAATTTAATGATGATGGAACTTTAAAATCATTTCGTCAGGATTGAAGTTTAGATCAATTTAAAATGAATATGGTTTTAAACTAAAAAAGAGGTTCTCGCGAGACCTCTTTTTTAGTATTGATATGTTTTGCAAAAGGGTTATTTTTCTTTTTCATTTTTAATGTTTGCCCTTAGCATTAAACAGGCTGGATCTAACTTAATTATGTAATTGATTTTTTAGAGCATAAAGTTTACTTCTAAGGTTTTTTAGCATAAGCGGATCAGTAATTTTGCCTCCGTCCTTAGTTAAGAAAATGCGTTTCCCAATCGTCATTTTCAGCTCGTGTCCTTGTTTGTTAAAGAGTTCCGAAATTAGTTTTGAAGTTTGCAGCATAGGATGAATTGATTTTAGCATACTGAAGAAAAAACCATTATTTCCATGAAAATATATAGGTAAAATAGGGACATTTGCTTTGCAAATAATTTTTCCTACTACAGGATGCCACTCCGGATCTGTAATTTCGCTTGTTTTAAAATTATAAGATGAAACTTCTCCGGCAGGAAATATGGCAACAGGAGTTCCTTCTGCCAGAGCTTTGAGTGTCATTTTTAATCCCGTAATGCTCGCAGAATTTTGCACATTCTCAAATGGATTTACTGCAATAATGCATTTTTCAAGATTTGGGATTTCTTTTAATAAAAAATTCCCCATATACATCGTATCAGGACGTATTTTTGCAAGTGTACTCAATAAAGCTAATGATTCGATACCACCATACGGATGATTGGCAACAACAATAAATGCTCCTTCAAGGGGAATATTGAGCAATTCGCCAGCATCAAATTGGACTTTTACACCAATTTTTGTTAAGACATAATTAGCAAAATCTGCACCCTCCAGATTCCCTGCCTCTTTTACAATAGCATTTAAATTGTTAATTTTCATTACTTTCATTAAGTAAGAAGATAATCCCGGGATAGGAATTTTAGAAAGGCCAGCAGCTTCGGAAAATTTTTCTTTGGAAATCAATGTCATATACTATAGCTATTAAGGTTGAATGCAAAAAAACTAATAAAAAGCCTAAAAAGGAATTGAACTAGCAATGGTTATTATTTATTAGTGAATTTGTTTGTTATAACTTATGACCTGAAGCAAGAATTTTTTAGTTATGAAAAGGAGAACGGATTCATGATCAGCATATTCTTTATCGCAATCACAGGTAAAGATACTCTGATTTTATATCTGTTTTTACTATTTTCAACAAACATATCTATTAATCACTTTTTTGGATGAAAATAGATGGTAAATTTAGTGTTAATGTTATTGTAGAAGAGATTGCTTCTTTCAGAGAAAGAAATTAAGGTGATGGTGATTGTATTCTCAAGATGGTAAGTTTGGCGTTTCTCGATGGGGATCTTAAATAAAAAAAGGTCGAGTAAATTAATACTCGACCTTTTGTGACCCGACTGGGGCTCGAACCCAGGACCCCATCATTAAAAGTGATGTGCTCTACCAACTGAGCTATCGAGTCATTGCTTTCAGGAAAGTTATATTGTGAGTCACAATTTGTGACCCGACTGGGGCTCGAACCCAGGACCCCATCATTAAAAGTGATGTGCTCTACCAACTGAGCTATCGAGTCATATTGTTTCCTTGAACGCGGGTGCAAATATAAGGAGTTATTTTTGATATACCAATACCTTTTCTTAAGTTAAATTTAATGTAGAATTAATGGGTTTTAGAAGGGATATAAGCAAAAAAAGGTAAAATATTGTTTGTGTGTTTTGCCTTTTTAGAGATCTAATGGTGTATGTTTTCAGTTCTTTACAGGAGATTTGGAAACTTTGGGTAAAATTGAAATGTCTTTGTTTTTAAAATTTTAGACAATTGATTTTAAAAAAAAACTTGTCAATATTAAAAAAAAACTATCGGAACACCTGGTTAGAAAATAATTTTACTAGACAGTTAAAAAAAACCTACTTCATAACGAAATAGGTTTTTTTGTTTTGTGACCACGGTGGGATTTGAACCCACACGCCCTTACGAGCACCACCCCCTCAAGATGGCAAGTCTACCGTTTCTCCACGTGGCCTTAATAAAAAAAGGTCAAGTAAATTAATACTCGACCTTTTGTGACCCGACTGGGGCTCGAACCCAGGACCCCATCATTAAAAGTGATGTGCTCTACCAACTGAGCTATCGAGTCATATTCTTTCCTTGAATGCGGGTGCAAATATAAGGAGTTTTTTTTATTATTTCCAAGCTTATTTATTATAAATTTGTCTTTTTTTAATCAAAATTCACAACGCCTTAATTTATAGGTTATTATTAAAATGAAAAAGATTGTATTATTAGGATATATGGGCTGCGGAAAGTCAACAATTGCCCAAAACTTGTCAAAAATTACGGAAATTCCGTTTTTAGATTTAGATAAATGCATTGAAAAAAAAGCAAATTTGTCGATAAATGAGATTTTCGAACAATATGGTGAGATCTATTTTAGGAAATTAGAACACGAAATGTTTTTAGAATTGCTTCAGTCTTCAGAAAATAGTATAATCGGTTTAGGAGGAGGAACGCCTTGTTATGCTAATAATCATGAATTATTAAAAGCAGATGATGTTATTTCTATATATTTAAAAGCTTCAATAGAAACTTTGTTTAGCAGATTAGTTCATAATAAGAGCAAACGTCCTTTAATTGCTAACATGAATGAAGAGGAAATGAAAGAGTTTATCGCAAAGCATTTGTTCGACAGAAGCTTTTATTACAACCATGCACAATATAAAGTGTCGGTTGACAATAAAACTGTCGACGAAACGGTTCAGGATATCTTAGAGATTCTAGCTTAGAAACGCATAGTTGTCTCCATTCTCATCAAAAACAACCTGAACGTGTTCTAATAATGATGTAGACAGAGATATTCCTTTAAAATCAGCTTTTACAGGGTATTTCTTGTGGTTTCTGTCTACAAGCACTGCTGTTTTGAATTTCTTTAACGGAACGTCTAAGAAATGACGAACAGCATAGATTAAGGTGGTGCCGGAATTTAAAACATCATCGACAAGTACGAGGCCTTTGTTTTTGTATTCTTCTGGTGTTAACGAAGTCTGTATTGGTAGTTGTGGGTTTTGCTTATCGACTTTAACTTCGCAAAGTGATACTTTCAATGTTGAGATATTGCTGAGTGCTAAAGCTATTTTTTCGGCAAAAATTGATCCGTTTGAAGCAATTCCGGCAATTACAACTTCTTCCTCATCAACAAAAGTCTCGTATATTTGATATGCGATACGTTTTATTTTATGTTCGATTTCCTGATTTGTTAAGATGATGTTTTTGCTCATGATTTATTTTTTTGCTAAAATACAAATAAGAATTTTAGATTTCAGATTTTAGATTTCAGATTTTTGACTTGGAATTTCCCTCTGATAGTAAGTTGAGGTTTATTCCGTCTCATCTTCGTCAATAATGTCATTGCCATATTCATCGATGTCTCTTCGGTCTTTTTTGGTTGGTCTTCCAGTACCGCTTTTACGATAGTGCTCTTTCGATAATTTTAATAATTCTAAATGAGCGTATGCTTCTGGAGGAGTTTCGTTTTTTCTGTATATATCAACCAGTTTTGCGCCTACACGATTTTCCGGAATATCAAGTACGGTTATAATTTGTGTAATCTGATCTTTTCTAAAGGTAATTTTGTCAGTAGGAAAAACCTCTTTAGATGGCTTGGCAACCTGCCCATTTACTGTAATATGGTTTTTTTTGCAAGCTTCAGTTACCATATTTCTGGTCTTGTAATAACGCACGCACCACAGGTATTTATCTATTCTCATAATTTTTCTAAAATCAAAGTTAAATTCTTTACAAAAATAAATCAATATTGTATCTTGCGCACTTAAAAAATTAACAATAATGAATAAATTTAAATATTATTTTATTTTATTGCTTGCAGGTATTTCTTTGGTTTCTTGTAATAAAAGTGGAGATGACGATGTGGTAACTGTTCCTTTAAGAGATTACGCTGTACAATATAAAGCTGATAATGATTCTATTGAGAAATTTTTAAAGACAAATTATATCACTGTTGTAAATCAACCTGGAACTCCTCAGGATCAGGATGTGGTGATTAAAAAAATAGTAGCGGGTGACGGAAATGTTTCGATTTGGGATCAAAAAACGTATACTTTAAAAACAAGACCTGTATATAGTAATGATGTTACCTATAATGTATATTATCTGATTTTAAGAAAAGGTACTGGAGAATCTCCTACTAATACAGATAAAATTGTAGCTTCTTATACAGGTACTTTATTAGATAACACTGTTTTTGATTCATCATATGGATATTCGGGAACATATAATTTGTTTCCTTATGCTAGTAGTAATACAGTAATAGAAGGCTGGTCAGAGATATTTCCTCAATTTAAAACAGGTACTTCTAAAACAGATCCTAATAGTGGTGTGATTACATATAGTGATTATGGTGCGGGAGTAATGTTTCTGCCATCAGGTTTAGGGTATTATGAGTCAGCAAAAGGAACGATTCCTGCTTATTCGCCAATAATATTTAGTTTTAAATTATTTGATCTTCAAAGAATGGATAATGAGTTTACTAAAACTACTACAGGATTAGTTTTTCTTGGTGATGGTGTTCCTGATTATTTGGAAGATATTAATGGAGATGGTTATTTGTATGACTTTGCGTTAAATTCAGGCAAGTATCCTAATCCACCAGCTGGTTTGGTTGATGATACAGATGGGGATGGTGTCTCCGATTTCCTTGATTTTGATGACGATGGAGATGGTTTTACAACCCGATTCGAAATTACTAAACCAACAGATCAGGTTGGTATGGGAACACTTAATGGGCAAAGTTTTTATTATGGAGTGAGATTGTATTACCCATGGGAACCTATTTTAGTAGATAATCCATTAACTCCAAATGTAGATGAAAGAGAGCCTAGAGGGATTCCTAGAAGACCAACAGGTGCACTTGCTGATCCGGCTAAGCCAGAGTCTTCGACTAATGTAAAAGCTTATTTGCCTGAAGATTATACTGCTAATCCAAGATTGAGAATTCATTTGGATAAAACATATCCGATTAAGCAGAATTAAAACTTTAATTAAATAATCTAATAGAACCCTGAAAGTTATTTTCAGGGTTTTTTTGTGATTTATTGCTAAATGTTGTAAATCTGTTCTAAATTATTTATTTTATTATTAGAAAAAACCTATATTTTAACATTTAAAATGAGGCTTTTATCTTATAAAAATATATATTTGTAGGAATAATAATAAAAATTAATATGTATGAAAAAATTAATCGGGATGTTTTTGGTAACTACAATTTTATCATGTAGTAGTGAAGATCAAGCTCTTCAAACAGTGGATGCATCTAATTCAGCTTCTCTGTCTGTATTGAATGGCGAATTGTTATCATTTAAAGATGATGAATCCTTTATAGAAGAATATAATGGATTGACTAAATTAAAAACAGGTAAAGAGCTCCAAGATTGGATTTCTAAGAAAGGGCATTCTTCGCTTTTAAATGTTAAAAAATCTAATGATGAATTAGAGGATGAGTGGGGAAATGAGTTGACTCCTTCAAAAATTAATTATTCAGATGCTTTGAAAGCAATTTTGAATTCTGAATCTAAAGTTGAGATTGGTGGTAAAGTGATTTGGCTTAATGATTTGAAGTTTTATCAATTGTTAGGTAATAATGAGAATAAGAATCAGGAGGAGTTAAAATCTTTAACGGGTGATTTGGAAGTATATGGTATGATTTCTGGTTTAGATAGCAATGGTGGTGTTACTGGTAAAGTAGTTCCTAATGCAAATAAAAGTAAAGAGTGGGCATATGGTTATAATAATGGAACTAGAGATAAAAGAATTATATTAATACTGTTTAATGAGACTATTTATTTGAATGGTATTGTGCAAAGTACTAAAATGTTTATTAGGGTTTTTAGTGAAGGAAAATACTGTTCTTTTTGGAAGTGTAGGTGGAATAGTGAAGATGATGGTAAAGTAACTCTTAATTTTTGGTGTAATGTTAATTCCCCTTGGATAGGTAGTGGTGGTGTAGTTCAATTGTCAGATGCAAATAATACAGTTTATGCTGCTGTTGGTTCTGAAGGTGTTCCTAATTTTGTAGTAAATGGTATTGCAACTGTTACCTGGGTTGATAGTGGAATAGCTAAAACTTGGTCTCAGGATTTGTCATGGTATTGATTTTTGGTTTAAAAACAAAAAACCTCGAAAAGCAATTTTCGAGGTTTTTTATATAAGTAAGAGGAACTAAAAATTATTTTCTTTTGATAACTCTTTCTGCGGCTTCAACAATTGCCTGATTGTTCAATTTGTATTTATCCATTAATTGTTCCGGAGTTCCTGATTCACCAAAACTGTCGTTTACAGCTACAAATTCTTGTGGAGCCGGATTGTGTAAAGCTAATACTCTTGAAACACTTTCTCCAAGACCACCAAGGATGTTGTGCTCTTCTGCAGTTACAACACATCCGGTTTTTGCCAATGATTTTAGAATAGCTTCTTCGTCAAGTGGTTTAATAGTGTGAATGTTAATTACTTCGGCAGAAATTCCTTTTGCTTCTAGTGCTTCGGCAGCAATAAGAGCTTCCCAAACTAAGTGTCCTGTGGCTATAATTGTAACATCAGTTCCTTCGTTTAATAAAATTGCTTTTCCAATTACGAATGGTTCGTCAGCAGGAGTGAAGTTGGCTACCACCGGACGTCCAAAACGTAAATAAGCTGGGCCGTGGTGATCTGCTAAAGCGATCGTTGCAGCTTTAGTCTGGTTGTAATCACAAGTATTTATTACGGTCATTCCCGGTAGCATTTTCATTAATCCGATGTCTTCTAAGATTTGGTGTGTTGCACCATCTTCTCCTAGTGTTAAACCAGCGTGAGAAGCACAGATTTTTACATTTTTATCAGAGTAAGCAACAGACTGACGAATTTGGTCGTAAACTCTTCCTGTAGAGAAGTTAGCGAAAGTTCCTGTAAATGGAATTTTTCCTCCAATTGTTAAGCCAGCTGCAATACCAATCATATTAGCTTCTGCGATTCCAATTTGGAAAAAACGTTCCGGGTGATTTTTCTTGAAATCATCAAATTTTAATGAACCAATTAAATCAGCACATAATGCCACAACGTTTTCGTTTTTCTGACCTAGTTCAGTCATTCCCGCTCCAAAACCAGAACGAGTATCTTTGCTTCCTGTATTTGTATATTTTTTCATTTTATTTTTTTTGCTATATGCAATAGGCTGTATGCAATAGGCTTAAAGCTTAATGCTTACTGCTTAAAGCTTATTTTTAATAGTCTGCTAAAGTTGATATGTTTTGAGCTAAAGCACTTGCTAACTGGTCGTTGTTTGGTGCTTTACCATGCCAGGCATGTGTGTGCATCATAAAGTCAACTCCATTACCCATTTCAGTATGTAATAAGATACAAACCGGCTTGCCTTTTCCTGTTCTTGATTTTGCATCAGTTAAACCTGCAAGAATAGCATCGATGTTGTTGCCTTCTTTAATTTCAAGGACGTCCCAGTCAAAAGCTTCAAATTTAGCACGAATGCTTCCCATTGGTAAAACCTCGTCAGTTGTTCCGTCGATTTGTTTTCCGTTAAGGTCAATAGTTGCAATAACATTGTCTACTTTTTTTGCAGAAGCATACATGATAGCTTCCCAGTTTTGACCTTCTTGTAATTCTCCGTCTCCGTGAAGACTATAAATTATATGGTTGTCTTTGTTTAATTTTTTAGCCTGCGCCGCTCCAAGAGCTACAGATAAACCTTGTCCTAATGAACCGGAAGCAATACGAACTCCAGGTAATCCTTCATGAGTTGTTGGATGTCCTTGTAAGCGAGAATTTAATAATCTGAAAGTAGCAAGTTCTGAGACTGGAAAATAACCACTGCGTGCTAACACGCTATAAAATACCGGAGAGATATGACCGTTTGAAAGAAAGAATAAATCTTCTCCAATTCCGTCCATATCAAAACCTTCTTTGCGTTCCATAATGTTTTGGTATAGAGTAACCAAAAATTCAGTACAACCTAAAGAGCCACCTGGGTGACCTGAGTTGACAGCATGTACCATTCTAAGAATGTCTCTTCTTACTTGGATCGTTAAATCGCTTAATTGTTGTGTGTTAGGCTTCATTTTATATGTAAAAGTTAAACTGGTGCAAAAGTAATTTTTATTTTGCGGGCTGACAAATGATTTTCTGCTTTAGTTTGACACAATTGTTAAATTATGACTCTTTTTTTTATTAATCTGGAAAAAACTTTGAAATCTTGTTTGGTGATATCTAAAAAGTTTTGCGACAGGTTAAATGCATTAAACGTTTTTTTAGTCTTGTTAATCTGTGTAATTCTAAAAAAAAAATAACCACAAGTTTATAAAGATTAAAAATGGTTTTAAGCATCTGTTTTAATCTTTATAAAATTGTGGCTAATAAAATAAGATGCGATAGAAAATTAATTCGTATCGCTTTCGCTGTAATAATTGTTTTCTTCGTCTTCGGAACCAATTTCTTCCTGATCGTCATCTAATTCTGAGCCGGGAACATCTAAGTCGTTTCCGAGTTTATCGCTGTTTTGTTTCCACTCGTGAATATCCTGATTGATAGTTTTATCATTTGAAATGTCTTCGGGATCAATATCTTCAAGTTTGTCTTCCTGATTGTAAATGTCTTCGTTTGAAGGATAATCTAAGTCTTCGATATTTTTTTTAATTTGATCTTCTTTTGCCGGATTTTTATCTTCTGAGTTTATCATGATTTTGTTTTTTTAAGTGTTATGTAAAGTTACAAAATCATTGTTTTTTAATTGTTATGTTTTTTAAATCAAGATGTTATAGTATTTACATTTGTCGATAAATAAAGGTGTAACTCTTAAAAGACTAAATTATCGGGCTTTTGTAATTTCTTTCCATGTAATTAACTGAATGTTGTTTTCTTTAAGTTTGAGTTTGCATTGGTCACTTGTAAAAAAATCAAAATCAATTTGACGCCATGCTGAACCAAAATTTGGATGATTGATTGTAATGCCCTGCATTTCGAAATCATCAAAAGCGGGATGAAGTAAAAATACGTTAAAACCAGACTGAACATTGTCTAAGGCTTTGGTGTAAGCATTTCGTAGTTCACCTTTTTCGAAATCTGTATAGTTTCCAATTAAAAGATTATCGGCTAAAAGCGTATTTTCAAAATTGTATTTTTCATCAGAAAGACTAATTGATTTAACGAATTCTTTGTTGATGAAAACTGGCAGGTTATAAGTTTTTCCAAGTTCTTTGTAGATTTCTAAAATTTCAGGAGTTACACCAACGCTGCACATATGAGAGTCCAGATGTGTAGGCTGAATACCAAATTGCAAAGCTTTTTCGATTTGGGCAGTTAGTTCTTTTTTGATTTCAGATGGTTTTGCGTTGTTTTTGAAATCTTTTCTGGTTTTATAAAAATGACCATTTTGGTCTGTTAAGCTTGAAACTTCGGATAGAGGCAGAACAGGGCCAAATTTATAATTTTCCCATTCGCAGGTCAGTGTTAAATGAATACCGCAATCATAATTGGGGTTGTTTTTTGCAAATGTTGCCATTTCAAAAAACCAAGGACAAGGCACCATTATACTGTAAGAATTTACAGATCCGGTTTGGAGGGCTTTTATAGTTGCCTGATTTTCGGAATGAGATAATCCGGCATCATCGGCATGAATCATTAATAGTTTCGCGTTTTCCGGATATCCGAGTTTTTGAGCTAGGTTCATGTTTTTTTGTTTGTGTTGCTGATACGCAGATTTTTTGCGGATCTAAACTGATTCTTTATTGTTGCAATGATTTTGCTTTGGTTTCGTTCAGCCTGAAAATACTTCAGTTTTTTTTAATTCTAATTGATTTATTCAAATTTAAAAATTTCTGGTGTAAATGTCATGTCTTTTTTTGCGTTAGGGATAGAAGCGGCATCCTTTTGTGACAAATGTCTGGTCTTGATTAACAAAGATATTTTCCGGAACAAAAGATACAGCGGATAGCCCGGCCCTTGGGGAACGCCCAAAAAAATATAAGTGCTGAGTGCTGAGTGATGAGTTTTTTGTGTCTGTTTGTTTTGCTGTTGCTTCATGGTCTAATTATCTAATTATCTAATTAATTAAATATCCCTGAAATTAGCTTATCTTTGCCGACTGAAAAAAGACACAGATGAAGTTTGATTTATTACAAAAAGATCCGCAATCTAAAGCAAGAGCGGGAAGTATTACTACAGATCACGGCGTAATCGAAACGCCTATTTTTATGCCGGTTGGAACGGTAGCATCTGTAAAAGGTGTACACCAACGCGAGTTAAAGAATGATATTAATCCGGATATTATTCTTGGAAATACCTATCATTTATATTTACGTCCGCAGACTGAAATTCTTGAAAAAGCTGGCGGATTGCATAAATTCATGAATTGGGATCGTAATATTTTGACTGATTCTGGAGGATATCAGGTATATTCTCTTTCGAGTAACCGAAAAATTAAAGAAGAGGGAGTAAAGTTTAAATCACATATCGACGGATCGTACCATTTTTTTACGCCAGAAAATGTAATGGAAATTCAGCGTACTATTGGAGCTGATATTATTATGGCTTTTGATGAGTGTACACCGTATCCTTGCGATTATAGATATGCCCAGCGTTCGATGCATATGACACATCGCTGGCTGGATCGTTGTATCAATCATTTGGAAAAAGTTCCTTATAAATATGGGTACGAACAAACGTTTTTTCCTATTGTTCAGGGAAGTACTTATAAAGATTTGCGTCGTCAATCGGCAGAATATATTGCGAATGCAGGTCAGCAGGGGAATGCAATAGGCGGATTATCAGTAGGTGAACCTGCCGAAGAAATGTATGCAATGACTGAAGTGGTTTGCGAAATCTTGCCTGAAGACAAACCCCGTTATTTAATGGGGGTGGGAACTCCTATAAATATATTAGAAAATATTGCATTAGGAATTGATATGTTCGATTGTGTTATGCCAACGCGTAATGCCAGAAATGGTATGCTGTTTACTGCAAACGGAACGATTAATATTAAGAATAAAAAATGGGAGGCTGATTTTTCTCCAATCGACGAGATGGGACATACTTTTGTAGATACAGAATATACTAAAGCCTACCTGCGCCATTTATTTGCAGCTAATGAATATTTAGGAAAACAAATAGCTACAATTCATAACCTTGGTTTTTATATGTGGTTGGTTCGTGAAGCTAGAAAACATATCTTAGCAGGCGATTTTAGACCATGGAAAGAAATGATGGTTAAAAATATGAGTCAAAGACTTTAAAAATAGTTTCAAGTTTTTTTAGTTTCAGGTTTCAGGTTTCTTTAAGTAACTTGAAACCTGAAACCTGAAACAACAAAAACAAAGAAAATATATGCTGACAATAATAGATAAGTATATTTTAAAAAGATATTTAGCCACTTTTTCGGTGATGATTTTATTATTTATTCCGATTGGAATTGTAATCGATGTTTCTGAAAAAGTGAATAAAATGCTGGAAAATAAGATTCCTTTTACTGCAATTGCGATCTATTATTACAATTTTACGGTGTACTTTGCGAATTCCTTGTTTCCGATATTTTTATTTTTATCGGTAATTTGGTTTACCTCAAAACTGGCAAATAATACAGAGATTATTGCGGTTTTAAGTTCCGGAATTTCGTTTACAAGATTTTTGCGTCCGTATATTATTGGTGCGAGTATAGTTTCTGTATTTGTACTTTTAATGGGTTTTTTTATTGTTCCTGCTGCCAGCGAAGGATTCAACAATTTTAGGTATACATATTTAAAAGGTAATGGAAAAGCAGAGATGCTTGGTAATAATACCAATGTATACAGACAAATTAATGACAACGATTTTATTTTTGTAAACAGTTTTAATGAAGAGTCTAAAACGGCTTTTAATTTTACGCTGGAACATTTTGAAGGGGAGAGGTTAACCTATAAAATTACTGCCAGCCGTATAAAATGGGATCCTAAAAAGAAGACATATACATTGTATGATTACAATAAAAGAACGCTTGGTGAACTCAATGATAAAATAGAAAAAGTACCTGAAAAGAATATTGCTTTCAAATTCGAATTGGCCGATTTAACACCGGTGGTTTATATTGCTGAAACACTTCCGTTAGGCAAACTGATTGATTTTATTGATAAAGAAAGAAAGAGAGGTTCAGGAAATATCAACACTTATTTAGTCGTGCTTTATAAAAAGTATAGTGTGCCCGTTTCTGCTTTTATTCTAACAATTATTGCGGTAGCGGTTTCATCTATGAAACGTCGTGGTGGTATGGGGACTAATCTTGCCATTGGTATCGCAATTGCTTTTTCATTTGTGTTTTTTGATAAAATATTCGGTACACTTGCCGAAAAATCTACATTTTCACCCTTATTTGCTGTTTGGTTCCCAAATATTGTTTTTGGAATTTTGGCAGTTTACTTATTACGTAATGCGAAACGATAATTTAAAAAGTTACTTAAATCTTCATTTAATTGTTTTTATATGGGGTTTTACGGCAATTCTTGGTGCTTTAATTACAATAGATGCCGAAAATCTAGTTTGGTTCAGAATGCTTCTTGCAGGTATTTTTCTTGCTGCGTTTATCGTTTATAAGAAACGGTCATTTGTAATATCAGCCACATCTTTTGCTAAATTAATTTTTGTTGGATTGCTGATTGCGCTTCACTGGATTTTCTTTTTTAGAGCCATTCATGTTTCTAATGTATCAATAACACTTTCTATCTTTTCATTAGGTGCTTTTTTTGCATCTTTGTTAGAACCGCTTTTTTACGGAAGAAAAATATTGTGGTACGAAGTTTTCTTCGGATTAGTGATTATTGCCGGTTTAGGATTAATTATGCAGGTCGAAGTTCAATACCTGCATGGTATGTATTATGCACTGGCAGCAATTATTCTGGGAGTTTTGTTTACCTTAATGAATGGAAAATTAATTACAGAACACGATCCGTCAGTAATTACATTTTATGAGTTTGTAGCAGGAGTTTTCTTTATTTCGATTTATTTTTTAATACAAGGAAAATTCACAGCAGATTTCTTTACCATGTCATTAAATAACTGGGTTTTATTATTGGTTTTAGCATCAGTTTGTACGGCTTATGCTTTTACAGCTTCAGTAAAAGTAATGCAAAAACTAACCCCTTATACGGTAATGTTAACGACTAATTTAGAGCCTGTTTACGGAATTATACTGGCTTATTTTATTTTGGGCGGAAAAGAAAAAATGAGTACAGAATTTTATATTGGCGCTTTGATAATTGTAATTACAGTTATCTTAAATGGCGTTTTTAAACACTATAAAAACAAGAAGGAAGTGTAATAATTTCCTTATTTTTAAATTACATTTTTACATTTTAAATACGATTTAATCATACCAATGATATAATATTTTTATATTTGCGGTTCGATTTACAAACAAAATTCAAAAATCCATGGAATATTTAGATTTTGAGCTTCCAATAAAAGAACTTGAAGAACAATTACAAAAGTGTGTTATAATTGGAAAAGAATCTGATGTTGATGTAACACCAACCTGCAAGGAAATCAACAAGAAATTAGAGCAAACTAAAAAAGAAATATATAAAAACCTTACGGCTTGGCAACGCGTTCAGCTGTCAAGACATCCAAACAGACCTTATACTCTGGATTATATCAGAGCGATTTGTGGAGATACTTTTTTAGAACTTCACGGAGACCGAAGCTTTAAAGATGATAAAGCTATGGTAGGAGGATTAGGAAAAATAAACGGTCAGTCGTTTATGATTGTTGGTCAGCAAAAAGGGTTTAATACAAAAACACGTCAGTATCGTAATTTTGGTATGGCAAACCCAGAAGGATATCGTAAAGCTTTGCGGTTAATGAAAATGGCAGAAAAATTCGGAATTCCGGTTTTAACTCTTGTAGATACTCCGGGAGCATATCCGGGACTTGAAGCAGAAGAAAGGGGACAGGGTGAAGCAATTGCCAGAAACATTTTTGAAATGGTTCGTTTAAAAGTGCCAATTATTACCATTATCGTTGGTGAAGGAGCTTCTGGAGGAGCTTTAGGAATTGGAGTTGGTGATAAAGTATACATGTTGGAAAACACCTGGTATTCTGTAATTTCACCAGAATCATGTTCTTCAATTTTATGGAAAAGCTGGGAGTACAAAGAACGTGCTGCCGATGCATTAAAATTGACTTCATCAGATATGAAAAAACAAAAATTAGTTGATGATGTTATTCCGGAACCACTAGGAGGAGCGCACTATGACCGCGAAACTACTTTTAAAACGGTGGCTGAATACATTACAAAAGGATATAATGAATTGAAAGACTTATCAACAGCTGATCTGATTGCCCAAAGAATGGACAAATACAGTAATATGGGTGAGTATAAAGAGTAAATTCTTACAATATGAATTAAAATCCGAAGCCTTACCGTTTCGGATTTTTTTTTGGTTATGAACAAATAAAACTTATTTATAAACAATTAATAGTTATAACTAGATAACAATTTTTTTTTAAATTTTGTTACTTTCGCTATATGGAAAATTTCAAAAGTGTAAACCCTAAAAAGGCAGATAAAACCAGTATTATTAATCTAGAAAAAGGTAAACTCCCTCCGCAAGTTATTGAATTAGAAGAGGCAGTTTTGGGCGCGATGATGATTGATAAAAAAGGGGTAGATGATGTAATTGATATTTTACAGCCAGATGCTTTTTATAAAGATGCTCACAAACATATTTTTGAGGCCATTTTACAGCTTTTTACCGAAACACAACCAATCGATTTATTGACGGTTTCGAGTCAGTTAAAGAAAAATGGAAAACTGGAAGTGGCAGGTGGAGATTTTTATTTAATTCAGCTTACACAAAAAATTGCTTCTTCTGCACACATCGAATTTCACTCGCGTATTATTCTCCAAAAATTCATTCAAAGAAGTTTGATTAGAATTTCTTCTGAAATTATCGAAGAGTCTTATGACGAAACTACAGATGTATTTGACTTATTAGATAAAGCAGAATCTAAATTGTATGAAGTAACACAGGGAAATATTAAACGTAGTTCTGAAACTGCTCAAAGTTTGGTTTTACAGGCAAAGAAACGTATTGAGGAAATTGCAGGTAAAGAAGGTTTGAGTGGTATTGCAACTGGTTTTGAAAAACTAGATGAGTTAACTTCGGGATGGCAGCCTTCGGATTTAATTATTATTGCAGCTCGTCCTGGTATGGGAAAAACAGCATTCGTACTTTCGATGGCACGAAATGTTGCTATTCAGTTTGGGCATGCAGTAGCCGTTTTTTCACTTGAGATGGCATCCGTTCAGTTAATTACGAGGCTTATTTCATCTGAAACAGGATTGTCTTCAGAGAAACTAAGAACAGGGAAATTAGAAAAACACGAGTGGGAACAGCTGAGTACTAAAGTAAAAGATTTAGAAAAAGCACCTTTGTTTATAGATGATACACCATCACTTTCAATTTTCGATTTACGTGCAAAATGCCGTCGTTTGGCTTCGCAGCACGGAATCAAATTGATTATTATTGATTATTTGCAGTTAATGACAGCTGGTGGTAACGGTAAAGGAGGAGGAAATCGTGAGCAGGAGATTTCGACAATTTCCCGAAACTTAAAAGCATTGGCAAAAGAGTTAAACGTGCCGGTTATTGCACTTTCGCAGCTATCTCGTGCCGTTGAAACCCGTGGATCAAGTAAAAGACCATTACTTTCGGATCTTCGTGAATCCGGAGCGATTGAGCAGGATGCCGATATCGTATCGTTTATTTATCGTCCTGAATATTATAAAATCGAAGAGTGGGATGATGATGAACAATCGTCAACTGCAGGTCAGGCTGAATTTATTATTGCAAAACACCGTAACGGTGGACTTGAAAATATTCGTTTGAAATTCCTTGGACATCTTGGTAAGTTTGATAACCTTGAAGACTTTACAGGAGGTTACGATGATTTGCCATCAAAAATGAATCATGACGATAACCCATTCATAACAAAGAATTTACCTTCGGCTAATGAAGCTTTTGGCAGCAATTTAAACGATGACGATGACGACAGTGACGTTCCGTTTTAATACAACAATTAAACCTCTTATGAGGTTTTTTTTATGCCAAAAAAGTAATGTTTTCTTTATAAAATTCAGTAGTTTAGCTAAACAATTGTTGGAAACAATAACGTATCAACTTTTAACCCAAAAACAAATTTAAATTATGTCAGAAGAAAAAAACTTAGGAAGTGTCGAAGTCAGTTTAGCTGTTGGCCAGGAATGGGCAAAAAAATACAGAGGAGCTAAAGGAGAAGAAGAAGGTAAAAAGAAAATTAATGCCTATCTAATTCCTTTAGAGAGTATAAAACTTGTTTTAAACCAGGATATTGATGCTGTACGTGCATATATCGGTATTAATAATGCCGGAGAACAAAACGTTATGCTCGTAGGTACAAAACTGGACAAAGAAACAGGAATTTATGTAGATGTGTTTCAAAAAGGTGTTGGAGCTGAAAATGACGGAGCTGATGTGCTTTATGATGCATCTCGTCCATGTCCTCCTTATGGAGATCCTAATAGTCCAATGAATGAGTAATTAATGGACGATTTTCTTATATATTCAGGTTATTTCATATTATTACTTGATCTGATTTTATATACAGTTAGCTTTTCCCAAAAAGGAAAAGCTAATGTGTTTTTTATGGGGTATTTATTTTTTTTGGTGTTATCTCAGTTTATTATGGAGCTGATGTATCATTTACATTTCAATAATTTATTTGTTGTAAATATATATTTTATAGGACAGATGGTTTTGCTGGGACTGTTCTATAAATCTATTTTAAAAATCAAAAGCCAAAAGAAATTTGTAAACTGGAGTCTCATTTTGATGCTTTTAGTCTTAGCAGTTCAATGTCTTGTTGATAGTAGCCAGTTTTTAAAATTCAATTTATTTGCCATTACAGCAGCATCTTTATTGAGTGTTGTTTACGCCCTGATACATTTTTATAATATGCTGACAGAGGATAAGCAATATTACTATTTTACCGTAGGTGTTTCATCTTATTTACTGGTTAGTACAGTGCTTTTTTTAGTGGGTAATCTTACTTTAGGATTAAGCGATGACTTAAAGTATTTAACATGGCGATTAAATGCATTTTTTGTTTTAACATATTACCTCTTTATTTTATTTGAATGGAAAGTAAGTTTTAGTTCTAAAAAGAAAATGAATGCATAGATATGAGTGTGAGTATAGTTTATGAAAAAGAAATAGTAGCCATAATTTTATACATATCATGTTTTTTTATGATTGTGGCAGTATTTCTGGTAGCTTTTTTTTATTTCTCCAGAAAAAAAATTATTCAGAAAGAAGTTGAAAAAAGAGACCTGGAAATTTATCTTCAAAAAGAGCAGCTTCACGCAGTTTTGGTGGCGCAGGAAGAAGAACGAAAACGAATTGCCCAGGATTTGCATGATGATATTAGCTCCAAACTTAATATTGTTTCATTAAACACTCATTTGCTTTCTGCTCCAAATTTAACTGAAGCAGAAACCAGTGAGATTACCGGAAATATTATTAACCTAACCGCAAAAGCGCTAGAAAACTCAAGAAAAATTGCCCATAATTTACTGCCTCCGGTTTTTGAAAAATTTGGACTTAATGCGGGTGTCGAAGAATTATGCGGAGAATTTGAAAGTAGTAAGTCTGTAAAAGTGCATTATCAAAATGAGATCGATTTTGACGAAAAGGATATAGATCGCCATTTGCATGTTTTTAGAGTTTTGCAGGAATTAATGAATAACTCATTACGTCACGGAAAAGCAACCGAAATCTGGGTTAATTTTAAAAATGAAGAAAATTCAAAAGTATGTTATTATAAAGATAATGGAATTGGTTTTGATAGTAAAAATGCTGAAAATCAGAAAGGACTTGGAATGAAAAACATTGATAGCCGTATTTCTTTTTTAAATGGGAATCTTGAAATTAATTCTGAGATTGGACAAGGTGTTGCTGTTATTTTTAGTTTTTAAGTTAAAATTAAACAATAAAGTCACTTTTTAATCAATATAATAACCTTCTTCGGCTATTTTTTGTTTCATATTTTGTAATTTCGGCATACCAAACGACCAAAAACAAAACAAATGAATGCCGCTATTAAAATTGCTTTAGTCGATGACGAAGTTTTATTCCGGAAAGGAATTTCTTTTTTATTGCAAAGAGAGGATAATATGGATATTCTTTTCGAAGCTTCGAATGGAGAAGAACTTCTGTTTCATTTAAATAATGATGAAATCAAACCAGATATTATCATTATGGATTTGAAGATGCCGGTTTTAAACGGTGTTGAGGCTACCAAAATTATACGGAAAACATTTCCGGAAATAAAAATCATAGCCCTGACAAGTTATGATACGAAATCGTTTATTGCAAATATGATTCAGGTAGGAGCAGTTGCATATTTAATAAAAAATACAACTCCTAAAGATTTAATCTATACAATCAATCAGGTAGAAAAAAAAGGATTTCATTATAATCAAAATGTTCTCCAAACGATACAGGAAACCATTATTTCGGCTAAAAATTCAAAAGGAAATTTAGAAACCGGTTTTCTTTCTCCACGTGAAATAGAAATTCTGCAACTCATTTGTCAGCAAAAAACAACCTCAGAAATTGCTGAACATCTTTATCTAAGTCCAAGAACTGTTGAAGGACATCGTAATAATTTATTGCTTAAAACAGAGTCCCGAAATATTGCCGGATTGGTGGTTTATGCTATTCAAAATGAAATTGCGGTTTTAACAATTTAAAAATTTTAGCTGGTTAAAAATTGTATTGATAATACATAGTACAAAATAATAGTTAGTACAAGTACACATAAACCTATCTTTTGCATCATATTGAGTCCCTTTGGCTGGTTTTTGCTATCATTAAACTTCATGGCTCTGTTTTTCATTGATTAGTTTGATGATCTGGGATAGCAAATTTAACTATTTATTGCATTTGTGAAATACGTGTTTATACCTGATTTTACTAATGAGATTTGGTATCTTAAATCAGATTTTATTTAACATTTATACAGCTATAAAACAGAAGCTTCTATTGTGTTTTTTAAAGCTTCCTTTATATCTTTACTAAAATAAAATTTATAATGAATAAGTATCTGGTTTATATTTTCATATTTCTACTTTCATTAACAGCAAAGGCATCTTTCATTCTGATTCCTATGGATGAAACGACTCAGCAAAATCATCTCAAAGCATACGGAATAACTTACTGGTGTTTGAGCAAAGATTATAAAGCGAGCTGGCTGCTTAATTATCGTGGAGGCTCATTTTTGCTTCCTGATGCTGATGAAATTCGTAAGGAATGCAAAATTAGGGGCGTAAGTTTTGAAATTATTTCAGATAGTGAAGAAGCTTCAATTTTGAACGAAATTTCAAGTCCGTCACAAAATATGGAATCTGTTATTCTTGAAAAAGCGCCTAAAATTGCAGTTTATACTCCAAAAGGCAAGCAACCTTGGGATGATGCTGTGACATTAGTTTTGACTTATGCAGAGATTCCCTTTACCCCAATTTATGACGAAGAAGTTCTTAGTGATCAATTACTTCTTTATGATTGGCTGCATTTACATCATGAAGATTTTACCGGTCAATATGGTAAATTTTATTCGGCTTACAAAAATACACCTTGGTATATAGAACAAAAAAAAGATGCCGAAGCTCTGGCTGCAAAATTAGGTTATGCAAAAGTTTCTCAGGAAAAAGGTGCAGTAGCAAAAAAAATCAGGGATTTTGTTATTGGTGGCGGATTTATGTTTGCAATGTGTTCTGCAACAGATAGTTTTGATATAGCGCTCGCAGCAGATGGAGTTGATATTTGCGAAGCGATGTTTGATGGAGACGCAAGCGAATCTAATTATCAATCGAAATTAAATTATGGAAATTCGTTTGCGTTTAAAGATTTTACATTAGAGCGCAGACCTGAAGTTTATGAGTTTTCAGATATTGATATGACTGGAAAGCGTAAAGTTCCGATGGAAAAAGACTATTTTACCTTAATGGAGTTTTCTGCAAAATGGGATCCAATTCCGAGTATGTTGTGCCAAAATCATACACAATTAGTTAAAGGTTTTATGGGACAAACCACTTCATTTGATACAAACTTAATAAAAAGTAATGTTCTGATCATGGGTACATGCGAGTTAAACGGTGAATCCAGATATATTCATGGAGAAAAAGGAAAAGGAATGTTCACGTTTTTTGGAGGACATGATCCTGAAGATTTTCAACATCAGGTAGGTGATCCGCCAACGGTTTTGGATTTACATCCAAACTCACCAGGATATCGTTTAATTCTGAACAATGTTTTGTTTCCTGCTGCCAGAAAGAAAAAACTTAAAACATAGTTTAATTTAAAGAAAATTGAAACCAGATTGGAATATGATCTGATATTTTTCGTGCCTTTTCTAAAGAATTGAACTTTAGATGAAACGAAATGATACCTGAATCTATATGCTTTAAAGAGTCTGATGGATAAAAAATATTATCAAATTCAGAAGCAAAACAGTTCATGTCTTTACACTGCTTTTTTAAAGTAGTTTTTTGATTTTGTAAAATCGCATTATATCCCATTTTTTTCATCGGATTAAATACAGAATGAGATTGCGGACAATTAAAATCGCCCATAAAAACTAAGTTTAAGTTAGGATATTCCTGAGGGAGAAATTTAAAATATTTGATCTCTGTTTCGGGCTGTTTCTTTTTAGTAATAGCATGAAAGTTAACAAGGGTTATCGATTTTTTATTGATTTCGAATGTTGCAAAATAGGGTTCTCTGTCTATTTCCAGATGATATTTTTTTTCGAGCCAGGTATTGCCTTTTAATTTTACTTTACTGGTTTTCCAAATAAAAGCATATCGTTCTGTTTTATAGCTGGTACCACTTGTGGGATCACTTACAGAATAGTCCCATTTTGATCCTTTTTGGTTTAAAATTGAAGCAAGTTTTGCAATAGCCTGCGCGCCACCATATCCGGCAACAACTTCCTGAATTGCAATAATATCATAATCAAGAATAGTATTTGCGATGAAGTTTAATTCAGTATCTGATTTTGATTTTCCAAAATTTTCTAAATTCCAGGATAGGATTTTAGTTTGTGAGAAAGTAAGTAAGGTAAAAAATAGAAAAGTAAGGCTTAAAGTATATTTCATGCTGTATTTAAAAATTCAAATATAGGTATTTTATAATTCAGCTTTTTGTTTGACTATTTTCTATTTTTATTAAAAGGTGATACTTTTGACCGTTTTTATAATGTAATATATTGACAGTAGAAATAAAAAAGCCAAGTATAGACTGCACCCAAAAGTTTAGACAAATTTATAATTAAGTTTGATAATAATGAGCTCGATATTTTATCGGGCTCATTTTGTTTAAATTTGATTTAATTCTTTCGTTATTGTAATATCTTATA
>Ga0194135_10000066_pt1 | contig 55682 bp, 44 predicted proteins | sample LitLau_LLRF_2013_FD_134024 | JGI IMG/M metagenome (GOLD analysis project Ga0194135, IMG submission 134024) | Freshwater sediment microbial communities in response to fracking from North America - Little Laurel Run_MetaG_LLRF_2013 (version 2) | ecosystem: Environmental > Aquatic > Freshwater >...
AGTAGGTGGAGGAGTTATGTAAGGTATGTGACAAATGTATTTGGTTTGGTTTCTGTCGACATCTTTGGGCTCTGGAGTCATTTCCCAGTGGTCACTCTTCTCAAAAAGAATATCAAAGTAGTTTACACCGTTTGTGTGATTCCCTCATATATTTTTCAGCTTTTATTTCCCCACTTGTCATTGTGAGCAAACTTTATACTCGCGGGTTGCTTTCACTTCAACAAAAGTCCTTTTCTGTGGACTCTTGAGAGCCTCGCGATGCTTTCTCCGAGCACTTAGCCCACTCACACACACTTTTATATAAGTTCTGTTGTGTGACAAAGTGTCCGACTAACTTTCCTTGATTTTATTATATTGGGTTGAAAGGACAAGTCTACGAGTATTTGATTGATAAATGGATTTCACAAGTTTACTATTTTTTATCTAAACTTTTCCCACACTTCTTGTGTGACTGATTCGATTTTTATTACGGAGACACTTATGTATATATATATATATATGGAGGACGGAGCTTAGAATGAAAATACAATCTCAATGACCTGGAAAGATGAGAGTGGGAAGGAGGTTCACAGGAAGTGAAAGCAACAGAGTTTTCTAAGAGCGATTAGAGAAGACGAGGAAATAACAGTCAATCTAATAATTCCTGAGAAAACGCGGTGAATTGTCCATCACTCTTATTCTCTCCACCTTGTTTTGAAATAGAATAATAATAATTGAAGTGTCAACACTTCCCAACAACAAAGGACTTGCTTCTTATACATTTCTCTTTACTCAACTTGTTTTTCTCTCTCAAGTGTAGCTGAAGTGTTGCATAGAGAGGACTTTCTCCTTCAACCATTCTGAAGATAGGAATCAATGTTATTAACAAATGTCAGTTTGGATGTGATTGGGAACATTTATCTCATCGTAGTAAATGTCTGGGGCTTCATTTGCGCAGAATTTAAAAGACAATCTGATCACCTGTCATTCTTAATTTCTTCAGAGGCACCCGGAGTAATCAGCGGAATTAAATCCATTAGCTGGGAAGTAATATCCGGAGTGAAAGATGGGAACTGAAGATAAATCCACCGGAAATAGAATCGGTTATCCAAACAAGAATAACATGATGAGGTTTGATTTCGAGCAAATACAAATAATACTATACAAGCTGATTAGAGTTAGGCTTTTGAACCAACACACTCAAGGGCTCGCTATAGATTCTTGTGGGTAGTTATTTGGAGTGTAGTTGGTGATTAAATACTAACAACGGAGAATATAGGAAATCATTTATGAGTATCCGCGAGGTCATCTTAACTTAAGTATCGAGAGTACATGAAAACTAGGGTGAGAAATAACATATAGGCACAGACATGGGCACGTTGATTTGTCCTTTATGATCAACTAGAACTATATTATAGTGTCTTGTCTGTTCTTATTTGTAACGAACAATTCTTCCAGGGAGAAACCACAACCAGACACGTGCTTCTTGTGTTGTGTGTACCTTTTTTGGCATGGAGGCAACTCACAAGGAAATTCCACGAAGACTCCTAATGACTTATAAATTGGCAATTTACGAGTTTGCAGCTCTTAACCAGGTCATCATTATGGCTCTGCAGTGAGCAGTGTTTCTCTCAACGTTCTACAGCAAACCAACGACCACGGAATTTATCGAATGACTCATCTAATTATTACCAAATCTGCTGGCTTCACTTATTATTACAGCTCCTGGCTAAACCACGACTAACTTTCTCCGCGCTCTCTTTCTACTCTCTCGAGTAACCTTTAATAACTCACAGTCTACAATTCACGAACAATAATAATGAATTATCAAACGCACTAAAGATGAAAGTATAGTAAGTGACTAAAGTTTAAGCTAGGAATGGGTTTAGAAGATGAACTGAATATTATGTAACATGAGACTACATTATGTGAGTATGCCATAAAGGTCATTATACCGAAACACTCATCCTTTTTATAGATTCACTTAATAACATTCGTCATTTCATGGATCAACTTTCTCTTAATGTTAACTTTTGACTTTCACCGACTTAGCATCTCGGCTATATACTGTTCACTGTTCAAAGTTAGAAAAGGCAAATCCGTATGCAATTCGAATTTGTTGAGGCAGAAACACTGAAATATTAATGGAAGTGTAGTAAAGTGACCCTTTCGTATAGTAGTTCTTCTAGATGAAGATAGAATCGCCCCATTAAATATACACGACGACCTTTTGGGCTTTGAGATTCGATCGTAGAGAGCCCATTTAGTTTTGAGATATGAGTTTTAGTGTACAGCTTGTACACGAGAGATAGTCCGACCTATTTGATTCGTTTAGTGGGACATTTATATCTTACATATATAAATGCCATATGTATATACATACAGTGACTCATAAACATAAATATTAACATGAAATTGAAAGATCAAGTCAAGTAGTATTTATCTTTGGAGCCATACAATGTCCGCACAGGATGAGTTCTGCTAAGCCGACTGTTAAATGTGAATGCTTTTATTGCTACGCTGAGGTTTTATCCGTCGTTCGTTCGTAGAAAGTCAGTCGCAGTGGTTAGAAAGTGCGGTTGAATGGGTCCGGAGGAGATAGCAGAGAGATCATCTCATTCCATTATTGGAGCGAGAAACACACCACCACTTCCTCCAGAGTCCATATATAGATAGAATGGAGCTTATACATTGGGAACTTTTACACTGCTGTGGGATTCCACATAGGGAACTGGGAACTAGTTTTTAGCCTGTGAGGATGATGATAAGGGCTTGACCTCTCTCTCTCTATATATATATATATATATAATAATGAAAGCGAGAGATCGCTGGTGGACGAAACACATATTATTAAATGTATCAGGGTGAAAGCTGTTGCAAACCTATTGTTCTCTCGGCTCTGGAATTGCTCTAGTTGACTCTCAGATCCTATCTGGTATTTTATTGTACCAAGATTGTTGTTATTTTTGTTGTAATGTCAACTCTATACGATCGGGGAGGTGGTTGGGCTACATTTAATAACTGAATTCGCTTGTAGAACGAAGTGGAATTGTAGCAAGAAGATATGCTCTAGTTTTGTTGTTGCTATTCCAATTCAACCAAAGAGAATTTCTTTTGACTGGGCACATAGCTTTATTGTTGTGGCTTTTTACACTACCCAACCAGAAATATTCTGATGTTCTGTTCTGCTTCCATGAGTATTTGGTTCTGTACGACTACTACTACTACACGTAGGTTGTTTTGTATCTCATCTTCAGCCTACACATAGAATAACAATGTTGCTCTTTACTTTCATCTTTGACACAAATGTAAACTCACTCGGTGGCTTCTGACGCATTAAATGGAAAGAGACAGTGGTTATCATTCACTGGGCCTATGATATGAATCGCGATAAAAAATACTGGCATTCATTTCCCAAATCAGTATTCAGTGTTATTGGTTTCACAAACCGTTTCTCTATATTACCTTTTACTACTTAATTAACAGAGCTTTTAATTGCGCGAATGGTCGGCAGTAAATTATAATTAAGTGAGGCAAGTATGTAACTGAATGAGCTTAATTAAAGTAGCCCGAGTGGTCTTTTTTGATGAGAGTAATAATGGGAAAGCACTTTTTTAATTACAGATGAGCTACGTCGCAAATCCGGATGGGTATGAAACACGACACTACTGTTGGATGTCAATTGAGAAGGGAATGGTGGTCTCCTTCATCGTCCCAGTTTTTCTGCTTATCGGGGTAAGTCTAATTGGCAATTTGCTCTCTTTGTATTTCGAGAACAGCTGCTGCTAATAATCATTGCGAATGTGTGTCGTCTTAAGAGAAAGCATTCAAAGACTAACTACCATCTAGTTAGTTAGTTAGTGCCGTGTGTGACTTCGACTTGTTTCCAGGAATTTTCCTTGTCGTTTCTTTTAGTATAATGACCATCGTTCTTGTCTCTATTTGTACTCGTTGATTAGAAGTCATTTATTCTATGCTTAAGGGAGTTAACAGAGAGTTGACGATGCTGGGGCGAAGGTAGAAATATTCGTGTACCGTTGGGTTTGCTTTTGATATAAGATTGAGATTCTGCTTACTGAAGAAAATGGAGAGGAGTAGAAGGTTTCTGGCTGTGTGTCTGTGTGTACACCTTGTTCGTAAAGAGAAGACAGGAAAGTGAGGAGAATAAATTTCCATAAATTGAGCGATTCTATTTTCTTGCTGGAGTTTCTTCAGGGGAAAGTAAATGACAGGTGACAGGAGCAAGCAGAGGGGTCGACCAACGTGGTCAGGACTTTCTTTGCTCTTCTTCTGCTCCCGACTTGCAATTTCACTTTGTGGCTTTATTATTTCGTAGCCTACATTGTCCTCGTAAATTATTGAGAAGAACCAGCAGAGGAATGTTCTCATCATAAAGCTTCGACGACGATGACGACGACATGAATAAATGCCTTCTAATCCAACTTTATTTTATGTTCTATTTACCCTTCCGGCAGTTTTTTGCAAGAGACCATTGTCTTTTCCGTCACCAAACAAAAATTTGCTCTTGAAAAATGTTTTCGAAAGGAAGTTTAGGGAAAGATATTAACTGGCGTGATGGAATATACAGATCAGTTTAAAATGAGGTGACTTGGGGGAAGCTGAGAAAACGTTCTGCCACCGCGTTACGAGTTACAACGTTCGGAAAGGAGACAATGTCAGAGTAAAAAATAAATACATGGCAAAATAGAAGAGTTGCGAGTGTTCATAATAATAAGTAATACTCCCCAGGACCATAATATACTAAACTTTCTGCGGACAGAGGTTGAGAATTCCCATCGTTTTCATCCATTATTGTATTCCTCTTCCGTGAATATATACATATCTATATGTGTACAGTGTACAACCATATAAAGGCATGTATATATATTCTTCCTCTTTGAGGAGATTTTGGAAAGGATGTGAATGTCTTGGTTGTTAATTTATGAGCCGCCCCACACTGGCGCCGCTTAAACTCACCGAAATCCAACCAATTCGTAAAAACAAACTTTGCTTTCATTGTCCTCTCTGTCTTTGAAATCCTTTCCAATTTTTATTATAACTTCATCCTCCGTCTCCTCCGCCTTCTCTCTCTCTTATAAAGTCCTTTCCTTTCCTAAAGATCCAGAGGTGCACATGCCATGGTACGCTAGATAAGTGAAATTACTCGGTCACAACCATATTGCACACCGCTTGAACGATTTACAACTACTTTCTCCATTTCCAATGCTATTAAATTCAAATTATATTCTTCGGTCTGTTCTGATGCCAAAACTGGATGTGTGTGTGTACGCCTGCCATGCAGATTTACTGGGGAATAAATCTCCTTAAATGCACATAAAAATAAATAAATAATTTCCTCCTCCAGTCAATACTATAACTGGGCTTCGTTTTTTATCACAACTCACACAGAGTACAAGATACTCTCATCATCAGGTTGGAATGGCTCTGGAGAAAGTAGCAAGAGATTCACAGATACATAAGCTTCGTAACACGCTTTTCACGATTCATTTCAGGCTTAACAATCTCTTCATTTTATATTCTTTTCATTCTGCTTCATCTACTTTTACATTTTGGCTGAGCTAAGCACGATTTACTGGAGAGAATACTTGAACAAGTTATTTTATTACTTGGAATATATTCATTCATGTGTGTATGTATGAGAGAGTGTGTCTTCGTAGAGGATTGTAAAAGCGTTTTGCACTGAACTAGAGAAAGCTCTTAATTTATTTGTACGTCTCTTTGGGTGCTCATTCATTTGTTAATGGGTTATTTAAGTGACATATGTACACTTGGGGGTACGCGAAATGCTACTTTTATTTATTAAAGTTATATGAAGCAGCTCGATCCTTATTCGTAGTTTGCAAAAGCAAAACACATTTTTACAATCTCAACGAGTTTCTTGATTTCTTTAAGGAATAAAAATGTCCTCATAATTTTTCATACTCCCACAAATATGCTGAGTTCTCTCAGGATTCGAATCATAATTCAAACTTATCATAATTCCGTATTTTCTGCTCCTTTGAGACTTGAGACTCTCTTCTTGAGCTCTCTGGGTTGTCGAGAGATTTCCTGCGAATATCTAAGCAAACAATTTTTAATTAATTCTGAAGAATACGCAAGTACAGTTGTGAGTTATAACTCCCCAGCTTAATTTTTAGTTTGCCTTGCATTCTTAAATTAAGTAATCCGAGTATAAACAAGACACACACATGACTTTTTGGATCAAATAGTGTTAAAAGTTCTTGAACAAGATTTAATGTAATTAAAATTTAAAGATCTATTGAAATCCAGCCGTTTTCTGAACATTAGGAAAGAGTTTATGGTAAATCAGCGTGTAATTAAGTGTACATTGTAGATAAGGTATAGGATATCTGTCATGCTAACAAAATCACGAATTCTGAATAGATTGGAATTGAATTGAACTGTCCAAATCAAAACGTGAAACAGCTGAAAGTACATTCTCATGTATCCTTTATGGTTGACATAATAATAAATTATTCCTTTAGCAAAATCCTATGAAGGAGACGGCAAAGGTTCAATTTTGTCTTTCAGGATTCTTCTGCTTGCTTGCGGTTTTATTCTATTTGCTTTTCCTCAGTTTTGAACAAATACACAAAATACGCATAAAGAGCCCTGGCATTAATCCTTTTTTTTTAAACCCCAAACCGAGAAAATAAATAGGGACACAGGTTTCTGTTCACAGAACCTTTTAAGAACTTTTTGCGGATTTGATTCCTCAGAAATTCAGTCTGAGGAATGACTGCTTTTAAACCAATTTCGTGTTTGTTTAAAAGTTTTCTAAAAGGACGGGGTTAATTCAATCAGGCACAGCTCTAAAGAGCTTTCTAATACACACCGAAAGACAAGAAGTATACAGGGAAATGTCTAGAGTGAAAGGACAAACATCGAAGAAATAACCCCCACCAATGGAGATGCTGTCACCACCGCCTATAAGTTTACATGAAAGTCTGGCAGGGAACAACAACGAAGGGTCTACAAAATGTTCCATGGGACGAGAAAAAATAGGATTTATTTCTTATTTATCGATTATCGCATAGGCATCATTCACTGTTGGTTGGACGTACAAGCCATATATATAAAATAGCCGTCGTACGTCGTCTTTCATGAGAAAGATTCATCGAGAGTGTTCGATTACAACTGGGAGAAGAAATAACCACGAAACATAATGAATTGAAAGGAAAATAGAGTTTGAGTTTTTCACGCCTAGTCCTAGTGGACATTGAAGATATTAACGCTTGACTGGATGATATTTATCACCTCCCTCGTCTTTTTGTCCTTTCTCCAAATATGTCTTAAGAAAACCCAAATCTGCAGGGCACAAGAAAGTGTCACCGGAAGAAAGGCAGGGAGAGACACGGTTCACTGGCAATGCAAAAAGTAAAAAAGTAAAACGCGTTCAGCTATATTCATCCACCGCAGTTCCCTCGATTGACTTCAATGTCCTAAAAAGTAGAACTCACTTCCGCAGTCAGCAGCAGCGTTTTTACTCTTTGGTACCTTTTTTACTTTTCTCAAGTATATACTTTGAATGTTTCACCTTCTTTTGAGAAGAACGAGAGGAAATGTAGAGCAGCCATAAGTTAAAACGACTTTTACACGCGAGGCAAACTCTTCTCTATTTGATTCCTGAGATGAACATGAAAGAAAGTTTACTAGGCTAGTCCATCTTAAGAAGAGCGCAAGGTTTCATAAAGAAGGGGTTTTACTTTCTCCGCAAGATGAGCTTGATCTGGGCTTGAAGATCAATTGAAAGCAAAGCAGGTACATGATACTTTGTATATAGGGGGCATCATCTCGTGTGTTCTGTAAATGAATTTACTTGAAGGATCCACAAGTTCCAAGAATTCCCTCTGGCTACTTTCACTCACCACAAAGAACAATACTAATGTGTATCTGCCTTAAATATGTTCAACAATACTTCTCTGTACTTGTTGTTGACTCATGTACTAAAATTTACTTTTCATCCGTGTCCTTTTGCAATCACTCAAGAATCCTCACCATGTCTATCACTTGCATATCCACTCCTAACCTTAAATGCGGTACAAAGTGGTGGTCAGTATTATTATTATTGTCCAGTTTGAAAGTTAAAAGAAAATAAGCCTAGGACATATTATGTAACTCACTTATATCTTAACTCGTGAGACATTACTAGTAGAGAAAGCAATACGCATTGATATAAAGTATTGGTGGTTGTTTGAAAAAGTTTTGTGAAAAGGAACTTTACTTCCACCCGTCGTATTTGTTTTCTTGACTGACATTGTCAATGTTTACTTTCTCCTATGTGTGTGTGTGTGTGGGGCTGATTGAGAGTGCTCTTCAATTGATTTCCCTTTGCTTTTCTCCCATTACTTTAGTTTGTGAAATCGACAGTTACACAATATCCTAGAAGAGTAGTAGAATGGTATTGACTGTCTGCTCTGCTGCTGCTGGTACTGCTCCCATCCTAGTCAGTACATATATATATAGGAGCATATTACAGTGAATGTTTGATTCGGTTAGATGAGAAACAATCGAAAAGTTGTTTGAACGGTGCACAGAGTTGATTTATAAAAGAATGCCGAGTACTTTGGGAGTTTGGACTGTGAGTGAAAGGAGCGGAACTAATGAGAAAAAGTACACACAAGTAAATAACCTCACCAGAAGAGAAAGACACACGCTTAGGTAACTAAAAGACTTTCCACGAAAAGTCTCTCTGAGGTATAGGGAGGGACAAAGCTGCTATTCTTATATAAGATCCGCAAGGAAAGAAAGAGAAGGACCCTTCAAGTCTTTCCAAGAAATGTGTATGCACACTTACTTTATTTGCTTCTTTTTATCTTAAGCTCCTCTTCTCCATTTCCAATTAACTCTTTTGGGGTTTCCATTGTTCCTGATGAGGAGTCTGCTTCTTCCTTTCTACTACTGTGCATACAGTTTGGTATCTCAAAACACTATATAATGGAAAGAAGGCAGACGTGATAGGAAACCGAAATGTTTTCATCGAACAGAATAATGATAGACATCTTTCGTAACCATTATTATTACTATTATTATTATCTTCACCGAAATATTCACTTGATTAGGTGGAAACAACACTCAATAAGCATTGTGGAAATGGATGATTGCATTACATTGTGTGTGTGAAGAGATAATATGTAATGTTTCCTTTGTTCAATCTGGCCTTAATAACAATAATAATATAACTCATGAATGAATGCATGAGTAGTTCCCAAAGAAAATCAGGAAGTTAGTGAGAAGTCTCTTTTTTGTAATACACTTCTTTTGTGTGTTTTAATAATACGAAGAACTGATGATCAAAACAATTCTTTTGTTTTTGGGCTCCCGTTCTTCTTCGTCTTTTTCTACTTGGATACAATCTCTTTTGTCTTTGTTTTTTAAGACTTACCGAGGTGACGACACAAAGAGAAAGTAGAGTGCATTTACTTATGGAACACACAGGAAAGAAATCTGAACAATGGTAACTTTCCTTCGGGAGAATTATTATATTCATCGTGTAGGCAGTTTAGCAAAGCAACAACAACGAAGGCTCATATTATTCCTTTCTAAATGTCATTCTTTTTTGAAATTTTTCTTTCCGACTTTCACTTGGAGTACGTGGAAAGTATAGGAGCAAAATAAACAAGAAAGATAATGATGATAAAATTGAACAAGACAAGTTTCAATATAATGTTTTCGAAAAACAAATTTGAACACACGCTAAAGACACACACAAAGAGAACGTTGAAGAGGTTCCTTTGAGGACATTTCCCAAGACGTAGCAAGGAAGATGGGTTAAATTATTTCGTAGATATCGTCTTTCCATCCTATTTCGTATTATGTTGGCTGAGGAGAGAGCAGGATAATATAATTAGATTAGTTTCGTGTGATACAAAGGCATGAATATAGACTTGTGTAACTCAATTATACTAATCAAAGGTGATTTACTTCAGAAAGAGGATATCGCATATAGCACAACATGCCTGGCATAAGTACCGGTAACTCTATAAGTACCAGAAATATTCTCGACTCTTTGGGATTAGCTTTGTCAAGAATCATCTCCAGTTGCTCTCCTCACAGGCTCTCTCCAAGTAATTTGAAATGCAAGTGACTCTGTCTTGCGTCACTAGTTTCAGGTCTTCCGTCCTTCGTGTGATTCCATAGGCTCATCTAGCTTGCATTAGGCACAAGCCATAATAATAATAATGCATTAAAACTTTCTCCCTGCAGAAAGTGTTACGTGATACTCACTGCTTCAAGTCATCCTCGTGATTATGGGAAGATTTCCATTTCCATAAAGCCACTTTTGTTTGTGTTGCACAACTTCGGTATCACTCTAGAATGCATTTTGCATCATAAGTGTTACGTGCATGTTTTATTTGAGTTTTCAAACGATATAGGATGAGAGACTTTGAGAGATATTCAGAGAGTAAGGTTTTTCGAAACCTTTGTAGTTGCTTAATCCTTTAATGATTTGATTTGCGTCACTCCATTAGATCCAATTCGGAATTAGGCCATATTATTATCATCTCTGATTTGCGAAGTGCAGACAAATGAATATAGTTCACAAGACATACATATAGAATGATGACGGGGATCTGAGTGAATTCAAAATCTAGTTAATATTTTTTCTGTACGGACTTTATCAGAGAATTTATCGACCCATCGAAAACGAAAAAATAAGAAAGCGTAGACGGTAGAAACCTCTTTTGGGATTTGAAGAACAAATATATAGAGTCCTTTATATGTACATTTCTTATACCTATATTAATGGATAACTCCTGTACGAATCAAATTACATGATTAGCCAACCAGAATGGAGACAACTTTCTCTTAAGTTCCTAGAGAACTCGAAGATTGCAACAAATGAAGCCTACGAGTTAAAAATCTCGAGTGTATATAAAATAAACCTTCTTGCAGTTTTCCTCGAGGTTGCGTCTCCACTCCAAAAGTCATTCATATGATATGTCTAAAAGAGACATATAGGCTCTCAGTTTCTTCATCTTCCTCGTTTGCCGCGGCAAACGAAGAGAGAAAGTTCCCTGTCTCTCTTTGTTCGGATTCATTACACAATGTTCCATTACAAAATCCAGCCTTCCAGAAAATATGTTCTTTTTATAGCCTCCAGCATCGAGTTACTTTTTAACTGGAAAGTTTTTTGAAACTAAAATAAAATTCGATAACTTTCCGAATGACTTTTACTTCGTCAATAACTTCTTGGTCTTCTTTAGTCCTAGAGGGAATCACAGATTATGTGAACATCACATTTTGTATTCTCTCTCTCTAGTGTACAGACATGAATAAGAGTCGTATAGTCTATAATGGAAGGAGAAAACTTTACTGATTCGGATAAAATTGCACATCATTAGATGAACAGTAGTTGCTTGGCTTTTGACGAAATATCTTGAGTAAGCTTTTTATGCAGTTCAGCAGCTTTTTAAAAGCACTTTTTTCTTTTATTGCACACATTTTGCTCCCAGCTATATTTATAAAAATACATATACTTGTCTTGTAGAATAATCCAAGTTTAACGAGCAATATAATATTCTCCTTATATTGGATATTGTGTTACCTTCCTTTCGCCAGTTGTAAGAAATTTAACAAAGCCATGGATGCACTTAAAGTTTGAAGACACAGGCATGTGTGTGTGAGTGTGTGTGTATTTAAATACACGTAGTGCACACAGGGAAGTAGAATAGAAGGCAGTCTCACATTAGTGCTGGAGATGAAAGTAGTAGAAAGGATTTCGTTTCAGAGTGATATCGGTGTGAGCTGATTGCCCCCATGTGTGTTTCATGAACTAATGTCATTTGCATTACACTACTTGATCCTCCCTGAGAAACTAAGGCCTGGCGGAATTTCTTAACGACCCTAATAGGAAAAGTATCTTTCGAAACTTCTCTTTATCCTTCCGTGATACGAGTGTAAAAGGTATTAAGCGACATTTGAGCTTGCTTTTTCCTCCTTTCTTTTTCTTCTTCGACAAAATATGCTTTCTGCAGAACCACTTAAAATCTGGTGAAATCGATCCCGAGGAAGCATATCTAATGCAAATAAAGATGATTAAATTAACCTTAGTTTTATGGTTTCATTATTAAGGCGTATATAGTGGGGTTTATGGGCAGAAGTTATTATTTTAACAGACATATTTTTGGTACTTATCGGAAGTGTGTATATATGAAGTTACAAACTTGTTTCCGGTCACTTAAGCAATAAGGAGTAAGTTGGCATGTATAAAGCAGAAATAAGACTTTGGGAGGGGAAAAGTACAAAAGTAAAAGTGGTTTGGTTTGTTGGTTGATTATCCGCGAAAAGAGCAAACGAGTTTCCAGTTGGAAAAAGATTTCATTTAACTTGGAGAAAGGAGATAAAGCAAAGGAGGAATGAACGGTGCCGTATAAAGACACACACACACACACACAGTCACTCAATGGGCCATTAGCCATATCGATTTTGTCATTCTAAAGTGAGAAAACAGACTTTTCTTCGGTGGATTGTTATCATGATGATAAGTAAACGTGGGCGCTGGTCCAGCTTCCCGTGTATTTTCGCAATAAAAATCAGATTTTTGAAAAACTCTCCTCGTAATTTAGGCCCACACAAAAGGCACAAACTGGAATTATATTCTCAATAGGCAGTTTGTACGGAGTCTCGATGGCTTTTGGCATTTCCGTACTTCAGTCTTTGTGTGTGTGTTGGAAAGAAGAAGAGCAGAGGGGAGAAAGTACATGCAAGGAATCTTGACTTTTCAATTGCTTCTTCGTCTTCTTCTTCTTCTGGTGAAGAGGAATAAGGATACGACGAAGATGGAAAAAGTCTGTTTATAGAACTCATTAGGGAATGTATGATGAAGACTTAAAAGATTTCCTCCTTCAAGTTTTTTACTCGTCTTTTCCTCTTTATACTCCATCTTACTCACAAGAACGAAAGTTACTATATTTGCCAGAGAAGACTTCAGACTTTGCATAGTAAGCCACTGAAAGACTTGAAAAGACGAACACGAGAGTGTGTATCCCATTTCAAACTCAATTTGCTTAATTGTATCCCACCAGTAGTTATGTGAGGAGAGTCCCTACGGACTGTTTTCCTCTTGGCCTTTATTATTATCCGTATATATATATATATATATTTATATACACGGACAAAAAATGCACATCTTTATATTCCTCACGAAAAGGAGAGTGATACACAAAAATCTCCTTACTTCACTTTCTCAAATTACTCGAGAGGAATTCTCCCCTCCCGTAAAAACTATTTGCCAAATATTTTAAGCGACAATGGCTGAAAGACATAATAAATTCTTATAGTGGGTCTCATTTACTTACGCCTCTCTCTCCCTCTCTGTCTTCCTTGCCTTTTCTTTTGAGTGGAGTTTTTTGTGGCCTAAGACCTCTGTGAACTTTCTCTTCTCAAATTTAACTTGATTATGATGGAAATGACAGGAGATAGCGTCAACAAAGCTTTTATGTGTAAAAAGACACCTTTTGGCTCGTCTAGAAGCAGCTTAGGAGCACTTTTAGCTCTCGTCTTTCTCCTAGAGCATGAGAGTTGTGATGTGATGGAAATTAAATAAATTATTTACTCTGCTCTCAACATAGATTAAATACATTGCTGAGTGAAATTGCAGGACGAAGTAAACAATTTTGGAGCGAGTAATCTGTATGTGAAGTAGGTAAACCGTTTTAGTTTAGTGTAGATGTAAATGAATGATGCTGTTGAATTCTGATCATCCTTATAAATACTTTGTCACAAGTTAGAACGGTTTGCGATTTCAAAGTGTGTACAAAGTGTAAAGTAAATGAAACAAGGAATTTGTATATACATATAGTAATGTACTGGATGACATGATGTGCGTCATTCGGGACAAACTGTGTTTCAATCATATTCACTTTATTCACTCTCGTTTATTTACACTCAAATATTTATTGCATCTCTACTCTTCACTTCTCACGGCTAACTGAAACTATGCTAAAAGGACATGTCGTTCCCTTTAAAGGGATTTGAAGAGCTTCACTCACACTTGCAAATGTATGCAGATTTGCGGAGTAAACGTTAAAATCTTAAATTCAACCGGGAGATGCTTGCAGCACCGTCTTCTTATGAATATGGATACATGTTCACCCAAAGTTAGTTGCGTCACAAGTTGACATATCCTAAGGGAACGAGCTTCTAAAATTCAAATCTTAAGACGACAACAGTAGCAAAGGAGCTATAGTACAACAGATCATAACTTAATAAATGTGTATAAGGAATCGCGTTCTCTGCTGTCTATATAGTGCTCAGGCCACTCAAGAGAAACGATGTTCAGTCAAAACCTAACCGAATGGATTAAGACTTTCAGCGCTAATTAATTTTGAATAAAATTCTCCAGTTTCTGAGAGTAGTTAGGGAATGTTCAGTCTGGAGATTACAAGTTTCTCCAGTCTGCCATTTTACTTTCCCTCATATTATAGAATAGCGACTTGATGTCCTGTGCCTGTGTGTTTTTACTCCAGCCCAGAGAATGTTATTTGATTATATTTCCAAGTCCAAAAACACTTTTACTGCTCTTCTGGAATTACTGGAAATGCTATTTCCCTAATGTTTTTCTATTAATCCCAGAAAATCATAAAAGATTTACGTCTCTGTAAAGATACACCTGAGAGATAAATTGCCAGTGTGGGTTCCTCCTCCTCCTCCTTACATTATTTCTCTCGTCAAGTATACGTACACACTATACATACTTTGCCATTCTGCTTGAGAGCCAAAGACATCAGTGTGGAAAAAGAAGTAATTGAAAACATAGTTTACTGATGAGAGAACTAAATGTTTTATGGAGAAGGTTGGAGTGAAAGTAACTCACTCTAATCCAGTTCTATGTTGAATGTAAACTGGCAAGACTGATGTGGAGTGAGTCTGGAAAAAACCTTTTTTATAACATTAGGTTTTAGTTTGCAGGCAAGTTGGCAAGCAGGCAGGTGTCTGTGTATGAATTTGAACAGGGAAAACTCACTCTCACTTCAAGGATAAAACAACATTAGACTTATGTGTTCGTATTCATATTCTAACTTATTTATTACAAGACGGGAAATAGAGAAGAAAAACAGATTTCGAAACTTGAGAAAACTTAATTTCCGGTGAGCAATGAGTTTCTCGTTGAGATGGAAGTTGCTCTCTCAACGTGAATTACGTGATGTGTATTATGGAATGGAATTCACACAAAATATTCATCTGCTCGTGTTTTTCACCACACCAAGCTTAAAATGTATTCCTAGTAAGCGTCGTCGTTCAAGTTACAAGTAATTTGTTCTTTCATCAGCTTGAGCAATCCATCAGTAAATACGAAGAAAAAGAAGTTTGCTTTCTCCCGGGAGATTTCCATTTCCTGTGGAACAGAAGGAAAGGAATATGGAATATTACGAACCAATTACGATGCACACAATAAGATAGCAAGTCAAAACTCACAATGATAGACACATGTTACATTCAGGCTGCCTTGTGATTTTGTCACTTGGATAAAAATGAATCCCACGTTTTCCCCGAAAACAGCAATTTTCATTGGCAATTCTTCCACACAGGAAATTGGTTTATAAGTTTGGAAGTTGAAATGACTTTTGAGAAAGTAGTGAGATCGTAGAGAGAGAGAGGATTGGAAAGATAGTTGTTTTCTCTTTGCAATAGACATTAAGTACAATATCAGGTAATGCCTAAGATGTTCTTGTGCATACAAACTGGAAAGACAAGTGTAGTATGTGGTTGGTGGTTCGGTTGTAGTTTAAGTGCCAGTCCTGCCCTTATATAAAGTATATAGTATACACTGACATGGGGAAAGTTGTTAAAGTTTTTAATTTGATGGTCCTTCTTTAAGAAGTAAACTATTCTGAGAGAGTTAGACAGTCTAAGCAATTACCTTTCACCACTCCTTCCAAACTTTAATTTTCTCTTGTCCAACGAGTAGTCTAATTGTAAGAAATTAGTTTGTGTGGTCCACACACCACACACACCGCATTGTTCCTCTCTACAATAAGACTCTTACACGGAGAGTTTATTATTACAAGTTAAACACTTGTTAGTATAATACTTTTGTCTATTTTGAATGGGAAATGTTTAAGGTTTTCATAAGTTTAAGTTTTAGCCACACGTAGAGGCGAGACTTACGTTTGCTCCCACTCTTCGTATGCAATGAACCTCTGCGGTGTTGTAAAAGTTGGAAACCGCAGAATCAATGTGTGTTCCTTGGAAGAACACTTCCTTAAGCTCATTACATTTAGTTTGAAAAGTACCATTGGATTCACTCCCTTTTGGCAACGACTTAATTGAGTTTCATTCCACTTTTTGGACAAGTGTCTTACCATCACTACACTAAAGTTGGAGCATTAATTAGACCCTTACACACTTACATAGAGATATATACGTACTTAATTTATATATAGTTATGTGTACTTATTATTAGGAATCTCACTCGGATAGAAATCTACTGGGAAATGGACTAATATATTTTAGTCACCACTATCCACTTAAAATTTACACCTTTGCGTTGAAACTTCCTCCCTCATATTGGTACTTACAGTCGGAGGAAACCACCATACATTCACTCTTGGAAATAATCTCTCAATCAAATATGATTGGCTTCTTCTGAAAGTGTTTTGTGAGCGAAAAAAGAAATGGCACACAAGTAATTATCGAGGAAGCTCGAAAACAGAAGTAAATTGCCATCAAATAAACCACACGCTACAATTGTTCATATGCGAAGGTTTTTCGAAAGCTCATTCATCCATGAAACAAGTCGAGTGTGTGTGTGTGGTGAAAGCATGTGTGATAACTTTCTCTATTTCTAACTTGTAATCCCATCTACCTCACGAAACATTGCATGGTGACACGAAGAACGTGAACTCTCCCACACACGGACCAATTACTCCAGATTGATGAATGGATCACAGGAAATAATCAATTTTAGTATGACTTCATTTATTTCACGTTTATTATTGGTTTACATGAAATAAGTATATACTGCTAATAAACCACCTGGGCTATTTATTAGTACCAGAAGAGTATCGTTCGCTCCTTTCGTTCTGTGTTGTATGCTCTCATCTAAATTAAATTTCCTCTTGAACGCCACAATTCACTTACAAGAGAAAAAGGGTATATACTCTCTCCTATTATATACTTTATTTTCCACCCTCGCTCTTTACATGAAAATTCGTCAATTTCCTCCTTGCTCCACCATATCACAGCAGATTACGTTTTACTGTTAATTAAATAGGCAGCGAACCAATACAATTATACAACTTATTGCTTGTTCTATATTGAATTATATTCGTGAAGAGATTGGTAATTAAATTACTTGATTAGATTAAACACATTCACCGAGACTATTGATATTAATTGGAGTATAAAATGGCACTTTACAATTGGAGAGATCCTGAGGTGTAATATTGTGCTATATATTAGTATTTTCATATATTTTCGGAACTGAATGACTCGTATTATGATACGATACCGTGTGCAGCTTTCAAATCGAAGTATCAATGTGAAAGAGTACGAAGAAGGAGTAGATGATGGGAACACTTGTGAAACGATGAGGATGAGATTGAATTATCGTCATTGGAAGGGAGATCCTCCCAAATTAAAGATAAGTGAGGGAAACATTCATTTATCAAGTGAAGCCAGTGATAAATAATCCAATTAAAATTACACGGGTTGTTCTCTCCTTCCTACTCCGTGTGTGCATCACTTTATTCACTTTCTCCGTGAATACATATATCTATACGTATAGAAGCAGCAGATGTAATCAGTCGGACGGATGGGAGAACTCCTGCCTACACACTGCCATTTAAGCCATTATTACTAAGCAAAGACCCAAATCTCTGTTTTCTGTCTAGAAGTCTGGAAGGCAGAGAGGAACCAAAGGCAGAAGGCTATGCCTGTGCTGCTACCATAATGGAAAAGTTGACGCAAAAATAACTCCCCGTGTGTTTCTCTAAAAACCACTCCCCAATTCGGTGTGTGCTTTGTTATTGTCTACTGCACATTTGCATTCAGTCAAAGAGTTCCTTGTTAGTCGCATCAGTGGAGAATACATCTCCATTTGTAAGTATCCTCCGTAGTAAATATAATATTCCTTTCAACTCTAATTTACTCTTAAGCGTCGGTCCATACTACTAGTGATGTCTATTCACAAACGCTGAATCATCATCATACAAACCCACACATACACACAGGATGTTTATCTGTTTCATTGCACATACAAACGACTGGTCAACTAATCACGATATTTGTCTGTGTCTGTAGTTTGTCCGCTCACATACACACACGTACAGCGTAGTAGTGATGAAAGTATGTACTAGTATGGTTCGTTTCACCTCAAGTCTCAGTTTAAATTAGCCCATCAGTCAGTCCCTACATATATACTAACACACACTCTCTCTCTCTCTGTGTGCTGACTGCAGATGGTTTGGGTTTTGAGTTGTCTGCAGCAGAATTTGTAATATAGGAGAGAGGCTTTTAAAAGTTCCATTTGGTTTGGGAGAGGGAGAAAGTTTGAAAGTCATTCTTCAAAGGTTAATGATGATGATGATGATGAGGACTGGAGGAGCAACAGACAGCAGCATAGGGAGAGAGTTGAAGAAGTTAGTGAAGTTTAAAGCACATCATTACCGGGGTGGGTAGAAATTCACAGGAGAAAATCCTGCTTAAGTGGCAACTTTCTGACAGACAATATTGGCACTCATTAACAATACACAATGAGAAGGCAGGAGTTCTCCGAGTGAGTGAAGGTAGAGATTTGGCATTAAAAAGTGTCTGATAAAAGAGAGGTGGGCATTTATATTACATGATGAGTCACAATTTCTAGAGAAATAATTAGAATCCATTATTACGGAGCGAGAGATGTAATGAAAGAGATGAAGGATGATCAAATGGCCACCTCATCATAATCATCCTTCGAGGAAATTTCATCTGATGATGATGATGTCGAATAATGTCGATTCACTATGAGACAATAATTTCATTGTTGACTAGAGATGAATGAGAGAAACTGTAATTGCTTCCTCTCTCTCTCTTTTCTGACTAATTGCAGTTTTGTGAAATTAAAAACTTCCTTCTCACCTTACCATGAATTATTGAAAATGCTGATTTACTTTCTCTGTAGACTACCTTACTCCTCCTGTACCTCCTTCCATGGGCTGGATTTGGATTATTTTTTTAATGACTGACAAGTGGCAAGAATGTCACCAGATAACTCTTCTTGTCGAGAGGACAAGTTTCTTTCATTAATTGACTCTTTTCACTGAGCCAAGACAAAAGGGAATAAGAGAACATCGTAAATTTGATGAAGCAGAAAGGATGATAAATTGTTAATTATTTTTTATTTGAAATACTACTACGGGAGAGAGAAGTGGTAGTGGAATTGTTGAATGAGTGAAAGGAGAGCATATAGTGACAGGGAGCAGGAGCCTATGGGGAGTCCTCCTCACTTTTGAATGAACTGCTTTTGACGTGACACTCGAAAGAAGAAAGTAGGCGAAAGGTGTTGGAAGTTGGACTAGAAATGTGTGTGTGTGTGTGCAGGCAGACTTTCTAGAAATGTCAAGTCAAGTCGTCACCATATTATTCATATTACCGTGCCGTCAAGTATATAAATATATATTCAGGAGGAGAAGAAGGGAAATTGGATGAATGCCAGGCACGAAATTAAGTTAATTTATAAAGAAGAATCGCACTCATTTGAAAGGAGTGCTTCGTACTTGTTTTTATTTTTATTTTTATACTCTCTGGTCATTATTCAAATGGGATTAGTTGGCGTAACTTTGAGTAATATCATTAATAAAAGTATTTCCGCAGTTGCGGAATGAATTAGAACAAAAGAATAAGAAATCGATTGGAGTCTTTTCATACGCGAAGTCACGTTGTTTCTTCCCAAGAAGAAAATACGCGTATAGAGAAGTATGTACTAGAAGTAGAAAGTAGGAAGACGGAGGAAAAGAGAGAGATTCGGATTTGGAATTCTGAATTCTTGAGTAGATAGGATTGCAAAAAACAAGATTTACGAGACACATGGAAGAGAGAAAAGTTTTGTGGTTGTTTATTCAAAGACATCTGATTCGATTCTGACGCAAAAGGCAAAAGGAGCTAATGCTGCTGCTGATTCTGTTGGTTGAGTAAGATGAAAGCTCCATAAATATTGAAGTGTGTAGCTTGTAGAAGAGTAGATCAACTAACTTTTGTGTCCACCGAGAAATCTGTCTTGTGTAAGTTTCTTACTTTTCTCCATGTGGTGGAGATCCATCCATCTAAATTGAATACGTGATGCATTATGTATGTATATGTGTGTGTATGGAGAGAAAGTAAGTCTGAGAGAGTGAAAGTTGGTTGCATATTAGTAAATTCTACACGTCACACTTTCTATCTCCGTCTCTATTTTTAGAATCTCTCTCGAAACTAGCGAAGTGTACTAGCTAACTTGCCATTTGCCAATTTTGATATTTTGAATAGAGTGTATAATGTAAATGTAGGGGGGAAGTAGAAAGCAGTGATTCAAAGTAGACAGATTGTAAAGATTGACTTGTGGAACCACAAATCATATTTTGTTCCTTTTGTGCAAAGCAAATCTGTCTGTCCGTGTGTGTATCGACGAGAAGTTGTTTGTTGTGGAAGAAGAAGCAGAGAGGAAAAGGAAACTGTGTCTTCAGAAGAAATCCTTCCTTGTCAAAACGGGGGTGAATGGAGGGAACAATATATATATATAGTTTCACGGAGAAAGGGATTTAGTCCGTGGAAAATTATAAAATATTGCAGCAACTGACATTCTAAAAGTAGCCGTCGTACCTCCCTGAGACAAATTACCCGTCAAAGTGTCTCCAATACGTGATTTATTAATGTATCGGTTATGTGTAAGTCTCGTGTGAGTGTAATAATAAGAACAGGAAACTGAGATATCTTCATTATTGCTTGGTTTCTCCCTCCAATCACACATCTCTCTCCTCTTGTCTCCCAACAATATAATCTGTCCTTCTTGTTCTTATAAAGTTCTGTCTCCTCTTCACACGCTAACAGTGCCCTTACTCACTTCCTTCTTTCGTTTTTTCAAAGGGACGAGATCTCCTGGTTGTGTTTTATTTGATGCCCATTTGGTTCAGCGACTCGATTTCCATTTATGAACTTCATATTCAGAGAAAGAAAGAGGAATACGACGAATTCATATTCATGCAGCTCGGTGCTCGTTCTATTCTTATTCTTTTGGTTTCTGTGCGAATGTCACGATGATGTGCATTTCATGTTGAGAATTGTTCCATGCGACGCGCGACACTAAGAAGGAAGGATGTGCATGACTGTTCCCTAAAGCATCTTTAGGTATACTTAGCTGCTTCGCGAACAAAAACTGACTTGGCCTAGCCAGAGAGAAAGTAGATACATCAGATATATATATCACATGTATAGTGTGTGCTGAGGAGGAATAAAGTGAGACTGGGTTAAAGTTATTGTGTATCCGGAGACAAGAAGTATATATATTTCTTTATATGTGTGCACATCTCCATACAGATAAAATTTTGGCTTACTTCAATGAATGACTCTTTGGCAGTCTTTCCTTTTTCTAACCGATTCACTCAGCTGTGCAGTATTATTTCTTAATATTGCTGTCTCCCTCCCGTGTGTCGCACAAAGTTAAATAAAAACACTTTCTGACTTAGATATTCAACCAAAAGCTGCCTGTGACCAGTTTTTGTGCCTCTTCAATCTGCTTTCCCCTTAGTGATTCCAAAAAATCATGAAATATTCTAGTGGAACCTTTTGACATAAATGCTGCATTCATTTGCGCCCAAGGAGTATTATTCAGTATCTCTCTATATTACAGTTGGTATGCAAATTGTTTCTGAGTGTGTACATGTTTTCCACTCTTATTTATGCCACGAAGGAGGATTTATTCGCGTGTCATATAAAAGCAAAAGGTTATCCTCAGAAACGTTAAATAATTCATGTCCCTTCCTAGAATGTAAAGCCAAGGGTTGAATAATATTGATTGTTGAACATTTTAACAAGAATTGTGTCTTCATTGAATGACAGATACATTGGATATGTAAACGGGCCTGAGAACTTTGTTGCAGTGGTTTCACAATATTCATGGCTAGTCGGATGTAACGTTGCGTATGTAAACTTAACATGGGAAGAAAGAGAGAGAGAGAGAGATAACAATAAACAAAGAATATTCATGGGAGAAAGCAAAGTTAAAGGTGACGCACGACTGCACGTTCAACGTTAAGTTTGCAAGAATTAACTGGACCATGACTGTGACTAAAAACAACTTTCCATTTGTAAATATTCCGTGAAACCTGAAGACTTAACTAAAGGTTTGAAGGTGAAGATGCAAAGTTCTGCTGTCTTTTCCTCGTCGTTCATACAACAATAATATAAAAGTACCATATATCAGAAGGGGAGAAATAAACAGAAAGGGTAAAGTTTCTTTCGTGTATGTGTTTGTGAGCTGGACCACAATCGCGTGTAATTCTGAAGAAATGAGTTAGACTTAAAGTACGGACTACTATGACTAGGAAGAAAGTTAATGTACTCAGAATGCAAATTTGTGGAGGAGATCTATCTATTTTACAACCTAATTGCCACTTTAACGACAAGAATTAATGTAGCTTCCCTCACCATTTCATGTTTTATGAGAAATACTTTCCTCCCCTTTTCTCCTGGCCACACTTCACTTCACACTTTCTCCGGTACACAATATATACACACATATAGGTAATGTGTATGTTTATACGCGTTCACTAACAGTTTCATTTAAAGTAGCGTAACAAATATAACAACTAGGAATGTTAGTGTGATCCATTTTCTCCCCAGTTGGTATTAACAGGAGAGTCAACAGTGTTAGCATATCAAAGTAGGTGTATATGTATATGTATAGGTACCTATAACTATTCACGACTAGTTGGTCGTAGTTTTAAGTAGAAATGAAAAGTTTAGAGATAGACAGTTTCGCACCGAGGATATCACCCTTTTATAGCTTCGATGTTATGGCTTTTACTACCTCTTCCGCAGATAAAAACTCTTTCGCACACAAAAGCAAACTTTTCGCATCCAACTGCAGACTCACTCCAATTCATTCTCTTTTTGCAATGGAACTTGGAGCATAAAAGATTTTCTTATTCTTTCTTTCAAGCAGGAGAGACAGCGAGATTGTGTGTATGCGGTGTCTTCACACGAACAGAAGTAAAGTTAAGCCACGCAAGAAGTTAGTTAAGGACACAAAGGACTTATTCACTAGGCGCTCGTGGGTTATTCCGTACAATGAATTTTAATTTAAATCACAAGTTTTGTTAGTCTCATTTTCATTAAGTAACACGGGAGAAGATGAATAGGGCGGAAGAAATGGGTTGAAAATTGAGAGGACTCGTATAATGCACATATACCTATGTAAAGAAGGAATTAATTGCTAGTTGGATAACGTGTGTTTAATTCCGAATGAACTCATCGGTTATAATTAAAGTTATAATGAGGTGGGAGAAGAGTTCTTACTCCATGAACACAATACCCGCAATTATGTCGGCCATGGGTAATATAGTATTGGGTACAGATTTCACTGTAATGTTTTAATGGTTAGGTAGGTAGGTACGTTTAGTTCCTAGATTTACAAAAGGATGGGCGGTCATTAAAAGTTGGTTGATTAAATTAAAGATTGCGGGTGGTTGTGATATCTGGAATTACTGCTAATGATTCACACATGCGAGTACAAAAGCCCGTTAGTAATTCTGCACCAGTTTCAATAAAACTTTTTGAATAAGTTACGTAAGGTACGTAATAAACAAAAAAATTCCTTTAAGTTTCATTTAACCCGGAAATATTATTTTTGAAAGCTAAACACAAAAAGTCTTTCTTGAGACTGCGGTCAAAATAGATTCCTAAATAGTTTTCTAAAAGCAAATTTTGAATTAAATAAAGCTAATTTCTTGGCTAGCGTCCGAATATACTTATTGACAATTCTGAGATTTTTTAATTTTGAAGTTTTATTGGTCTCAAAATTTTATTAAACGAATATCGCAATGAACCTGTTAATTATAGAGTCTATAAAGAGAGAGATAGTTCTCCGTTATCGCTTCCTGACTTTCTATTCAGCCCTTAAATTCGACACTAAAGTTGCAAAAGTATGTCATCATCGTAATTCCCCATCATCCCTTAGAGATTTGGCATAAGCTGAGATGGCAATCTACTGGAAAGAGAAGAAGACGAAGCAAATTCACCAAGAAATTATGAAGAAGGAAGAAGATGATCCAATTAAGAAAAGGGAGTTGATTGCAGGGGATCACACACACAGATAAAGATAGAGAGGAGGGTAGAGTGAAACGGAGCATATCATCGGAATGAAGTCAGAGATGAAATGACGATGATTAGAATGAAGGAGACTTTCTCCTCGTTGCACTTGCACCATTAATAACACCGAGAAAAACGAAGACAATGAGAGACGAAGACTCTTCTTGTGATAATCCATAATCCAATCTTGTGAAGCATCCATATCTACACACGCATTCTCATTCATCCATCAAGACCCTGTCTCTCTCTCTCTCTCTTTATTTCTTGCTGGCTGCTGTGTGATCAAGGAGCAATTTCCTATCCCTCCGTGGACGTGAGCCGCATTCAAACGCTTCATTGTTCAACAGTTCAACAGTTTCGTGCACTTAAGAACTATCCTTACATCAATTGCTTTCTATATATAGTCTAATCTCTTCAACACTACGGAGTACGGAGAGAGAGAGAGCAGAGTACATTTCATACCAGCTTTGTTCAATTTTAAATTGCTTGCTTTCTCTTATATAATCGAGGAGTTATAGAGAATCTCATGAGATCACAAAGTTGAAGTTATGTGGAGAAAGCCCACACCGAATAAGAAGAGTCTTCCTAGGAAGTTGTCTTCACAATTTGCACAGAGCTTATATATAGAGAAAACATAAAAGAGTATATATAGTGAACTACAGAACTACACTCTGGATTCATTTATGTATAGACTACACGTTCAACGTTCTGTGATCTTCCCCAAAAAGGAAGTTGGGTTCATCAGTTGTAATGAAAAAAGTTGGTGTAACACATATCCATACAAACATACATATCTATTCGTACTAGAGAGCTGGTTCTCGTTCATTGAGTAAATCATGATTTAAGTGCCCTCCATTTCTCCACTCCCATTAAATACTTTCCCCAAAGTTTAGAGAGACTTTACGTATGTATAGCTCATAGTCAAGTAGATCTCTCTCCGCGTAGTTTTCTTTTTCTTCTTCTGAAGGAGACAAATTGTTTATTTTTCGCTGAGGCTTGTTTGTTCCTGAGAATCTTTAAACGGTTCTTATGTGTGTCTATCTGTTTTCTGTGGAGAAATCTCTGTGAGTGAATGAAGAGTAAAGGCGGGTGACGTAAGAGGATAATGGAGATATAATGGAACAGTCAATGAAGAGTTGTGTACGAGTCTCCCAGTTGACTTGCAATTTTTCTTGATTTTTGGGTAGAGTTATTATTGGAGGGAGAGTGTAAGGACGACCACGACATGAATTGTATTGAGACATGGATGACTGAAGTTGTGATTCATTAATGGCCTACTACTGACTACTTACGGAGCTACGGGAGGAATAGATGGGTTGGATAAATACCGACTGTGTGTGTGTATGATGATGATATGGAGGTGGCAGGGAGCCAACTTTCTCTGTGAGGGAAAGTACATTTCAACTTTTATTTTTTGGCTTCGATGCTTTCTCCGCATCCCATTTACCGTATAAAAATTAAGATTTATTCGGAGACTTAGCTGTGGCGTACTTTGTACTAACCAAGGGGAAGAAATCGGACAGAAGAAGAAAATGACGCACAGGGAATATTCGAAAAGATTCGAGAGGAATTTAATTCCAAAGATTCCTCGCTGAACATATATATATAGAAATAAATAAAAATAAACGACGCCTCGAAAGTAGAATGAAGCGATGTGTACGTATACGTCGTTGGTTGAGCTAACTTTGTGTGTGGTGGTCATCATCATGAGACAGTCAATTTAGATTACATTCAACGCGCTCTCAAACTTTCTCTTTCTGTTTGACAGACTTAACATTGAACACACGAACATTGCTTCACGAGAGAAGAAGACCTTCAGCAAAGAATCTCCTTTTCTTGTCTACAACTTGTCTTCTGTACAAGATGAAGCAGAGCATTCTCATCCGATACAACAAAGATACTTTTTAAATAAACATTCCTTGAATTTCCGAGATTTCTTCGAATCTATTTTATTCCCATTTCTTTTTATTGAAAAGGAGACTTGTTACAATCTCTCCGGATATAAAAATGAAAAAGTTGTAGTAGATCAAGGGAAGAAATGGAATGTATGTATAGCGAAGAGCTCCCTTTTGTATAGATTGATATTTACAATAAAAATTGTAAGTTGGAATGGTCAGTCTTCTTTGAAATGTGTGTGTCTGCATTCTTTCTTGACAAATGTCAGTCTGTAAATTATCTGTGTGTTTGAGTGCATGTGTGTTATTGGTGGTTCAGGTAAGGATGAATGAAGAAGTGGGTGGGATTCTTAGAAGAAAGATATGGGAAAGATAAGGGGCCGAGGAAAAGTACAATAATAATAGTAAGTATCTCTTCTTCTTAGGTCGTTTCGTAGGTAGAGATGATGAATGCTTTCTCTTTCCTTTTCAATTCACAGAGAGAGAGAGAGAGAGTCTCTTCATGAAATGTGAATAAAGTGGCTGAGCTGTTGCGATAAGAATGTATGATACAAGTTGATGTGAATGTAGTGCACACCTTGGCGAGTCTCTAATGTGTTTTGTATTTGCAGTGGAACACATTCCTGGTGGTGCTGTCGCTTCGGCATTTGTTGGCACAGAGGAAGTTATGGGCGGATTCTTCATCGAGTGGCGAGATGGATGAAGACAGTTTGGACGAGCGGAAGATCTCCAGTGGCATCCGAGCATCGGCGATGCTTCTCCCATTGCTTGCCATCATGTGGTTCCTTGGAGTTGTCGCCCTTGAAAATGCCTCTTCCATATTCTTCCAAATTGCTGCTGCTTCCGCCAACATTGCTCTCGTAAATTGATTATTGTTCTTCTCTCATTTACTTATTCATGTTCTCACACTCCCACAACGCGCCATATGGTCACCACTACCACTACCACTACTACAGGACACACACGCTTCTTTCTTCTTTTAACCCAATTTCTTCATTTACTTCATCTTCCCATACATATTAATACGGGGGCATAAATATTTATGCCCAGAGACTGGTTCTATGTCCGACGACCTATTAAGAAATATGGATTATTCCATTTTTAACCAAGAAGAGACTCGCAGAGAGACCTTTCATTTTTAGAGAATCCTTTTATGTGCCAAGCTCTGTTTAAATATTCCCCAAAGAGACACGACCAACAAGAAGGCGCACACAGTACACACACACGGATGGGAGGAAAGGCTTTGAACAAAATATAGAGAAAGGAACGGAGATCGAGTAGTAGTAGTAGTAGTAGTAGACTTTCTCTTGTGACACAAACGAAGGAAGTGTGATCTTCCTACGGTGTAAAGACAAGAGAGTGAAAACATTTCATGTAGTCTGAATTTGGTATTATAATATGGCAATTTTCCCCATTAGTTTTGCATATAAAATGGATTGCTCCATCGGGGTAAACAAAGCTTGTGTCTATATGCAGTCTATGCATTATACACACATAGGGTGCTATATTAAATATATCCGATACATATAGACATAGAGAGAGGCATGCAGAGTCATTCCTTCGTAGATATCTTTAGAGAAAGATTGCCTTAAGAATTATGATGGAAATGCGTGCCATACTCACAACGAGAAAAAACGTCTTGTGTGTCTTTCACCAAAAGATAAGTCAGGGTAGTATTATAAAAGACAATGAAGGAGAGTGTAGAAGGACGTTAGATTCCATTTAGGTGTGTGTGTGAGTGTAATCAGACCTTTTTCCTCTGTTGAGTATCAACCTCGTCTCCTGTTTTCATTAGAATAATGGAACGTAATATTACACTCTTTCGTAAACATACAGAATCATTCTTATTCACTGAGGAGATGAGGAAGGCAAAATTGAACTCAATGGCTTCACTTTCCATTAACCAAGTTTTCTGATCCGGACTCAACATACTTTTATATACAGTCGTGTATTTATGTAGTGTAGATTTATGCACATACACATTTGACTAAGCACAGTGAGACTTCACTCTCCAAATGTTTACTTACTTTTACTTGTGAGGCAAAGTGAGATTGGATTTCCTTCCTTCCTCCACCACAAATATATATGTACCTACAAGCTCAATTTAGATATTAAAAGAAAAAAGGGTTATGACAGGCTGCAAAAAATTGAACAGAGAGTTACTTACCACCGAGCCCGCAAGTGTACAATAATATTCTGAAAAGACGCACACCTAACCTACTTTCTCCTGTAGATATTTCCATCTCCAAAGGTTTTACATTTCATTTCAAGCACAGAGAATAAAATAATATAACCCACATCCGTAATACACAACAACAAATAGTAAGAACACTCTACAACAACGTAAAAACACTAACAATCGTATATCATTCAGTATATACACTCTCTCTCTCTATTTCCTTCCCTGATCTGCTTATCCTTTCCTGCCCTGTCGATCATCCCTAGGAAAAAAATGTGCAAATATGTTTTTAATATCAAATGTCATTAAAGGACATTGCATAGGACGTGGCGGTTGTTTGTTCCTGCCAAACTACGAAGAAAGAAGCATATAGTACGCAAGTAATACGATTGACTATAGGTCACCTCAAATAATAATGATAATAACATGGAACTCAGAGGAGTGAAACAGATAAGACAAATAAACTGTAGGAATAGTGTAATGTCAGGGTTTAATGAGTAAAGCATACAGAGAGAGAGGGCTGAATTGCCCCAGATAGAAAGCCTTTGTGTAGAATAAAGTATAATTATTATATGCCAGGAAACGCTTGAACGATGAAAGTGAGGTGAAATTGATTTTATTCTGTATGACATGAACTGATGACGATCATAGGAGATCGGTCATACATTATATTCTCTTTGTGAGTTAAAAAGTACAGTTGGCGATGATAACCAAAGGGAATCTCAAATCACATTTCTGAGGCTGTTCTGATGCTCAAACTGCCGAGTAAAATACTTGGTTCGTCGTTCTATTATTATTATTATTTGCTTTCACTTGCGTGGGTTGTTGAATGTTTGAACAGTGATCGTGTAGAATAGAGTTGGCAGCTCGTGTATATATATATAAATACTTCTGTAGTGTTTTGTTGGCGTGTTTTTGTTTATTCACTTGGAAAATCTGAACAGAAATGGAATGATGAGAGAGATGAAAGGATGACCCGAAAGTATTTATTCTATTATTAATATTAATATCCGACGAGCAATATTCCATGGTTTGTTTTTTATGCGCAGATATAAATCACAGAAATGCCTTTGGATGAAATGAGTGTTATACGACGAAGATCCATCCGATCATAATTTAAATCTGCAATTTCAGTTATGGCTAAATTAAACTTTTTGTTACGCTCTATTGTACAGTGGGTTTATTTTGTTTGGTGAAAGTGAAAAACAAATATGAACGAGGGTTGAGAATGAAGTCAGGAGCGGTGAAAGTGAAGAGAGGGAGGAAGGGAAGGCCGAGGGCAAAAAATGTGTCAGTTCACACATGCATGGATTTGATTGATGAAGCACATGATCTATTTTGCTTAGCTATATCATTTATTATTACATATGGGAGGTTATGATGATGATGACGACGACGATGCTATTAATGGAGAAAGTAAATCTGAGGGGTGTGTGTGTGTGTTAGTGTACTCAAGTCATTAGGGACACAGGAAGAGAGCTTTATTCTCTTTTTGTTTTTACACGGAATGAAACTATTGATCCGGAAGGGTAGAAACTGTAAAAATACTAAACTAATGCTTGTTTCTTCATGTTGATCTCATGCAGAGTTGGCTTGTCCTGTATTTCTTGGGTGACGAAGCGTGGCCAGAATTGTTGTGTCCGATGTCCAAGAGAGACCGAGGGGATTCGATTTGTTCGAACGAAGACTTGTTCTCATCTGACCCGGCGTCTGTTCAACCAGGGGCTCATTTGTCTTTTGACAACGAACCTTTGCTGTCTGCTGCTTCTTCGTCACTCCCTTCTACTTCCAACCACAACAATTGTTACCATAACCCAACACTTCCGGAAGTCACACCCTCGACGTCTTCGTCGGCTAAAATGGGTGGAAGTGGTAAGCCGAACTCTTCTTCTTCTTCTTCTTCTCCAGGTAAGGCTTCCGGAGGAAGTTATGCTGGACCCTCTCGTGCTACTGGGGGGAAGAGGCAGTTCAAGTCTATGAAGAAACCTAATTGGTCTACTCCTGGAGGAAATGAGATTTACGAGCTGAAACTCGACTCTATCAGCACGATTTACAAGTAGTAGGGCACACACGACCACATTTACAAGAACAACTACTAAAAGAGCTCTCACGATGGCAGTCAAGAACCAAGATTAATGTTAAATGATTGTATAAATTAATACACTGCAACATTCTGAATTGAATTGTTCCAGAATTCAATGAAGTGTTTTTTGTGTATATGAATGATTCTTTACCTTTGTCATTATTTCACGTGCAGCATGATATGACACACATTTAATAAATGTTCGAATAATTCATAGATTTATAAAATCAGATAGATCACAGAAGCTGACAGCTGAGGTTGTATTAATCGGAGTAGTTTTAAATTCAGACGAATCATCAGATTGGCATAAGTTTAAGAAATAGCTAGGACAGATTGAAAATTAACACATTAAAACTCGCTTGTAAAACTGGTATAACTGTGAAGATTTTTACAATTAATTAATTGCGAATGTAGAGATAGCACGATGAAGTCATTATGCATACTTCAGCACAAAATATAGCTAGTAAATGAAAGTTATTAAATAATTTGAATTAAGAAATGATTGAATCAATGAATGTGACGAGTTTTGTACTGTGAATCTGAAGTGTAGGAATAAGTTTGAAATACTGTGTACTGCGATTGATTGCCAAAATGAAGTTGATTTGAATTTTGAATGAATCTTCTAAAAGTTTACCTTTAGATTAGATTGAGACAACTATACAGCTAAGCAAGCAGTTACAAACTAAGCAAGTTTCTTTGGTTCTACGGGTAAAATGTAACTCATCTGTAAATAACATGGCACAAGTCGTCACGTCGCACTGCGTCGCATTTGCTCTTACTATACTTACTTAAAAACTGATTTTGCATGAATCTAGACGAGGTCAGACACGGAAATGTGTTGAATAGTCAATTTGCACTTTACACACAGATTTCTTAATGTCAATCTGAATATTCTGAATGTGACATCGCACCACCTAAACTTACAAGAGGTAAATTGCATTCGCATTTTTGAAGCAATTTCTATGAAATAAAACAATGCACTACATGAAATATTTAAACATGTATGTACTTAATGACAGTAAGTTAATGTATAGTTAAGATGAACCACCAACATTTTTCTACTAAGTGGACCGAATGTTTCAGTGATACAAAGCGAAGATTTTAAACGACAATATTAATCCTGTACTCCAATGTGACTATGTACTATTCACAAACGAAATCTCCTGATCGGTATTTATAATATTGCATAGAGTATACTATATATAAAAAATAAATCAACTTGTTAGCATTGTTTGTGTGCCATTCTGCTGGTCTCATAGGCTAAACTCTGTTGGTGCTTCTAGTATTTAGGAACTCTGTATTACAAGGACACTCATGTATATATTATTATCATTAGGATTACTAGTATTTAGTAGGTGTAAATAGATATTGAGGCACAACCAGTGAAAATTGGAAGCTGACGTGGCTGGAAGCTGGCTGACTGGTATTGAAGAAATGTGTATATAAACAGTTAGTTAATTAGTCTACACTGTAAAAACTCAGACGATGACGAAAGCCAAAATATTTTGTAGTTGTTTAAGTGAATGAATGAAGACATTTTAGTACATATAATGTAAATAAGTATTAAGGCAACTCTTCCAATAAAAAAATTATAAATTTGTAGTCTCCCTTTAGTCCGAATTCCAAAGATTGAAAAACTAACCATTCTCATGAATGTAGGCACGAAAAATATATTACTTATTACACTATGTATACTTACCATTACTTCAAGGCAGTCAGATTTATCTGCCAAATAAGATATAGATGCTACGATGCATATTCATCACTAAAATCTGCTTCTATAAAAATTAACACTTAATTATATGATAAAATTGGTTAGAGAGTGTGGAAGCAAGCCAATATATTATACTTACCCATGTGAAAGATTAAAATGTATTTAACCATAAAAATAAAATAATATTAATGTGTAAATTCTTTAAGTGAAACTTTGAGTAATAAAATTGGCTGGAGATTTAATAAAGTTTAATTGCGTGCTCATTTCAATTGTAATTGGAAAAAATCTGATGGATTCTAGTTAACTATAATTTTCGGTCAATACGCATGCACAATCATTACAAGTTTAGCTGGATCGAATTTTATAAAAGTAAAAGTCTGCAGCATTGTAAAAGCAACACACGGAGCCGCCTGAGAGAAAGTTTTAAATGCGAGTTGGAGTGAAAGTTGAGAGCGTACAAAGTAAGAGACGAGACTAAAACAGAGGACACAAGGATATTATCTCGTTCATTGTTTCGATGTTGTAGGACGTGAACGAGGAGAGATGAAACAACTGGGCTCTGTTGTGTGTGTGTACATGTTTATTTTAGGGTTGAGAATAATCGGATGATGAACGGGAGTTGATGAAGATTTATTATGAAACCTTTAAACATGACATGGATTCTGTTTCATGGAGAAAGCACACAACTCATTTATTACTTTAATAAAGTTGCTCTGCTCTCTTATACATGCTCGTGATATACGTCGACAACGACGACGACGACGACGACTACGAGTACGACGGCTTTTCAACTCTGTTTAACGGATCGTATATAATAAAAGCACTGCTACCCTTCACTCACTCATAGGCCGTGTCGTACACTCTTCCTGAATAAACAATCGCTGAGCTTAACATTTCATTCTCTTTGAGATCGACACACAAGAGTCTCCTGCTCTCTTTCACTCGCGTGTAAATGAAACTACAACACATATATACACATGCTAAACCCAAAGGGAAAATCAGCAACAGGAAAGGTGAAAGGTATCCTATTTCAATTAAAACTAATTTCTATTTCCAGCATCCAAAAGCATATTGGATTACACACATAGAATTTCTCTGCGATTATAAAACGGTAAAAACGTTGATTTGAATGCTGATTTGAATTTTTAGAGATGTACTTATGCTTTTATTCCGATCATCATTCAATGTAAAGGAATTCTCTTGTCTTGAGTGATGGAATCAATGCCAGACAACATTCTTTGTGTTTGAAAAGAGACACTACAATGAATATTTGTTTCGTAAGAGCTTTACGTAAGGTCCTTACTTTTTGAGAGATGAGAAATCTTTTTTTGAAAGAAGAATTTGGAATTAAAGAGAAAGGAGAGAAAGAAAGATAAATACATTTGTGACAAACACGTAGACAAGTTGTACAGTAAACATGTGAGGATTGCAGTTCATTCTACGGAATACAAATGGTTTAGATTTAGCTCAACTTGTTTCGTGTGTATCCATTTCTTACCAGAGCTCAGAGTTCATGAGTTTAAAACTGGAATGTTGAACGTACTCATGAAATACTTTTGTGCGGGTAGAGAGATCATCACTTTTTTGTCTCAGGAATGAAGTTTAGGCGAGAGCTACCTGAACTAAATCCAAATCATGGAGACAAATAGACGGGGAAGAAATATATATAAGTGTTGGGGAATATATATTTCAGGAAAAAACGAGGGAAAGGACAGTTTTATAGGACGAGCTGCTGGTAAAATTGAAGGAAGGCGATGTGAAATAAGAAATATTTGCTAAAAAGAAATTCATCGAGGCTTATATGTACCGCTTGTGAGCAAGTTTCGCACGACAGTGTATACTACGAAGGTAGGTACAAGCTATATACTATAACAGATTTGGAGAAAAAATGTCTTCTTAGTCATTTAAACAAATGGAGGGTGTAAATCTCTCCTCGTCTAATGTGATCACAACAAGTTCCACACTGTCAAGATGATACACTTTTATCTTTACTCGGGACTAACTAACAGCAAAAGTGCTAGTAGCAGGACTCACAAGTGGATCTCTTGAAGATCTATAAGCTTCAAAGACACAGCAGGTAGAATGTGGAAACATTCTTGAGAAATCCTGTTCACTATCCATTACATGTCAATATGTTCTTCTAAAGTACTGAAGGAGTCAGTTTATTTATGTGCGGTAAGTTGTACAAATAAATGATGGTAAGCGTATAGTGTGTAAACTAAAATACTTCCTAAAGACGTGAAGAGAAAGCTGAACTCTTGAGACTACAGCACATCGAAGAATGTGTCCACATAACTTATCAGAAATTGTTTCCTAAATCGACACACAAACACACACAAACTAGGACTTAACACAACTCATTCGTGTTTAATAGGTGAATCAAAACTAACAGGTTATAGCTAAGAGATTATGTAGCATACTATACGAGAGATAAGCTGGTGACTGGTGAGATGAAGATAAGGCGAGTTAAATCCTTTTTGTTTAATTTCTGAGAGTCAACATGGGAAGAGAGAGAAAGAGTGGCAGTGATAGATGAGCTTTCCCCTTATCTCAACATGACGAGCTGCTTGCTAAACCGTTATTACATTAGTGAAGTGTCAAAATTAAGTCACAGTGTCCATTCCTCCTCTCTCCAAATGTTTGTTCTCCTGATTGCCTACAACTTCCAATATGTGTCCAAAATGTGTCTTTCGTGTGCTCGTGAGAATATCCCAAAGGACACATCATTCCATGAGATTATACTTGAGAGTTAAATTTTTCTTCTACAAAGATATTGTAACCTTCATTTTCTCTAATAAACTAATAATTCATAGTCCGTGTAACCTCATGCAAATTGCTCGCTTTGTAATAATCCATCGTCGAGAGAGAAAGAACAATTGTTCCCTTATGTGTAGAAGAACATTTGGTATGAAATATTAACCGTGCTCTGAGCATATGATGATGATGATAATAGCCGCATAACCTACATTGTCAAGAATAAGCCACGGAGGCATATAGTCCTCCAGGAACAATACACGTTTCGTAATTAGAGTTGTTTCGTATGATAACGCAATCGAGAGCATTGCCCACCTGGGACTATTTCTCAACCAGAGTGACATTTAAACACATACACACGAACAGATGAATACATCGTGAAGAAATGTGAGCAAAAATCCCATTAACTTTGTGTGTGTTTAGCACATTCCGCACTTTCTCCATCATCTTGTATGGCTTGTTGCAATTAGTTTTTTAATCCTTGGTTTACCCTAAGTTTGAAGGAGGTGCGAGTTTCATCTGTATTTCGTGTGGTGATCATCCCTTCACAAATCCCTAAACAGTTTGAGGAAATGGAAATTATCTGGTGTCTCAGAAGTGGCACCCGATTACACTCATTCTTCGACAAAGAAATTCAATTATGTCATCCAACAGACAAGTGGGAGTAATTACATTAGTGTTTCCGTATAATACACAGTAGAGTCAGTTTGATATGGTGACAAACGAATGAGAAGTGGAAATTCAATTCGTGGAAATCACGAGAGAGCACGATAATTACAATCTTCATTCGGATTTGATTAGATTTCGATCTTCCAAGTACACCTACGCATCGTAGTAACTTATTGAATGAGTTGTATCAATGACACAAAAGGTCTTTGCATAGCATTCTTGTGCGGAAATATACATATATTTTTTGTGTATACATCATTTAAAACACAACTCGTGTTGACTCCGTGAAAAAGTTTGGATAATAATGAGCAAAAATGGTTCGGACTCTACGAGAATGTTGAATGTGGCCTTTAGCTTTGGTGGCTTCATCTTCATTATCTAATTAGTCTACTCAACACTTATTATGTCACTACGACTCGCTCCAGTTTAAAACACGGGACCTCCCGTCTGTCTCGCCTTCCCTCTATTCATTAACTCCTTTCTTTTCTTTCGATTAAAGAAATTAGAACTTTCACACATGCCTCTCGTCTCTTACTCTGCTCCATTTTTTCATCACACCAAACAACTTTCTCTCCCTAGGTCACATTACTTCTTTCCTGTTTATTTCTCACACACGTCGTACTATGTTTTCTCCGATTAATCCCTAGCTTCAGATTCGGCCAGAAGTCTCACACGCAGATTCATCTCACAAATTAAAAGTCCCTTCATGATGTAACTAACTCTGTGTGTGTTGGGAATAAAGTAACAGAAGGAAGCTTTTAGGATTATGACAATCCATACCTTTTTGTTTCCTATACAGGCTAGCTACTTAATTATAATTCATGCAAGCGCTTTCCCAAAAGGAAAGCAGAATTTGAATGAGTCCTTCACACTTTTGGGTCACAACAAGTTAGTCAACACCTGTCGCACTTACATTCTCTAAAACTTACTCATCGTCATTCTGTTTTCTATTCTCTGAATTCGGCGTGGTTACTGAAAATGAAATAAAAGTGAAAGCAATTCTCAGTTCCTCTCTCTCTCTCTTATATAAACTCGCCCACACGTTGCTTTCGTTTGGTTTAAAAGATCCCTTGTTTTCCTAATTTGCTCGTTCCGTGCAAGCTGCGTGAAGTTTGTCGAGGTGACGGCAGAACGCAAACCTTTTGTGTTATGGTTTTGGCTTATAACTTTCTAACTGACAAGCTGCTGATTTGAATAAAACATCTCTCCACCTAAACGACACTCTACTACCGTTGTCCATTCCTTCTAGTCACCTCATCCCATCAATGTTGTCTCCAGATGTAAACTTTCTCGACTTAGGACAAGCAGGAGTCCAGTTGGAAATGGCGGATTGATTTTATGTTTTCTTCAGTTTATGCTTGAAAGTCCGCAGACGTTTGATAATCCATTCAAATATTCAAACATATTTTGAGCCCAAGATTAACATAATACCTAGACAAGACATAATACGTACAAAAAACTTCTTCCTCGAAAATAAAGATTGACCTATTTAATATGTAGTTTACCTAGCCAATTCCCTTGATGCCAACATTCGCCTGTACACACTCTGATGGAATGTGAAGGAGTCTCTTACAGTCTCTCTTTCAGCGGAGTAAATCCTTATCAGATAAAGAAATGAAAAATTTCAGGTTCTACTTAACGGCCTTCCAGAAATATACACTCGTCCATTTGACTAGGCTTACTATATATATATATTCCTTCTCTCTTCCGTATCTTTTCGTCGTTTATTCTTCCATGATACCTACACTTAAGCAGATTTACTTCCACTTCAAAAAAATGGAACACGTCTAAGCGGATTTCGAAAAGGAGAAGAGGTAAAAGTAGAAGAACTTTTTATCCTACTTATTGCTACTACTTATTCCCGAACACACGAAGACACGAATATATCCAACGGGGAAGAACGTGTATTAAAGTTTGTAGGAGCAGCTCAGCAACTCATGAGTACATTTTTCATGAAAAATGTTCAGAAAGCTTTTTACTTTTATGTGTACAGTCAATAGTTAGTTAGCCTTGTTCAGTCTCTGTATTAAACCTGCACACACGGTGTTCATATGCTATACACACTCCTTTCATCAAGTCTCCTTATAAGTTGGCTTCACTTTCCAATCTCTCCTGTGAATTACTTTACATTGGTAAATGCCAAATATTCTTGTAGGATTTACTTTCACTTTTGTACACAACGTCAATTTTATCTGGGAGACCCAAATTACTCGGTATATGGTTGTGCAATATAAAACATAAATTAAGAGTTATAGGGTTATGGGAGAAATTCTAAGCGTCTTATTCAACAAAGAAGGAACCGAATGTAGTTGGCCATTATATTGTTACATGAGTGCTTAGGTAGATCCAACAGAATAATTGCAGAATTTCCCATTGCACTTAGAAGAGATTTACAACTGAAAGAAGCAACGAAAAGTTTTTTGCAGGGTGCAATTTAACTGAGGATAGGCAATCTCGGTTGACTTGGCTTTTGGCTGGACTTGGACTTTTGTGCTCATCTCCTGTAGGGCAGAGAGAGAGAGAGAAAGTCAATTGGCTGATGAAGATCAACTTAATAATGTACGAAGGAAGACAGAGAGAGAACATTGCGGAGAAAGTAGTTTTGAGATTAAGGTACTTAATTTATCAATGGGGGAGTCCAGCAGCTAAACATGGAGCTCAAGGTGAGTGTCTCCCTGAGGAGCATTGCTAGTGCGGGTTGTTTTTTATGAAACGGAACTAGAATTCGATTACCGTGAAGATTTTACTGACTACCGTTTATCATTAGTGTCGTTATTTCCACAGACACTTATGTAAGTCGAGGGGATTTAATGCGGATTTCTTGACTTGGCACAAAATGACTTGATGACAAATGAAGAGTAGAGTTATATCACCTCATGTCTCTCTTGATTCACCGCTTTGGTTTAAATAGGATGTAGATATTAGTCTCATCGAAATACTCTTAATCATTCTTGGAAGTTAATGCAAAAGGTTGCTGGTTATTAACCTAATTAATGCTACTTGGAGTTCATAATCTTATTTGCTATATATTTCTCGGAAATGCTTATTAGATTTAGTTTCAAGCATTCAATGCACTACATGTCAGATTAATATCTCAGCCAAATTGAACGAGTCCTTGGAAATGGTGTATAATCGGTTATTTGCACAGATGGTAGGAATTCCAAGAGACAATTCGATTTATGTAAATTACCTTATATATACCGTACCTATATAGTTTTTTTGACTTATTGATAATATAACAATAAGATCAAATTGTTAACGTACATTTGTGACGTCGATTGACTACCGTGTGTCTATATCGTTTGCTCACTCCGGAAGGGAAAAATGTGAAACCTTTTCTTTCTTCATGTGTCATAGCAAATCCTTCCGTTGTTGGTAAATTGCATTATGTTAGGAAAGATTCAGTCGCGGTGATGGTACACATGTATATATATGTATTTATGTATATATGTGACATCTCCAGTTAGTTTCCTCCTCGGCAATTTTATCCTTGTGGAATGTACGGTTGAATTTGGTTCTTAAACAAAAGCTAAGTTGAGTTTACGTCGTGGCATAAAAATAGTTGTTGCAATAAAACAGTTTTTTATTCGAGAAAGTTTGTCGAGAGGAGTCTCCTCATCAGAGAAAAGAAATTCCTTAGCTCCACACACACACACAACCATATACATTTATACATATTATCCGTCGTTCCTTAAAAGAAGGAGCCTCAGTTGAGTTGACAGAGTTGATGGCCACTTGAAGAAATGCTCGAGACTCTAGAAGTAAGGATGTAGAAGGAGTAGTAGTAGTAGTAGTAGTGGAGGATGGCGACGACTTGTCGCAGTATTAGAACAGATTAGGCCTTTGTACTTTCTCCAGCTTCTCATATTCTCATTCCTATTACGACTTGTCAATTCTGTGAGATGAAATCATGAGCCTTCCACATCCACTCTGACATTCTATATGACGTCCGTCTATTATTCATGTATATGTCTCCTTGTGCTCTACTCTCTCTCTCTCTACTGTATTATTATTAGTCGAGTACAAACTGAATAAAAACGCGTCTCCGTGTATAAAAAGGAAGAATCCAAAGACATTATTATTTGGCACACAACCCAACTACTAAATACGTAGCTCAGTGCGATTATTATATAACAAGAAGGAGAAAACTACTTGCACTTCAAAACTCTCCAGAGCTACTTTTCTAATAATGATAATCAGGTTGACTTTCTTGATTTCTACGAAGTTACTTATGCTAAGTAACGAGCGCAGAAGAAACTCACCTCGTACACTCGTCTACAAACTAGGCATGTACTTTTAAGTTTGTGTAAGTGATCCGGGGATTTTTGGTGGAAAGGTCAGGTGTGAGTATTAAAGAAGGTTGTGTGTATGTAAGCCCATAGTCCAAGAGAACGGCATTACATTTTAAATTGCTTCGCTTCCAATTTTTTATGGACAAAAGTTACAGCAGACTCGGCTGGAAAGAGAAAGAATTCCCTCGGGAGAAATATAATGATCTTCAACTGGTTAACGGGTGTTAGATCGTGATGATGTTGTGTGGTCGCTGCGAGAGAGTCTATAAACTTCAGTCTTTACACATTTCTTATCTTTCCCCATGCGTACTTACTTTCAACTTTCTCCGTGTTATCAATCTTCTCCCAGAGTTCTCTTCTTAAGGCAATCTTATTCGTTTCCAGTAAATATATTCATGGAAAAATGAAAACACTTCAATCAATCGGTGAAAAAGGCCAATATAGTCCTCCAATGTACTCTATATTGAGATACACACGCAAGAAAAAGTAGAGAAGTGTGTGTGTTTGAAATTGAAAGATAGCGAGTCAAAATAAATGAGAATTTTTACGTGTCTCATCTCACTCTCGCTTTCACCATTAAATCGTGTTGAGTTAAAAACCATTAAAAGAGAGATTATCTCTCTTTTCGTTGTTCGTAGTCTTCTTAACTGGAGCAAAGAGTTATTGACAAACATATCATATAGCATTGTGGATTTGAAAGGAACGTATATATATACGCGTAAGGATTGTTATTAAGGGACCACGAAGAAATCTTATATAGTGGCTGAGTAAGGGAAGAAGAAGTGAAGGGAGAGCAAAGGAGGAGTGTCGCATGAAGAGAGATGCCATAAATAGAAAGATCGGATTGTAATGATGGGATTTTCTCGTTCATTTTACTGCGGCTGTTTCATGATGATCGAATTCCATCATTATCCACAAGAAATGTGGTTTTCATGGCTCTTCATTATTCTCCCTCTGACTTTCTCTCTCTCTCACCCAACTTGTACTTTCTCTCCATCACTAACCTCATCCCTTCCCTTCAATACTGCGCCAGTTTATTTCGTGTTTAATTTAAAGGGGCCTTCTTGTGTACAAGATTAATACTGAAATATCCGTTGAAAATCCTACTTGTATAAAAGAGGCTTCTTCATCCGCACACATGTATATTGCTATCCGGCGTGTTCTTGGCTTTAAAAGTTGATGACGTTAATTGATTCAGAGACATACATATATACATGTATATAGTCAACAAGGATCCACTTTATACGTAATTTCTTGTGGAAATAGCCCAAGGAAAGGAGATCAACTGTACAAACGTTCGTGAAAGAGTTGCTCTCACTTTCAAAGTCTCCACTGTATGAGTTTCGGCTGTTTGAATTGTCAGGATTTGAACAAAAAAGAAAGTCCCGAGGCGGAATTTGACTTGAGAGTCCAAATAGAGAAAGAGGGAGATAGGTTTGTGCCTTTTGGAAGCTTATATTGTGAATTGTATGTTGCGTAATACAGACTAGCCATCTATATATATATATATTTATATATATAGATTGCTAGTCTATATCTATCTCTATAAAATGCAACACACATATGCTTCATCATCTTCTCGACTGTCCCTATATTTAACTTAAGAGTTAAGAATAAGAAAGAATCAATCGTTCAAATAAAATTTGGGAAAGATGGAACTCCAGAATTTCTACTTCACGGTTGACGCGATAACTCGCTTTATTCCTTAGCTGACCATTTTAAAGTCGCAGAGAAAGTTGCTGACCAAAGATCGGCAGATGCGCTCGTCTGGAAATACTCGTTCATCGGCATTTCTTTTTCTTGTTCTTTGGATTTACTTATTCCATCGCTTCGTCCGGTAGTCTGAGATCCTTTTTCTGGAAATCAACAGAAAGAACTACACCACTCTATAACTCGCTCCTCTGATTTCCTTCTAACGCGTATAGCCGTGAGAGTCGCTTGTCGTTTGTTAGCAGACACACGACTACTTCTGATCTTCAACTGATATATCTTCTTTCTTCATTTAATAAGCATTGCTCACATCATGTGGGTGGCAGACAGACTTACATGAAAGAGTCTTTGAAGGAATATAAACGAACCGTATAACACAACACACAGTACTCCTCATATATGTTCATGGGACACGAGAAAAGTAAACGAAACCTCGTCAAGAGATAATGAAATTCACATGACGTCACTAGACATGATCATATTTAAGCCTCTGAATACAACTGCAGGGACAAAAGGCAATGCAAAACAAAATAATAAGGAGATGTCATACTACATGCAATAGCTTTATTTCTTATTCATAAAAAAGCACACTTTACTCTACTCATATATTGCCTTCTTGGGACAGAATAAAAATAGGCGATAAAACTTACAAGTTATGGGGAAAGAATATTGCAAGGATTCTATATATTTCCAATAACATTTCAATATCAAAAATGAAAGCTAGAAATGCGACTGAGTGGCTGTTCAATGAAGTACAAGAAACAAGTTTCATTTCTACCATTGAACTATCCATACACGAGAGTTCATTTTTAGACTTTTATCTTTGATTTCTTTGAAAGATCAAAAGGAGAATAAGATGAAGCAAGTTACAAATAACGCGTTAGATATGTTTTTGGAGACAAAATACACTGGAGAAATTTTTATTAGACTCGGATATCTCTCTAATGATAAAATGAAGACAAAAAATAAGCTTATGAAACATAATATTATATAGAGCGCGTATATGGATGGATGGACCGGATGCTGCGGGACATTTCTGTGGAATGTGTTCCTTTTTTGTCCACACGTTGAACGTTTCCTTTTACTGAAGAAATCTTTTTCAACTGTGGAAAAGGAGTTGAGAAGCCAATATTACATAAAGCGAGCTACCTCGTCTACTACTACTACTACTACCACTACTACTTTCGAATGCTTTCACAGATATTCTTCAGACAGAATTCTTGGGGCCGAGGCAGATGGGAGATGAGATGTGAATCTTTGATCCCATCCAATCTCATTTTAATGCAGAGGTCTTCTCTGTTATTTCTAAGGCTTCGCACAGTAGATTACTTAGGACAGAGGAGATTTGTATTTGCTGGACATATGTGTCTGTGTGTGTGTGTGTATCAGACTTTCTCTTTGTCAGGAAATGGTAATCTCCTTTTTCCCCTTTAGGCTTTCTCCTACTCTTTTGATAGAAGAGACACTAACAGTGTGTAATTTTCTTGCTTCGAATTACATTAACTTTTGCGAAAGAACTTGTTCAAGTCTTAAAGCCTTATTATATGGTGCATTATCTGATCTTGTTTCCACATTAAGCCAGTTCTATAAGATTGTGTGTGAGAGAAAGAAGACTGGACATAAAGATGTCCACCGGATATCTGATAAGATGAAAGGACTGGAAAAAGTAGCAAATATAGTCTCTGGAATATATTTTAGTCTTTGAAGTTTCATTTATTCCGTCGAATTTACATTCTGCAGTAGACATTAATTTGATTTGGTGAAAGTGATGAAGTCATCGGGAGCTTTTTAATTCCATTTAAACGAGACGCAGGGCATAAAAATAGTCAGAAAAAATAAATCCATGTGGATGAAAAGAAGAGGTGAAGATGATATTTGAAAGGTGATCTTTTGTTTTTGATGTATCTGAAAACAAATAATATGCTTGGGCTTTTGATTTTGCTGAAATAGGGATTCTGTGTGTCGTCGTCAGTCATTTCTACGTGTTCATTTTATTTCAGAGAGAGAGGAAAGGAAATGTGTCAAAGACAGGTCTACTGTACACTCCCCTCGATCTTTCATCTCGGTGAAAAATACTTTTCCCTTAATGAAAGCAGAGAACCCAAATCACCACGACCAGCTCTTTGTCTCTCTCTCGGCTTTCGACCTTTTAAAATAAAGTTTTAAGAGCACAATAAACATAAAACCTCTATAATACTTTTTATGTATACAGGACACAAAATAGAAAGTGCTTTTCAGTTTTTCATTTATTCTAAAGAGTAAAATGTTCAGATCGGACACACGGGAGAGAGCAATCACGCAGAGACGGGAGAATGGACGCCTATATACGTATGACGAAGTAGAAGTAGGAATGGATGTGTCAAGAACAGAAGGAAAGAAGGAAAGGAGTGAAATTTAGTAGAAGAAGCGAAAGAGAAGAAGAAGCTTTTGAAATTGATTTTATGTGACAAGATATGACAGGTCAGGTATCAGGAATTTATTCCTCTGAGACTTATACAGACTTCCAATACCAAGTCACATGGAAAAAACACCGGAGGAATGATGGAAGTAATGGAATAAACTTTTTGCAGTAGAGCCAGACAATTTTAAACTCACATTGTTTCATATAATCCTAAACGAGTGAACATGTTTCTTCATATATCCCAGTTTCAATAATAATAAACTCTCGCTATTGTACATGGAAAGCTTTTTGTTTTTATATTCTTTTTACTTCGAAGTAATTGAAATCTTTTGAGTTCCCATCCATCTACGTTTACTTTCTCCGTAAAACAATAGAAAATAAATGAGAATACGACTTAATCACTCGCAGAGACATGACAAAGGGGATCTCATGCAGATTCAGTACACTTTCACTTTGTTGCCGTTTGATTTTGAATGAGTTTCAGTCAATATTTCATTGCCCGATGTTCCTGCTAAATAAATTACTCTTTTTGTTGGAATGAAATGGAAATACACGACTCACGAATGATTTGAAGAGAAGACTAGGCAGGAAATAAATAAAACATGGTTGAAACGGAGAAACTGAACAAACAAATGCAATTTGGAATCTGCTGGACTTAAACTAAAGGAGTGAATCTGTGAATGGTGAATGCAGTTCTGAGTTATTTTGTTAATTTATTAAATCGCCTAATGAAATTGTGTGTCAGATTGCGTGAAAGGAAATGTAGAAGTTTGTCCATTCATCTCTCAATTGACTTCGGGTGGTCCTTGAAAGGCCGTGTGATGCGATAAATTACAATTCCATTGTCTTTAGCCACGAAGGCTGAAAGTCATTCATGACCTGCAAATGACAAAGTTAGTCCCGAGATAATTTACGGATTCGCCATTCATGGTTATTTTTGAGTATGTTCTACGGATTACTTCCACCAACAGATTCCACTGAGAATGCATGGAACTCATATCTGCGTGATTGTACGGTGTCTCAATACAGATGAATATTATTCCTTCCTTGGAATTTCGTTCTGCTAAGCTGAATGGAGTTGTAGGAACATCTGATTTTGATACACTTCATTTGGAATGGAATTGCTAACATAGCTGAGGCAATCTGATGATTAATGAAAAAGAATTTGTTGCGCTGAGGTCTCCGGAAAAATGATAAGATGACCATTGACCATTAAAGATGAATTATTTTTATATACTGGAAGAAGTTTCAGTTCCTTTCTCGCTGATTGACCTTAAATGGGTCATTATTTCTTAAGAGAAAGCGAGCTTTGTCACGCAACGTGTGAGCAACGTGATTTCATTTATTACAGGCTGGACATGTGACACTTTTTCACAACTCCGAATGTCATGGAATAAGACTCTTCTTCTATTCCGTGATGGGTCCAGCTTATTCTGCGGGAGAATCGATAGGAGAGAGTAAGGATGCAGAGTACATAAGAAGATGTTTGGTGAAAGAAAAAAGAATACTTTCTACTATATTTCTCCGAAGAAAAACTAATAGCGCTAATGGAGACTCATTGCAGATATTTCGTGTCATTTTAACGACTCCACCACCGATCCAACTCTATCTTCGTCGTGTCCGATTCCATTTGCTAAATGAATTGAATCGATACAGCTGAACTTATCGTAAGAAGAAACTTATTTGACGTCGTTGACTAAGATAGAAGAAAGAGTCATTCGCAGCTTTTGTTGCTTTAGGATGAAATGCTAATGCGACAACTGAATATTAATTACATAACTTGCAATAATCTAACTAGAAAAAATTCTTTTCGGAAGCCTTTCTTGTCGCAGAATTTTAAGAGAGCAAGTATTAGATTAATTATTATTTTAATAACTTTTCTTTCAAAAATAAATCTCAAGTAGCATTTCAGAAGTTTTTAAATGATCCAAAGTCCAAATAGTTCGTCAGAATGCACAAGTTAATTGTGAGGTAGGTGTTTTACTATTCTCCTTTGTAATGAGGAGGCCGTTTTTCCTTGAAAGCGACTAGTCCTTCTATTCTGTCTTTCGTGGGAATAACCTGAGCATAGCAAGCTTGTTCAATGGCAAGTCCTGAAGATAAATCAACTTCCATTCCCCGACTGATTGAGACTTTGGCCATTCGAACACCAACTGGTCCGTTAGGGAGGATTTCTTCAGCTAATTCAATTGCTTTGTGGTATGCAGCATCTCCAGCTTTGTTTTGCTCCACGGCTGCATTTACCAAACCGATTTCAGCAGCTTCCTGACCGTCAATGATTCTACCCGTGTAAATTAGTTCCTTCGCTTTGGCTAATCCAACTACTCTAGGTAGTCGTTGGGTCCCACCGCCTCCTGCAATTGAAATAATATTTAGGATTAATCAATTTATAAAATTTCAATTGGAATCATTCATATGTCAGTCAAATTACCTGGAATGATGGCAAGCTTAGTTTCCACTAGTCCCATTTTGGCAGTTGAGGAAGCAACACGTAAATCGCAAGCTAGAGCGAGTTCAAGGCCTCCTCCAAGAGCAGCTCCGTCTAAGGCAGCTATCACAGGAATTGGAAGGTTCTCTAGATTGGTAACAAACGTTCGCATGCGAGCCACAAAAGGTCCTACATCTTCAGGTTTCATTTGGAGTCGCTCTTTTAAATCAGCTCCAGCACAGAATATCCCTGGAACCAAACTCCGTATGACCACAACACGGACTTCCTTATCAAACTGAATTGAATCGAGGGCATCGTAGAACCGCTGGACGATATTCTTTCCAAAAGAATTCTTTGCTTTAGGTCGATTCATTCCCAACACTGCGATCTTCCCTTGAGCCGGCTTTTCCACATAAGACAACACGAGTTCCTCCTGGCTGCTCTCACTGCCTTGTGTTTGTGTAGCGACTGCATAACTATTTGAAATCGTTGTATGAAGATTTCTGAAACTTGAAACACTTCCAGAACTCGTTGCTGTTCGAAGTGATGACTTCAGATAATGGCCACTCCACGAGCAATAAAACTGGAGAAGACCTTTCATCCTTTGGACTGGAGCTCCTCCAGGAATCATTTAAAAATTCTAAAAACTAAAAACATACGAAACAAGATTAATAACTGAGAAATACGATTGGTTTTTGGAATCTTACCCTCAACCTTTTACCTTATCGTTTGCTTATCGGGACTGAAATCCGGCTGACCTTCCTGTAGCAGGTCAAAATACACAAGAGAGATTCAAGAAGACAGACTTGGAATGAGATTCCAAAATACCGCGAAACTCAACTTCTTGGAGAATTACGATTTGGATCTTGAACCGACTCTGTTCTGTATTGTCATTGGGACTGTTTAATACACGAAGGGCTTAAATAATTTAGATATTTAAAATTTCAAATCTTCGATAATCAAGTGGATTTACATTTACAATGGACGAGGCACCCCCACCGATTAAGGTAACTTTTCTGTTAATTAGTAAACTAAACAATCACGTGGCAAGATGTCCAATATAAGAAGTACCTTTTGTTGACATTGACTTGTGCTGCAGCGTTACCGGAGAACCGAGGAGGAGGAGAAAGAAGAAGACGACGCTGTGCGAGAGTGGGCGCCCTACATTCCCGTCAGGGAGAGAAAGCGGGAAAAACTAGCGCGGCTTGGGGACCGTTTGAATCGCGCGAAGGTCGCTGCGTTGGCAGAGTCGTCGGACGAAGAAAAGGAAGACGGCGAGGAAGATGCGGACGACGCGCAGGCCATGGCGCGCAAGGAAAACATTTCGCTGCTTGATCAGCATACAGAACTCAAGCGACTTGCCGAAGGTATTTCGAATTAAGAAGTGTTACTGTAAGTATATATTAATCAGGTGGGATATAGAAAATTGATAAACCTTATTGACTTTGTGTAGCGAAAAAGGAAAGCGCGATGGAAAAGCAGTTGAAGGAAGAAGAGAGAATTTTAGAGAGTGTGGCGGAGAAGACAGCGCTTATGGGTGTGGCTGAGTTGGCGAAAGGAATTCAATACGAAGAGCCCATTACAACTTCGTGGAAAGCGCCACTTCACATTTTAAGAAAGAGTAAAGAGCGACACGAAAGAGTTCGGAAGAAACATTGCATTCTTATTGAGGGGGAAGAGGTTCCACCGCCAATTAAACATTTTGAGGAAATGAAGTTTCCAAAAGTCCTCCTGAAGGCTATGCAAAAACAGGGAATTGTAAAGCCTTCTCCGATTCAGATCCAAGGGCTTCCTTCTGTGTAAGTTCATTGGTTATTATTAGTTGATTGTAATTAGAAGAAATTGGATGAGGTAGGAATTAACTCTCATCATTTGTATCTTTATAATTAATGCAGGTTAACTGGAAGAGACCTTATTGGGATTGCGTTCACAGGATCCGGAAAGACCTTAGTGTTTGTCCTTCCAGTTATTATGTTTTGTTTAGAGCAAGAGAAGAAGTTGCCGTTTAGTAAGGACGAAGGCCCGTATGGTACGAATTAAATTTCGCTTTAATTGTCGGTGGTAAATTGGCGTAAATTATAATTGTGTTGCAATACTTTAAATTAATAACAGGACTGATCATTTGTCCTTCTCGTGAGTTAGCGAAGCAAACATTTGAAATCGTGTCATACTACTGCAAGGCTTTGAAAGATGAAGGATTTCCGGAACTGAGACCTTGTCTTGCAATGGGAGGAGTTGCAGTGACAGAAGCACTTGAAGTTATCAGAAAAGGAGTTCACATTCTGATTGCAACTCCTGGTAGGCTCATGGACATGCTGGATAAGAAAATGATTCGACTAGACGTGTGCCGCTATTTGTGTATGGACGAAGCAGATAGGCTGATTGATTTGGGATTTGAAGAAGATATTCGTACCGTTTTTTCTTACTTTAAGGTATAATACGCATTACGATGTATTTTGTATACGAATCGAATTAGATTTTTCAATAATTTTGAAATTTACCATTTTGACTAGGCTCAAAGGCAAACTCTACTGTTTTCTGCGACCATGCCTAAAAAGATTCAGAACTTTGCTAGGTCAGCCTTAGTTAAGCCAGTCACGATTAACGTTGGTAGGGCTGGAGCTGCTTCCATGAATGTTACACAGGTATGATTAGTTATTTATTTTGTTAACATAAATTTTTCAAACTCAAAAGACTAATATTCAGTAATTTTTGAAATAGGAAGTGGAATATGTGAAGACAGAAGCTAAAGTAGTGTACCTTTTGGAATGTCTCCAAAAGACACCGCCTCCTGTGTTAATTTTTGCTGAAAAGAAACAAGACGTTGACACAATTCATGAGTATCTTCTTCTGAAAGGAGTCGAAGCAGTGGCCATTCACGGAGGAAAAGGTAATGGGCTTAGAATTATCCATTGAAAGCAGTAAAATAAAAGTCATGTATATTCTTGAAATGAATTAACTAATGAGTATTAATCAAATTTGTAATTAGATCAAGAGGAACGTTCAAAGGGAGTAGAAGCATTTAAGACTGGAAAGAAAGATGTCCTGGTCGCTACTGACGTGGCCTCGAAGGGTCTCGATTTCCCGAATATTCAACACGTTATCAATTACGATATGCCGGACGACATTGAAAATTATGGTTAGTTACGAATGTATAAAATTGTCTAACTCCTAGTGAGACTATTAAGCTTATGCTTGATTGTTCGTTTCAGTTCATCGTATTGGTCGTACTGGTCGATCTGGAAAGAAAGGCTTAGCTACCACATTCATTAACAAAGGAAATGACGAGTCTGTGCTGTTGGATTTGAAACATCTTCTGATTGAGGCGAAACAGAAACTTCCCTACTTCCTGGCTACCCTGCAGTCTGAAAATGAGAAGTATCTCGATCTTGGAGGTGAGCTAATGTTTCGCTGTATTATTAACCTCGACTGCTGCATTTTGCTCATGTTGTTCTTGTAATTGTTCTAGACGAGAAAGGGTGCAGTTATTGCGGAGGTTTGGGACACAGAATCACAGATTGTCCCAAACTGGAAGCTCTTCAGACCAAACAAGCTTCCAGTATTGGAAAGAGAGACTATTTGGCGAATAATACTGCAGACTACTAAGTTGATAATTATTTAGACTATTGTTTTGATTCCCTGAGATGTTTAAAAGTAATAAATTAGTCTTTGACTTATTAAAATCATAATACGATTTATTTACATCTATTGATTTCATGTTCACATAAGAATTACATACATACGTACAATTTTAGAACGAGTTCGTAGATTCAATCAAAGTACCGAGAGATCTTAGTCGGCATAAGAATTAAAATACATTTTACTCTAATAATTAATTACTCTGAATTTCCACCAGTTTTGACAAGAGGTGGCTGCATTTTAAATGCTCATTCATCCTGCACCGAAGTCGACACACAATGAGGAATGATGCAGAAGTGTTTACTATTACTATTCTATAACGGAGTTGAATTATATAAATTGATGAGCCACTTCAGATCACTAATACTCGCATAACATCTTGTGATAAACAAGTATTTCAAAAATGTCACGCTTTATAATCCTTTTCCTGAAAATCACTCCAGCATTGCACCAAAATATTGACTTACAGCATAACATTTTTATAAATCTTACAAGTATCTCAGGAATTTTACGAGAACTATTTGAGAACAAGTAGACACACAGTACTCCATTGTAAACCTGCTGCAGTGCGTGTGTTCACTTTCGGATCTTTGGGATTTGATTCGTATGTCCTAACAAATATCACATGGGTACAAAATATTTTACGTAGTAATCATTACAGTGAAACACTCCTCAGTAATAAGTTAATACATTAAATTCCTTGATGACTCTTTCTCCTCCTGTTCAAGTGCACATGACATGATTGATTAATTGATTTCAAAATCTCATTAGCTATTTCTCTTCAGATTCCATAATCGAAACTTGCCGACTTTTCAAACCTTTTAAATAATAGTAACTGTATAACCTAATTAAAGCTATCCGATATTTTAAGTTTTCACAAAACAATGGCTGAACTGTGATCAATCGTGATTGGTGGTCGTAAGTCTGTAGCACAAGAGTAGTTAAAACAATAATCATTGAATCATTGATGCTAGCTAAAGACTGCGTTATAATTCTGTGTGTGTGTCTTCAGCTTCTGTAGTTGTTGGTTTGGATGGATTCACACTTTCGCTGTTCTCGGGTGAAGAGGATTCTTCTTCGATTTTAACTTTCTTTTCTTCTGAGAAATCCTCTGGAGAACCTGAGTCTTTGTCTTGAGGTGGAGGCACTGAATCAGATTTCTTTTCAGTTTCTTCAGTGCCACTACCTTGTCCTTCTTTCGGAGTGTCGTCGGTTTTGTTCTCAGCTTCAGATGCTTTCTTGGCCTTTTCTTTATCTTTGTTTAGCTTGTTGACTCGAGCTTTATTGACCATGTACTTCACCTACATAACAGCCATATATGTTTAAAAGTGCCAGATGAATAATAACAAGCAGTGCTAAATACCACACACCTCTCTGTCAAGCGCATCAATTTTCTCGGCTATTGATCGGACAGTCAAAATTGGGGGATCACTTAAGGCAATGCTTTCCTGTTCTTTCAACTTCTTTTCTCTCCAGGTGACTGTTTCAGTAACAAGTTTCTCAAGGGTAGTAAGTTCAGTCTCACTAAAAAGCTGTTCATCAGGGGACATTATTTTGGAACTTTCCAAAAAGCCCATACTGATGTTGACCATCTTCTCTAACGCCTCAAGTGCATCTGGTCTGTCCTTGTGCTCTCTGACTCGATCTAGCAAGTCCTTAGTCAGAAGTTTCAGACCTTTCAGCTTTTCTTCGTAGGCTGATTTGTCTGCGTCTGATCCATCTTCGTAAAGCCAGTCAGAGATCTGTTGAAAAACAATGCAATTTGAATTCAGTACAATACTACTAGAAAGGCAAAGAGACATTTTAATCTATTCGTATTGAATCAATTTTTGAATTTTTAATTATTAAAACACTACAGCTACTTCGTTGACTTACCTCTGAGCAAGCTTGAGTGATCTTCTCTTTTTCTTCAGCCCCGACTGCTTTTTCATACTCGTCAGTGTAAATATTGTTCTGCATGTCGATAACAAAGGTCTCCAAAGCGTTACGGGCCTTTTCTCTCAGCACTCGGAGACGGTCTTGCTCATTAAGATTTTGCAATCTGTAAAGAACAAATTATAATTAGGAAATTAAAGTATGCATAAAGAAGGCTTGGTAAATTGACTTCCTGAGCATACTTTTCAAGAGACGTTCGGAACTTATCCCCATCCAGCAAAGACACATCCAAAACATTAACTGAAGACAGCAGAGGCTCTTTAACAAGAACAGGTTTCAACTTCTTATCTCCTCCAGTTTCAGTTGAGCCAGTGGCATTTGTCTTCGATGCTTCGTTTGTTTCGCCAGTTTTCTTCTCTTCATCTGTTTTATTACCTTGCATGGGTTCTTGCTCGGTGCTTGAATTGGGTGGTAACTCAGACTCCTGATTTCCCGCTGTGTCCGAAGATGGTTTCTTTTCTTGCTCCTGGCCTGCTTCTTCACCTTCACTTCCTTCACCGTCAGATTTTTCTGTTGCAGGTTCTTCGGTCGTTCCTGTTTTATGCGAAAGAACAAAAATTAAAACTCTTGGTGATAGTAATGATTTTAAAAATTATCTTAGAAATCTTACCAGAGAAAAGGTTGCTAAAAGCACTTCCAAGTTTGGACAGTGTATCTTGGACTGTTCCTTCTGAGGACTCAGTGGAATTCTTCTCGAAAACAGCTTCTACTAAAGTCAGAGACAAAATGCCACTTTCATCCATATTGAAGTGAGCTTTGACGCCCTTCGGTTCTCCTTCATTTCCATGTTTAGCAAGAGCTTCGGCTACTCCTTTTAGTTCCACTTTCGTCACATTCAAAGATCCGAATGCTTTCTTCTCAGCTTCAGGAATACGAAGATCTCCGTAACTGACGTAAAAGTTAAAGTCATCGATGTGCTTGTTGAAGGTCAAGATCTTCTTTTGGGGGTAGGGATTCATGTACGAAAACAAAGTTCTTCGAACGATTTTCAAAGTCTTCGAGGATCCATCATCACTCTCAGCTTCTCTTTCAAAGTCAACTTGAATAGGGAAAATTACAGCATCTTTGGTAATGAACTTTTTAACTTTGAACCCTGTACTGAGATCAGCTCCTTTGTACACCGCACCCATGGCTGGAGCTTCGTCCGTGTTTAAACTCTTTCCTAACTCCCGTTTTACATACTGCGAAAGCTTCTCCTGGACTTTCGGAACTCGAGTACCAGCGCCAACCAGAATAACCTGAGAAATTGCATACATAAGTTAACATGAACATAAGGTTAGAATCGCGATGCAATTGTTAAAGTTCATTATCTCACACTCACAAGTAGCAGGCAGCCTTGTAATACATGAACAGACAGGGATACGAAAAAAATACATGTAAGAGATAGGAAGAAGGCTAGCAATGCCAGCTTGGCATAGGGGCTGTATTCGGGCTAGCGGGCTGCCCATCTCATGCATGTACTTTTCCGTATGCAAACTATGCAAAGTCTACTCTAGATTTGAAGACCGGGGCCCATTCGGGGACTTTACCTGATCAACAACGTCCATAGTGATGCCAGCAGCGTCCAAAGCAGTCTCAACTGGGGTTTTCACACGTTCAAATAAGTCCTCGTTGAGTTTCTCGAACTCCTCTCGAGTAATTTGAACCCTGAAGTCTTTCTCCTCCAAAAGTCCTTCAACCTATGACAAACAAAATGCACAACAATGAAACAGTAGTTCAACTTTGAAATACGAACCCATAAGTTTTTTTCAAGATTACTTGAGCATAATGATCAGCATTGGCACTCAAAACATTCTTGACCCGTCCAGCCTCCTTAAACAATTTAGCCATAGAGCGGTGATTCGTGAAAACATCAGTTGAGGTCTTCTTCATATTGTTAAATGCTTTGGCAAGATGGTCACGCAGACGAATTTGCATTTCAAGTCCTCCGAGTGTCCTGTCATATCTGCATATAATAAAAACAATTAACTTCTGCAACTATGTACTAATGTTACACTATACACTCAACTAAAAACTTACCCCACTCCCAAAACAGAAACTTGGGGATTTGTTTCGACTAGTCCACGTTCCTTGGTTTTGGCGACTTGGTAAGACAGAACTGTGGCTACAGTGCTAGAGGCCCCCATGTCGTATAAAACTATGTACTGTGCAGTTTCGTTGAAGTCTTTTCTTCTAAAGATCCCGTAGTTCAAAGCAGCTAAAAAGTACACAAAAGTTAATTTCACGGTATTGTTTATACCCTAAAAGCACACAATAAATGAAACAGACTCCCTTACCAGCAGTATTAGTGTTAATAAGCTGTAAAACTTTGATTCCTACAAGTTCCGCAGCATTCAGCACGGCTCTTCGTTCCGCTTGATTGAAATAAGGTGGAACAGTTATAACGGCTTCCTTCACAGGTTGTCGCGAGAAGTCCTGTGCGAAATCTCTAGCCTTACTGAGCAACATTCCCAGTAGTTCTTCAGGGGAGTAAAATGTATTCCTATAGTTAAAGGAAAACCAAAATGAATTCACTTGCTTAAAAATTCAGCTGTGTAAAATGTAAAATGCAACATTAAAAAAGTAAAACTACTCACTCGTCGTATTTAAACAAAACAGTACCCCGAGCCTCATCAGGAACTAAATTATAATGTGGAAATCGTTGCTGGAAAAGCTTGACCACGGGATTGTCGATTTTCTTTCCAAGTAAATCCATAAAGTAAGAATAACACAGCGCCGGGAACTTAACACCAACATTCAACGCATCTTCGCCGATAAGTCTTTCACCGTCTCGGAATGAAATAGCAACTGGTGTTTTCCTTTTTGATTCCTTGTTCAGCACAATTTCCATTGGGACTCCAGGCTGGAAATTAAAATTGCGTACAGCATGACAATAATTAATTTTAGAAAATTGTACAGCAGCCTACAAAAAGAATTCCAAAAACTATATAAAATCTTACAGACACGATTCCAATCTTCATCCATTCAGAACCCAGGTCAACACTCATAACCGCAAGTCCTCTAGCATTTCCGAAAACACAACACAAAGCCAAGACGGCCCCCACGGCCACTCCCACCCGCCAACTCATCTTTCTACCTTCTGAAAAATAAAAACCACTCAAATTTTCCATACTTAAAACAATTTATTCGTGCTCTTCATATAATGTTAATATAATAAACCTCTCGTGACAATCTCAAGTCTCAAACCCTCTTTTACAATTTACTTTTTACTTCTCTACCTCTACTATTTTTTTAATCAATAGAGGAAACATATATGTACAAAACTACGAGTACTACAACTACACTAGAGTAAACACTTGAGAGATAAAATGTGGTCGATGAGAACAAGTGAAGGAAAATACCCGTGAATAATTGATAAGGTCCGACCTTCTTCTTCTTTTCTTCACGGCCAACGACAGGAACACCGGACCGGGGTAAGAAACACCACCACCGGAATAAAAGCTCCTCGTGGTGTTCAATTCACACTCACCAGAAATGAACAATAAGCCAAGAACCGATTCCCTATACCTTATTAACCCTCTCTCTCTCTCTTAAGATGATAATGATGGTAAAGATGCTCTGATTTCGAAACTTATTAAAATGCAGTTAAAGGGGAACAATGATAATAATGAAGCGTGTTGGTGGTGGCCCAATTAGCCGAAGAGTGAGAGAGTGAGCCTGACTGAGAGGAACCAGCTGCCTGTCAGTCGGACGGGATTCTCGAAAGTCCACGCGTA
>Ga0194135_10000067_pt1 | contig 55548 bp, 43 predicted proteins | sample LitLau_LLRF_2013_FD_134024 | JGI IMG/M metagenome (GOLD analysis project Ga0194135, IMG submission 134024) | Freshwater sediment microbial communities in response to fracking from North America - Little Laurel Run_MetaG_LLRF_2013 (version 2) | ecosystem: Environmental > Aquatic > Freshwater >...
ATTCAATATTGCGTACGAATAATTAAAATGGGCAGTAATAATTTAGTGTCAGCTACAATATTGCGTGTGTGTACGTGTGTGTAGTAGTAGTGTATGACTAAACAATTGAGATCTTGAAGACGAGCGACACTTTACTGTGAAAAGACCCTTCTTAGAAGAATTCTGGAGGAGACTAGCAATAGGATTAAGAAGAAGAAGATGATGATGACGAGTCTAAGTTTCGAAAATGATTGTTTGGAGGTGTAAATAAATATAATGGAGCAGCGTTTTATATATATATATTTTGACGAACCTATTTTATTACTGCTACTCCTTGTCTCGAGTATTATTTGAAGAGTAGCAGGAGAGCTCCCTCAGTTTTTGATGCAATGGTCGGTGGTGGTAGTGGTGGTGGTGGTGGTGGTCCTCCTCGTCTTCGTCCATTCGGTCTTCTCCCCGTTCCTCCGTCCGACCAACACCACCAACTCTTCCACTGTCTTGTCTACTTTTCTACGCTTCTTTCTTCCACTACTTTACAACTACTACGAATACTACTACGATTACTACTACTACTACAACAACTACTACTCGTGCACTCGGTCAGTGTCAGTATTCCCTGGATCATCTCCAGACCCTGGATCATTTCTTCAAAATTATGAGAGCTGTTTCCAGGTTTGCGAATCATGAGAGTAGTACGGAACGGAGCAATGTGAGAAATATGAGTTATTCAGTATAGGTAGAGTTAAGCGAGACATAGTACAATGGTAATAATAATGTTATTCTGTTGTTTGAGATTGAATGCATGTAATAGATGGGAAGTTGGTCAAATTGAGACAAATAACTCGTCAGTCTCTTGATAGAAATCCATTTATAAAACGTGAGAAGGTGGAAGAGATCTTCGGATTGTAGGGCTCGGTGATGATACGGATCGAAGGAGAAGCAAAATAACATAATGAAGGACTAAAAAGTTGGAGGATAATAAACAAGCCCACACGGTGTTGACTGTCTACTTTTCTAATGGAGAAAGGAAGGCCATATTATATATAGAAGTGTATTAAAGGGATGTTTGTAAGCTGGAATTTAATAACAAAACAGATTCCAGTTTCACAGAAACTTTCCTTGTTTATGAAACTGTGCTACCCACTATGACCACCTACCTGAGTTTATATACCCCCGTCTTTGTGACTTTTGCATGAGAAACTTGGGTGAAAACTGGAGCACGACGCATATTAGATACATGACAAAATAGTCTCCTGCTCTGTGCTTAAGTATTTGAGTTGTTAATCTGCTTAATATCTTAATTCCCACGCGCCTATTAGATCTAATGAGCAATCAATGATGGGAACAGAATATTATTACGAAAGAGAGAGGAATCATTTTTAGGGAACAAAAATAGAAATTTTTGGGGCTCTTTGCAAGGAGAGGACAGTTTTACATAAGAATTTTAGCATCGGAGAGCAAAGAGACGAGCCCAGGCATAAATATCGAACTTTCTGTCGTAAGTTCACTTCCACAAAAATCATCTTCATGCCGAAGTCCAGTTCTTCTGGAACAAATGTGGAGCGCTTTGTTTGTTATGAAACTGTTTGTAAGTAACATACTCAGAACTCGTAGCTTAGAGCTAGACATAAACGGATTCTTTGAATCTCGTGGACATCTCATCCCTTCTTTTGATATTATACACGCGTTCTTAAGCTTGAAATCTATTCCAGAAAACCTTCTTTGCCTTCACTTCAAGGTTATAAGTACTGAGCCTGAGCACACAGATATTATTGTCATTTTTGGTAAATTGGTATAGCATTGTAATAAATTCACATCAGATAAAATGCTTTCTACTCCGTCAATATTATCGACACCTCACAATCATGAGGTGATTTTAGTCCTCCATGCTTGCATAAAATCTGAGGCTGTCGTGATTCATGAATATCATGAATCATGAATAAGCTGATCCTAGACTAATAAAGAATCACACATATTTTAAATCCAAGCCACCTACAAGCTAAAGAGAGCAGAGTCTCAGGAGTTTCAACATCGCCAAATGAAGTCTTATAGTTTTATTTTTACATGCTTTGTTTTCTTAATGAATAATTGATAAAACCATAAATTGCAATGCAAATATTATCGATATTCTTAAAATGTTCCAATATACTTTTTGTCTGTTCATTTATGCACAACAAGACATGCTACGCACACTGCTATAGTTAAAGATCATTGTTCCAAACACAATTAGACAATTACATAGAACAATTCCACGCACAGACTGGCACATATACATATGAAACTAGGTACTACTAGATATCATAACATTACTCGTACCTACAAATTTATCTCAATGCTAGAGAAGTTTTGTTTCATTATGTGTCTATACCAGAGTTCTAGAACTATACTGAAACAAACAAAGTTTATTGGCTGCATTTATGGATATATGTATATATATATTATTGAGATCAACCGCTCTACGATATGCTGCACAAGACAACGTGTACTCTAAGGTCTACAATCTTACATTTTTTGAATGAAGTAGTAGTCGATTTACGGTAAAAAGTAACAATAATACTAAGAGTGTGTGAATAGGAGAATCATCATCGAGATGATGCGAATCGAACCTTAGACCAAAACCTTGCCTATTACTGTGTGTTACTTAATAACACGAAGAATAAGAATATGAATGAGAGAGCAAAAAACTAAAAGAAGTTGCCTCACGTCACACACAATCATCTCTCCATCTGAATCCACAACCAAGTCACAGAATAGCAATAATATGGCATAGAGAGACGAGTTGTATAAGGAAGTACGACTAGCACCACCACCAACACGAACTTACATACTACCACACGGCAATAGTAATAATAAGAAGGGTGAGAATTCCCTTCGCTATTGTTTCTCACTCTTTAAATTGTTTACATGTCATCCGTGTCAGCGGAAGGAAACATCATTTTAATTATTCCACTGACCTCTCGCGACAACACTTCCCTGTAGAATCAAATTTTTGTCTTTTTCAAATAAACCACAGCCATGTCAAATTTTTAAATTTTTGTTTTGATTAGTATCATCTTCGACAAGAAAGAGCACACCCCTGGCTTACTACTAGCTGGTGGTCCTCAAAAATTTTAGTGAATAAAAATGTATTACTAAATTGCGAGTAGTGAAATATACATATATCATTGTTTTGTAATAGCAATACTGATTGTGAATTGTCCTTCGGAGGTGGAGAGGACATTTTTAATTGAACTTCATCATATGTTGGACCAGCTTGTCCACATAAGAAGAAGAAGAAGATGAAGTGCTTTTTATTAGACCACAAATGTCTCCTTAGGCTATCTCTATTTCTTGTCGTGGCAGTTGTTTTTTTGCCGAATTCGAAACAAGCCTTTAATATTTTTGGTCACTCGTATGATAAGTTGGATCAGAAATATGGTTCATTTACTGAAGAAATGAGGTTAGAGATGTTAGAGGAGGTTCGGAAGATGTTTTATTTTGCCTATGATGGATATATGAACTATGCATTCCCCCTGGATGAGCTTGATCCAATTCACTGCGTTGGACGAGGCCCTGATCATGATAATCCGTATGTTTAAAAGCTCCATTGTACATTATTACGATTAAGTTTCCCATTTTTAATTTTGTGTTTTTTTCTCAGATCTAATATTAATATAAATGATGTTCTGGGAGATTACTGCCTCACGCTGGTGGATTCACTTGATACACTAGCGGTTTTAGGAAACGTTACTGAGTTCCACCGTGCGGTTCAGCTAGTGATTGAGCACGTATCGTTCGACAAAGAAAACACCGTCCAAGTTTTTGAAGCAAACATAAGGTATCACTGTGTGGATAGTTGTGACAGATTAGATAAATGTTGTGGTTGAGTAGAAAAATATAATTGGTTAAATGTTTTTGTGATTTGTAGACTTCTCGGGGGATTACTTTCTGCTCATATGCTAATGGAAGACAAAAGAAATATATTTGGGGAGGATCTAAGACCTCCTTGGTACGATGGAGAACTTCTTCAACTAGCTAATGATCTCGCTTCAAGACTTCTGCCTGCCTTTCAAAAATCCATGACTGGGATTCCATTTCCCAGGGTAATATTTCTAGTTGAAACGCAAGTTGAAATTATCATGTAACCCTTTTAATTTTCTTTATATTACTCAACCAGGTCAATCTAAGGAAGGGATTTGTGGACGATGGAGCTGAAACATGTACAGCCGGAGCAGGCTCATTGTTATTAGAATTAGGAGCCTTGTCACGCCTAGTAGGAGATCCAATTTATGAGTCCATGGCTCGACGAGCCAACCGTGCCTTATGGAGTGCTAGAGCTAAAACAACGGGACTGTTGGGTATGTGCCTACAGCGGGCCAAATAATATAAAATAGGAATTGAACAAAATATTCTTAAAATCTTCAGGTAATGTCATCAATGCCAGGACTGGCCAATGGGTTGGCCGCCTTAGTGGGTTGGGAGCAGGTCTAGATTCCTACTTTGAATATTTGCTCAAATCTTATATTCTTTTTGGAGAAGAAGAAGACTACTCAATGTTTAATGAGTCGTACAGTGTTATCAAGCAATATTTAAGAAGAGGGTGAGATTTTATTGAATATAAAATCCATTCGGTTCGAATTTTGCACTAAGATTTCTTTAGGAGAACCCACTGCAACTCTGGATACGGAGATCACCCTCTGTATGTCAACGTCGATATGCATAGCGGAAATACCTATACTTACTGGATTGATGCCCTTCAAGCTTCATTTCCAGCAGTTCAGGTATGGATTTAATTTTTATACCCGTTTTACGTAGTGTGAGCAATATCGTAGTTTGAATGTTGGTTCTACCAGGTACTTTTTGGAGACATTGAAGAAGCTATTTGTACACATGCCTGGCATTACAATGTTTGGAAACGCTACGGGTTGCTACCTGAAAGATTCAACTGGCAGCGACTTAGTCCTGACGTCAGTTTCTATCCTCTTAGACCTGAGCTGATCGAATCAACTTATCTCCTTTACAGAGTAAGAACTTCATGAATTCTCTTGTTATCGATACCAAATCATGATTTATTGACAACCGTGGTTATCTTAGGCGACAAAAAATCCCTTCTATCTACACGTTGGGAGGGAGGTTGTTCAAAGTCTTAATCAATATGCCAAAGCTAAATGTGGTTATGCCACTGTCCACGATGTGTTAGATATGAGTCTGGAAGACAGAATGGAGAGCTTTTTCCTGTCTGAAACCTGCAAATATTTGTACCTGGTAAGATCTTCGTATAAGGTTCCAGTATGCGTATTTTTTACTGACAAGGTTTTTTTGTATTAAAATAGCTGTTTGATGTGGATAATCCTGTTAACACTCGGTTCGGAGACTACTTGTTTACTACAGAGGGCCACTTACTCCCCATTGGAGACAAACTACGATCGAAACCGTGGGACGAAGCTGGAACTGGATCATCACCCAATACTCTATTTCAAGAAGAAGAATCACTTTTTTTCAGGGATAAGACTCCAAAGTTGAAAGCAAACAATGGATCACAGCCTACTGTATGACTTTATTACGTGAAATCATTTGAAGTTAAATCAAACAACTAATTGGTGTACTTTTATTTTAGTGCAAGGCAGTAAATGAAGCTAGACAGTATTTGCTCCCGCTGAGAACTCCGTACTACTTGCAGCTAACTGAATCTTTAGGACTTAAAGAATTATGATGGCCACTGGATTAATAGGCTGAATTTTATTAATTCCTAGCGTCAAGATTCGGTATAAATTGATATCGTATGCCTCGTTTTTCTCCTTATTCCGACAAAAGCTGGTCTTTTTATGCAAGAAAATATCTGTCTTATAATAATTGTAAAGTGCAATAGCGATTCGTATGTCATGGTCGACGCAACTTGAATTAGCGTTCAGCTCGTGATGAAACTTGACTGATAACTTAAATTAAAATTGTCACGTATGCGCTATATAGTAGTTCCAACTCGAACATCCTATTGTGTCAGTTAAAATTTAACATGCATGTGGATCTCACAATGAGGAAAGCAGTGCTTCTATCAAAGCAATTTCAGAGGTTGAAAGCTAACATCAGATCTGGTTTACTCAAAGATAGCAAAAATGGCAAGTATACCAGGAATCAGATGATCTTTGTGATATACTTGAGGTATCATATCATTGATGTTAGATTGCATGGAGGAACACTTACGTATTCCCAGTTGTTCGTTAATATTTTAAGAAACTACAATTTCTTATAGTTTCCTTGCGGTTCGTTTAAGGTTAACCTAAGTCAGTAATGTAGTTTATTTAATTGAAGTTTTCATGTTGTTACAATTGTTTACTACATAAGAAAATAATGCCTTATGTATTTACAAGTTCAACTTTTTGACTGCTGTCTGAAATGTATACATAGATGCAATGTATCTGAAATTAAGCACGTGAAATTCACTTCTATGAATGCATTGGATGTATGGATGAACATCAGTTGCATGGAAAGCATCATGTTTCAAGACGTTGTGGTTATTAACCATCAACAAGTCAATATAATAGTAATGAACAAATGAGCATAATAAGCATTGGCGTGGCTTCCAGTTCTTAAAACGAAGAAATGCAATAATTATAATATATGCCTTAGACAGCAGTTGAAAATGTTTAATTAAGTAGAAAGCAAGCTAGTGCACCTGAATTAAACATGCCAACTGATAACATTTTATAGTCTGCGGGTGGCTATGGTCGAAACTTATTAGTTCGAATCAAAATGCTTATTCCAGACGTTTTGAAATTCGTTTATGGGAAAATAAAATCACTTGCGAAATAAGATATTTTGTGATAATTTATACACGTCTTGAAAGACGAAATAAATACTGAATAAATACTACAAATTCTGAGACTGAGTTTACTTTATTTAAAGCCGGGCGAAGTGCATTTTACACTCTACATGTGCGATGTGGGAAAGGCGACCACTCCAAGATGAATTTATCACAGGGAGTCATGAGTTTATCAAAACTAGTTTCAGCCTTTTTCATCAACTTATAAAATCTTATTCCTACTTTACTCACTCAACTTTTAACAGACTGAGTTCATTGAGGTCACAATTTTTAAGATTAGGAACCCTAAATAAGATCTGAGAATTCTTTCAACTTGTCCAGAACACTGTGTGTGGACGTGGAATGCATTTCAGGAGGTGAATTATTCAGCTAAAACTGTGCACATGAGAAAGATAACAAACTATGTTTAAGTAAGCATTTTGTTTATATGAATCAAACTTTTATGCGTTCTTATCAGACACTGTTCCTGGACGACCAAATGAAAATATGATAAGCATATTATGATCGTCTATATTTTAAAAAACAAGAGAAGATACCATTATGAAATCAAAAAGATTTTGTTACGGAGAGTAGAATGAAAACAGTTGTATTAACTAGTAAAGAAAGTCGAGAGCACACCAAGCTTCGTGTATGCAAATATACGTAAATTTTGCAGTTCACTTATCTGTCAAAATGTTCAGCTAATCCTCTTTTTGTTTATTTATTCCATGTAATTCTATTTGAGAGAATTTGATTGATTGGAGCAAATAGTCACTGATTTATTTATGATGCCTAGAGTTTCAAACAGCAACTAAAGACTGAATACAAGCATGCATCGAAATATCATTTTATTTAACAGAAGCATGTTTATAAGTCCTTCAAAATGAAGTAAAAGTTTATTTCCGGGTTTACTTACTAGTCAAATGAGAGTACATTTCATTATATGCATATATATGCAATGAAATTTGAGCTTCTAATGCACAGTAAAATGAATTCTTGGTAAATTATCAATTCATACATTTCAGGCCATTTGAATATTGAAACTAAACAGCTCAGTTGCTGATTTGATGCACACTAATGCAAAGTTAGGAGGACAAAGGTCGTATTGTGATCATAGGTTCGGTGCTGCATGAATTTCTATCATAAGATAATTTATACTAGCGCCAATATGGATGGTTGACGGCAATACCTAATTGTCTGAAACGTAATCATTAATAGCATTACTGTGCTAAGTGGAGCGTCAAATTTCAATAAGCTAAAGTAGACTAGTGTATACTAAAGCATCTTTTTTAATGGTAATTTATAAAGTATAACTCTTCATAAAATATAGAACCACACCCCAATCAAATTGACAAATCTAATGGTTGGTTCCTAAAAACAAGATACATATGCAGTCAGATTTGTTTGAAATGCACAGGAATAAATGAAAAGGTGAGAAGTAAATATACAAATCTGACATGATTCAAAATCAGGAAGAACAAATACCTTAAAGCCTTGTCAAAATTCAAATGCATCATTCTGTGATAAGTGATATTTGCCTTCACTCCTGCAGAATTTCAGTACATAAACGATAAAATATGCACATGTATAATAACCGACATTTCCAGCAATTGTTTTTTCACTTTGGAATTATCTCGAATTTTGGATTCGATTAATTTGAGTCCCTTATCTGCTAAGATATGTTATATTGTTCAAATGTAGCTCATCGACACTAAAACAGAGATCGCAGTACATTCAAGTCTCAATCAGTCACAGTAATCAATCACAGCCAGCCCTGTTTGCAGAAGAATTTAGATTTGAGAGAATAAAATTACATGTTGACGAGTAAATACGATTTCCATGATTCTCAGCTCTCATGGACAGTCAGGGCCATCCCATGCTCTAATAAGATAAGATAATGCATGACATTTTTACGGGACTTTTCAGTTTGTTCCGTAACTATAAGTAGCTTTGATACTTAAAATCTCGAAGTATCTTATTACAGTTTTAATGCATTTTACTATCTGATCAGTCATAAAAGTGTCTACGACAGACAACTCTCCTCCAAAAAGTCATTAAATGATCTGGTTACTTGCTATTTGACAATGTGACTTATTTCTATCTGCATTTTCATGCATCAGATGCAAGATGCACAAGTTATGTGTCTGTAGCAATTTAATGAGTTTATAAATATGACACTTGCAAAAAATGCAATCTAAAAAATAGACTATATCTATTTAAACTACATGAAGTTCTATTTCAAGCCTTAATAGGTTTGAATAACACTCATCACAGAGACTTCAAGTAGTCATCACCTCAACAGTTTGCGCATGATAGGTTATAGAAAAATTACTATCACTTCAAGGACTTATAAAAATTCTATCGAACAGTGAGAACATACCATATTATTACAAATCTTGGAACGCCTTGATGTATGAAAAATTAAGCCTGGAGAACTCCTTTCTTTACTTAAAATTTGTTGCAGGGACAGCCGAGTAGAATCTGAAATCAAAGTATGAACATGACAGTTATATAAAGTTCCTGCAGATTTTACAAAGAGAAGCAGAAGCAGGATCATTCACCGAGGTAGATATACAAGTATAAATACATCCTATATCTAAAATACTTGCATGAGACATGACTTCATGAGTCTGGATTCGGATCCCCAGCATGTTTACAGACTTACTCATAAGGCAAAAACTCTAACGGACGGAATCCAACTTACATATTACAATATTATCTGTATTTCAGGTCTAAAAGCCCCAGAGAGTTTCTGGCTGGGTTCTTCTATGCTGTGTAAATGGACACAAAAGGGGATAGTATTGCTAGATGAAAGTCCCATTCAACCAAAAACAATTACTTTGGCTTCTCTCCTACCTTCTCAAAAGTATATCTACCTACAAGTTTGATATTAATACTGAAGTTCATCAAGAGGTTGCATAGCCTGAGGCAGGCATTTAACCAATAGTAAGCAAAAAAGCCATCATCCAACTAAAGTTTATCATCATCCCACACCAAACTCATCATAAAGCTGCAACTACATCCCCTTACACAGCTAAACTACTATACAGACTAAACCTGCCAATATTTAACCACTCAGATCATTTAGTCACAACTCTTTTTAAAAGAACCTCATCATCATCATCAATCCTACAATCGTCGTCACTGAGAACAGACCCGTGAATATTTCCCTGCACATAATGTGCCCTCGTTAAAAGTTTACCCAATTTCCATATTCCATTAAAGGAAGTATAGAAATTCGAGCTGATCAATCAAGCCCAGCCCAACACATATATAAAATACACATTAATAGTCTTCCTTTACCCAACTATTCACATAAATTACAAAATCATTAACACCTAATCACCTCCACTACTTAATCCCTTAAACACATGACTAGTGACAAGTATTTAAAACATTAATTACAAGTAACAAGCCACAAGCCTACTTAAACTCCACCTTATTTAAAGGTACTCCCCTGATATAAATACACTGGAACTAACACACTGAACTATGTAGCATGCGGAATTCCAACGTACGTCCTACAACATCATCTCCAGCCTTCAAAATAATAAGGTCTCCGCCTACAACCAAAACCTCGTCAGTTATCTCCATCATTAATTCCCTCGCGACTTAATAAGTCGTTGGGTAAATCCACAAATAGCACAGGTAATTTTTAAATAACCTACCACACCCGAATATCCCCTTCATCACTGAATTACTTAAAACCATCCATTTCTTAATCCTCCTCATCTTCCAAATCAGTAGATTCTTCATTTGATTCTTCTGTTCCTGTCCTTCTCACATCTTCTTCCACTTCCTTCACCTTAACAACACGAGAAAACAATCCCTTCAACAAACAAACTTCTGTCAGCTCCATGTTATCCCAAGATCTACCATATTTAATTACCTCATTAATAATCAATTCCACCACGATAAATACTCATACATTTTTACTTCTCACCCACAGATAAGCAACGACAAGCAACAGCTCCACAACTCAGTATCTCCCCCAAGACCTGAACAACTCCAACGAGAAACCGTGTCCTTTAACCTCGTAAGTTACCTTAATAATACACAATTATTACTAATCCAACATTCAATTAGCATCGTTTAATATGTATTGTATATATATACATAGATAAAATATAAACCCCCTCCCCACTTGTAAAATGTCATAGCCCCCATAAGTCTTAATAATTTATCAGTATTATCAGCATTACCTCCACCCCCAGCAATCAGCCATAAGCCTAGCGTTGTCGTTGCGTTCCTCTCCAAAGTTTCCACTTCCCTTTTCCAGCCTACTAGCAGCAGCTTTTTCCAAAGAATGATTCTCACACGGGAATTTTTACGTAATTTCAGTCTTATCCTTCCTCACCAATTTCAAAACTACTTAAATTTCCACTTATTTTTTAAGAAACTTCTGCCTTCTTGGTCCAATACTACAACAACTCCAGCCTTCTTCTTCTTCTTCTTCTTCTTCTTCTCAACACTACTAGAGAACATCTACCCTCCCATCCCCGTTTGAAAGCGAGGATGGGCGACGTATATATTAAAATATTGGTCGATGACATGATGACCTTGCGCTGCCCTGTCACATACACGGCATGGTTGTTGTCTCTGTGTACTACTAGTTTGTTTTGTTAGGTAGTGCACAATGTTATTTTGAGGGCGATTTGAATGCCGCCGATTGAGGGAATTAGGTGGGAGCGTCAAAAAGCCACCCACGACGATCCCACACTCTATGTCCACCAGAGGAGTCCTCTCTTTGTTCTCACCGAGAGCAGCTTTCTTCCTTTCTCTCTCGCGATGAACTTTCAGCGAAAGCATTTCGACGACCTCCCTTCCACCATGTCGAACACGTCCTGTAGAATGATATTCATTAGTTATCTTCTCATGTCTTATCATCGTTGTTCTAGTGTAGTCCCTGCTCTTCCAGGCGCTTAAGGGTAAGAGTAAGAAAGAGGGTTAAGAAGGGTAGCCGATAAGTATTGTATACCGATAATAGTAGTATTGTTGTAAAACATCTTTTGCAAGAAGGATCTTGGGGGGAGGGTACGACAAAGGGGGAGTAGTAGTTAGTGTGGGGGTTGGAAGTGTCGGAGGTCACAGTTTCGTTTTAGTTAGAGGGTTGGTTTAATAGTAGATAGTTGTGAGAGTTTAGTTAAAAAGTACTTTTCATGACTTAATAAGGACAAAGAAGGACAATAGAAAGTGAAAATCAAGTGCACTTATGAACGAGCTATTGTTGAGTCTAGACTATATTATTGTAATTATAAAGGGTGATTGTATTGCGTTAATGGAAATCATTTATAGTTAAGTTGGAATTGGAGAGATTAATGAAGAATGGGGAATTAATACGAATAGGTGTGTGTTAGTTTGGGAGGATTTAAGATAATAATTGTATGGCAAACGTATTATGTATTATTTAGTTGACTTGAGTTTGGTAATTTTACGTGTTTTCAGGTTGAGCATATCGTTATATCGTGAAACGCAGTGAAATGAATAGCCCTTCTTCGCCTTTAAAGCCGAGGTATGGCGACAGATTCATACCAGCAAGAGCTGGGAATACGTGGCATTTGACTTATCCTACTTCTCCTACAACTCCGACAAATGTAAGAAATGTGTGGAATTAAGAGATTTTTGTATTAAGAATGTAGAGATAATTCAGAGTATGAAATTAATAATATTTTATTTTAATAGGAGCCTGGTAGGCCTTTGGGACCGTATAAGAAAGCCCGAGATAGCAGTGAAAACTCAAAGGATGGCTCGTCGGTGTATTCATGTTTATTAAAGAATGAAGTACTAGGTTATCAGTATGAGGAGAATAATAGTCCAACAGAAAAGAAACTTACGCCCAATCGAAAGCTTTTTCATGTAAGTGTATGATTTTGAAGGATAAAATAGGTATGTGCAATCGGGTGTAGTGGCTAATCTGAAAATTATTTCTTCAGTATGACACGACTGAGAGATCTGTGGTCATCAACGAGCCATGGTCGCCTTACAGTTTGACTCCTATCAGCAATAAATCCGAAAGGTTGTTACGTTCTCCAAAGAAGCCAACAAGAAGGATCTCAAAAGTTCCATTCAAGGTGCCTGTTTGCATTCTTAGATTAAAGATTTTACTTGTGCATGTTTTAATGATCTAAATATTTAGGTGTTGGATGCCCCTGAGCTTCAAGACGACTTTTATTTAAATCTTGTCGACTGGTCGTCTCAAAACGTACTTAGTGTAGGACTAGGAACATGCGTTTACTTGTGGTCTGCGTGTACATCCCAGGTTACGAGATTATGTGATCTAGCACAAACTGATGACACAGTGACTTCTGTCGCCTGGAATGAGAGGGTGAGTGGAAAGATACTTTCTTAATGTAATAATCATTCAGATTCATGTATTAATTTATAATAAAAATGGTTGTAAAATTAGGGAAGCCTCGTCGCTGTTGGAACTCAAGCCGGTTTAGTTCAAGTATGGGATGCAGCAGCTGGAAAGCAAGTGACTACAATTCATGGTCACACCGCTCGAGTTGGAGCTATTGCGTGGAACGGCGATCTCTTATCAAGTGGATCCAGAGATAGATTCATTAACCAAAAAGACATTAGGGTTACTCCCGCTATTCAAGAAAGACAATTAGTAGGACACAGACAAGAGGTAACAAGACTTAACTGCGGAGTTTCTTGTCATTCTACGAGTATGAACTAATTATTTGTGTTACTTAGGTTTGTGGTCTTAAGTGGTCACCAGACAATCAATATCTTGCGTCTGGGGGAAATGACAACCGACTTTATGTATGGAATTTGCACTCAACAACTCCCATTCAGAACTATACAGAACACTTGGCAGCTGTTAAAGGTAAGTTGATAACTTTGACGACATAGTAAGTCAGAGGCGAGCATTTAATAATTTAATTTTGTTCAGCTATCGCGTGGTCTCCTCATCATCACGGACTATTAGCTAGCGGTGGTGGTACTGCAGATCGTTGTATACGATTTTGGAACACGCTCACTGGTCAGCCTATGCAATGTATAGATACTGGATCGCAAGTTTGTAATTTAGCCTGGTCGAAACATTCCTCAGAGTTGGTAAGTCTTATTTTCATGAGATTTAGATTTAATTGTACAAAGTGTTATTAAAGAAGACATTTGGTCGGGTTTTACAGGTTAGCACACATGGATACTCTCAGAATCAAATCCTTGTGTGGAAATATCCCTCATTGCAGCAAGTTGCGAAGTTAACAGGGCATTCTTATCGAGTCTTATATTTGGCAATGTCCCCTGATGGTGAAGCTATCGTGACAGGAGCCGGCGATGAAACGCTTCGTTTCTGGAACGTATTTAGTAAAAATCGGTCTCAAAAAGAAAATAAGTCGTCACTAAACTTGTATAATAGTATTAGATAATTAAGCTATTGTACCAATTTTCTATTTGTGAAGATTTACTCACTACTGTAAATCAAGTCATGTAATGATGACCCAGACATTCAATAAGATCTACAGAACACATCCTTTCACTACAGTTTTGGTTTTCCTTAAAACGCAATATAAATATCGTTTTGGTTATTTTTAATATATAATATTATTCAGTTTTCAGTGTTTAAAGTAGTTTTGTAGCGAAAGAGCGACTAACTTTTAGAATATCTAGCTAACTGGGTGCAATTGTAATACTATATTAAGATTTATTATTTAGATAGTTGTAGTGCCATTGTTGAGTATACTGGTCATTTGGTAAACTTCCGTGTAAATGGTAAGGCGAATTCAGTAATATGCGTAATCGCGTATATATTATGCAAGCAATCGCTCAACTGATTTTTGTTACAGTATATTTCCTGTTTCATTGGTCAATCACTTTAATTATTTGTATATCAATTGAGTCAAAATAATAAAAGCCTTACCGCACAATGTTTGTTAATCATGAATTCTATTCGTATGACTACACACTCCATTTTAAAATTCATTACATGTCGTGTATATCTTAGTATTCTTCACGCGATGTATCATTAACTTGATCTAAAAGGTCGGAAGTGTCTGAAGTAACAAAAAAAACAGGACTCGCAGCATTCGGTTGAAAGTCATTGACAAATGCTAGCTCAGCAGAGCTGTTGCAGCTTCTTCGAAGTTTAGGTTTCTTAGGAAGGAGATACAGCAATGAGATAGCAATAATTGCGTGCCAGGCGCTATGAGTATACTGTAACATACAAAATTATCACAAGAAGTTCAAACTCACAATTACATTCGCAACAACATTAAATCATACGTACACGATAGTTGTCCTCCGTTTCCACAAATGCAAAGAGTATCAGTCCACTACCTCCCAAAAGGACTCCAGGTAGAAAGAGGAGCAATGTTCCCAATCTAGGTTTTATAACTGCCTTTCGTTTGAAGCTTCGATATACCCAGCTAACGACGATATACGAAAAAGCCATTGCAAATGGAATCACGAAAACCATTAATCCGGTACGGTTATACTCTGTTCCAACTGCGATAAATATGGCACCAAAGACATTTAGCACGGAATCGTAGTCTGGCGAGCTTCCAGCAATTGCTATTAAAGTGACCCAAAACGCTAGAATTGCTGTGTAGAAGTCACAAAACTGTAATACCTACAAATAACAATATATACTCAGTTCTTATTTCCTGATGACCTTAAGCTAAGACTATTACTTCGTATCTAGTGAGGCAGTAACTGTAGATGTCCTGATCACAAGCATGATAGAGTGTAGATGAGATCATAGTGCAGCAATAGATCAGTGCTTGCGTCCACATTGAACGCCTTAGAGCCAAGAAGACTGCGGGGATGAAGAAGATGTTGCTGACAGTAAGGAGTAAAGTTGTCATAAGTAGTAAAGAATCAGGTGTAGCTTCAGAGTCATCAGTACACCCCCAACCACGATAACCTCCCACACACCGACAGGACGTGAAAAACAATTGACCTAAGACATTAATATGAAAAAGAGTTTTAGTACTGGTTTTAGAATAGATAAAAATCTCCTACCTTTGTGAACTTCTTGACAAAATCCATAAGATCCACAAGGGGAACCAGAATTCTTTGAAAGAGCGCACGGAGAGGTTCCTATATCTAAAGAGATCAAAATCTCCGTCGTTGCACATGGTTCGATAACACTGAAATGAAATGTCAACGGTATCATAATATTATACAGAATATTGGTAGATACATTAGATCATTTTGAATCACTCCAATATCTTCCTACCCTTTGTTCTCACACTGAACGTAAAAAGAAATGTAGTACTTGTTAGGCTCGGGAAACGGTATCGAAATAGCATCCTTGACAGTGGAAATATTAACAGACGAAATGTGAAGACTAGTTCCCGTCTCACAGCATGAGGATATGTTTTGTGATGCTAGATCGCAGCAAAATGTTGGAGGTGGTTTGCCAATCCCTAGACACCCGTAAACATGGATCTGTTCTGCAGTAGCATTCTGAAATAGTCATTGAATGAATTATAGCCTGTTTTGCCCAATTACGCAATGACACAGTAGCCTATACATACCAACAACAACTCGTCGAGATGAATATTCACGTGGAGCGTTCCTCCAATATCTACGAATTGAAGGAGCTCAAAAAACACTCCGATTACGGGGAAATCAGGATTTGAATCTGTGAGAGCCAGCCAGTTCGAAAAATACTCTTTTCCCTGTAAGCAATCATTATATTGTCTTTTATTTAGTAAGCGTCGCCTACAATTCATTGATTCATCTCAGCGTAATCGCAACTTCTATCTTTTAACGCATTAGTTGAGAAGCAGAAGATGATCTAAATCTGACCTGCAAAAGAAAAGTTTCAGAGAAGTCCTGTGCGTGCTTAATGCGGGTCAGTCTAAACGTCGGTACTGACTGACACTCATAGGTATCTAAAGAGGAAGTAGGATGACTCATATCATCGTATCGACTTCCATTTGGAGATGTATGTACAATAACTTTGGTATCGTTTGATTGTGAATATTTAGGCGCTTGTTCTTTCATAGACATCGATGTGTTTATTATTGTTCCTGCGAATTGTTGGATTAGGCTGTTGCCCAAAGTCCATGTTGGCCACGCTGTTGAGCATAATACGAGACGAGTTACTAAAATAATCTAGTGAAGTATAAGTTTACATCTTGGTTAGAAATGTTTACCTTTAGTAGAAATGGATATATTGAACGAGACTCTTGTATCTGACACTATCAGCAAGTAGTAGTAAGAATCAGTGTAGGGCAGTTTTTCAACATGAGTGAAAGATGATCCAATCTGATCACTGACGACACTATCAGTTTTATTTCCTATGAACGTAGGTAATGCTCTAGAGCTTAAGAAAATAGAGCGAATGCAAGGGATGTCTGCAATGGATGTATTCCCAGAGCTTTCGTGAAACCACCGAGACGTGAGAAAATGACACCCATCAATAAAAACTTTGAACGATAGCACTTCTGATGGAATGTAAAACCTGGAGAGCAATAAAAAGTGAATTTTAAGTGCTGTCAGTTATTATGCTAATGAATCACAAATGAACGGATGCATGTAAGGAAAGTAATTGGTTACTTGTAGTAGTTAAAATGTTTCGTATTGTTTAAGCAAGTAGTGGCTTCGAGTGGTATGTTAGGTATGTCTGAAACATGAGACCAGAGTGCAACCGAGCCTAAGCTGTATCTGCATTTATGTCCCAAGCCCTGCAATTAGAAATATACATTTATAACATAACCGATCTTACTCTTTGTTACAAGACCTTTGATAGTTTTAAAAACCTCTTGCTGTACACGCTGATCCCAGTTGGCCAAATACCCTGCTGCGAACCAGCTTCCTGGGAGAGGATCGTGAACTGGAAACACAGTAGCGTCGTGAGATTGATATGACGAGCGGATTATAATTTGACTTAAAGATGTCCTGTTCACGGAATACTGAGATGGGAAGGTAGAATTGTCGGGGGACATAACAGGATAACTCCCATGTTGCAAATATCTGTAGATTTAGACAATAATTTAACAAGTTTCATGTGTTTTAAGGAGATAAGCTTCAAATGAATCTATTACATGTAAACTTCGCGAGCAGGACAATTGGAATTGTCCATGAATGCTGCGAATTCAAATGTTGCAAGAGATGTTTCTGTTGGTACGTAGTAGTGAAACAACGTAACATCGGCATAGCTCCGATACGGACGCAAAATTCCTTCTTGATGAACTTGGGGTAGAAGTCCATTAACGACATGAGAGATTAATACAACTGTACAGAGAGGAGTAACTAAATGTTAGTAAAACATTTACAATCATCATCATTCATCATGCAATGTTTGGAATCTCCTTACCAGTTAAAACACATCCTCGATCGTTCAAAAGACATTTGAAAGACCCACGACTAAGCATTATAAAATTAAAGTATGACTTGAAGTATACGTGGACTTAACCAACAACCACACCAGTTAACTAACTTCGACTCAATTCTATTAATCTCATTATGAGAATCAATTTATCCGTTAGAAAGTTACTCCCGTCATAAATAGCTTAATATTTTGATTTCTTTGTTAGAAGAACGTGTATACTGGATATTCATTGAGTTAGATGGAATTTCCATCATTGATTGAATACTAATCGACTGAGATATTGTTCCAGCAACGAAATATCTTATCGGAGTGGTGACTTAATCACCTTTGCCTTTATGTATGAAAATGACTCGTTTGTGCTTGGATATGCAACCACAACTTGGTTGGTGATTATGAAGCTATTTAGGGAATTCGATAATAACTTCACTGTTGACCCAATGGCCACACAGCTCTACACTGTATGTAATAGTATGTATACTATTTCAAAGGTTAGTTTGACTGGCTGATATTATTGCACTTCAGATTTCTATTATATTTTAAGTTCTATAATATCAAAGTACTGAATATGATTATCTGTATGTAAACTACATTGGCTTTGATTTTATTTGACGTACGTATTTGAAAAGATTGCACAGATTGCACCCAAAATATCTACTGAATGTCCTTTTGACTAGAACATGAAATGGCTTAAATATAGTAGATATGTTTAAGCTTGGAGTTTGTTAATAATTATAAAGATACACATGCTGGAAAAGGCAAGTGGCTGAAAGGTTCTCTGGTGCATCTGGATTCACCTCTCACTCAGTTTTTTGTTAATAAATCTGTACAACAAACACTGAGTGAATGTTGTCCCTATACTTGTTACATGGAGATATGGGATTTGGACTTTTTTGTCATATACTTCAACTGCAAGTTTGTATTCGGCTCAAATTCTTATGGAGACTCGACCCGTTCCTTCTGGTGTGCTCGTGTAGTGAGTGTCTTTTACGGACATAACTGTCATTTTGCTTAAAAAGTGGATGCAATGCAACAAAGACATTAGCTGGTCATTTACTTTCATGTTTCATGCTGCATTTAGAGCATTTACCTTATTTCCTTGAAGTCTACTAAACATGCAAACACAATGCATAATCGTGTGTTCGTAGATTAATTGGAAATAATAGAAAATCCAGTGACAATATACAGGACATGAAAATAATGAACGGAACTGTAGAGTCTTTTACACATCAAAGAATTCAACACTGGTTTGTATGAGATTTTCTAGCTCATGTTAGGAATCATTAAAATCATGAATCTCTGACAGAGAGAGAGAGAGTCAAATAGTAAATCTGTGCTAAAATATTCCTCCGTGTGAATATCCACCATGTGTATATGTGTGCATGTGGAAATTAACATAAAGTTTTTACAGACTATAATCTATTTTGGGAATGATGATGCAAAGAGCCAAGCCTCCAAAGTCAACCCATCCAGTAAAAGAAGAATAAGACAACAAGAGAGACATCAGTCCATTGAGACGATTGGTACTTACTTTCTATGAGCGTAACCAAAAAAAGAAAGAATGCATTCTGTCTAGATGACATCTTTTTGCAAGTTTCGTTTTAGCTTGCAGTGTAACATTCTAATTAAAATGATGCAACAGGGACAGAAAAATTTCCCCAGTGTAATGATTCAAGTTTACGATTTCAATTAAAACGATTCAGCATCCAATCTTCTGCCAGTGAACCAAAATGTAGATTTTATTGTCTTAGCGTTTAGTCCGTGAATAATATCGACTGGAACTTAATAATAAGAAAGTTAGTATACCATTTGTCTTGTTTAATTGCAGGAGAGTAACTTTTACTCCTTCACGGGTTATTTCCTCATAGCAGACAATAAAATTGTGACTCTAACACACTTAACAAGAAAGCCTGCCAGTACCTAATAGTTTATTGACTCAATGAAAGACCCAAAATAATCAAAATATGTCGGAATCAAGATAAGTAAGACAACCTGATGTATCAGTAGAATACGAATATTTGGTATATCTATCGAGAGCTTGTATGTATATATATATATGATCAGGTATATATACATGATCAGGGGTACTTATTTATACAACTTTCATCTTCATTTGCACAGCCTGAAAACAAGAGATTTTTATCTCTTGTTTGCATATTGCAGTAAAAACATTTACGTTTACTGTATCCAGTAGCTGTTTCGGGTCAAAATCCCTCTGATACTTGACCACGTCTTGGAACTACAAGAAGATTAGATTACATGATACATCAATCCCATTGTCCATGCACAGTAATGCACACATATACCAGGCTCATACCGTTTTCATTTATTCATAATGTCACCAAAGGAATTTTCTTCCCTTATGCTGCTGGATAGCTGTGTCGTGTGAATGTACTATATATACTTACTGACAGATAGATCTTAAGTGAATTTGTTTTTGTAAGCTGATTTGAAATATATTGCGTTTTTGTATGTGTGTGTATGTTTAGAGATAACCCGAGAGAGAAATCAGGGGAGAGAGTTTCATCAGCCGTTTTTGATCAATATAGGGATACCCGTGTGTACTTTCTTTCTCGGTGTTTTCCTCCCACACAGAACCATCACGGGTATATACGACCTAACCCGGCTTTATAAGAAGAATTGTCATTGCATGGAAGCTGGAGTTCGCAGTCGCAACAGTGCCAACCAGCTCCAGACTCGGTGAGTGTGTGCTCGACGAGATCTCTAAAGGTTTTTCACAAGGAGGGGATTACTCTCTGTGTTTCGGAGATTTGAAATTACTTTTTTAAATCTCATATAAAATCTTAAACTCTGCTACATTTTGGATTCAATTCATTCCTGTTCTACGTTGGATGGTCCTAGGGAAAATCTTTTAATAAGAATATAATTAATTACTGATAAAACTTAAACTATACAGAGAGATCTTGTCTTCCTCAAGCTTTGTATGAGAGAGGAGTGTCTAGCCACATTTAATACGGTCATTAATTGTAAAATACACACGAGAAAGGAGTCACGGCATGGCAATTACAAATTGAAGGAATGTAAGTGAATTTCTTCTTTCTCTGATTTATGCTTAATTTAATTAGCTTTACTAAAGGGATAATATGAGAGCATGGTGTTTGTGTCAGTGAGTGTTCACATATACAGCCATGTATATACTTTATAGAAGATCGAAGACCTCTTCTTCTTGGGACACTCACAATCAGTAATAATATGTGTTGTGTTGTGTGTGATGTGTGTGTGCGTTGTATTTGACACTTCACATTTTCTAAGAGACAGTTAAGTTGGCAATACTACTATTTTATGGCAAATCCTCCGAGTAGAAATCGCAATTGTAAAGCGTGAAAACCATTTTGAAATGGAGCAGAATGTCTGACAGGGGCTATAGTCGATAGTAGACAGGCAAAAGGGGGTCCACACATTATATGCTGCTAAATAAATTCTTCATGTGTACTGAACACACACGGTTAAAAGATGAGCGCTATGAGAACTTTCATCCAGTCTCTTGTCAGTATTACGTAAGAACAGGTCTGCTGTGCAACAGAACAGTTTCCACGTGCAGTTTTTACTGACTCGTCCATGCCCACACATATATGCATGGACTAACAATAGGAAAAGGCATATTATAACCAAGTGTAAGTTATCCTAACATTGCTCTAGCTTCATAATTGTATCATCATCTGAGATTCGCATCCGAGGATTGTTGAGACACAACGCAAACTACTGTTAGTAATATGGTAATACATAGTAAATAAGATCTCTCGTAGTCTCATGTTCCCAGTTTGGGTTAAAATTAATCGCATGTTTACAGTCTTGTGGATTCCGGGCATAATTGAACAGTGACAGCCAACTGATGAATGTTCTTGTGGATACAATTTACAAGAGAGTCTCGAGAGATAAGCTAGGTTATTCGTTTGAATCTCTCTGTGTAATAATGAGAATGTTCAAGTGTCTTTCACTTAAGCGTATTTACCACTTTCTCATTCACACTGGAATGAGAATGGTAAAGTTCTAATTGGACACTTTAAATTCACTGAAGCATACTAAATAAAACGATTTGTAATTTACTACTAGTAACTTGATACAAGCTATGGTAGGTATTGAAGATTTAAATTTAACTGTTTTGTTTTCAACAGGTTGAAAGTTTGTAAAACTGGTGATACTGGTGAATGTATTCGACTGCTCCAGAGTGATTCTTCTTCTCACGTATAAAAAAGGTCTCCTTGTGCAGTCATCCGTTCCATAGTGAGTGCGGAGACTACTTGAAGAAGTCAGTTGATTGGAGTCACTTTGTCTCAAGACACTCCAGTAATATGCCGGACTCAAAGCAAGCAACGAAGTATTCGGAGGTGCCAGCAGCAGATGGAAAGAAGGAAGAGAATGTGGGCCTCAAAGCCCAAATGACTTTAATGAATGGAATTACCGTGATTGTTGGAAGTATCATTGGCTCTGGAATCTTTGTCGCTCCCACTGGGGTTCTCATCGGAACTGGAAGTCCAAACTTGGCCCTTGTCGTTTGGACAGCTTCTGGAATCTTTTCTCTTGTGGGGGCGTATTGTTACGCGGAATTGGGATGTATGATAACTCGGAGTGGTGCGGACTACGCTTACATCATGGTCACTTTCGGTCCTTTTCTGGCATTCATTCGACTGTGGGTGGAGTGCATGATTGTTCGGCCGTGTTCTCAAGCCATCGTCGCCCTCACATTCTCTACCTACTTGTTAAAACCATTCTTCCCAGATTGCGATCCGCCTGAAAACTCGTTGCGACTTTTGGCTGCTGTTGTCATCTGTAAGTCTAATATTTTATTTTGCCTTTAACAGAACAATCCAAAACAACCTGTTTCTAAAAACCATTGCACTCTTCGTACCTTATTTAGCAACTCACATTTGTCACAACTATGCAAACCTATAAAAGAAAAAAGAAAAGCTTATTTTGTTAAGCAAAGATCAAGCTGAGAGAAAATCATACAAAAATTAAAAAGCTTGATATTAAGATATAGAAAGGGAAACAAGTTCCGGACCAAAATCTAGTTCACGAGGAAAAATAACCAGCATTCATCTATACCGGCTTATTTCTTTATGCTGTTTGTGTTGTCAGTGTTGAAAGAGTGTCTGGGTTTTGTTAAGTGTCTCATCTACTGCGATATCAGTTTGAACACTTTGAACATCATTCATGCATCTAAAAATAAAGATAAAGTATCATCGTATGATTCAACAAACTTAAAAAGATGAATTAAGAACGATGATGTGGGAAAGATTTGATTTTGAAGCCGTGTCCAGTGAACTAAAGTATATAACAGCTTAATCCATCTTATGTATTACGACGACAGATTATCACAGCTAACTCGATATGACGATGTGATTGAGTGCATTAATTTACTTCCCCACATTTCCAATTGCCAGACTACGCATAGAGTGTGGCTGTTGAAATGTTCTGTGATTTATTCAGTAGTCACATAAATAGAGAGTATTTAAGTCCTCATTAAACTATGATAAATTGTGCTGGTCCAGATCCACATGTGCGTTCAAGTATACGCTATATGAACCCATGCATCACTGATTACGATGAGATTTCTGGACATACTGCGGGTGTGTGTGTGTGATGCTAACCCCAAAAGCGTTCAACCGTGTCTAGTTGTTTTTTTTAATTTACACATTACATTTCATATAGTTTCACTACTGTGGTTTCTTGAAGACTGAAGCCGTTGCCGTTTATTAGTCCTTAAGGGTGAAACCTCGCCCAGGTTCTCAAGCAGTTCTGGAATTTTACGATCTTATAACTTGTTTTTAATGCTAAAATTCTCAGCTTTAGGGTCATAAAATCAAATTCAGAGGTAATGGGTGTGCGAGGTTGGGCACAGTACAGAGCAGAATAAGGTATAAATGGATGAGTTTTGAAGGTATTGTGACACAACCGCGTTAGCATGTGTATAAATGTAAATGTGATCTAGTTACTATGCAGCATAATAAATACGGTTAACAGGAAAGTAGAATTGTGTATAGAAAACTTATGCGCTGGAGATTGCATGATGAAAGCAAGCAGAAGTATAAACCTGCAAATTGCTTGTCGTTTCTTTTAGCTCATCGCCGGTTCAAGAAATTTATTACATGTAATTGCTTCATGGTGATCGAAGATGTTAAGAATCCTTCCATATAATATTGCAAAGTTATAAATTGAAGGAGAGTATTTTTTTCGGCTTTGACTGAGTTATGAATTAGTCGTGACGGCCCACCTGAGGTCACTTTTTATACAGTTTGATGAGTTTATATGTTCCAATAAGAAGTTGAACAGTTAAAGATTGGTAGGGAAGTTTATTCACATTTCTGAAAAAAACGCACGAGTATATGTGTCCCTCATTAGCTTTTCACGTATGTATGAATGAAGTATCCACCATGGCATGTAGGAAAGATGCAGCTAGCGACCTGAAACTAAATGGAACCATTTGACTGTTAGCTATAGCTGGTTGTCTAAAAGAGTCTATTGTAAGTGTGCATCTATCCATCACTGACTCATTCTCATTTACTCTATTTCCGGAGAACTTGAAGTACATTGCATAACAAACTCTTCATTCAGGCAACACCTGTGCATGCCGAAGAATTTGGTGGGCATACATTGTGTCTGACTTTAATTAGAAGTGCAGAAAGTACACATACAACTCCACAGGTTTGATAATGGCTAGATTGACTGATCCCCGGGTTGAGGTCTGCTGAATAATTCGAATAGGCGTCACTTGAACAACGGAACAGGAACTCTGCTTTGAGGATTATAAATACGGCGTGTGTGTACAGCATGCAGTACTCATGATTTCAATTTCCAATCTGGACTGAGAGGTACATGGGTTGTAAAATTAGCCGAGTATCTGTATTTCATCATCGTACGAGTGCAAAAAGTACTCTAGTAGTCTATAATATGAGTGTCACTGTGGCCTATTGTCTAAGTTTTCGCCCACCAGGTAGGTAACTTGCTAAAGAGAACCAGTTGTTATCGGAATGTTTAAACGCACGCTGTTTACACTTAAACAGAGTAATAACTCTACAAAAAATATACGACTGGAGTTATAAACAACCAAACCTACACGGTTAAAGAAATGATTGCAGAAATGTTCATGTGCCAAGAGAGCATATTATAGAACATTATAATGCCCACACCATATAGACAGTTCTGCAGTTTATATGAATGCTATTTGCATGTAAATTTTGAGACTCAGAAAAGAAACCTCTTAAAGTTTTACGAGTCATGTCATGATAATAGAAGCACCAGCGTTTCAGGTTGAAGGTCGTGCCAACAAGTTCATACTCGGATTACCTTCTTGTTCTTCTTGATTTATCGTTTAGACTGTATGGATTGCAGCTTCGATGAAAGAGAGGGTTGGATTGATTTCAGATTAGCTTTAAGTAGAAATAAATCTTTTTCAAATCGTGTTTGAGTGGAGGGTGAAAACTCTCGCAAGATAATTTTTAATGGATTTACTTGTCGGATGGATTTTTTGGGATTTTCATGCACAAAAATGCTCTTAGAGGCTTATATGCAAATGATTTGCACCATATATACTCGGTACGCGATCTGAATTGAGTGATGGGAATATTGATCAATAACTTTGGTTGTGGCTTCACTCAGTCAGAGTCTCTTCTTACAGTTATTTGAAGGTATGATCAAGTCCATTTTCGTAGGCAATTGACGCCCATCAAATGTGAGATATTCATCACCTCTTTGACACAGAAGTAGTTATGATGTCGGTAAGCTGATCACTTGATCAGTTTCAGCTAAATAACTTATCTTTTATTCCAATTCAAATCTATAATTAGCTTATGGGTAATATTTTCTGTCATGCTGAAGTACAATAACTTCTTCCCTGCTGTTGGCCAGTATCCAATAGTTAATATGCAGTGATATACAAATATATATTTATATATGTATCACTTACAAATGTCTTTGCAAATAAGAGTTACAGCCTTGTTGTTGATACCAATGTAATGTGAGCATTGTCCATGCAAATTGATACAGTTTCGTATTCGTGACACCCTGTGTTTTAATTTTCCAGGTTTTTTGACGTTCGTCAACTGCTGGAATGTCAAATGGGCTACAACAATCCAAGATTGGTTCACGTATGCAAAGCTGTTGGCTTTATTCATGATTATCGTTACAGGATTCGTGCAGTTTTATAATGGTACGTTAAATGTTTCCAGTATACTATTTCATTTCGTACTTTATTAAATTAAATTTATTATGAACAATTAATTTGATGAGTTTTTGTTAACAGGCCAAACTCAATATTTCACATTTGAAGGAAGTGAGCAAGATCCGAAAAACATAGTGTTATCGTTCTATTCTGGTCTCTTTGCTTACAACGGATGGTAAGATAGCAAACTAAGAGCGATAACAATGAACAGCAGTTTATAGCTAAATGTTGATCGATTATAACATGAGCTATTAAAACTTAAAACAGGAATTACTTGAACTTCATCATTGAGGAAATGAAAGATCCAGTCAGGTTAGTGCAAAAAATGTCACATTTTGTATGTTTCTTAACAATACTCAATAATATGTATTTTATGGAAACTTTCAGAGACATGCCTCGAGCCATTGGAATCTCATGCATTTTGGTCATGGTGGTATACGTGCTGACAAACATGGCTTTCTTCACCACTTTAAGCCCAGCTGAAATTTTGGCATCTACGGCGGTGGCTGAGGTAAAATAAGTTAGCAGATGAATTATTTATTGAGTTTGTAAAACATATCTATGAATGCATTTAACCTTTCAGACATTCGCACAACGATTATACGGAGGTTTTGCTTGGATCATTCCTGTCGCTGTGGCCATGTCGACTTTTGGTGCTGTCAATGGAATCCTTCTCACTTCTTCCAGGTACGTGTGTTTCACAATTTAAAAGGCAAGCAGCTTGGCGATTACATTTGAAGTAATTTTTTATAAAAATTCAGACTGTTTTATGCGGGAGCAATGGAGGGACAAATGCCTGAAGTCCTAACTATGATTCAAACCGACAAGAACACACCAGCTCCAGCCGTACTATTTGTGGTAAGCTCACAAGATACGCGTTGTCTTACCATAATCTCATTATGCAACACTGGCGAATCATATTATTACTTGCAGGCATTACTCTCACTCCTGTATCTGACATCTTCTAATATCGTACTCTTGATAAACTACGTCGGGTTTGCAACTTGGGTAAACTTTATTAAAGTATTCTCAGGCCAAAGCAATAATTGAAGCTAAAAGTCAAATTAAATTAACAGTTGAGCATCGGAGCGGCAGTGGTGTGCATCCCGATCTTGCGGTGGAAACAACCAGATCTTCCTAGACCCATTAAAGTCAACATGTTTTTCCCAATCATCTACACAATCTGCACAGTCATAATTGTTGTTGTACCTATGTTTGCTGAGCCTGAAACTACAGGTAGACTTTACTTCTCGGATTACTGTCATTTTGCAAACTTCTGACATGAGTGACTGACTGAACTTTCCTTGTTTCCAGGCATGGGACTTCTTGTGATTCTTAGTGCTGTTCCAGTCTACTTATTATTCATTGCTTGGAAAAATAAGCCAGCGTGTATTAAAACTGGATTGGGTAAATATTTGGTTCCTCTTTGGGATTTGTTTAAAAGTCAAATTTTTTGTGTACTGCTTATTTAATTCAAGATCAACGAATTCTAACTAAGATAAAAACGGACCACCAGTCAATCTGCTTGTCATGTGTTATTCTAAAGTTTGCTCACTGAATAATTGATACCCTGTATGATGTGCTTAAACAAGCAAAAGTGTGCAAGTTTGAGAGACTTCGTTTGGTTTTATTACTGTAGTGTGTACTTTATCCTCACTTTTTTCTATCTTTAGCTTGCTTAACGCACTCCATGCAGCTTATTCTAGTTGTTGTTGGACCAAAAGAAAGAGCTTCACCTCCGGTCAATTCGAGTGAAAGCTTTGTAATGACTCCAAATGCAATAGGGTCAAATCGTTGCCGAAATAACAATTATCATTCTGCACCGAGAGATAAAATGGATACCACCAGTTTTAGAAGCCCGAGAGAATTTCCATTATTCGGGAACTGTTCCGTTCAGATGTGTACGAGAATTTCAGGAGCAAATTCTTCAAGTCCAGATGAAACGTCGATGCTCATTAGAACTCCAGATCTCAGTGTAATTAAGATATGCTTTGCTTTATAATCATTTTATGTCTTAATGAATACTTCAGCGCATTTAAGCTTCTCGTCTGAATGTTTCTTACTTGCTGCAGCGATTTAATCCCTCGTCTGCAAACCTCGTGCGCTCGAGATCTCCGATTCCACCGACTTCATCGCAACAAAACCACAATAATAATAATTAAGCCAACGCATTTTTGTAACCTGCAGCAAATTACCAAGCTTCACTATGCTCTGATTCCAATGAGCTCCATTTCGATTGAAGTAGCAGTAATTATAATAATTATTTCCTACACCACTTTGATTTTATGCATATTGACATTTTGCATTTCTCATGTAACTATGCCTTGAGACGCTTAAAATTGTTATTTATTTTTCAGATGCATTGACAAGACTCCTGCAAAAGCTTTTAATCGTGCTCCGGCCATCCTAAAGATTTTGAAGGTGCTCCATTTTACCTTTTTTTACTTTGTTACATTTATTTCATTTAGTTTATCAGAATGAGCGACATAAGTTGATTCTCAACAGCCACTGGCGTAGTAATGAAATAGAGCTACGCTACAGCTACACATGCAGCTATCGAGTGAATCTGAAACAAATTACACAGTTAACTCGCAATCTCACATCTCACACAGATTCAAACTTACGCTACATCTTACATAACTTTTTTCATTTTAATTTTAATTGAAAAAATACATCAAGAGGTTGTGAATGAAATGAGCATGTTTTCAAACAACGTTTAAATATCCATGTTAGATGATGTTTGGAGCTATATTTGTGCAGCAACATCTTCAATGGGGATGTTGTGATATATTCTACCTGGATATGTGAATGAACAAATACATTTATTCAAAAGTTGTGTAGTTTGTTAGCTTTTAAGCCCAATTGTACCTTTAATACACACACATTGTTACACACACAAATCAGAGAACATTGACGATATTGAGTTTCTCAATCTGAATTCAGAACAATTGCATATAATTTCAGAGAAAACGGAAACCTTAAAATTATATGTTATGATGTTTCAGGTGCTCTTACTGACTTTCTACAAAAGCTCCTAATTGTGCTCGCCCCCAGTAAACCATCACAAGTGTAGTTACCGCAGATAATCACGTTAAGACTGTGTGAATAGTTTGAAGATCACAAGTCACAAGTCTTACTTATTTGTTTTCCTAGCAGTTTTTAAGAATTTCGAATCTGAATATTATGTAGACTTATAGATCTGAAGTGTAATTTAAATAGTTGAATGCTATGTTGTAAAGAACTTTATTACTACAAATACTACAATTACTGTTACTACGTTGCTGTTACTTTGCCTGCTCGTAGATGTTAATTTATTGTTACAGAATCTTTACATGAATGTTAGAATTGCTGATGCCAAATTTTTAGAAATTATTAGGTGTGCATGTCACATATAGTCACCTCCTCCAAAATATAAAATACGAGAGAGACGTTTGTACACTGCATCTAATTATAATTCAACTTGTACTGTGTCTTAAAATTATTGTTTGTGTAAGATTTGCAAAGAAGAAGTTGAAATATTGTTGAAGATTATCTGAGGTCAACTAGTTATCATTCGTAAGGGAAATCAAACAGACTCCTAAGAAATTCATTACGACGAATCAAATCCAAGTTACTCCCAGGTACTCAGAGGATATAACCTTTACAACTAACTATGGTAAATAGATAAAAACTAAAAATTGGTCGAGTCCTATATCTATTTAACGATGGTATGTAGTGGAGACTTTAAATAGCTGTGTATTTTTGTATTCAATGAGTAAAAAATAATTTAGGACAGTAGTGAAGTTTCTAGTTAATCTTAAGGAGAAACCAGTAATTATTCTGCTACACATTGAAATCTTAGCACAATTGTAATTTACAAGAAATCTGTTTGGAAATCTGTATGTGCGTATCTTTTATGGGAAGTGTGAAATATCGTATCCCTAAATTGTGTTAATGTAATAATGTCAATTAGCTTTAAGTAATGTTTAAGCATAATCTTTTGTACTTTCCCCGTGTGCAACGCCTTTTAGTTGAAGTGTAGCGAGTGTTCATGTCTAGTAAATCATTTGGTTTAGATTTATAAGTTTATTTTCGTAAATGCATCCTATTATGTTTTATTCATCTTTCTCTAGTGCTACACATACATGTTAAAGGATTTAATTATTGTTGAATATACATAGTTTCGATAACCTTTTTAAGTAAATTTAATGCTGATATGATATTGTTCTTTGTTTCGTGCATTCTTTTGTTTCGTTGATTCGTTCAATCTCTGCGTTTGTTACTGGAATTTAGTATATATTTGCTCAGTTTAAATTCAGTCGTATTTAAGTGTGCATGGTCTGTGCAGTCATGAATGTATCTATCAAGATTTATTGCGATTCAGTTCCAATCAAAGACCATAACTAAGTTTCGCCTGTTGAATGTGTTTCCCATTCGTTGAATTAGCGTTGCCAGTTGCCACATACGTAGTCAAAAGTCAATTGATCCATAGGCTCCCTTGTGATGATCTTCATTTAGCTCTTGTTGGTATTACAAGCAAAGACTGTAGGTTTGAAATTCTCCTAAATACATTCCACCCTTTCCAGTTGTACGTTTGTCAGTGACAATAACCGTATTTATGTCGTAACAATTAACAGATCAATTGTGGTCTACAATGTCAACGCTTGCTTTTCATGTCAAGTCACACAAGAGTATATTCAAAGGAACACAAATCACGTCCAGCAGTGTCTGTGGCGCTTTCTATTAGCCGATCTTATAGCGTATATAGCCAATGTTGTAGTACAATATATAGATAGACAGGAAACGAGCTGAAGATCAGTTATGTAATGAACTCAGATAGTATCGCATGTAGAAAAATATTCAAGTGGATATTGCCATATCACGTTAAGAATATAATACAGAATTAATCAATCGGATCCCAATCTTCATCAGGGCAGCATGTCGTCGAATGCAGCTGAGTCGAGAAAGACTCTTTTCATTTGAAGCTGAAACTTAGCAATTTTTTGTATAGATTAAGAGCTTATATGTGCGGTATAATCAGCAGTTGTTCATTTCAACTACATTACTTCCAATTACAAGTATGAAAGCACAATTATTTGCAGACAAAACCCGACAATAAACATCAATTTAAATACATTGCCTTATTTAAATTACAGCACTATGTTTATGAAATCTATGAAACAATCTCTTCAATCCGTATATGTATACAGAGTGCGAGTCGAGTGTATTACATTTCTTATTATGTATAATAATTCAGCTAAGAATTCAGCTAATGTATTGTTAGTATTCCTATAATGATGTTTAGATGAAAATGAAAGTAGTTTAAAAATGTGATGATGATGAACGTTACAAATAACTATCGTCTCATTGTAAAGAAACGCAGCGAATCAAAGTAATAGTAAGGTAGAGATAAATAAATACAAAAGTTATTGAGCATAGCTATATCTTATTTCCACAGAATCATTTGATGGGACTTCTTTTGACTCCCATATGCAATCTCTTTTTTATCATAATTTCATAATGGATCGTACTCGTACGTCTCATTTTCAATCCATCTTGTGGTTGGCTTGAAAAGTGTACCACCACACTTTATATTCTATATAGAGAAGCTATAAGTTAAGTTCCCCACAGGTTTGACATTTGAGTAGTTTATAAACTATTTCTGGTGATTTAGCTATAGAAAGCAAATAAATAACAACAAAATATAAACCTACTAGGGAGGAAGATGAATAGATCCATCTATGCAAATAAAAATTTCACTCGGTGTGAATTCCCAGAGGGAAAGCTGGAAATGTATTGTTTGGAAATGGAGTGTTACTTCGAGGATTTTGGAAGCCTCGAAAGGGCGATAAATTAATAATGTGAGAAAAGGTAAAGGTTTTAAGACCTCGAATCCTGAATCAAAATCCCAAAAGCGATAGATATAAATCGTGATTGATTGCCCTCTTGATATTGTCGCCTTGAGAAAGTCGGACTCCACACACGTTACACACACTAACACTCACTTTGCTTCACATTGGCTCATCCCTCTTCCCTACGGTACACAGGGCTTCCTCACTATATACGCACACACACCATCTCTCCTTCCAAACAAACTCATGAAAAAGGCAATAATTTACTTCGAAAGTTTTCGCTTCCCAAAACTACTCTACACGGGCCAGTAGTAAAGTAATAGAAGCATTTCTCTTCAAGCGAAATAATACTTCGACCGTAATTTCGTAAATGAAACTTTCTCTAAAAAGTGATCTCATAATGACTTATTGACTCATTGTACATGTGGTCAGGCAATAATACAATTGCCCCAGAAGAGTAAAAATGCAGTCATTAAAATTGCAGACACACACATTCTACTCCCCAAGAACATATAGACGCACATATATAAAGATGAGTAGATGAGTGTGCAGATAAACTCGTACAACCAATATTGATCTTCTATAATTAAATGTTAGATCATCGTAAAATGTGAATTGTTCAGAGAAAAATCATTTTGTTCGTTGAACGCATTTCATTCACGGTTTTGTGTGGAGGTACACATGTAATCTTTGGAGGTTGTGAGTTCATGACAAACGCTCGTAATTCTACCATTTAAAGCCTCTAAACTACAGAAGGAAAGTACTTATGTAATTTGATTCATATTACAAAGGCTTTACGTAGAGTAAAAACGTGAACAAGGAGGATGAAAGGGGAGAAATGAGGATTAAGCAGGATTATGCTTATTGTGTATGTATCAAAGAATCGTATGTGTGTGTATGTATGTGTTGTTAATAAAAGTTAAAAAAGCCAATCGTTAGGGGCGTTGGCCCGATCTCGTCATAAACTTATAGAGCTCTCTCTCTCTCTTTACTTTCTACCACGTTAAAGTTGATTTTGGGTGAATTGAATAACGGTCATGAGTTAATAAATAAATGATTGGTTTGGAGATGCAATAATATGATATTTGTGGAGTGCACCCACTTAATGGCCACTAGTAAGAGTTCTCCTCGTTATTCTCCCATCAAAGTGCTCTCATTCTTTCAACAACAATATCAAATATACATCTGTACTCAGACGACTCACCCTTCCGTATGTCCTGCTACTTTTTATCTTCCAGCACCAGCATCATTTTGCTCCGTATGTTTCTCCAAAGAACCCTTTCCAGCTCTCTCCTCCTGGTGTCAATTTTATAAATCAATTACGCACAGCAGAATTATTTACTCTTTATACAGTTACTTATTGAGTGGTAAGCATCCAGTCTCGTTTATTTTTGTACAAATGCTCATTAGGGACAGTTAGCAAAAGCCATTCGAAAGTCAGTTTTAAACCATGATGATGAACTGTTTGATTGTACTGCATGGATATGAAAACAATGACACACACGTGTCGCGTGTGTAAAAAACAGTAAAGAATTTTCAAGTGGAAACTGCAACTTTCACCCAGTAACAAGAATCAATTAATGAAAACACAAGCGATTCTTTTTAATGAGCTTATAAGCAGAGTGAAAGGGATTTTTTATATGCGATTTGATTCTGTCAGTTATTTTTATTTTTATTCAGAAGTTGTTAAAGCTCTCTGTAATAACATCATTTGTCCCACAGTCAACTGTCTATATAAGCTCAGACTTTTTTGGAAGGACTGAGTTCAGATCTCCAGTAAAGGTCGTGAAATACTTTCTCTGATTAAAGAAAAGAATCCTCATATTAACTATATAGCGTTCTCTCCCTGTTATACTGTAGATCTGATTGTTTTTTGTACAGGTGAGACAAGGAGCAATAATATCTTTATGCGGAAGGGTTTAAGGCTCCGATTCTATAACCTAGATTTATCGTTGAAAAAATACACACAGAGTGTACAATGTTAGTGTAGTTTACTGGATTTAGCCAGATAGGTTGGAAGTAGATGAAGATTTGGACGGCAATCACGGTTATAGAATGTGGGAACTAGATAAAAAGACGGAGATAGATAATAGAGCAACTACCATTCTACCGAAAAGATTAAGAAAGAAATAGAGTCGTTTTGGGTGTGGTAGATGTGAAAGCTGCTGCCTTTTAGTAGTGACTAAAGACTAAATGCTCGGAATGTTGTGTAGTATCACTGACACGACAGGCGAGCACACAAGACAAGCGCGAGGAATGAGACTATTACCGAATCTCGCTCTTTCTTCCATCCTCAAATACTTTTTCTGTAAGGGAGGAGATGAAAAAACTGTGTGTAAAGTCACTTCTGGTGTTCATTCCTGTGTTCGAAGAGAATAGATTTATTGCGAAAGCATTTGGCTGTATGATGCACCCACAACTCTCTCCACTCACTGAGGAAACTTGAGTTTAGTTTCACCCAACTTTCTTCTTTTACACGGTTTTTACAGAGGAATGAGACTCAATACTAACTGCCAACTGCCACCCTTCAATTCTTTTTAAGGATAATCTTCTTTCTTTCACTGATAAACCCATCAAATCTTACGTCTTTCATGATCCAAAAGAAACCAATCTCTGATTATTACGGCTTTACAATAAATAATGCGTGTTATTCGTGGAAATCAGCTTCCTTTCCCTATCACTGACAGTTATTGTAATGTTTTGGAAAGTAAGCTCAACTCGTATGCGTATTTGATCGCATTAACTCAACAAATTAAATATTTTGAATTTCCTCCATGCAAATACAAAAAAATATGTTCCAAATAGAAACAGTAAACACTCAAAACATGAAAGATTTATTCTAAACATGTTTGGTAGTCAGATCAAAAGTTTTGATAAACAAAATTGCCGTCAAATGATACAATTCTAGCACAATTCATAGCAAATATATAAATTCTGTAGGTATTTTCACTGTCTTTCTTCATTCTTTATAGTTATTTGTGGAATCATTTCCGAAGATCCAACGGAAAACATTGTATCATGATGGGGAACGTAAATAATCATAAAAACAGCCTCTCACTAAGATTCTAATTATAATAATAAAAGTAAAACAGTCTCGTCCATAATAAACTGCCGGGCCTACAAGCTTTATAATTAGCTGTTCGATTTGTGTAGGTTTCCGGAAGAGCATGAGCTTTGTGTTCTCTTCGAAGAATGAAATCACTCTCTTTTAAATGTACTTGCAAATGACAACTCAAATAGTTTATTTAGCCTCGAATTTTCTAAACGTGTTACACATTTCAAGGTTACTTATTTTCTTAAAATTATTAGCGATATGGTTGAAAATTCTTACACGATGAAATAAACGCATATAGACAGCTTTCATATACTCGTACACTAAATCTAGGCGATTATTTCATAAGATAATTATCCTCAAACTTATTTTTCTGTAGATTCGTATCTGCATTAATGCTATTGTTTAGGATGTTCTAAACTTACATTAAGTTAACATATAATACTTATTATTATTAAAAAGTATGTGCAAGATGCAAGCTCAACGGTTCCCCGTAAAAATAACATAAGTTTGCGTGTGTGAGTGAATGGTTGGCTTTCTCTGTACAATATTGTTTAGTGTAACACTACAACTATACAACTTCTTGCATAAAATCCTAAAAGAATACAGAAATAACAAAAATGTGCTTGTGTGCTATCATATACTTTTCCCCGTGGATATTTAAACACTACTTAGGCCCCGTAATATTTATTTTTGTTTTACTGGCAACAAACTTTCGTAGAAGAGACTTTCATAGGATGAATATGTATGAAGCATTTCTCAATTCTCATACAAACGCACTATTTCAGCTTAAAGATTTATCATTGCACGTTGGCCTCTGGAAATAGCTGAAAGTTCTCCAAGCCATCTCAACAGGCATATTTACCATTGGTACTATACGTGGAAAGTTTTTTTCTCACAATCAAGGTTTAAATGTCAAGTGTGTGAACACACGAAAAAAAGTTAATTTAAGTGGTGGCAAGGACATTAGTTTATATGTACTCTGGATGAATGCCCCAGCTGTTGTGTTAACTGGAACTGGAAATGAAGATTGAAAGAATAAAACACGATAAGTTGTGTGTACATACTGTTCGCGTGGTCTCTAAAGTGAGAGAAAGTCACTGGGAGTCAGTATATATAGCACAACCAATAAGTGTGTTGTTACGAAATGGCATATAATATGTATATTTGGACTCTGGATAGTCTGTGGCAAAATAGAGAATAAAAAAAAAGGTACATCACTCCGTTGCTCACAAAAGTGAGAAGGGATGAAAAATGTCAGGAAGTGACAAGTTGTCAGTTGTCGCTGGATGATGGATGAATCTTCGGGTCTTTGAATTTCCTGAGGTTACCACAGTCAAGATCTATATAGAGACTGTGTGTATTATGTGACGTATATATGTATGCTAAGTAGGCAAGGAGGTTGAAGAAACTACAAAGTGTTTTTATCCGGAGGACCTATATAGTACAATTAAAGAGTGTCTACACAAGGGAAGAAAGTTGTTGAGAACTGCGATTTTGAGTAACCGGAGAGGAAGAGTTGACCGAAGTGGGAGAGACTCCGAATTGCTGGTAATAAGGAATGGGAGGATACGAAGCTGCCAGGTTTTGATGGGAAGTTGAAGAGTTTCCAGGATTTCCATTGTCTTGATTAGAATGATGGGCTTCGTGGTAAAGAATGGGAACGCGTACCAAACGCTGTGCAGCATGAGCCATGTTTGCTGCCTCTAGTTCGGCAGCAAGTTGTCTCTTCCACTTGTTCCGGCGATTTTGGAACCAAATCTTGACCTAATGAGAGACAGAGATATACGTGGTTGAGGGATTATGTACAAGTGGAGCGATTCAGGTAAGTGTATTGAGTTCCAGGAGGAAAGTGATGAAGTAGGAGTGTATAATCTCATGTAAGGAAGACAATGAAGCGGAAAAGTTACCTGAGTTTCAGTCAAATGAAGTGAAGCAGCAAGGCCAGCTCTCTCGCTACTTGACAAATATCGTTTGACATCGAATGTTGACTCTAACTGAAAAACTTGACTACGAGAAAAGACCGTCCGTGTTTTTTTCTTCCTCTTACTTCCACTTCCATTTAGATTATTGTTCGACTGAGAGCCTCCCGTCAACAACGATTTGTTTTCAGAATTCCCCTGTGAAGGTGATGCACTTGTACCCGAGCCACTTATGTGCACCTCCGACTCGTAGTCATTTCCTACGTCGCTATCCCCATCTTCACGCGATGGTCCTCTTGACTTATTCCCTTGACTCAGTCGGATCTCAATTGAACTGCCCCTTGAATTTGGTCGACTATCTGACGAACAACAGTCCGAGCCAGCAGTCTCCACGGGTGACTTGTGGTCAACTTTCACTGAAAGCCATTAAAACATTCAAGAATTTATTCGTCGTGAAATCATTTTCATCGTCCCATCTGGCCATCATCATCATCATCATCACCACTTTCAGTTGTCTCTAAGTAATCGATTAATCTCACACTTAGGTTTATGGCTTCTGTGTGACAGCTGCACCCAAGACTAATCAAGGATGAAAGGGGCTTTCGAGTGCTCATACATCAAACGTGCGATGAGCTTTAATACTTTCTAGTTCTTTCCTACCTATAAGGAGACTAGCAATAAGTTCTATTGACAATGCCTACCTACCTACAGTTTAGTTGGACGAATATTTGTATACGGACAAATCATCATCACCAGATCTTCTCCCATTACACAGGATTACACAAGTAACAAAGGTTCTATTTACACGCAACTACGGGGGCCACTATGCTAGTATTAATAAGTGAGGTGTGTGCGTGTGTATATAGGTTTTTTTCAGGAATCCTACAAGGGTAGTGATTACATGAAGGGAACTTGAATGTATAATATTAAGTAGACTACCTACCTAGGGTCCGATGTGAGCCTTGATGAGCTGGAGGAGGAGATCTTGACAAGTTGCTGGGATGAGAGGCTAGGCCGAAGGGTTGGGCCAGAGAGGACCATGGGTACCAACAGGCAGCAGAGCGTTGGAAATCCGTTGCACCGTATAAACTCATGATTGCGGCCGAGTGCTGTGGTGAGAAAGCTAACGGAGATACCAATCCCAACCTGAAACGTTCAAAAATAACAAAATATTGTTTCAACACGAAAGTTAAAACTCGAATGCTAAATTAAAACTTAACAAGAAGTCACTCAAACTTTTCACATTTTAAGTGTGAGCCTTCTATCATAATCAATCTATGTGAATCAATAGCTATAAAACCTCGTCGAAACCTTTGTACCTCATTATCACTCGCGATTGCATCATATCGTATTAGGTTTCATGGGAAAAACTGAAATGGCTGCGTTATAGCATACAATGAACTCCTTTGCTCGCATGTATACTTATGTATAAGTCTTATGCTTGCTTTATTGCTGGATTTATTTGAAAATAACTATCATCGCAGAGTTTGCGGTGCATAAATCCTGACAAAAACCCGTCTATGAAGTATCTAACCTGTTTGTACAGAATTACGAACAAACCCGTACAAAAATTCCTTAATAAATTAACAACCCAAAAAAGGCTAATTTTGACAAATAAATTCTCATACACTAAGCTGACACATTCATTTTACTCAGCAAATTTTTAGGCGATCAGTTCAATTATCATTATATTACGATGATTGCTACCTGCAATACGGAAATGTCATTTATTCATTATTATATATCACGTATCAGAGAATATTATTTCATACAAAGTTGTGTGTGCTCAGACTTGTGTAAGCAATGTTTATTCCCGAATAATCCTAGCTGACTGGTTTAGCACATTTTTAGTGGAAACTAGAGAAGGAAGCAGAAACTATTAGACGATACACACATACTTTGCTTAGGAAGGAATTAACTACGTTTCGTGGAAGCCGTATCGAATGTAATATTGGAAAAAGATATTTTGATATTCCACTTGAGATGAAAGGCTTCCTAAGCCCATTCACCCCGCTCTAATAAAATGCTCATCTCATATATATCATTTTATTAACACACACCGATCGCCTATATACTCCGCAATACTTTGGCTTAACTCATTTGCACTCAAGAAAAATAGTATAATGTCAATAATATTTCCACTGCATTGTGTATATGTAGAGACAGCAAAGGAAGAAGCTTATTACTATTATTATTATTAACTCGAGAGAGAGAGAGAGAGGAGCTTCATCATTTCTCTCGTCACTTTACAAGACGACACAAGAACGAGGTGAACATGAATGAGAGTATTAGGGCGGATGAAGAGTTAGTGGTGGTTGTGCATCCACATGGCTTCTTTCTAATTATTCGATCACTTTTGTCGATTGCTTATTCTTAACTGAGAAACCAAAAGCCTGTCAGCTTTCATCATTCACGACTTGAATGAATAAAACCCACTCACCCAGCACATCAAATTAAATATCCTTTTACTTGTTTCATGAGACATATCACCTTTCTTCTCTGCACTTACTTCTCGTCTTTCTCTGTCTACACTATAAAATAATCCTGCTAGGGATAAATATTCAACTCGCAGTGTTGGTAGTAGCTACTTAAACGTTATCTTAAATGTGATGATGTTTAATGTTAGCTTTAAAGTATATGGCATTTAAATATTAGATAGAATAAATGTAAAACCAACTGACCTAGCTAATAAGCTGGCGTCGTGATGAATGAGACTCTCGGGCCCATCGTCTTTGCTTGACTTAGATGGAGAATGGTTGGAGGAAGAGGCTAAAATGCTGGCTATGGAAAAGGGTGAGACTTTCTGAGATTTTGGACTGGGGCTTCTTGTCACATGCACAGGGCTGCATGTTCCACTAGAATCAGAATCTCGAGGCATTTTGACAAGAGAATTTAATGCTACAACACAGCTACAACTTAATTTCCACCTTTTACACAAGTCAAACTTTCCACGAATGCACTACGAATGTTTACTTAATTGCCAATTAGCTCAAAATGAAGAGTGGCATTGCTTTCCTCGTACCCGGAGGAGATCCAAAGACACAGTTCTACACAACAACTTGTCTTTCGCCAAACTTAGTCAGATACTTTCTCATCACACCATGACGATCAAAATGTACACAAAGAGGAAGTTTAAATCACAAAACTCAACACTTGTTCTCTCTACAAACTCGTATCGCAAAGTGTATGTTTTTGCGTATTTTGTTGATTATTCGTTTCCCAATAGTGACAAGAATACCTTGACACTCGTTTTATTATTAAAATAATGAGCTGCCACGCACAAACTGTTTGGTTTTAAATACTATACACATTTCTATTCTCGAGTATACTTCCCAATTATGCACTAATTGTAAGCGGGTACTAGTTAGAGCACGGGAGCTTTTTAGGTTTTTCTCGTACTTTTTGTTGCATGTGAGCAGGGCAGGAAGATACTCAACTCAAACGTCAAAACTCGGATACTTCAGATATTATTTCTTGAGAAATGGTGAGATTTGATTATCTGGGGCGAAGTGCGAGGTTCTTTCTCCACCTGAAGAAACGTGTGAGTGTGTGTTGATGAGAACTGTTGTCTTGTTGAAGGTTGAATGAATGATAAGTGGATACCGGTTTGGGATGAAAGAAGCTATTATACTGAGGTGTTGAGTGAAGAGGAGCTCTGGAGAGAGAGGACTTGAGAGGATGAGTTTCTGGAGGAAATTGGCTCATAGTGTTTGAGTATCTCTGCTCTGGTTGTGTATTTGTAGGATCGTCAAACGGACGTCTCCCTGCAGATGATGATGATAACATATACACACACATTGTACATACTTCATATACTACAGGCGGTGTCTCAAGGCAAGCTGCTGTAAATCCAAGGGTACTTAACACTGAAACCGATTTGCGTTAAATTTTTAAAACAATTTTCCGAATGCGCAACCCCCTCATCCGACTTTCTATTCGTTTCCCCGATTGGTTTATCGGGATGTAATAGAGTTTTTACTGTTTCGCTTTCTACTCCACGCCTTCCTCAAAACATGCGTCCTCCTTTCACGACCAATCCTCTGTGGCTCTTAGCTCAACACCCATGACCAAAGCTCGACACTCGTACCATCATCCGATCTCGTATCAATTAGATTCCTTCTCATGATACGATCGCCGCTGTTATTCACAGCAATTTAAGTATCATCAATCTAATGGACACGGACATCATTTCCCTTACTCGCTCTTCGTATTCTCATAATTACTTGGCTCATTCATCATGAATCATACTATTCCTTTTACGGCTAGGTATGCATATATGATCATACAATAAACTTTGTGAGCATGCACACTTATTATACACTCCATATTATCTTTTTATTCATCTCTGTCCACCAATTCCACACAGGATTGGTTCACAACTGGTTGTGTCATTCACCATTATCTCGATATCATTTTATAAGTCTCCCAGAGATGCGAATTCCTGTCAGTGCCAGAGTTTGTCTAATAGATATGCGCAATTAGCTTCACCTTTATGGGTAAATTAATTACTTGGATAAAAACTGCTGTTAGTTAAACTTGACATGACACAAGGCTCACTTAATATCACGAAAGGTACTACTCTGTAGACGATGTAACAGATATTATGTAATAATTGCACACAACTCTAAATGAAAGAGAGATCTCTGAGGTGGACGGATAAATGGGAAGAGAGCGAACGAGTTTAGGTCTCGTGAAAGTGGTGGATACAAACCATTCGAGTTGTATCAATTTACTTCGTATACTCCAATAGACCAGCAATTAGTCCGCGTTCTCTCATTCATTTGCTTTGAGTACCTCAATTCCGCTAATGATATGACTTACTAACTTGCTGCGGTGCTTTCATCTGTGTTTCTGTGTATGTGTGGATTGGATGCGTATTAACTTCCTGTTACAAACAAACTTTTAGAAATTAAATGTGTACACAGTATATATACACGCCTACCTTTTACTAGTGTGAGTGCTACTACTCGATCAGTCTGTATATATGTACATGATGCTTTCTTCGGTACTATACTATCTGCAGTTCGATCCGCTTTCACTCGTGTTCAGAGTCCGTAAAATGCTTCATTTATTCTCAAATGAGAATCTTAGAGAGAATGAAAGAGAGAGAGAGAAAAAAGTTTACTTTTACCTCAGTGGAGATGCAATTCCCATTCCCTATTCAAACTCACAGCAAACTATCCTCATCTTCATCCATTAACTTCTTCACTCTACTCTCCCGTAAATGTAATCAAAGAAATCTCTAGTTTAGCATTAAAACGATCATTCAATGGTCTCACACTTTCCCATGGGTTCATTCATAGATTCATCCCTACTTCTTCTGCTTTATAATGTTCTTATAGGTTTATTTCCTTTATGCGTATGCAAAACTTCATTCTTTTTATACTCAGCATCTTAAGATTTTTCATTTAAGATATTTTTACAAGCCACAAAAAGTTACTATAAGAAAAGTTATCTTCTAATCCGCTTTAATGAAATGAAGCTTACAATTAGATACTTATCAGAGAAATAGGAGCGGCCTGTTCGTATTACAAATTACAATCTCACGAGTAAGTTATATATTACAATGAGTTTCTTGTAGGAAATGACATCTATCTTTGTAGTAGTCTGTCTTTCATAGCATAATACGGTGCGTGTGATATGCAAGACAGTAAATTACTTAAATTCGATTATTATTATGTTCAGTATATCATCAAAGATTCTGAAATTTCCCATTGGCTTTCGTCGTTCGCTTGAACTGGATGACGAGGAAATAAACCCCATACTTCGCATGCTACTGTAAGGCTTTGTGTACTTTCAATCCAGTCCTTATATATTCTGAATAACTAACTGATGGCTGCTGATGATATCGATGAAAAGAATCCATTCATAAAGCCTTCTATAATGCATTACGAAGGATACTTTTGTTCTCGACTAATCAGGTTCAATTACGGGGTAACCTGAGCTCAGGTGAAGAGAAAGTGGTCTGGGTCTGACTCTCTCTCTTATTTAATTATGGTGGGTTTGAACACACAGCCAAGTAGATGATGAAATGAGACCCAGGTTAGTCAGCTAGGAAGATCCAGAAGCAAGTGATCAAAAGCAAGCCCGCATCAACTATTATACATGGTAGAAATTCACAATCTAATGGCTGACAGAAGGTTCCTGCTCACTGTTGGTGGTTGCATGTGATTATTTCACTTGCATGCTTCGGAATAATGTACAGTGTCTCTAATAGTGATACTGCTAGTAAATCCGATTTCCTCTGGTTATCATTACAGCAAAAAGGGTTCCTGAAACAAAAGACTATTAGAAGAAGGGTGAAGATTATCTTCTGATTCCCATTCTTTTGTTACCCTCAAAATGAAACAGTGTCTGAAATACTAATATTCTGCATGAACACATGGCTCATTCATCTCAAGTCTCTCCAAAACGTGTATATGTCCCTGTATATGTTCGTCATATTTAGCAGAAAAAGGTGTGTAATTGTGGAGATAAAAGCAAAGAAAAGAAAAACTTTTCTCTAATTAATGTGTATTTTGTACAAATACCATTACCACCCATTAAAGTACAACTCGTGTTCTTGTTTCTTGCGACCCTTCTTCCCGAGAATAGTTTGTGGTTGGTTCCCGATTGAAGCAAAAGCTCAGGTTTCGTTGAATCCACAAGTAAAAAGTGTATTCAAAAGGTTTCAAACAGAAAGATTAATGTATACACTCGGAAGAGTAACATGAGACGGGAGTACATTTGGAGTTTGTAAAATTGTAAGAATTACTTTATTTCTTAAGTCTTTTGTGTTCTCTCGTGCCTAAATGTAGTCCATACAACAGAACTCTCTAATATTAAACTGTCTCCAAATCATCTGTTGAAGACTCTGTGGATGGGTCACATCTATTTTCTGTATTGTAAACGATTACGGAAACTCTTAAAGCTCAAATTATAGTGTACCTAGTAATTTTCTTGTTAGCATTGTTAGACAACAAACACGACAAAAAGGTGTTAAAAAGAGTTTATTGTATGGATAGGGTAGGTTTATCAATGCTCCTGCGGTTATTGCATCTTCTTACTTAATCCTGTTGCTTCAGAGAAAGCACCTGAAAGGTGTTTTGTGAACCAAGTACCTTCTGTTATAATTCGTGAATGGCAAACATTTATTTATTTTTTCAGATGCCACACAATGTAATGCCTTGTCTAAAATATCCTCCTACTTGTACAAATGCTCCTTGTGGAATTATTGAAGTTTTAGATATCACTTGTTTACAACGATTCACATCTATAATCAGAATAATCAAAGACATCTGAGGATTTATTCTTCGCTCTAATTTCAGAAAGACTTTATACATATAATTATCCCTCCACAAGTTTGGGGACCAACTATTTTAGTGCTAACTGATAATAATTGGTTCCCATTCAGAAGTGGTTTGTACAAACCTCTTAGGAATGTGTTCTCCTTACAATGTTTATAACAACTCATACAACAAATATTATAACAACTTATTGTTAATTTTAAGCTCTATAGTTATTGGTTCATTTTAGTAGACCTAATTTCAACTCTCACACCCTTCGAATTCCTAAAATATACTTCGATTCTATTTTTCACATTAGGTTTTATAGAACATCCCTTTCGATCATTTTACGTGAGAAAATCAGGACTGACTATTGAAATGAATGAAATTTCTATTCCTTTTCAAGCAAGCAGGAAGAGATTGTGATAATTGATCACCTTTGGAGGGGAAATCGTCACTGTATATCTAATTTCGTACTTTATAATAAGACTAGAATAATATTTTATGAATTAACACAAACTGTAATTCAAAAGTTCACAACAAATTAAAAATAAAGAGGTACTATACATAGTTAAGATTTTTAAAAGATTAGCAGAAAAAAATTCGATTTTAATTACACTGTGTGTATTAAATATGTAGTAAAAAATACGATAAGACCATTATGAAGTATTAATGAGGCATATCAATCATATTTATTGATTTAATTGTTATCCTTTTACTATTTACGTCTATTTATCAAAAGGATCCCTTCATGAGACGAATTGCACCCAACTATTTCTAATGTAGCTATTTAAAGCAGTAACTAAAATTTGAAGTGTCTCCGTGAGTATATTGTTTATGTAACCTTTACAAAGTTGCCGATGGACCTGAGGCCGAATGAAAAAAGGAGGTTTAAAAGTTCTTCACAGCAAGATACAAGGACTTGATATGAAGTCGCCACTCTCAGAAAGATTTGGTGTTCCTCTGTTTGTTCAGATTAGCTACGGCTTGTTAGAGGATTGAGTTTGCATGAAAAATTTCTTTCTCAACAACAAAATGCAAGGCATATTACAGCTCAAACATACATCAAAGATACCTGCAATGATGCCTGACCTTTAACACAACATAACTGTTACGTAGTGTTTCGTAATAAACTTACTCTGTCTTATTCTATGCAAGCAACCCTTTTAAAGATCATGTATAGAGACTGATAACATCCAAGCAATGCGAAAAATATCAGTTTCCGACGATACGTAGAACTTTATACGAGTATTCATTCACACTAACTGGCTTAGAAAGGCTGAAAGAAAAATGGTAAAAGCTGGTGCATTAAAATATTATGAAATGTGGAGGACACAGGTAGTAACAGACCTTTAGTGAGTAATCTTCCTCCGTCTGGGCTTCAGTTTGCCTCAGTAGTCATATGTCATCCGTAAAGGGTTGAGTATACCAATAAGTTCATACACGCATATACGTATGTAAAATGTAAGTGATACTCTTCGTCCGTTTGCTGCTGTGGATATATATCTCTTGGTGGTTGTGTACATCATACCTGTCATCACGTCAGACAAATATCCTCCCAATCTGCACTGCACACAAATCCTGTCACTCTCATCTTCATGCTTAACTGCCTTGTACATAATTTCCAATCAGCTTCAGTTTCCTTTGTTTTATGAAGCTATGAACTTCTCATAAATTCATCCACTCTTATTTGAATCTGTCTCCGTGTTCCTCAAAGAGAGATATATTTTCGTTACCCAAGTCAGCTTAGCCATGTCAGCCTTTGGGAACCTGTGCAACCATAAGTCACAAGAAGGCAAAAAAAAGGTGTGCAAGTTTTTTCTGGGAAGAGATTGGTGTCATATTGTGTGTAGGGTGGAGGAGAAAGGGCAAAAGTTGGAAGAATGTGTCGTAGTAATATCGGTAATGTGCGTTGCGACGAAAGTGCGATGAGCGTTAAGGAATATGGACGGGGTGAAAGGAGAAGAAGAAACAAGGCGATGAAAGGGAAGTGTCTGATTCAGATGCAGATAGAAATTGGTGTAGAAATGATGAGTGAATGATTAAAGAGTGCAGATGTTGGGAAGATGTCAAAAGAGATAGACAATTATTTTGATTATTGTTGATATTTGGGTTGTAACGGGAGGAATGATTATATGAGGGCGATTGTTAAGTCAATGGGATGGGTTTTGTTGAGACAGAAGTGAAAGCAGTTGTGGAATGATAAAAGAGATGCCAAGGTGCTAAATGGGTTCCTGGAACCAGAATAAATTGGGATGGAGGAAATGCTGTGTGTGTTGAATGCAGCGAACTGGCAGGAATAATGAAGATGGTAAAAGAGATGAGAGCCATTCATTCCAGTCTGAATTCCATGAATACGTGGAAAAGAAGTTGCTCGCGAGTGTGACTCTTTAGGGGTGAGCACAACTGGTGCAGAGTAGGAAATTAATAGGAACTGAATGGAGATGAGGAAGAGAGATTTGTCGATCAAAACCAATGATGAAAACATTTATTTTCATCATTGCCGTAGTTCAGCTTCCATTATTGAGCCGATAGAAAGATTTATAATATTCGTAAAACGAGAGAGAGAGATGAGTTGTAAACCGAGCTGTGAATTGTGTGTGTGAATATATATAGTCGCCTGTCTCTCAACTTTTGAAAGGAATGTATACACTCTGAGAAGATAGAAAGTAATCGAGGAAAACGCGAAAAACGCGAAAAAGGTATATCAAGCAGAAAGCAACTTCAATCGAAGTCTAATTTCGGTGAAAGTGCTGACTTTTGTGTTCCCTTTCAATGCCGGATAGCTTTTGGCAGTTGCAGAATTGAAAAAGATTTTTCATCCCTCTTTGATCACGCAGACTTGCTGCCTCTCGACTTTCTTCTCCAGCCCTTTCACTCCTGCTTCTACTGCTTCCATCAAGTCCAATCCTATTTCAATGAGTCTTTATCATCTCAGATTATAGGGACTCTATCAAGTAAATGCATATTCAATCCGTCTTCCTTATATGACGGACACATGTACCCCTCAGCAACGGCCACTTAAGCTCTTTCACTTCTGCCCGTCTCCCAGATTATCACAGACGACAGATTACACTCCAATATATATAATATCACTGTCGTTTGTGTGGTCTCCCTCTCTCACTGCCACTAATTGAAAATATCCATTTGATTCTCATTTATATCAAAAATCACATTTATTAATCGTGCTCTTATGATGACCATGTCTTTTTCCTTCATACCTTTCAAGCTTCGGATTAATTCCCTGTGTTGTCACAAAAGGACTTCCCTCCGATTGCAGCAGTCTACAATTTATTCTTTGTGATCCTATTTAATCAACGAAATTGCATCGCACGTCTTCTGGAAATCATCATCGTCTGTTGTCCAGAAAGCGACGACAGTCGTTCCACTCAATGACTTTTCTACAAAGTTCCAGCTGCCTACTCGCGATGAAAGCTTTATAATAGATCACTTCTGTATAAATCATCAAATTTCTATACACACATTTGGCTTAAGAAACAACACTTGGTTGTAAGAAACAAATCCCAAGTGTGTCAAAGGTTATAAGAAGAAATGATCGGGAGGATTCTAGTTTTCTACTGGAGAAAGTGTAGAGAAAGAAATGAGAAACGATTTCCTAAATTGAAAGGAAGAAAGGTTCAGGAGAAGCATTGAGAGAGCAAATGGGCAGAAATGACGGTGGTGATCAGCGGTTAAAACTTTTCCAGCAGGAGGAGGACTGGATAGTTTGGAGTGTAGCAAGTGAGCTCATCCAAGATGAAAGTGAGCTAAAAAGCAGATGAAAAAAGTTCCTTTGATATTGCCAATTTCGTCCTCATTGAATGAGTTTTGAAGACGCCTTTGGGGCTCAACTCCTTTTCTCGTCAGTCTCTTCATGAAATGCACTATTAGTCTTAAATGATAAACATACACAATGGGCTTTCTTCGGGATCCACATTATATCCAAATAGGGATAGATGCGTTTTCTCAGCCAGAGGAGGAAATCAAGGGAAAGAAAGCACAATGGACATGGCTATTGTGTCAGGATCATCATCATTGCTCCGAGAGAATAATAAAGAACTACCAGAGGTTGGTTGGTCGTTGCCAAGCAAGATCGTTCTAAATTGATGACTTACATAACAATCCTCGGCCGTTTCATAGCCAACCCAACTTATTTTCATCAGACATTCTACCCAGAAAATGATCCTCGGGGCTTTCAGCAACTCTTTAACCACCAGCAGCAGACAGAACAAAGTCGAGAAAAGAGAGTGAGCTATTAGAGTGAAACTAATCATGTCAGTAAATCATAACAATAGACCAGCAATCTTCTTCCCTTCGCTCGTCAACTTTTCCTCACTCCTTTACACCTTCTTCCGTCCACTCCACTTTTAATTAATTAATCAGCCGACTATTTTTACCCTCTCCTACTTCCTCTTCTTCGGATTAGCTCGAATTCACAAAAAACTAATAGCGCACGACGCGTGCCACCACACTCATGATTATTACATTAAACCACCCTCTATATATGAAGAGGACATAAGTTCGCATCTACGTAACAATTTCTGTAATTTAGCCTCATAACTCAATCATGAATTATCGCCATACAAAAGTACACAGCTTAACAAATAGTTATAATAATATTAACTGGATGAAGTTTAAATGGATATCCTAGTCTCATAACAATCTTCATGGCTAATTATAGTGAAAAAATGGCATTAATGAAAGGAGCACAGTGTGGTTGTTGGTCCCGGTTGCAGTCACACACAAGAAGACGGATTGATAACAAAAGAAACTGGTACACTCTATCCAGTCAGAGCAAATGCAATAGTAATGTTGTAAATTTTTCCCTGGAAAGTTGAAGAGTGTGTTTTATAAATGGACATATTGGAGTACAAAAAGAAGGGTTTGGCTAGGGAGAGTTGTGTTGGGTCCAGACAAAGCAGAAGTCTAGATAAGTGAAAGTGGATGAACTCATCAGGACATAAAAGCTCTATTAATTAAGAGGTATCGGATCTAATAGAGATCGAGTGAGGGAAGGAATAATGGAGGGTGAAAATGCAACAACCGGCCCATTAATCGCCCCAGGAGAAGTACAAAAATGATTAGAGTGAGTTCTGATGATCTCAACAACTGATCTTGGCTCATGTTCCTCATATTCTTTCTTCCTATGACGATAATGAATGGTAAGGGACCACTGTTAACCATAAACCACCACCGGGAATGAGTTGTTGTGTCCCTCTCATTCATCAGTATGTAATTATTATTGACTCCCTCGTTTGCCAGTCCCAGTTGTCACTAAACCTATACCCTGCCTGTGTTACGATCCAATAACATCTGACAGCTTTATAATTTTCGTGTAATTGATATGCTACAAAATGTGTCAGTTATTATGAGAGGATTTTGAGCGAGCGTTCTAAACTTGTCATCCTTATGGCAGTAAAATAGCTTAAATTTCGAATCATTGAAACATTTGTCAGATCGTTTTGAAGACACGACTAATAGAGTGAAGAATAGTAATAATTTTACTTTTAAAAATATTGAATTGAGATGGCCTGAGTACTAAGATCTGCAAGAAGTCAATCAGTTACCAGAAACAAAAAGCACGACATGAGCCTTAAATTGCATATCAGCCAGCATTCAGGAATAACAAAATCATCTAACATTTGGCTTCCTTCTCCAAGAGAAGAATTTAAGGATTCAATAGAAAGAGAAGGAATTAGATTTTCACACGAGAAATGTTCGGACGAGCTCAGAAGTTGCTAGTAAAAGGTTTTTAGATGAGCGGAAAAACTTTCTCCTAATTGAGTGTGTTGGAAGGCTATATCATTATAGTCTTAGCTGGAAGGTCTGAGTGGCTCTTTGTGGCCGTCTGATTAAGTTTGGACGGAGATGGAGGCGAAAAAAGATGAAAATTGGCTTTCTGTGGGCAAATGGACGTGTAAGAGTGTTGGTGGTGTGGATATATATATCCATGTGAAAGGGAAATGTGAGATCAGATAAAAGGTGAGTGTGTAGAAAGTCAGAGATATGGCTGATCGGTTTATCTGCGAGATCCTCGAGAGGAGAGAGAGTGACTGACTCGGAAGTAGACACTGTAAAAACCGATGGGAGTGGGAATTGCAATGAGCGAAAATTGTCCGAAAAAGTCGAGGGTTTATTTAATGGAATTCCCAGAGGTTTTTAAGGTGGTCCCTCAATAGTTTGTGTCCTGCTCTTCTAAGCCGTTTTCACTTGATGCTCTGCTCCATTAACTTGCATACATAAATCCACCACTCCCTTCAAAATTATTCTGATACAACTCATTGCCCAATGTGTCACACTCGAGCACCATTTCGATCAACTTGAAACCAACCCTCATATGTCACCATCATCATTACATTATACACTCTCCATTCAACACAGCCCGTATTATAAATACCAATAATCTCCCTGCTCATTATCCAGTTCATCGAACGAGTCATATACGAGTTTTTGGATTGAAGTTAAACAAAACCTCGCAGCATCCATAGGTTCTCATATCAGCGTTCACATTCGATTGCAGGAATGTTGCTACGAGTTGTAACAAGACAGCGCTGCCTTTGTGTAGTGCTATTATAACTTTGAACAGATTTGAATGCACACAAATTAAGGTTTAAAAGCTTATATGGGAATCCTTCTTAAATCTAATACCTTACATATATCGAGTTAGCAATTGCTTACGGTTATCATACGACGAGACTAAATCAACGTGCAATTGAGACTAGATTAGTTACATTAGAAAGAGACGAGTAGTAGTCGGATGTTTATTATAAGCTGAAAGGTAGTAGTGAAAGACTCGCCGAATAGACTCCCCGTGATCTCGATGCAATGATGAAGCTAAACATGAACATTAGGGGGTCTTTGAGAGGATTATCGGTGCGAAAAAATATTTTTTCTGCTAAATGAGAAGATTTCCATCCCGCTGGTGGTTCTATTGTAGAGACGCACCCATTGACTACACAGAAGATAGGAACTGCTAATCAATCGTAATTTGTTTGTACATATTGTTGGGTTTGAATTCAAGTTTAGGAAAGAGTAGCAGAATGCTGATGGTGGGTGAAAATCGAGGAAATAAATGTGGCGAGGCAACTCCTCGATAAGTCGGTCCTAATTATACATTTTACGGCTCACTTGCTCTTCCTTTTTCAAACACGGAATTATCAAACGTCCCTGGAGAGCTCCTCTTTTCTGTGAGAGGAACAATATCCACTCTTGGATCCTCTCGTATCATTCTCGCGATCCTTTCAACTGACACTTTCTAGTATCATCTCATTTACAACACCACCAATCTCTTCTTCAGTCAATTCAACCGGGCTTCTCACCAGCATCATCCTAATCACCAACCTCAACAAATCTCTTCTACCGCACCCCATGCAGTTTTCGGGCTTTCCGGATTCCCTTTTCCACCTTTTGTGATTCACCTAGCCCTTCTTCCTCCATATTATTCCTCGGTGCGTATATATATCCCTCCTCATTCCTCCTACACTCCACAACTTCTATTACTACTACTACTACACGACTCTAATTTGATCTCACAAAGTAAATGACTCACCCCGTCATTTATCTCCTTGATTTCTTTGATTACAACTCAGGTTACACGCTCAATCCCAATGTAATTCCCAATTCTTCTACACATCATCATCTTCCATTCCATCAACTCTCCTTTCTCTCGCTCTCACTCTCTCTCTCTCTTTCCCAATCCCAATTACTTTTACCCTTTGAAGTTTGGTACTACCACAGTCAAATGTTATTCGAGCCAATTGCACAAATTAGCTGGGATTTCATTCTGCCAACTTACCTTTTTACTATGTCAAAAGTAGGGCCAGCAAAGTGTGACTCGTTAATTTAGCAAAATTGATAGGGGCAATCCTGGTGGTTCCTTGAAGATAGTGGGAATTTATGGGAATATCAAGACATAATTCCTTTCATGGTTCCTCAGAGAGTCGGGGTTGGTTGAGAAATGCTCGTTCTATTTTCTATTCTACACAGATTGCGGAAGATGCGGTAAGGAGATATTATTTTCTATTTTTTAGGCAAGATGTGACAGAGAAGAGAACAAGTTCCCGAGAGTATTGAGTGCTAATAAGAGTTTGGGTTGTTGGGTATGCAGTGTAACCACGTTGAAAGTTCAGCCATGCAGAAAATAACCTATTACTTGTGGTAATATCGACCAGCTCAAAACCCCAAGCAGCCGTGTGTAGTAGACAAATCAGAGTAAATCTACTTTGAACGAATCTGGCAGAGAACACAATAACAAGGCTATCAGAAATCATAGTCTTTTCTCTATCGAATCCAACACACTCGGGAGTCTTAGTTAGACTCCTTTCACACCCTAAACCGAACAATAAGCCTCTTCGCTACTCTATTACTTAGTTTCAAGTTGGATCAAAGATCGTGTAGTAGGAGCAACAAGAAATATCCGCAACATTCCCTTCCTGATAGACACGAGGGAATAAAACGAATGCATATATACCCTTCAACTTTCTTTCTCTTAGCCTTTCTTCGACGATACATATCGAGTCAATCTACACTAGAGATCACTGTCCAATCTTCTATGGCTCATCCCATTCATGTCATACTGCCTTTTGCCCTTTTCTTCTACCGTCTCGAGACGAGGGAGTAAGTAAAAGTTGTTGACACGAGTGTAATAATGCAGTCCAGGGATATATGCTAAGCCCAGACACGTAAAGTCCTTCCTCATCCAATCTCATTGAATTCTCTTCACGAAATCTCATTTTCTACACATTTTCTTCCTTCTTCACATGAAACAAGAAAAACTCCTTCCAGAATTGTAAGAGCTTAGGTTTTGCATTATTCATTAACCCTCACTCCTTATTGATGCTTTATGCATCGAATTCTAACTTATCTCATTTTCTTTCCACTCTCCAACCGAATCAAATCAAACCTCACCTAATGTCCATTTTTCTTAACACTCAACCCATCCACCAAATCATACACAGCCTTCTTTCATTTCCTCAAATGGAACCGAACTCAAATAAGCACTCGCTCTCTATACTTTCATGAGCTCCTACAATTCCTACAAACTCAGAAGTACTCACTCATCTTCTACTCTCAAATTTACTTTCATCATGGCCTATATAATACTTCACTACATAGACACCTAGCCTTCGTCTAAACTTTTCCTTCTATCAATCAGATTTACATTAAACAAAGTATTATTTCGCCTCATTGACTAAACTATGCAGACTATGTGTAGAAGACTTCGAAATATCGGTTTATGTATTCTTTCGCAATAAGTAGCGGTGATTCTTTCTTGTGCAAACACCCAAAAGTATATTATAAGTGCACTGTTTGGTAAATAGTTAGATAACACCACTCAAAACCTAAAGACGGATAAAGGCACCGCATTATAAAACGTATGGTGTTTAATCCATTGTTTTCATACAAAACCGTGAGGTAAATCCTTCAGATCCGCTTTATTATTTTAAGTACTCTAATACGCGTATCGAACACTTAAATACACATTTAGGAAGCCTCAAATCTGTAAGAAAGGCAGAAACTAGTAACACAGAAGGCATAATATTATGTAAGGGTTTGTCTGAATCTAAAAGGTGTGCGCTGGAGTACGTGTAAGTAACTGTAAGTAAACTCGACTGTGTATGGTTAAGTAAATTCTGCTTGGGTATTTTTCACACGGTAGACTGAGTTTCTTTAAAAGAGAGTGCATTAAAGAAACCGATATCGTAAGCATGATCCACACGGAAAGGAATGATGCCAAAGAGATCTTTGAGGGAAACCGATTGATTTGAGAAATTGTTAGGATAACCAGCACTAATTGCGAGCTTTGTTGATCCAAAACATTTGCTGTGTTTTGATTTCCTATAAACATCGTTACTTTACAAGTTCTTTGTCATGTGTTTTTTACGTAAACATATCTCCGTAAGATATTGAATGTCGCTTTTCAATCATGTTTGCTTACAGTCGTACTAAAAGTACCAGATAAACGGTTGAATATAACCGAATCTCAATCTCAATAACTTCCATACTCATGAGGAGCTCAAAATATGCAGAAATGTGGACGAGTTTTCACGTGGCCTTAAAGATTGATACATTTTTATAAATCTCATCCAGCAATAAAAGCTAGATAAAAACGAAAAAGTAATATGGACTCCTAATGTACATCAGCATCTCCTTTCCCTCCTTATGTAGACTTTCTAAATGTTTCTTAGAAGTCTCTGTCTACTATCATTAAAATTATTACCTAGTTACTGCCGGGTATGATAATTTGAGGGACAACCACACGTGAAACCGTAATAAAAGAAATAGTTTGTGGAATTACGAATTACGAGGAAATGAAGGGTTGAGTTCAAGTCACACAAGTACCTTTGATGGTGAGTGCGTCGTCACTTGGAGAGTAAATGGCTTTTTAGAGAAAGGTTAGATGGGTAAGTGGAGAGGAAAAAGTTATACAAAGCAATGGGTAAAATCATCCCAGAACATAAACAAGTCGTATATATAAAAAGACTAAAGAGAAAGTTGGGCTTGATGGTAGAGGCATCGCAATAAGTTCCATTTAATCGACCAACCGTTTCTCCTCCAAGTCTCTACGGAATCATGATGCTAATGGCTAGAGGTGAAGTGAGACCCCATCAAAATATCACATTTTCTTTTTTACACTCCAGAATTAATGGCTTATTTCAAAACTTGATGATCCATTATCTCTCCTACTACTACGTAACCCTAATCTTCCATCCCAACCTATTATCACGCCATATATACAGCTAGGCATTCCCGTATAACTATCTGTCTGTGTGTGCTTAAATGATTTACTTCTTATAACTCTCCTCATTCACCATTAAAACAAAGTATAATGATATTTTCCAAAATCTCAAATCGCGCATATGTGCAACCGATTGCTCCATAGACGTAAAAATCCACATAGTATCTATTTCTTTCAACTTCTTCTGATTCTGCATCAGCAGCGTACATAAAGCAATTGTCATTATTGTCATACTTCTAAAATGAATGCACGATAAGCAACCCACTATAGACATACAACTTTCTTCCAATTTGAATTCCTCTTTCTCATCCTTCTTCGCATTATTCACGTAATAAACCGACCTAAAATTCCTCCAAAACGTAATTCACTCATCTAATTGCCAACAATGATTCTAGTGTCGACTACCGTTCACCGAAAAACAATTTATTGAGAAACCACAAAAGAAGTCTCCTCCGGAAAAGGTTTCTCTTTCCACTCTTCTTATACAAAACTTCCTAACTTCAAGACTTCCACC
>Ga0194135_10000068_pt1 | contig 55514 bp, 48 predicted proteins | sample LitLau_LLRF_2013_FD_134024 | JGI IMG/M metagenome (GOLD analysis project Ga0194135, IMG submission 134024) | Freshwater sediment microbial communities in response to fracking from North America - Little Laurel Run_MetaG_LLRF_2013 (version 2) | ecosystem: Environmental > Aquatic > Freshwater >...
CCCGGGACATTGCCCTGAGGCACCGGACGCTCTTCGACCCGGGCAATCGGCTGGCCGGTCTCGCGGTTGAGCAGGAAGATCTCGCCCTGTTTGGTGACCTGGGCCAACGCCGGTTGCACGCCGCCCTTGTCGTCCGGAATGTCATACAGCAGCGGCTGTGCCGGCAGGTCGAAATCCCAGAGGTCGTGGTGGGTGGTCTGGAAGTGCCAGCGCACCTGACCGGTCTTCACGTCGAGGGCGACAACCGAGGAGCTCCACTGGTCATCGAACTCGCTGCGCTGACCGCCGAAGAAATCCGGCGTGGCGTTGCCGGTGGGCAGGTACACCAGGCCCAGCTTGGCGTCATAGGACATCGCCGACCAGACGTTCGGGGTGCCACGGGTATAGGTTTGCCCCGCGGGTGGACGCTTGGTGGTGGCCGGATTGCCCGGGTCCCAGGCCCACATCAGTTCACCACTGCGCACATCGAAGGCGCGCACCACGCCCGGTGGTTCGCCCGTGGAGAAGTTATCCGCCACCCGGCCGCCGACGATAACCACGCTGCCCGCCACCAGGGGCGTCGAAGTCTGCTGGTAGTAGCCCGGCTTGATCTCGCCCATGTCGGTTTTCAGATCGACCGTGCCCTGGTGGCCGAAGTCTTCACAGGGCTTGCCGGTTTCAGCATCGAGCGCAATCAGGCGGGCATCGCCGGTCGGCAGGAACAGGCGCCTGGTGCACGCCGCAGGGGCGGCGGCAGGCGTCGAGGACTGGCTGACCGGGGCCGCCGAGGCGTCGAAATAGCCCAAGCCACGGCAGCGCTGCCAGTTGGGCGCGTAGCCTTGCGGGTCGAACTTCCAGCGTTCGGCGCCGGTGTCGGCGTCCAGGGCGAACACCTTGCCGTAGGCGGTGCAGGTGTAGACGGTATCGCCGATCTGCAGCGGGGTGTTCTGGTCTTCGGCGCCAGCGCCGTTGCTTTCGGGCAGGTCGCCGGTGCGGAAGGTCCAGGCCACTTGCAGTTGGCCGATATTGCCCTTGTTGATCTGGTCCAGGGCGGCAAAGCGGTTGCCCGCCGTGGTGTTGCCCCAGTGGGCCCAGTCTTTCTGTTCAGTGCCCGGCGCCACGGGCTGGATCGCCGGCACCTTGTCCGCCTTGACCAGGTGGGTCGGCACGAACATGTAGGCCAGGGTCGCCACGACGCCAACCCCCAGCAGCCCCGCCAGCCCATAGGCCCCACGCCCGGGGCGGGCACCGGAGGCACGCACCAGGGTCGGGTAGATCAGTGCCACCACCAGGCCGATCACGGCAAAGGTCAGCACCCGCGAAACCAGCGGCCAGTATTCCAGGCCCGCGTCCCAGACCGCCCAGATCGCGGTCAGCACCAGGGCCACGCCGTACAGCCTTGCGCCACGGGGATCCGCCCGGGCGATCAGCACGCCGGACACCAGCATCGCCAGGCCCATCAACAGGAAATAGGCGCTGCCTCCCAGGCTCAGGAGATAGCCACCGCCCCCCGCCAGGCCGAGCCCGATCAGGGCAATCAGAATGCCCAGTCCCCCGAGCAGCCATTTGCTGCCTGCGGCAGCCCCAGTGTTTTTCATCGTCAAACCTCAGCCATCTTTAAAACCAGGTCGCGAGAATGTACTAACCAGTTACTTATGACAACTTGTCGCAGGTCATTTGTTTCAAAAAACTTCTGAGCGGGTGAGCGTAGACCCGATCCAGGCAACCGCCGGGGCCAGCAGCCAGGGTTGGCGCGAGGCTGTAACATGTGCGCTCCCTCGATAGCCGTGCTGGAGCCCCCCTTGTCCGATAGCCGCCCTCCTGTTCTTGATGAAGTCGACCGTCAGCTGATCGCCGCCCTGCAGATCAATGCCCGCGAAAGCGTGGCCATGCTCGCCCGGCAGCTGGGGATCGCCCGCACCACCGTGACTTCGCGCCTGGCGCGCCTGGAAAAGACCCGGGTCATCACCGGCTATGGCGTGCGCCTGGGCCAGAGGGTGGTCGACGGCGGCTTGCAGGCGTATGTGGGGATCAAGGTCCAGCCGCGCTCCGGCAAGGAAGTATTGCGCCGCCTGAGTGGCATGGCTCAGGTCCAGCAACTGTGCGCGGTGAGCGGGGAGTTCGATTACGTGGCCTGGCTGCGCACCGACTCGCCGGAACAGCTGGACCAACTGCTGGACCAGATCGGCAGCGTCGACGGCGTGGAAAAGACCACCACCTCGATCATCCTCAGCAGCAAGATCGATCGCGGGCATGCGCTCTGAAGCAGCGCAGCCGAAGCGCCCCATCGTCAATCTGAATCATCTATTCGTCAGATTGATAAATAACAATGCATAACGACGACAGTTTGCGTCTTATTTACGTGTTTCTCCCTCTCTAGAATGGCTGCCATCTTTTCCTATACTCAGCGCTCTGCTGAGCCGCCCGCCAAGGTCAGCCATGAACAAGAACAATCGCCATCCTGCAGACGGTAAAAAGCCGATCACCATCTTCGGCCCGGATTTCCCTTTCGCCTTCGACGACTGGATCGAGCATCCCGCCGGCCTGGGCAGCATCCCCCAAGCCCAGCACGGCACCGAAGTGGCCATCGTCGGCGCCGGTATCGCCGGGCTGGTGGCTGCCTACGAGCTGATGAAGCTGGGCCTCAAGCCGGTGGTCTATGAAGCGTCGAAAATGGGTGGCCGCCTGCGCTCCCAGGCCTTCGAAGGCGCCGAAGGAATCATCGCCGAGCTGGGCGGCATGCGCTTTCCGGTGTCGTCCACGGCCTTCTATCACTACGTCGACAAGCTCGGCCTTGAGACCAAGCCCTTCCCCAACCCGCTGACCCCGGCGTCGGGCAGCACGGTCATCGATCTGGAAGGCCAGACCCACTACGCCCAGAAACTCGCCGACCTGCCGGCCTTGTTCCAGGAAGTCGCCGACGCCTGGGCCGACGCCCTGGAAGACGGCTCGCGCTTCAGCGAGATCCAGCAAGCCATTCGCGATCGCGACGTGCCGCGCCTCAAGGAGTTGTGGAACACCCTGGTGCCGCTGTGGGACGACCGCACCTTCTACGACTTCGTCGCCACCTCGAAAGCCTTCGCCAAGCTGTCCTTCCACCATCGCGAAGTGTTCGGCCAGGTCGGCTTCGGCACCGGCGGCTGGGACTCGGACTTCCCCAACTCGATGCTGGAAATCTTCCGCGTGGTGATGACCAACTGCGACGATCACCAGCACCTGGTGGTCGGCGGCGTCGAGCAGGTGCCCCTGGGCATCTGGCGCCACGTGCCGGAGCGTTGCGCCCACTGGCCGGCCGGCACCAGCCTCAGCTCGCTGCACCATGGCGCGCCGCGCACCGGGGTCAAGCGCATTGCCCGGGCTGCCGACGGCCGCTTCAGTGTCACCGACAACTGGGGCGATACCCGGGAATACGCGGCGGTACTGACCACCTGCCAGAGCTGGCTGCTGACCACCCAGATCGAATGCGAGGAATCGCTGTTCTCGCAGAAGATGTGGATGGCCCTGGACCGTACCCGCTACATGCAGTCGTCGAAGACCTTCGTCATGGTCGACCGGCCATTCTGGAAGGACAAGGACCCGGAAACCGGCCGCGACCTGATGAGCATGACCCTCACCGACCGCCTGACCCGTGGCACCTACCTGTTCGACAACGGCGACGACAAGCCGGGGGTGATCTGCCTGTCCTACTCGTTGATGAGCGACGCCCTGAAGATGCTCCCGCAACCGGTGGAAAAACGCGTGAAGCTGGCCCTGGACGCGTTGAAGAAGATCTACCCCAAGGTGGATATCGCCAGCCGCATCATCGGCGATCCGATCACCGTGTCCTGGGAAGCCGATCCGCACTTCCTCGGTGCCTTCAAGGGCGCGCTGCCGGGCCATTACCGCTACAACCAGCGCATGTATGCGCACTTCATGCAGGACGACATGCCGGCCGAGCAGCGCGGCATCTTCATCGCCGGCGATGATGTGTCCTGGACCCCGGCCTGGGTCGAGGGCGCGGTGCAGACCTCGCTCAACGCCGTGTGGGGAATCATGAAGCACTTCGGCGGCGCCACCCATCCCGAGAACCCGGGACCGGGCGACGTGTTCCATGAGATCGGGCCGATTGCCCTGGCCGATTGAGCAACGGGCCACGCCAGGCGGCAAGCTCCGGGCGGGGGCTTATCGCCGCCCGCGCCAGCCGCTACAGTGGCCGGCCAGCCAGTCAGAGGAGTGAAGACCATGCATGTCGCCTTGTACCAGTGCCCGCCCGCGCCACTGGATGTGGCCGGTAATCTGCAGCGCCTGCACCGGGTGGCCATGGAGGCCACGGATGCCGATCTGCTGGTGCTGCCGGAGATGTTTCTCAGCGGCTACAACATCGGCCTCGAGGCGGTCAGCGCCCTGGCCGAGGCCCAGGATGGCCCCTCGGCCCAGCGTATCGCCGCCATCGCCCAGGCGGCGGGTACGGCAATCCTCTACGGCTACCCGGAACGCGGCAGCGACGGCCAGATCTACAACGCCGTGCAGTTGATCGACGCCCAGGGCCAGCGCCTGTGCAACTACCGCAAGACCCACCTGTTCGGTGACCTCGATCACTCGATGTTCAGCGCCGGTGCGGATGACTTCCCGCTGGTGGAGCTCAACGGCTGGAAGCTGGGCTTCCTGATCTGCTACGACATCGAATTCCCGGAGAATGCCCGACGCCTGGCCCTGGCCGGCGCCGAGCTGATCCTGGTGCCGACGGCGAACATGATTCCCTACGACTTCGTCGCCGATGTGACGATTCGCGCCCGGGCCTTCGAGAACCAGTGCTACGTGGCCTACGCCAACTACTGTGGCCGGGAAGAGCAGATCCGCTATTGCGGGCAAAGCTCGATCGCCGCCCCCGACGGCAGCCGGATCGCCCTGGCCGGGCTGGACGAGGCCCTGATCATCGGCACACTGGACCGCCAATTGATGAACGAATCCCAGGCACTGAACCGCTACCTGGCCGATCGTCGCCCCGAGCTGTACGACGACCTGAGCAAGCGCTGATCCGCCCATATCCGCTAGCATGGGCGCTTCTCTGTTCTGGAAGTGCTCATGCCCGCGCTGAACCACCCCCTGCCCCCCTTGCAAACCCTGACCAACGGCCTGCGGGTGTCCCTGCGTCATGCCCCGCACCTGAAACGTTGCGCCGCCGCACTGCGGGTCTGCGCCGGCAGCCACGATGCGCCAGCGGCCTGGCCGGGGCTGGCGCATTTTCTGGAGCACCTGCTGTTTCTCGGCACCGAGCGCTTTCCCGCCGGACAGGGGCTGATGGCCTATGTGCGGGGCCAGGGCGGACAGCTCAATGCCAAGACCTGTGAACGCGCGACTGAATTCTTTTTCGAGCTGCCGCCCAATGCCTTGGCCGGTGGCCTGGAGCGACTGTGCGACATGCTCGCCCACCCGCGGCTGGACCTTGAAGACCAGCGCCGGGAGCGGGAGGTTCTGCACGCCGAATTTATCGCCTGGTCCCGGGATGGGGCGGCGCAGCGTCAGTTCGCGCTGTTCGACGGGCTGTGCGCCGCTCATCCGCTGCGGGCCTTCCATGCTGGCAACCGTTACAGCCTGAACCTGGCCAGCCGCGGTTTCCAGCAAGCGCTGCGGCAGTTTCATCGCGCGTTCTACCAGGCCGGACAAATGACCCTGAGCCTGGTCGGCCCCCAGCCCCTGGAAGAGCTCCGCGCCCTGGCCGAACGCTACGGCGCGACTCTGGCCCAGGGCCAGCATCTTGAGCAGCACCGACCTCCCGCGCTGTTGCCGAGTGGCAGCCACCGTTATCAACAGTTCGAGGCGCAACGCCTGGACCTGCTGTTCGCCTTCGAACAACTGCCCGAGGGCGCAGCGCCTGCGCTGGATTTTCTCTGTACCTGGCTGCAGTCGGCCAAGCCGGGAGGCCTGCTTGCCGAGCTTCAGCAGCGCCAGCTGGCCCAGAGCCTGCAAGCGCAGACGCTCTATGAGTTTGCCGGACAAGCCTTGCTGCACCTGCAGGTGAACCTCAACACAACGGCCGCGACGGCCACGGCCCAGATCGACGAGCTGCTCGGGGACTGGCTGGGCTTCTTCAGGGCCCAGGACGATTGGCCCGAGCTGCGGGAGGAATATGCCTTGCTGCAACAACGTCCATTGCAGGTCGCCCGTGCTCTGGCACTGGCCCAGCGGGACAGCCGGCAGACCGTCGGAGAGCTGGATGCCCAAGGACTCGTGGCGCTCAAGGCGGTGCTCGCGCAGTTGCAGCCCCAGGTTGTGGATAACTTCAGCAGCGAATGGCGCCTGCCAGCGGCCAACCCGTTCCTGCGCAGCCCCGCCGAGGCGCCGCGGGCGGGACTGATTCGGGGACAGACCAGCGCACACCGCGGGCTGCGCAGCTTCGCCCAGGATCGCTCGCGAAGCCGCCGAGAAACCTCGGCACTGCAGCTGAGCCAGGCCCTGCCCGCAGAGGGTCATGAAGGAGCGCTGATGCTGCGTTGGCGCCTGGCCTCGCCCGCCCCGGCCGGCGTGCACGAACGGCTGCTGCACAGCCTCGCGCCCCTGCGCAGCGACGCTGCCCAGGCCGGCGTGCAAGTGAGCTTCACCCGCGCGGGCGAAGACTGGTTGCTGTCCCTCAGCGGCCTGCTGCAACCCCTGCCCGCGGTGCTGCAACAAGCCCTGAAACAACTGAGCCAGCCCGCCGACGCGTTCTGGCAGGGCAACCCAGCCGCCCGGGACGAGGCACAGTCAATGCCCATCCGCCGCTTGCTCAAGGCCTTCAGCGAGCAGCCACGAGCCAGCGACGCCGGCACCGCACCCGCGGCGGATCTGCAAGCACTGTGGACCGACGCCCGCTGGGATGGCCTGGCCCTGGGGTTGCCCACTAGCCTGCAGGAGGCCCTCGGTCGAGTGCTGCAGCGGATGCCGGGCAGCGCGGATCCCGGGCTCTGCCAGCCGCCGGCCCCCGAGACCGGGCGCCGCTGGTGGAGTCTGCCCGGGGACGCCGGCGAACAGGCGCTGTTGCTGTTCTGCCCGACGCCGGGGGCCCAACTGGCCGATGAAGCGGCCTGGCGCCTGCTGGGCCAGCTCTGCCAGACGCCCTTCTATCAGCGCCTGCGGGTGGAGTTGCAGTTGGGCTATGCGGTGTTCAGCGCCGTGCGCCAGCGCAACGGCCAGACCGGCCTGCTGTTCGGCGTACAATCGCCCAGCGCGACGCTCAGCGACATACTTCAGCACCTGGAACAGTTCCTCCAGCAGTTGCCGGAGCATCTGCAAACCCTCGGCGAACCGCTCTGGAACGAGCAGCGACAGGCTCTGGCTCAACAGTTCCAAGCCTCGCTCCTGCCCCTGGAGCAAGCCGCTGAACTGCTCTGGCAGGCGAAACTGGCCGGCCATCCGTCGGATTACCTGACGCAACTGCACGCCAGCATCCTGGCCCTCACCCCCGACGCCGTCATTCAGGCCGCCAGGGCCCTGCAGGCGGCGACCGGCGGCTGGACAGTGCTGGCCAACGGGCCCTGCCCGGGAGCCCCTTGGCAAGCGGCACAATGATCATTACCGGCGCTGCAATGAGCTTTCTTCAGAATTGCAGGCAACCTTTTGCGGGAATTTAGTAAGATAGCCCCCTAAGCATCTGAACATCTCCCACCGGAGGTGGACTATATGTATAGGCAGTACCCGTCCCACCCACCTCAAAGGAGCATTTTTATGACCTGGTCCAAACCTGCTTACACCGACCTGCGTATCGGCTTCGAAGTCACCATGTACTTCGCCAGCCGCTGATTTCTGCCTCTGGCCGAAACACGCAGCGCAACGCCTCGGCCCGTCCGGGGCGTTTTTATTTTCAGTTGCCCACCTTGTTCACGTCGTCACCCCGGGAGTGTCCATGTTTGTCCAGATTCTAGGTTCCGCCGCCGGCGGTGGTTTTCCGCAGTGGAACTGCAACTGCGTGAACTGCGCGGGGTTTCGCGACGGCAGCCTGCGAGCCCAGGCCCGCACCCAATCGTCCATCGCGATTTCCGATGACGGGGTGAACTGGGTACTGTGCAACGCCTCGCCGGACATCCGCGCCCAACTGCAGAGCTTCGCCCCCATGCAACCGGGCCGCGCCCTGCGCGATACCGGGATTGGCGCCATCGTCCTCATGGACAGCCAGATCGATCACACCACCGGCCTGCTCAGCCTGCGTGAAGGCTGCCCGCATCAGGTCTGGTGCACCGACATGGTCCACGAAGACCTGAGCACCGGTTTCCCGCTGTTCAAGATGCTCAGCCACTGGAACGGCGGCCTGAACTGGAACCGCATCGAGCTGGACCAGAGCTTCAGCATCCCCGCCTGCCCCAACCTGCGTTTCACCCCCCTGCCCCTGCGCAGCGCGGCGCCGCCCTATTCGCCGCACCGTTTCGACCCGCACCCGGGGGACAACATCGGCCTGATCGTCGAAGACCTGCGCAGCGGCGGCAAACTCTTCTATGCCCCGGGCCTGGGCAAAGTCGATGCGCCACTGCTGGAGATCATGGCCGCCAGCGACGTGCTGCTGGTGGACGGCACCCTGTGGGAAGACGATGAAATGCAACGCCGTGGCGTCGGCACCCGCACCGGCCGGGAAATGGGCCACCTGGCGCAGAACGGCCCTGGCGGCATGCTCGAAGTGCTGGAACAACTGCCCCGCCAGCGCAAGGTGCTGATCCACATCAACAACACCAACCCGATCCTCGACGAAGACTCCGCCGAACGTGCCGAACTGCTACGTCGAAAGGTGGAAGTGGCTTACGACGGAATGAGTATTGAGCTGTAGGCCCGATCGCCGACAAGCTCGCTTTGCGTAGGAGCGGGCTTGCCCGCCAAAGGACAGCCCCCCGGAGAACACACATGACCGACACCCCCCTGTCCCCTGCCGAGTTCGAGCAGGCACTGCGCGCCAAGGGCGCCTATTACCACATCCATCACCCCTACCACGTGGCGATGTATGAAGGCCGGGCAAGCCGCGAACAGATCCAGGGCTGGGTCGCCAACCGCTTCTACTACCAGGTGAACATCCCCATGAAGGATGCGGCGATCCTCGCCAACTGCCCGGACCGGGAAGTTCGCCGCGAGTGGATCCAGCGCCTGCTGGACCACGACGGCGCCCCCGGCGAAGACGGCGGCATCGAAGCCTGGCTGCGCCTGGGTCAGGCCGTGGGCCTGGACCCGGACCAACTGCGTTCCCAGGAACTGGTACTGCCCGGCGTGCGCTTCGCCGTGGACGCCTACGTCAACTTCGCCCGCCGCGCCAGTTGGCAGGAAGCCGCCAGCAGCTCGCTGACCGAATTGTTCGCCCCGCAGATCCACCAGTCGCGCCTGGACAGCTGGCCCCAGCATTACCCGTGGATCGACCCGACCGGCTACGAGTACTTCCGCACCCGCCTGGGCCAGGCCCGGCGCGATGTGGAACACGGCCTGGCCATCACCCTGCAGCACTACACCACCCGTGCTGGCCAGGAACGCATGCTGGAAATTCTCCAGTTCAAACTGGACATCCTTTGGAGCATGCTCGACGCCATGAGCATGGCCTATGAACTGAATCGCCCGCCTTATCACAGCGTTACCGATCAGCGGGTCTGGCATAAAGGGATCCCTCTATGAGTTTCGACCGCAGCAAAACTCCACGCTGGCGCCCCGGCTACCGCTTCCAGTACGAACCGGCGCAAAAGGGCCACGTGCTGCTGTACCCGGAAGGCATGATCAAGCTCAACGACAGTGCCGCGCTGATCGGCGGCCTGATCGACGGCGAGCGTGACGTGGCGGCGATCATCCAGGAGCTTCAGGTGCAGTTCCCCGGAGTGGCCGAGCTCGGTGACGATATCGAGCAGTTCATGGAGGTCGCCCGTGCCCAGCACTGGATCGAACTCGGCTGAAACCGCCGTGCCCGACAAACCGCCAGTCGGCCTGCCGCTGTGGTTGCTGGCCGAGCTAACTTACCGCTGCCCGCTGCAATGCCCCTACTGCTCCAATCCCCTGGATTTCGCCGAGCAGGGCAAGGAGTTGAGCACCGAGCAGTGGATCAAGGTGTTTCGCGAAGCGCGGGAGATGGGCGCCGCGCAGCTGGGCTTTTCCGGCGGTGAACCGCTGGTGCGCCAGGACCTCGCCGAACTGATCGCCGAGGCCCGCCAGCTGGGCTTCTACACCAACCTGATCACCTCCGGCATCGGCCTCACCGAGCAGAAGATCAGCGACTTCAAGAAAGCCGGCCTGGACCATATCCAGATCAGCTTCCAGGCCAGCGACGAGCAGGTGAACAACCTGCTGGCCGGCTCGAAGAAAGCCTTCGCGCAGAAGCTGGAGATGGCTCGCGCGGTCAAGGCCCACGGTTACCCGATGGTGCTGAACTTCGTCACCCACCGGCACAACATCGACAAAATCGACCGCATCATCGAGCTGTGCATCGCCCTGGAAGCCGACTTCGTCGAGCTCGCCACCTGCCAGTTCTACGGTTGGGCCCAGCTCAACCGCGTCGGCCTGCTGCCGACCCGGGAGCAACTGCTGCGCGCGGAACGCATCACCAACGAATACCGCGCCAAGCTGGAAGCCCAAGGCCATCCCTGCAAGCTGATTTTCGTCACTCCGGACTACTACGAAGAACGCCCCAAGGCCTGCATGAACGGCTGGGGCAGTATCTTCCTTACCGTCACTCCGGATGGCACCGCCCTGCCCTGCCACGGCGCGCGGCAGATGCCGGTGCAGTTCCCCAATGTGCGCGACCACAGCATGCAGCACATCTGGTACGACTCCTTTGGTTTCAACCGCTACCGCGGCTACGACTGGATGCCCGAGCCGTGCCGCTCCTGCGACGAGAAGGAAAAGGACTTCGGTGGCTGCCGCTGCCAGGCCTTCATGCTCACGGGGGATGCCAGCAATGCCGACCCGGTGTGCAGCAAATCGGAACACCACGGGATGATTCTCAAGGCCCGCGAAGAATCCGAAACCGCCACCCAAACCATTGAGCAACTGGCCTTTCGCAATGAACGAAACTCACGCCTCATCGCCAAGGGTTGAGCCCTTCAGCGCCAACCAGGCCACCGCCGCCGGAACCGATTTCGCCGAGCTGCAACTCACGCCCCACGGCCTGTTCTGGAATGAATACCGTCCCATAGACGCCAGTTGCCGGATCTGGCATTGGCAGCAAGGCCAGGCCCGTTGCCTGACCCCGGAGGGTTTCAGCGCCCGCAGCCGGGTCTACGAATATGGCGGCGGCGCCTTCTGCGTCAGCGGCGAACACCTGGTGTTCGTCAATGACGCGAACCAGCAACTGTATCGCCAGCCCCTGGCGGGCGGCGCGCCAGAAGCCCTGACCCAGGGCGACTGCCGCTACGGAGATCTGCAGGCTCACGCCGATCAGATCCTGGCGGTGGAAGAGTGCGCCAACGAGCACCGGCTGGTGGCCATCGACCTGCACGACGGGCGTCGGCAACTGCTCGCCGCCGGGGCCGACTTCTATGCCGCTCCGACCTTGAGCGCCAACGGCCAACGCCTGGCCTGGATCGAGTGGGATCGCCCCCATCAGCCCTGGACCTGCACTCGCCTGATGCTCGCCGAACGTCGCGGCAACGGCACCTGGGGTGAGCCGCGCTGCGTGGCCGGAGACGGCGAGCCGGAGTCCCTGCAGCAACCGCGCTTCGATCAACACAACCAGCTCTATTGCCTCACCGATCGCCAGGGTTTCTGGCAACCCTGGGCCGAGTCCGGCCACGGCTTGCGCCCGTTGCCCTGTGCCGCGGCCGATCACGCTCCAGCGCCCTGGCAGCTGGGCTGCAGCACCTGGATGCCCCTGGGCGGTGACGCCTGGTTCGGCAGCTGGACCGAGAACGGCTTCGGCCGGCTCGGCCTGCGCCACGCCGACGGTGCGCAACAGGACTTCAGCGGCGACTACAGTCGCTTTCGCGGCCTGACGCTGGATCAGCGCTACCTGTATTGCATCGCCGCCTCCCCCGTCAGCCCCTCGGCCGTGATTGCCATCGAGCGTGAAACCCGACAGGTACAGGTCCTGGCCGGAGGCATGGCGCCGTTGCCGGCGGAACGCATCAGCCGCCCGCGAACCCTGTGCTATCCCAGCGGCGACGGCCAGGCCCACGGTTTCTTCTACCCGGCCATGAACGGGGTCAACCGACCGCCGCTGGTGGTGTTCATCCACGGAGGCCCGACCTCCGCCTGCTATCCGATACTCGATCCGCGCATCCAGTTCTGGACCCAGCGCGGCTTCGCCGTGGCCGATCTGAACTACCGGGGCAGCAGCGGCTATGGCCGGGCCTATCGCCAGGCCCTGCACCTGCGCTGGGGCGAAGTGGATGTGGAAGATGCTTGCGCGGTGGTGTCCTACCTGGACCAGCAAGGGCTGATCGATCCACGGCAGGCGTTCATCCGGGGCGGCAGTGCGGGGGGCTACACCACCCTCTGCGCCCTGGCGTTCGCCAAGGTGTTCTGTGCCGGCGCCAGCCTGTACGGCGTCAGCGATCCGATTGCCCTGACCCGCGCCACTCACAAGTTCGAAGGCGACTATCTGGACTGGCTGATCGGCGATCCGCAGCAGGACCAGCAGCGTTATCTGGCTCGCACGCCGCTGCTGCACGCCGGCGATATCCGTGTCCCGGTGGTGTTTTTCCAGGGCGAACTGGACGCCGTGGTGGTGCCGCAACAAACCCGCGACATGCTCAAGGCCCTCAAGGACCAGGGCATTGCCGCCGAGGCGCACTACTACCCGGATGAGCGCCACGGCTTTCGCAAGGCGGACAATCAGGCCCACGCCCTGGAACAGGAATGGCGCTTCTATCAAAAGGTGCTGCAAGCGCAGCCTTGAACAAGGCCCGCCCGTGCCAGCGCAACGGGCGGGCCGGAGCATCAGCGTTTGGCGATGATGTAGACCGCGTGGACGATACCGGGGATGTATCCACACAGGGTCAGCAGGATGTTCAGCCAGAAAGCGCCGCCAAAGCCCACTTGCAGAAACACCCCCAGGGGCGGCAAGAGAATGGCGAAGATGATGCGGATCAAGTCCATAGGGCAGCTCCTGTTGGAAATCGGCTCGGTTGAGCCTTGCCTGCAATCGACCCCGGCCACCGGCCAGGGTTCAGAACAATCGCCGCCCGGCCCGGAGGGCGCATTCGTTCCGAGCCGGCAATCGACCGGAGGTTCAAGGGCGACAACGGGTGGTGAAAAGTACCCAGGCAAAAAAACGCCCCGTGCGAAAAATCGGACACGGGGCGATGCGTTATACCGCGAGACGGTTCAGGAATTCAGTCAACGTGAGGTCGCCAGCGCGCGGCAGCGAACCTCGGTGAATCGCGCAGGATAGGTCTGAATATCAGACCACCACCCCCTTGCGGCATTGCAGTTGCGCGGTGCGCACCCGGGAGAACGCCCGGGCCAGGCGCAGCAGCATTTCATCGATATTGCCCTTGCTGACACTCAGGGCCGGAGTGAAGCGCAGACAGTCCGCTTGCGGGGCACTGAGCAACAGACCTTCGTGCAACGCCGCCTTGACCGCCGCCTCAGCCGACGCGTCGGCCAGGCTCATGCCCCAGAGCAGTCCATGCCCGCGCACCTCGCCTTGTGCATAACGGTTCGCCAGACGAGTCAGCCCCTGCCCCAGGTACTGTCCATGGGTGCGCACCTGCTGCAGAAAACCGTGTTCCTGCAGGCTGTCCAGCACCGCCAGGCCGGCCGAGGTCATCAGCGCATTGCCGTGATGCGTGCCGTCCAGTTCCCCCGGTTCGAAACAGCAGGCCTTGCCCCGCGCCAGCAGCGCCGCCAGCGGCACGCCGCCGCCCAGGCCCTTGCCCAAGGCGATGATGTCGGCGCGCACGCCATACAACTGTTCGGCCAGCAGCGTGCCGCAGCGGCCGATACCGGTCTGCACCTCATCGAGAATCAACAGGATGCCCAGCTCACGACACAGCCGCTCGACCCCCTTGAGGTAGTGTTCAGTGGCTGGAATGACCCCGGCCTCGCCCTGGATCGGCTCCAGCAGGATGGCCACGGTTTGCGCATCCACTGCCGCATGCAAAGCGCGCAGGTCATTGAACGGCACCTGGCTGAAGCCCGGCAGTTGCGGCTCGAAGCGATTGCCCGAGGCGCCATGCCCGGCCGCCGACAGCGCGGCAAAACCACGACCATGGCAACTGCGACTGGCGGTGATGATGCCGGCCGCGCCGCCGCGGTGCAGTTGCCCCCATTTGCGTGCCAGCTTGATCGCGGCCTCGCAGGCCTCGCTGCCGCTGCTCAACAGATAGGCCTGGTCGCTGCCGGTGCTGCGGCACAGGCGATCGGCCAGCTTGAGCATGCCGCGGTTGTAGAAACCCGAACCGGGGTTGATCAGCGACTGGGCCTGAGCGGCCAGGGCATTGACCACGGCCGAGGGGCTATGACCCAGGCTGTTGGCGGCGGCAGCCTGGGTGAAGTCAAGGTAGGTGCGGTCCTGGCTGTCCCATAGCCAGGAACCCTGGCCACGGACGAACACCGGCTGGGGGCGTTGCACGCTGGGCATCAGGCACTCACTGGCACAGCCATCGTCCGCGGCAGCCAGGCACGGCTCGACGGCCAGATCTTCCAGACTGGGCGGGGTACGGCGCAGATTGAACAGATTCATGCCCGCAAGCCCTCCAGGGGCAGCCTCAACAGGCGCGCGGACCAGTCCTCGACCAGGCCGGTGCGCAGGCGCTTGATGGCGATATCGCGCCAGCGCGAGGACAGCGCGGGGCAATCAATCAGGGTTTTCAGACCGGCAGGCTCCAGGGGCTCCAGGAAAAAGCTGCGCAGGGCCCAGGCCACGGTCAGGCCGGGATAGCTGCGCTGGATCAGTTCGAAGGGTTCGTCCGCCTGGACGAAGCCGGGTTTGAGCACCCGGTAGAACCAGCCACAACGGCCATTGTCCTGGGCTTGCCGAGGCAGGTTGACCAGTCCCCAGCGCTGGCTCAGGCGGTAGCAGGGTGAACGGGGCTGACTGACCTGCAACAACGCACCGCCCCAGCGGAACAGGTCCCCCAGGCACACCTGCTCTTCGGTCAGGCCGCGGCTCGAGAGATTTTCGCCAAAGGCCGGGGCCGACCAATCGAACTGTGGATAACGTTTGCGCCAATGGGCGTAATGCTCGGCGGGATAGTGATGCAGGGCCCGTTCAGGACCGGTATGAAAGCGCGGATCACCCTGTTCATCGCTGCCCAGGCCTTGTGGCCATAACCAGAGACGGTTTGCAACCGGGTGCTTGTCGGTATCGATGACCAGACCCTGGCCGAGATTTTTTGCCTTGCCTATGTAAACACCATCGACGTAAACGGTATTCATCGTGCTTCTTGGCCCTGTAAGCCTTGTGAATAGGCGCTAGACTAGGCGCCTCGCGGGCTTCGGGCCATTTCGATTTTTAAGCTTTTTCGATAAGAAATACTTATGGATTTTAAGCAACTGCGTTATTTCGTCGCGGTGTATGAAGAAGGCCACGTGGGCCGTGCTGCCGAGCGCCTGTCGATCTCGCAACCGGCACTGTCCCAGCAGATCCGCCAACTGGAGCAGAACCTCGACGTCAGCCTGTTTGAACGCAGCAGCAAGCGCCTCTTGCCGACCCTGGCCGCCCACACCCTCTACAATCACGCCCTGCCCCTGCTCGACGGCCTGCAACAGGCCCGCGAAGCCTTGCGCAACTTCAAGGGCCAGGCCCTGCGCACCCTGGCTATCGGCGTACTGCAAACGGTGCATACCAGCCTGGTGCCGCAGATGCTCGAACGGGTGCGCAAGGCCCAACCCCATCTGGTGGTGCAGATCTACGAGCTGACGGGCCTGGAGATCGAACGGCGCTTGCTCAATGGCTCGCTGGATATCGGCATCAGCTACCTGCCGCCACGCCAGCCCGGCCTGCATGGCGTTCCACTCTATGAAGACGAGCTGACACTGGTCATCCCCGCGCAGCACCCTTTGCGCGAATTCAAGAAGGTATCCATGAGCCAGGCGGCGGAACTGCCGATGTTGCTGCTGGGAGAGGAATTTCAGGTGCGTCAGATCTGGCAGGCACAACTGGCCAATCTGGGACGGCGCCCGCAGGTGCAGGCGGAGCTGAACAATATGGCCGGCATCCTCGACAGCCTGCCCCACACCCAACTGGCCACCGTGCTGCCGGGGCGTTCGCAACAGCAGCACAGCAACAGCGAACTGCTGTGGAAGCCCTTGAGCGAACCCAGGGTGCCGTTGAGAGTCGGATTGGTCTGTCGCGATCTGCAGCGTCAACAAGGCACGCTGGAATTGCTGCGCACCTTGCTGGAAGACTCGATGAGTGCCCACGACGGACGCCTGGGCGCTGCTGTGGTGCCGGATATCCTGAGCTGAATTCGCCGGAACAAAAAAGCCGGGCAAAAGAAAACCCCGCCGAAGCGGGGTTTTGCAGACTGTTTCCCTGACATCCTTTTCACTCCACCATCCTGGCGGAATCCTACGTGTCCGTGTTGTTGCTTTGCGCTTCCTGCGCGACGTCCATGTGAAGTAGATTAGCCTCCGCCGTCATCTACCGATATGGACGATCAGCAGCACGTTATGTAAGAGATTACTTACAAAGCCCCTTGCCAGTTAAAACTGCTCAGCCGGCAACAGGAACAGCGATTCGCTGCCCGCTTTCACCGAGGCGGTCAGGGAGTGAATACGCGGCAGCAGGCGTGCGAAGTAGAAGCGCGCGGTCCCCAGTTTGCTGGCATAGAACTCCTCTTCCTGCTCTTTGCCCTGCGCCGCCTTGGCCATCAACGCCCACATGTAGGCGTAAGCCGTGTAGCCAAACACCTGCAGGTATTCCACTGACGCCGCGCCGATTTCGTTCGGGTTGCTGATCGCTCGATCCAGCAGCCAGGCGGTCAGCTCATCCAGGTTGTCCAGGGCCGCATTCAACGGCCGGGTGAACTCTGCCAGTTGCCCATCGGCCGTTGCTGTGAAATGGCGAATTTCATCGGCGAACAGGCGGTAGAACGCCCCGCCGCTGCCCACGATCTTGCGCCCCACCAGGTCCAGGGCCTGGATGCCATTGGTACCTTCGTAGATCTGGGTGATCCGCACATCGCGCACCAGTTGTTCCTGGCCCCATTCGCGAATGTAGCCGTGCCCGCCAAAGATCTGCTGGCCATGCACCGTGGTTTCCAGACCCAGGTCGGTCAGGAACGCCTTGGCCACGGGGGTCAGCAAGGCCACCAGGCTTTCCGCGCGCTTGCGGGTTTCGGCGTCTTCGCTGAACTTGGCGGTATCCAGTTGCATCGCCACGTAGGTGGAGAAGGCTCGACCGCCTTCGTTGGCGGCCTTCATGGTCAGCAGCATGCGCCGCACGTCCGGATGCACGATGATCGGATCGGCGACCTTGTCCTTGGCTTGCGAGCCGGTAGGCGCACGGCTCTGCAGGCGGTCACGGGCGTACTCAACAGCGTTCTGATAGGAGCGCTCACCGGTGGCCAGCCCCTGGATACCCACCCCCAGGCGCTCGTAGTTCATCATGGTGAACATCGCCGCCAGGCCCTTGTTCGGCTCGCCCACCAGGTAACCGATGGCCTGGTCGAAGTTCATCACGCAGGTGGCCGAAGCCTGGATGCCCATCTTGTGCTCGATGGAGCCGCAGCTCACCGGGTTGCGCTCGCCCAGGCTGCCATCGGCGTTGACCAGGAACTTGGGCACCAGGAACAGGGAAATCCCCTTGGGACCGGCCGGCGCGTCCGGCAGCTTGGCCAGCACCAGGTGGATGATGTTTTCCGTGAGGTCGTGTTCACCGCCGGTGATGAAGATCTTGGTCCCGCTGATGGCGTAGGAACCGTCGGCCCGAGGTTCGGCCTTGGTGCGGATGATGCCCAGATCGGTGCCGGCATGGGGCTCGGTCAGGCACATGGAACCGGCCCAGACACCGGCGTACATGTTCGGCAGGTAAGTGGCTTTCAGCTCTTCGCTGGCGTGGGCATGGATCGACAGGCAGGCGCCCGCCGTGAGCATCGGGTACAGGCCAAAGGCCAGGCTCGCGGAGTTGACCATTTCCTCGACCTGGGCAGACACCGCCTTGGGCATGCCCATGCCGCCGAACTCGGGATCCCCTCCCACGCCGACCCAACCGCCCTCGGCATAGGTCTGATAAGCCTGGGTGAATCCTTGGGGAGTGGTGACCACGGTGTCGTTCCAGTGACAGCCTTCCTCGTCGCCAGCGCGACTCAGCGGAGCGATGCTGCGGGCGGTAACCTTGCCCGCTTCCTCCAGAATCGCCTCGACAGTCTCGGCATCCACTGTCTCAGCCAATGCCGGTAACTGGGCCCAGAGTTTGGCGACCTCGAAAACTTCATTGAGGACGAAGCGCATATCGCGCAGGGGCGCTTTGTAGTCAGCCATGGCAAACCTCGCAGGATCTAAACAAGCGGACCGCATCGGGCCCATTGACGAAAAGCCGAGTGTAACCGAACAACTTTTGCGACACATAGGGTCAACTCGTGACTTTATTGTTATTTTTAGTCACAGCCATACCCAGGCAAGACAAAGCCCGCACGCAGCGGGCTTCATCCGGGCATCGCGGCTATTTACAGAGCGAACCAGCGCGCCGGGAGTTGCATCAGGCAATCACTGCCGGCTTCGATCGCCGCCAGATGCGCCGCGGTACGCGGCAACAAGCGCTTGAAGTAGAACTCACAGGTCGCCAGCTTGGCGCCGGCAAAATCGCTGTCCCCCTGGCCGGCATCGAGCTGTTGCTGAGCCGCCAGGGCCATGCGCAGCCAGAGATAGGCCAGGACGATGTAACCGCTGTACATCAGGTAATCCAGGGCCGCGGCCCCCACTTCGTCCGGGTTCTTCAGCGCGGCCATGCCGACCCTGGTGGTCAACTCGCCCCACTGACGGTTCAAGCCATCCAGCTGCGCGATGTAGGCCTTGAGCTGGGGATGCTCGGCATGTGCCCCACAGAACTTGTGCACGATCCTGGTAAACCCCAGCAACAGCTTGCCCTGGCTGCCCAGCACCTTGCGGCCCAGCAAGTCCAGAGCCTGGATGCCGTTGGTGCCCTCGTAGATCAGGGCGATACGACAATCGCGCACCAGTTGCTCCATGCCCCACTCACGAATGTAGCCGTGACCGCCAAACACCTGCATGCCGTGGTTGGTCACCTCAAGGCCGGTCTCGGTCATGAAGGCCTTGCAGATCGGGGTCAGGAACGCCAGGAGGTTCTCGGCGTCCTGGCGCTGGGCCGGATCGGCGCCCAGGTGGGCCACGTCCAGCAACTGGGCGGTGAAATAGGCCAGGGCACGGTTGCCCTCGTTGAGGGCTTTCATGGTCAACAGCATGCGCCGTACATCCGGGTGGACGATGATCGGATCCGCCGCCTTGTCCGGGGACTTGGTCCCGCTCAGGGAGCGCATCTGCAAACGATCGTTGGCGTAGCGGACCGCGCCCTGGAAGCTGGCTTCCCCCAGGCACAAGCCCTGCATCCCGGTGCCCAGGCGCGCATGGTTCATCATGGTGAACATGCAATTGAGGCCCTTGTTGGCCTCGCCGATCAGAAAGCCCCTGGCGCCGTCAAAGTTCAATACGCACGTGGCCGAGGCCTTGATCCCCATCTTGTGCTCGATGGAGCCGCAACTCACTGCATTGCGCTCGCCGGCCTCACCTGCCGCATCCGGCAGGAACTTGGGCACGATGAACAGGGAAATGCCCTTGGTCCCGGCCGGTGCGTCCGGCAGTTTGGCCAGCACCAGATGGATGATGTTGTCACTCATGTCGTGCTCGCCGGCGGAGATGAAAATCTTGCTCCCCGACACCGCATAGCTGCCGTCGGCCTGGGGCACCGCACGGGTTTTGATGAGGCCCAGGTCCGTACCGCAATGGGCTTCGGTCAGGCACATGGTGCCGGTCCATTGCCCGGCGGTGAGCTTGCGCAGGTACAGCTGCTTCTGTTCAGGGCTGCCATGGGCATGAATCGCCGACATGGCGCCATGGGTCAGCCCCGGGTACATGCCCCAGGAGGTGTTGCTGGACCCCACCATTTCGCTGATGACCAGTCCCAGGGACTGGGGCAGTCCCTGGCCGCCATAGGCCGGATCGGCGGCCAGGCCATGCCAGCCGCCTTCGACGTATTGCGCGAAGGCCTGCTTGAAGCCCTTGGGAGTGGTCACTACGCCATTGGCAAAATGACAGCCTTCCTCGTCACCGGAGCGATTCAGCGGGGCCAGGACGTTCTCGCAGAACTTCGCCCCTTCCTCAAGAATCGCGCTGACCATGTCCGGGCTGGCATCGCTGGCCCCCAGCGCGGCGTAACCGGCATGAAAGTCAAAGACGTGATCGATCAGAAAGCGCATGTCACGCAGGGGAGCTTGATACTCGGGCATGGTGGTTTCTCCGGCAGCAGATCGCTCCAACCTACTGCCGTCGCCCTCAGCCTGCCAATGATTGTGCAGACGCTGAATGCGCCATCATCACTCAACCCGCAGCAGCGTCCATGCGCACCGCACCGCGACGGTTCTGCCCGAACGCCATGACGCAGTTGCGCCCCGCGCCCTTGGCGCTATAGAGCGCCTGGTCGGCGGCCTTGAGCACTTCCTCGGGGGTCCGGTGCTCCATCAGCCGCTCGGCGACGCCGATACTGATGGTCACCGAAACACTGGATGCTCCCGCAGCGCCACGGCGCTGGCGCCCCTGTTGGTCATCCTGGGGACGGTTGTCCTGGTTGCGCAGCTGAATGTTGTAGGTGGCGATGATCTCGCGAATCATCTCCAGGTGCGGCATGCACTCATCCAGGGTCTTGCCGGCGAACACCACGGCGAACTCTTCCCCGCCATAGCGATAGGCCCGCCCGCCGCCGGTGACTTTCGACAGTTTGCTGGCCACCAGACGCAGCACCTGGTCGCCCACATCGTGACCGTGGGTGTCGTTGAATTTCTTGAAGTGATCGACGTCGGTCATGGCCAGCACATAGTTGCGGCCCAGGCGCTGCATCCGCTCATTGAGGGCCCGGCGTCCCGGCAGCCCAGTGAGTTCATCGCGAAAGGCCATCTGGTAGGCCTCATGGGCCACCGCCGCGGCGATCATCAGCATCACCTGGCTGCACATGATGTTCAGGGTGAACGGCAGGATGAAGGTCTTGGGCAGCATCCAGAACAGCCCCAGCAACCCCACCAGCTGCGCGGCGTGCAGCGGTCGCGGACTGCGCCAGTACTGGATCGCCAACAACAGGAAGGCGGCGAAGAACACCGGATACGACAACTGGATCAGGCTCATCCAGCTGCCGTGCAAGGCCGGCCAGCGAATCTCCGCCAGCCAGTTCAGCAAGGCCTGCGGATAACTCTGCTCCAGGCCCAGGGCCACGCTGCCAAACGCCAGCAGCACGGCAAAGCGCGCCACCATGTCCTGAAACAGATGGGTGCGCTCCTGCCAGGCGGCGAACAGGCCAAACAGCAAGGGCAACAGCAGACAGCACAGATGAAACACCACCGCCGCATCTTCGCGGACCCGGCCGTTATCCCGATAGAAGTCGGTCTGTGTATCCAGCAGGAAATAGGCGATGTACACCGTGACCATCAGGAACAGTTCGCGCTGACGACGATACACCGCGCAATAGGCCCCGCCGAGCAACAGCACCAGGGTCGGCAGCACGTTGAACAGCGAAGTGAAGAAGACGTTGAGGTCCTTGACGTAGGCGGCCGCCAGCCCCGCAAGCAAAAGCAGTAAAGACGGTAGAAAGTGACTGAAACGTACAGCGGAAGAACGCGGCAAGGGTAAAACTCCGACCCGGCTGATCAATAGATGGCATTGTGCCTTCGTTTACTGAAGTTGAGCACACTTGCTGTGACAGGCATCACATTGCCATCTCTTTAACGGCAGGAAATCGCTTCTGCTTAGCGATTTAGTCGGGAATTTTCATGAAGATGCTACGGGCACAAAAAAGCCGCTCGACCCGAAGGGCGAGCGGCTTGGCAAGAGCGTTCAGTCAGGCTCAGTAAGCCAGGCCGAAGTCCTCTTCCTTCATGTCCATCAGGTTGTTGGCGCCCGACAGCATGCTGGCAACGTGAGTGCGGGTACGCGGCAGGATGCGCTGGAAGTAGAAGCGCGCGGTCTGCAGCTTGGCGGTGTAGAACGCCTCTTCGGTGGTGCCGGCTGCCAGCTTTTCAGCCGCCAGGCGCGCCATGTCGGCCCAGAAGTAGGCCAGGCAGGCGTAACCGGAGTACATCAGGTAGTCCACCGAAGCAGCACCGACTTCTTCACGGTCCTTCATCGCGGCCATGCCCACTTTCATGGTCAGCTCGCCCCACTCCTTGTTCAGTGCCGCCAGCGGTGCAACGAATTCCTGCACCGCCTCGTTGCCTTCGTTGCTCTGGCAGAACTTGTGGACGATCTTGGTGAAGCCCTTGAGCGCCTCGCCCTGAGTCATCAGCACTTTACGGCCCAGCAGGTCCAGCGCCTGGATACCGGTGGTGCCTTCGTACAGCATCGAGATCCGGCTGTCGCGAACGTTCTGTTCCATGCCCCACTCGGCGATGAAACCGTGGCCACCGTAGATCTGCACACCGTGGTTGGCGGATTCGAAGCCGACTTCGGTCATGAATGCCTTGGCGATCGGAGTCATGAAAGCCAGCAGTGCATCGGCTTTCTTCTTCTCTTCTTCATCCACGCCGTACTTGACGATGTCCACCTGCTTGGCGGTGAAGTAGACCATCGCCCGGTTGCCCTCGGCGAAGGCTTTCATGGTCAGCAGCATGCGACGCACGTCAGGGTGCACGATGATCGGGTCGGCGGCCTTGTCCGGCGCTTTCGGGCCAGTCAGGGAGCGCATTTGCAGACGGTCGCGAGCGTATTTCAGGCCACCCTGGAAGCCGATCTCGGCGTGGGCCAGGCCCTGCAGAGCAGTGCCCAGACGCGCGGTGTTCATAAAGGTGAACATGCAGTTCAGGCCTTTGTTCGCCGGGCCGATCAGGAAGCCGGTGGCCGCGTCGAAGTTCATCACGCAGGTGGCGTTACCGTGGATGCCCATCTTGTGTTCCAGGGAACCGCAGTTGACCGCGTTGCGCTGGCCGACACTGCCGTCGGCGTTAGGCAGGAACTTGGGCACGATGAACAGCGAAATGCCTTTGGTGCCGGCCGGTGCGTCCGGCAGGCGAGCCAGGACGATATGGACGATGTTGTCGGCCATGTCGTGTTCACCGGCGGAGATGAAGATCTTGGTGCCGGTGACCTTGTAGGAACCATCAGCCTGAGGTTCGGCCTTGGTCCGCAGCATGCCCAGATCGGTGCCGCAGTGCGGCTCGGTCAGGCACATGGTGCCGGTCCATTCGCCCGACACCAGCTTGGTCAGGTAAGCCTCTTGCTGCTCAGGGGTGCCGTGCTCGGAAATGGTGTTCATCGCGCCATGGGACAGGCCTGGGTACATGCCCCACGACCAGTTGGCTTCGCCGACCATTTCGCTGATTGCCAGGCCCAGGGATTCAGGCAGACCCTGACCACCGTGCGCGACGTCATGAGCCAGGCTTGGCCAGCCGCCTTCAACGAACTGCTTGTAGGCTTCCTTGAAGCCGGTCGGGGTCTTAACGCCGGATTCACTCCAGGTGCAACCTTCCAGGTCGCCCACACGGTTCAGCGGAGCCAGCACCTGCTCACAAAACTTGGCACCTTCCTCGAGAATGGCGTCAACCATGTCCGGAGTGGCGTCCTGGCAAGCCGGGAGGCTCTGATAGTGCGCCTCATAGCCGAGCAGCTCGTCACGAACGAAGCGAATATCACGCAAGGGGGCCTTGTAGTCAGGCATAGCGATAAACCTCTGCTGATGTAACCGGGAATGAACAACCGCGTTGATTTTTTATAGCGGTCAAACAGGTGTTTGAAACATACGTTTAGGCCCAAATCTTGTCAAGCGTCGCTCCGATGCCTTTCGTCATCGAAACAAAATGCACGCGCAGGCCAATACCCACAGCCATGCCGTGAAGTGTAGGAGCCGGTTCACCGGAGATCAGTTACACAAGGAAATGAAGAAGAGGAACGACAGACAGGAAAGGCATGAGCAACAGCCCGCCTCCCCTTCAGGAAAGCGGGCTGTTGCGCAAAGTGATCAAGCGTAGGTGTCGATCAGGGTACCGAGCGCCTCATCAGAGGCCTTGGCAACCTTGACTCCCAGCTCCACCTGGATCTTGCCCATGGACATATCGACCATGCTGCTGGCCAGGTCCGACGCCTGGCTGCGATCCACGCCGTTCAGGCGATTGACCTGATCCGCAGGCGCCCGGCTGTCGGAAGAGCGCTCAACGGCGCTGCTGGCGATCTGGCTGGAACCTTGATCGACACGATTCTGTCCGGCCTGAATGGCATTCAGTCCGGCGTAGAAAGCGCTGTTCCCGGAAATTTCCATGGAAGGACTCGACCTTGAAAATGAGTGACGGGTGTCATTGAAGCAGACGCGTCAAGAAAACACCCGTCAAAAACACTAATGGCAATATGCCTCTTCATAGGCAAAATCTAGTCCAGCAGATCCAGTTGCAGGTGCTCGGCCACCGCTTCGGCACTGGCTGGCTTGAGTCGCGGCACTCGGCCAAGGCACGGCGCGGGCAAGCGTTCGGCCAACGTCGCCAGGTTTTCTTCCAGACGAGAGGTCTTCGGCTCGATGATATTGGCCACCCAGCCCGCCAGTTGCAGACCGTCCTGGGCAATCGCCTCGGCGCTCAGCAAGGCGTGATTGATGCAACCCAGGCGCACGCCCACCACCAGAATCACCGGCAATCCCAGGGCCATGGCCAGGTCCGACAGATTGTCCTGATCGGCCAGGGGCACCCGCCAGCCCCCGGCCCCTTCAATCAGGGTGAAGTCCGCGCCCTTGGCCAGAAGCTCACGCATCGGCATCAGCAGCGATTGCACGGTCAATGCCACGCCCGCCTCCCGCGCCGCCAGATGGGGCGCGATGGCCGGCTCGAAGGCGAACGGATTGACCTCGGCATAGCTCAATGGCAACGACGACTGGGCCAGCAACGCCAGGGCATCGGCATTGCGCAGGCCCTTGGGGCCCAACTCGCACCCGGAAGCCACCGGCTTGCCCGCCGCCGTGCTCAACCCGGCCAGTCGCGCCGCATGCAGCAACCCGGCAGCGATGGTGGTCTTGCCCACATCGGTGTCGGTTCCGGTAATGAAATAGGCAGGACTCATAGCGGTTTCTCCAACACGGCATAGACCACCTGATAAGTCGCCGGCAGCCCCCTGGGCTGACGAAAACCTTCATAAGCCTCAATCAGCCCGGCGATGCGCGCCCGTCCGGTGAGGCCGCCCGGGCGACCGGGATTCAGATTGTGCGCGCCCAAGGCCTTCAACTCATGGGTCAGGCTGCGCACATCCGGGTAATACAACACATGGGGGCTCTTCTCCAGGCTGCGCACCTGCAGGCCGCTGGCCTCACACAACTGACCATAGCGTTCGAACTCACGGAAACGATTGACGTGCACCTGCCCATCGACCCGCCCCCAGCTCTCGCGCAACTCGTGCAAGGTGCCGACACACAAACTGGCAAAGGCCAGCACGCCACCCGGTTGCAGCACCCGCCGGGCCTCGCTGAGCACCGCCGAAAAATCCGCGCACCATTGCACCGCCAGGCTGGAAAAGATCAGCCCGCAACTGCCGCTCTGCAAGGGCAGGCGCTCGGCGTCGCCGGCGATGAAATGCTCGGCTCCGCCCAGTGGCCGCGCGTGCTTGAGCATGCCCTCGGCAATGTCCAGGGCCAGCCCCTGACTGCCCGCAAAACGTTGCCCCAGCACACGACTGAAATGCCCGGTGCCACAGCCCAAATCCAACCAGCGCGTCGGTGCATGCCGTTCAGGCAAGCGACTCAACAACTGCTGGCCGACCGCTCGCTGCAACTCGGCAACACTGTCGTAACTGGCCGCCGCGCGGGAAAAGGACGCCGCCACCTGACGCTTGTCAGGCAGGCCGGCGGGCAAGACAGCAACAGACAGATCAGTCATCACCGGACTCATGCAAGAAAGCCTGGATCGCCCCCGCCACTCCGTGGGGATCTTCCAGAAGAAAACCGTGGCTGGCCTGCTCGATCAGGCCAACTTCTATATCCGGCAGCAAGGCCAGCAACTCGGCGGCCGCCTCGGCGGGCACCAGGGCATCCAGCCCGGCGAACAGGTGCAACTGCGGGCCGCGAAAAGCCAGCAAGGCTTCGCGCGTATCCAATTGCGCCAACAGCTCCAGGCCCGCCATCAGCACCGGCCCCGGCGTGGTCGGCGCCCCGCCCAGCAGCATCCGCGACAGGCCGCGGGGATCGACCGCGCCCTGGGCACACAGCAGGGAAAAGCGCTTGAGGGTGGTGCGCGGATCCGCGGCGCAGCCCGCCAGGAAACCGTCAAACGTCTCACCGGCCATGGCACTGGACCATTGCTCGTGAGCGACAAAACTGGGGTTGCTGGCCAGGGTCAACAAGCCGCAGCAGCGCTCGCCGCGTCGGGCCGCCAGCTCCGTGGCAAGCATGCCGCCCAAGGACCAGCCCCCCAGCCAGGCGTCATCCGGCAGCGCATCGTCGAGTTCGTCCAGCCATGCCTGCGGATCGCTGGAGGTCAGCTCCGGCAGAGGTTCGATCTCCACCCGCAAGTGTTCATCCAGCCCCTGCAACGCGGCAGCCAAGGGTTCCAGGGGGGACACGCCCAACCCCCAGCCCGGCAACAGAATCAGTCGATCACGCATGGCCCGGCCTCGTTTGCAGTTCACTGAAACAATCCGCCAACGCGCTTAACAATAGCTGGACCTGCGCCTCGCTGTGGGCCGCGGACAAGGTCACCCGCAGCCGCGCACTGCCGGCCGGCACAGTCGGCGGACGGATGGCGCTGACCATGATCCCCCGCGAACGGAGCATCCGTGACAACGCCACGGCCCGGGCACTGTCGCCCACCATGATCGGCTGGATCGGGGTAAAGCTGTCCATCAGCTCCAGGCCAATCTGCTCGGCCCCGATCCGGAACTGGCGGATCAGATTCGCCAGGTGCTCGCGCCGCCAGTGCTCGCTGCGCAGCAACTCCAGGCTCTTGCGCGTGGCGCAGGCCAGCGCCGGCGGCTGACTGGTGGTGTAGATATAAGGCCGGGCGAACTGGATCAGGGTTTCGATCAGCTCCTCACTACCGGCGACAAAGGCCCCGGCGGTGCCGAACGCCTTGCCCAGGGTGCCCACCAGCACGGGCACCTCATCCAGACCCAGGCCGAAGTGTTCCACCAGCCCGCCACCGTTGGCCCCCAGCGGCCCGAAGCCATGGGCGTCGTCAACCATCAGCCAGGCACCGCGGGCCTTGGTTTCCCGGGCCAGGGCCGGCAGGTCGGCGACATCGCCGTCCATGCTGAACACTCCGTCGGTGACCACCAGGGTATTGCCGGTGGCCTTTTCCAGGCGCTTGGCCAGGCTGGCGGCGTCGTTATGCAGATAGCGGTTGAAGCGGGCTCCCGAAAGCAGCCCGGCATCAAGCAGCGAGGCATGGTTGAGCCGATCCTCCAGCACCGTATCGCCCTGCCCGACCAGGGCCGTGACCGCCCCCAGGTTGGCCATGTAGCCGGTGCTGAACAGCAACGCCCGCGGGCGCCCCGTAAGGTCCGCCAGGGCTTCTTCCAACTCATGGTGAGGCGTGCTGTGGCCGATCACCAGATGGGACGCACCGCCGCCCACGCCCCAGCGGCTGGCGCCGGCGCGCCAGGCTTCGATCACTTGTGGGTGATTGGCCAGCCCCAGGTAGTCGTTGTTGCAAAAGGCCAGCAACGGCTGGCCGTCCACCACCACTTGCGGCCCCTGGGGGCTGTCCAGCAGCGGACGCTGGCGATAGAGATGTTCGGCACGGCGGGCAGCGAGGCGCGCGGCGAGATCAAAAGACATGCAGGCCTCGATGTTGGCTCACAGACACATTAGCCGCAGGAGCGGGCTTGCCCGCGAAACAGGCGACGCGAAACCCGGCGGGCTTGCGCAGTTCGCGGGATTCGCCGGCAAGCCGGCTCCTACCGCACAGGCTCAGACGGCAGCGTTGTAGAACTGCTCGCTGTTTTTCTGCTCCACCAGGGCCTGCTCGATCGCGGCCTGATGCACTTCGTCGGCATGCTCTTCCCGGGCTTCGGGCTGGATGCCCAGACGGGCGAACAACTGCATGTCCTTGTCGGCCTGGGGGTTGGCGGTGGTCAGCAGCTTGTCGCCATAGAAAATCGAGTTGGCGCCGGCGAAGAAGGCCAGGGCCTGCATCTGCTCGTTCATCGCCTCGCGACCGGCGGACAGGCGCACGTGGGATTGCGGCATGAGAATCCGCGCCACCGCGAGCATGCGGATGAAATCGAACGGATCCACGTCCTCGGCGTTTTCCAGCGGCGTACCAGCCACCTTGACCAGCATGTTGATCGGCACCGACTCCGGATGCTCCGGCAGGTTGGCCAGCTGGATCAGCAGACCGGCGCGGTCGTCCAGGGATTCGCCCATGCCAAGAATGCCGCCGGAGCAGATCTTCATCCCGGCGTCACGCACATAGGCCAGGGTCTGCAGGCGCTCGCTGTAGGTGCGGGTGGTGATGATGCTGCCGTAGAACTCCGGCGAGGTATCCAGGTTGTGGTTGTAGTAGTCCAGGCCGGCCTTGGCCAGGGCTTCGGTCTGCTCCTGATCCAGGCGCCCCAGGGTCATGCAGGTTTCCAGGCCCATGGCTTTCACGCCTTTGACCATCTCCAGCACATAGGGCATGTCCTTGGCCGACGGGTGCTTCCAGGCGGCGCCCATGCAGAAGCGCGTAGAGCCGATGGCCTTGGCCCGAGCGGCCTCCTCCAGCACCTTCTGCACTTCCAGGAGTTTTTCCTTTTCCAGGCCGGTGTTGTAGTGACCGGACTGCGGACAATATTTGCAATCTTCCGGGCAGGCGCCGGTCTTGATCGACAGCAGCGTGGACACCTGGACCCGATTGGCGTCGAAATGCGCGCGGTGCACCGTCTGCGCCTGGAACAGCAAGTCATTGAACGGCTGGACGAACAGGGCTTTGACTTCAGCCAAAGTCCAGTCATGACGCAGGGTAGCGGTGCTGCTGGCGCTCATGGGCGATTCCTTGATTATGCTTGGCAAGCGGCGCTGGACAGGGACGGTCCGCGGCCGCGACACGGATGTCCGGCATATTTAAGGAAGCGCCATGCACTGTCAACCCGAATACAAAGGACCGGTTTACATCTGGTCAAAAAACAAACAAACCTGTTTGTTGTGCGATGAGCCCAGCGATTCGCTCCTGGCCCTGTGCAGCGCCTGCCAGGATGAGCTGCCCTGGCTTGGCGCCCAATGTTCGGTCTGCGCCCTGCCCCTGCCCCTGCCCCTGCCCGCCGACGGCCTGACCTGTGGCCAGTGCCTGCAACGCCCTCCGGCCTTTCAACGGGTCATCGTGCCCTGGCGCTACGACTTTCCGCTGGACAGCCTGATCAGCCGTTTCAAGCATCAGCAGCAATGGCCTTTGGGTCGCCTGATGGCCGAACTTTTCGCCCAATTCCTGCATTTTCGCTTCGATGAGGGCCTGCCCCGGCCCGACTGCCTGCTACCGGTGCCGCTGTCGCGCCGCCGCCTGCGCCAGCGCGGATTCAATCAGGCCGACATGCTCGCCCGATGGCTGGGACACCCCCTGCACCTGAGCGTGGAGCCTGATCTGCTGCGGCGCACCCAGGACACCCCGGCACAGCAGGGCCTGAATGCCCGGGCCCGGCGACGCAACCTGCGCCAGGCATTCGCCCTCACCGCCAACGCTTCAGTGGCGGGCCGGCACCTGGCCCTGGTGGACGACGTCCTCACCACCGGGGCCACCGCCCAGGCCCTGGCACAGGTGCTGATGGACGCTGGCGCCCGCCAGGTGGATGTCTATTGCCTGGCCCGCACGCCCGCGGCCGAACACCGCGACTGACTTGACTCTCATCGCTCAAGTCGCAAACTCCCTGTCCACCGTCAGTGCCCGAAGCCGCCCCGCCATGTCCCTGCCCACTCTGTTGACTCAGCACATCGTCCGCCGCCCGCAGCGCATCGCCCTGCTCCAGCACATTGCCGAACAGGGCTCCATCACCCGCGCGGCAAAAAGCGCCGGCCTGAGCTACAAGGCCGCCTGGGACGCCATCGACGAGCTGAACAACCTGGCCGCCAGCCCGCTGGTCGAACGCAGCGTCGGCGGCAAGGGCGGCGGCGGTGCCAGGCTGACGCTCGAAGGCCAGCGCGTGCTACGCCTCTACCAACGCCTGCAAACCCTGCAAGCCCAGGTCCTGGAAGCCGCGGAAGAGGCCAGCGACCTCGATCTGCTGGGACGCCTGATGCTGCGCACCAGTGCCCGCAACCAGTTGCACGGCAAGGTCCAGGCCATTGCCCCCCAAGGCTGCAACGACCTGATCAGCCTGGCTCTGGCCGAGGGCCTGATCCTCAAGGCGCAAATCACCCACGACAGCACCCAGCGCCTGGAGCTGGCCCCCGGCACCGAGGTGGTGGCGCTGATCAAGGCCGGCTGGCTGGAGCTGCACCCCATCGGCGCTCCGGCAACAACTGGACACAATTGCCTGAACGGCGCCATCGAGCAGATTCTCGACGCCGACGATGGCCCCTGCGAAGTCAGAGTCGTGCTGCCCAATGGCCAGACCCTCTGCGCCCTGGCCGAGCCCCGCCGGCTCAAAGACCTCGGGCTTGGCGAAACCCAGGCCGTCCAGGTGCACTTCTCCCCCGCCCAGGTCCTGCTCGGCACCCCGCTCTGAGGCGGATCCGGCGACTTGCGACTGCAACCTGTTCGTCATAGAGGCTCACTAAGGTGGCTGCAAAAACCTTCAGGGAGCCTGATATGAGCCTGCTATTGGAAGAAGACCAACCCACCGACCTGGAACAGATGGTCGGCCTCAGCCGCCGCGGTTTCATCGGTGCCGGGGCCCTGTGCGGCGCCGCGCTGTTTCTCGGTGGCGGACTGCTCGGCCGCAGCGCCCTGGCCGCCGGTGTCAGCGCCGGCACCAGCCAACTGCTGGGCTTTACCGGCATTGCCGCCGCCACCAGCGATAGCATCACCCTGCCACCGGGCTACAAATCCTCGGTGCTGATCAGCTGGGGCCAGCCGCTGGCCAAGAACGGACCGGCCTTCGACCCCAGCGGCAATGGCACCGCACAGGCCCAGGAAGTGCAGTTCGGCGACAACAACGACGGCATGAGCCTGTTCGCCTTCCCGGACGACAAGCACCGGGCGCTGATGGCGATCAACAACGAATACACCAACTACCGCTACCTCTATCCCCACGGCGGCCAGCCGCAATCCGCCGAAGACGTGCGCAAGGCCCAGGCCAGCGAAGGCGTGTCGGTGATCGAGGTGCAGCACAAGCACGGCCAATGGCAGTTCGTCCAGGGCTCGCGCTACAACCGGCGCATCCACGGCAACACGCCGATCCGCCTCAGCGGTCCCGCCGCCGGCCACGACCTGCTCAAGACCGCGGCCGACCCCAAGGGCAAGCACGTCCTCGGCACCTTCCAGAACTGCGCCAACGGCAAGACGCCCTGGGGCACCTACCTGACCTGCGAAGAGAACTTCACCGACTGTTTCGGCAGCAGCAACCCCGAGCAGAAGTTCGACGCCGCGCAGAAACGCTACGGCGCCGTGGTGGCCAGCAAGGACATCAACTGGCACCTGCACGACCCGCGCTTTGACCTGGCGAAGAACCCCAACGAGCTCAACCGCCACGGCTGGGTGGTGGAAATCGACCCCTTCGACCCGCAATCGACCCCGGTCAAGCGCACCGCCCTGGGCCGCTTCAAGCATGAAAATGCCGCCCTGGCGCAAACCCGCGACGGTCGCGCCGTGGTCTACATGGGCGACGACGAGCGCGGCGAGTTCATCTACAAGTTCATCAGCCGCGACAAGATCAACCAGCGCAACCCCAAGGCCAACCGCGACCTGCTGGACCACGGCACCCTGTACGTGGCGCGCTTCGATGCCGGTGACGGCAATCCGGACCGGCCCAAGGGCCAGGGCCAGTGGATCGAGCTGACCCACGGCAAGAACGGCATCGACGCCAGCAGCGGTTTTGCCGACCAGGCCCAGGTGCTGATCCAGGCGCGCCTGGCCGCCAGCGTGGTCCAGGCCACCCGCATGGACCGCCCGGAATGGATTGTGGTCAGCCCCAAGGACGGCCAGGTCTATTGCACCCTGACCAACAACGTCAAACGCGGCGAAGACGGCCAGCCAGTGGGCGGACCCAACCCGCGGGAGAAGAACGTCTACGGGCAGATCCTGCGCTGGCGCACCGGCAATGACGATCATGGCGCCATGAACTTCTCCTGGGACCTGTTCGTGGTCGCCGGCAACCCGAGCGTACACGCCGGCCAGCCCAAGGGCGGCTCGTCCAACATCACCCCAGAGAACATGTTCAACAGCCCCGACGGCCTGGGTTTCGACCAGGCCGGACGCCTGTGGATCCTCACCGACGGCGACTACAGCAACAGCGGCGATTTCGCCGGCATGGGCAACAACCAGATGCTCTGCGCCGACCCGGACAGCGGCGAAATCCGTCGCTTCATGGTCGGGCCCGTGGGTTGCGAGGTCACCGGGATCGCCTTCGCCCCGGACCAGAAGACCCTGTTCGTCGGCATCCAGCATCCCGGGGAAAACGGCGGCTCGACCTTCCCCGAGCACCTGCCCAACGGCAAGCCACGCTCCTCGGTAATGGCCATTACCCGGGAAGACGGCGGCATCATCGGCGCCTGATCCTGCTTGCCGCCCAGCCGGTGCCTACTCCTGTAGGCCCGGCTCGCCGCCAAGCCCGGCGCCCGGGCGAACGGCCCGAAAACCCTCCCCCGCTGGCCCGTCGTCTGCGTTACCATGCCTGGCCGGACGCGGCAGCCTGCTGCGAGCAGGAGTAAGCATGTCGCACCCGTTTGAAACACTGACCCCCGACCTGGTTCTGGACGCCGTTGAAAGCATCGGTTTTCTCAGCGACGCCCGCGTGTTGGCGCTCAACAGCTACGAAAACCGCGTCTATCAGGTGGGTATCGACGAAAGCGAGCCACTGATCGCCAAGTTCTACCGGCCCCAGCGCTGGACCAACGAAGCCATTCTCGAAGAGCACCGCTTCACCTTCGAACTGGCCGAGTGCGAGGTGCCGGTGGTGGCGCCGATCATCCACGACGGCGCCAGCCTGTTCGAACACGCCGGTTTCCGCTTCGCCCTGTTTCCCCGCCGCGGCGGAAGGGCGCCGGAACCAGGCAACCTGGACCAGCTCTATCGCCTCGGCCAATTGCTCGGGCGCCTGCACGCCGTGGGCGCGACCCGCCCCTTCGAGCACCGCGAAGCCCTGGGGGTGCAGAACTTCGGCCACGAGTCCCTGGCCACCCTGCTGCAAGGCAACTTCATTCCCAAGAGCCTGCTGCCAGCCTACGAGTCCGTGGCCCGGGACCTGCTCAAGCGGGTGGAAGACGTCTACCAGAACACCCCGCACCAGAACATCCGCATGCACGGCGATTGCCACCCGGGCAACATGATGTGCCGCGACGAGATGTTCCACATCGTCGACCTGGATGACTGCCGCATGGGGCCTGCCGTGCAGGACCTGTGGATGATGCTCGCCGGCGATCGCCAGGACTGCCTCGGCCAGCTCTCGGAACTGATGGACGGCTACAGCGAGTTCCACGATTTCGACCCGCGGGAGCTGGCCCTGATCGACCCGCTGCGGGCCCTACGTCTTATGCACTACAGCGCCTGGCTGGCGCGGCGCTGGGACGACCCGGCGTTCCCCCACAGCTTTCCCTGGTTCGGCAGCGAGCGTTACTGGGGCGAACAGGTCCTGGCCCTTCGCGAACAGTTGGCGGCGCTCAACGAAGAACCCCTCAGGCTGTTCTGACCCTGCCAGCGAAGGGGCCCATGAGATCGCCTTCGCCGGCAAGCCGGCTCCTACAAGAATCCGCCTTGATACAACGCCAACCGTAGGAGCTGGCTCGCCAGCGAAGAGGCCCGTAAGTTCGCCATTGCCCACAAGCCCTCCCCCCACAGAAACGGGCGGTGCAAAAGTCAGGACAGGTCTAGACAAATCTCCTTACAATCGCGGCTTTGTTAGCTGCCTAAGCAAGGACTTTGCATGCAAGCCGCCAACCCGCGTCGCGGGTACATCCTGGGCCTGACCGCCTACATCATCTGGGGTCTGTTTCCGCTCTATTTCAAAGCCATCGCCAGCGTTCCCGCGGTGGAAATCATCATCCACCGGGTACTCTGGTCGGCGCTGTTCGGCGCCCTGTTGCTGATGGTGTGGAAACATCCGGGCTGGTGGCGCGAGCTGCGGGACAATCCCAAGCGCCTGGCGATCCTGGCCCTGAGCGGCACCCTGATCGCCGGCAACTGGCTGACCTATGTCTGGGCGGTGAACAACGGACGCATGCTCGAAGCCAGCCTGGGCTACTACATCAACCCCCTGGTCAATGTGCTGCTGGGCATGCTGATTCTCGGCGAACGCCTGCGGCGCCTGCAGTGGCTGGCGGTGATCCTCGCGGCGCTGGGGGTGGCCCAGCAAGTGTGGCAAGTGGGCAGCCTGCCCTGGGTGTCGCTGATCCTGGCGCTGAGCTTCGGCTTTTATGGGCTGATCCGGAAACAGGCGCCGGTCAAGGCCCTGCCCGGGCTGGTGGTGTAAACCTGGATGCTGGTGCCCATCGCCCTGGGCTGGCTCCTGCTGCACCCCGATGCCAGCAGCGCCCATGCCGAATTCTGGAGCAGCTCCCAAGCCTGGTGGCTGGTGGCCGCAGGTCCAGTCACGCTGATTCCCCTGGTGTGCTTCAACGCCGCCGCCCGCGACCTGCCCTACACCACCCTGGGCTTCCTGCAGTATCTGGCGCCGACCCTGGTGCTGCTGCAGGCGGTGCTGCTGTTTGACGAACACCTGTCCTCCAGCACCCTGCTGGCCTTCATGTTCATCTGGGCGGGACTGGCGGTGTACAGCGTCGATGCCTGGCTGAGTCTGCGCGGCCGCCGCTGATCAAAAAACGCCCAACTTCCTGCAGGCCATGCCAATCGTGGCCTGCAGCGGTTCTTCCCAAGGTTATCCACAACCTGATCCCCGCCCTTTGTGCACAAGCCCTTGAAAGTGCTGGTTTTTTGATCAGAGCGCGCTAAGCCGCGGCGCTGTTGGGCTGGCGCCGGGTCTCTACAGGTTATCCACAGGCGCATGCACGGATTACTGGGATAACCTGCGGGACGGGGTTCAGACCTCGCTGCGCAGCACCAACTCCACCATCAGGTCGTCGGCCAGGGTTTCCAGGCGCGACTGCAATACCTCCAGGGACAAAGTCAGGGGCACCGCCAGAATCGCCTCGGCATGAAACAGCGGCTCGCTGCTCATGGGCGCCGGACGCACCTCGGTCACCAGCCGTTCGAGATTGACCCCCTGCTCCGCCAGCAAGCGCGTGATGTCGCGAACGATCCCCGGGCGATCGTTGCCCACCAGCTCCATGGCAATGGGTTTCCAGGTGCAGGACTGCTCGATGCCACTTTCGGCGATCAACACCCGAATGCCCTGGGCCGACAGCCCCTGCAAGGCATCCACCAGCTCATCGTAGGCCTCGGCCGGGACCCCGACCCGCAGGATGCCGGCAAACTGCCCGGCCATGCGCGACAGGCGGCTTTCCAGCCAGTTGCCGCCATGTTCGGCGATGCACTGGGCGATCCGCTCGACCTGTCCGGCCTTGTCCGGGGCGAATACCGTGAGAACGAGATGGTCCATGGCGCAGCCCTCTTTTCATGATGAAAGAGCAATTATAGGCAGCCTCATTCCCCGCGCCTTCCAGCCCCTATCGCAGCAGCTTGTGTAGGAGCTGGCTTGCCAGTGAAAGTGCCCGCAAGGCCGACGCAAACCCCGAAGGCCCATTCGCCGGCAAGCCGGCTCCGACGCGGGCGCGCAGGGCAAAACACAAATCGTGTACAACTTTTTGTATTTATATGGAACAATCCACCGGCTTTTTGAGAACACCGCGTCTCCCAGCGTGACCGCACTGCATTCTTAAGTCGCGGAACGACGAATTTAGTCTAATTTTCACAACCGCAATTCATCATGTAGTATGCCGCAGCGCGCACTACATAACGTTGGAACGATGTCCGCCAAGGCCTGACTGCAACCCCTGCAACCCCCCATCAGCAAGGCTCTGCCGTTGATTGGAAGCACCCAGCCGCCCGCAATGGCATGTACTGGTGAACAGGGTTGTGCTTTAAATGGCCGCCGGCTTCATTGTTAATTTGAAGAGCTGAAAAGCGAAATAGCTGAGCAGAGTGAGGCAAGCAATGACTGAACACGTTCAAGTCGGTGGCCTGCAGGTCGCCAGAGTCCTGTTCGACTTCGTGAACAACGAAGCCATTCCCGGTACCGGCCTCACCGCCGACGCGTTCTGGGCCGGTGCCGACAAGGTCATTCACGACCTGGCACCGAAGAACAAAGCCCTACTCGCCAAACGCGACGATTTCCAGGCGCGCATCGATGCCTGGCACCAGTCCCGCGCCGGCCAGGCACACGATGCCGTGGCTTATAAAGCCTTCCTGCAAGACATTGGTTACCTGCTGCCAGAAGCGGCGGATTTCCAGGCCACGACGCAAAACGTCGATGAAGAAATCGCCCACATGGCCGGCCCGCAGCTGGTGGTGCCGGTGATGAATGCACGCTTCGCCCTCAACGCCTCCAACGCCCGCTGGGGCTCGCTGTACGACGCGCTGTACGGCACCGACGCCATCAGCGAAGCCGATGGCGCGGAAAAGGGCAAAGGCTACAACAAGGTCCGCGGCGACAAGGTCATCGCCTTCGCCCGCGCCTTCCTCGATGAGTCGGCGCCGCTGACTGCTGGCTCCCACGTCGACTCGGTGAGCTACAAGATTGTCGGCGGCAAGCTGGTGGTCGGCCTCAAGGGCGGCAGCAACAGCGGCCTGCGCGACGACGCGCAACTGATCGGCTACCAGGGCGATGCCGCGGCCCCGACCGCGATCCTGCTCAAGCACCACGGCCTGCACTTCGAGATCCAGATCGACGCCGCAAGCCCAATCGGCCAGACCGACGCCGCCGGGGTCAAGGACCTGCTGATGGAAGCGGCCCTGACCACCATCATGGACTGCGAAGACTCGGTTGCCGCCGTCGATGCCGATGACAAGGTGGTGATCTACCGCAACTGGCTCGGCCTGATGAAGGGCGACCTGGCGGAAGAAGTCGCCAAGGGCGGCAAGTCCTTCACCCGCACCATGAACGCCGACCGCGAGTACACCGGGGTCAACGGCGAGCCGGTGAAGCTGCACGGCCGTTCGCTGCTGTTCGTGCGTAACGTCGGTCACCTGATGACCATCGACGCGATCCTCGACAAGCACGGCAACGAAGTGCCGGAAGGGATCCTCGACGGCCTGGTCACCAGCCTCGCGGCGATCCACAACCTCAACGGCAACACCTCGCGCAAGAACAGCCGCACCGGCTCGGTGTACATCGTCAAGCCGAAGATGCACGGCCCTGAAGAAGCCGCGTTCACCAACGAACTGTTCGGCCGCATCGAAGAGGTGCTGAGCCTGCCGCGCAACACCCTGAAAGTCGGGATCATGGACGAGGAGCGCCGCACCACGGTCAACCTCAAGGCCTGCATCAAGGCCGCCAGCGAGCGCGTGGTGTTCATCAACACCGGCTTCCTCGACCGCACCGGCGACGAGATCCACACCTCCATGGAAGCCGGCGCCATGGTGCGCAAGGCCGACATGAAGGCCGAGAAATGGATCGGCGCCTACGAGAACTGGAACGTCGATATCGGCCTGTCCACCGGCCTGCAAGGCCGCGCGCAGATCGGCAAGGGCATGTGGGCCATGCCGGACCTGATGGCCGCCATGCTCGAACAGAAGATCGCCCACCCGCTGGCCGGTGCCAACACCGCCTGGGTGCCATCGCCAACCGCCGCCGCGCTGCACGTGCTGCACTACCACAAGGTCGACGTGTTCGCCCGCCAGGCCGAACTGGCCAAGCGTGCCCGCGCTTCGGTGGACGACATCCTGACCATCCCGCTGGCGGTCCACCCGAACTGGACGCCGGAGCCGATCAAGAACCAACTGGACAACAACGCCCAGGGCATTCTCGGTTACGTGGTGCGCTGGATCGACCAGGGCGTGGGTTGCTCCAAGGTGCCGGACATCAACGATGTCGGCCTGATGGAAGACCGCGCCACCCTGCGCATCTCCAGCCAGCACATCGCCAACTGGCTGCGCCACGGCGTGGTGACCCAGGAGCAGGTGCTGGAAAGCCTCAAGCGCATGGCTCCGGTGGTTGACCGGCAGAACGCCGGCGACCCGCTGTACCGCCCGCTGGCGCCGGACTTCGACAGCAACATCGCCTTCCAGGCCGCCCTGGAGCTGGTGATCGAAGGCACCAAGCAGCCTAACGGCTACACCGAGCCGGTCCTGCACCGTCGGCGTCGCGAGTTCAAGGCCAAGAACGGCCTGTAACAACGCCTGGCCCCACCCATGAAAAAGCCCCGGTCCTGTGGACCGGGGCTTTTTTGTTCCCTGCTGCAAGGGCCTTCTAGCGCACCACTCCCAGCTCATGCTTGACCAGGGCCAGCAGCTGGCGGGTGTCGATCGGCTTGAGCAGGAAATCCACCACGCTCAGGTGCATGGCGGCAATCGCATCGCGCACATCGGCATCGCCGGAAATGATGATGATCGGCAACGCCGCCCGCTCCGATTCACGCACCTGGCGAATCAGCTCCAGGCCGTTGCAGGGCGCCATGCGCAGATCGGTGATCAGCAGGCCGATGGACTTGTTCGATTCGAGCAGTTCGAGGGCGGCCTTGCCGCTGGCCGCGGTCATGCAGCGAATGCCATCCAGGCCGAGAATTTCCGCAAGCAGTTCCCGGGCATCCTTGTCGTCATCGGCGATGAGCACACGCTGAGCGGGCAGGTCCGGCTCGAGCATCACCTCGCTCAGAGCCTCGCGCTCGGCGTCACTCAAAATATCGTGGTCGGGCATACATTTCTCTACATGAACCAATCAATCCCCTAGCACAGTGGTCAGACATCGCTAAGCAGGCTTCCAATGTGCACTTCGTCGGAAAAATTGCCAAGTGCTCCGATCAGAGCTTTTTTGCATGGATGACCGCAGGCTCAAAGCCAAATGCCCAGGAACGCGAGCGCTACCTAGACTTACGTCCAATGGGCACTCCCGCCCCAGGCGCCGACCATTGCCGTGATCCGACCACAACAACTCCAAGAAGACTGCGGTAATCGTTATGAGTAAAGCGGACGCCTTCACCCAGGCCGGCAAGACCGCGGTGTTGCAGAACATCCAGGGCACCGTGCAGTTCCTGCAGCGCTTCCCGCCCTTCAACCAGCTGGAAAACCTCCACCTGGCCTACCTGGTGGAACAGTGCCAGCTGCGCTTCTATGGCCCGGGCGAGAGCATCATCAAGCCGGCCGACGGTCCGGTTGAGCACTTCTACATCGTCAAGCAGGGCCGGGTGGTGGGCGAACGCACCCACGCCGCCAAGGGCAGCACCGAAACCACCTTCGAAATCACCACCGGCGAGTGCTTTCCCCTCGCCGCCTTGCTCGGAGAACGGGCGACCCGCACCGAGCATCGGGCCGCCGAAGACACCTTCTGCCTGCAACTGAACAAAAGCGCCTTCATCAAGCTGTTCGCCCTGTCTGCGGAGTTCCGCGATTTCGCCCTGCGCGGGGTCAGCAGCCTGCTGGATCAGGTCAATCAGCAGGTCAAGCAGAAGGCCGTGGAAACCCTCGGCACCCAATACTCGCTGAACACCCGCCTCGGCGAACTGGCCATGCGTCATCCAGTAGCCTGCAGCCCGCAGACACCGTTGCGCGAAGCCGTGGCAGTGATGCACGAGCAGCAAGTGGGCAGCATCGTGGTGGTGGACGAACACAAGGCACCCCTGGGGATCTTCACCCTGCGCGACCTGCGCCAGGTGGTGGCCGACGGCAGCCAGGACCTCAACCAGCCCATCGAACGGCACATGACCCAGGCACCGTTCTTCCTCAGCCCGGACCACAGCGCGTTCGACGCCGCCATCGCCATGACCGAGCGCCATATCGCCCACGTCTGCCTGGTGAAGGACCAGCGCCTGTGCGGCGTGGTGTCCGAGCGCGACCTGTTTTCCCTGCAACGGGTCGATCTGGTGCACCTGGCCCGGACCATCCGCAACGCGCCCCGGGTCGAACACCTGGTGGCGCTGCGCGGCGAGATCGGCCAGCTGGTGGAACGCATGCTGGCCCACGGCGCCTCCTCGACCCAGATCACCCACATCATCACCCTGCTCAACGATCACACCGTGTGCCGGGTGATCGAACTGACCCTGGCCGACAAGGGCGACCCCGGCGTGCCTTTCAGCTGGCTGTGTTTCGGCAGCGAAGGCCGGCGCGAACAGACCCTGCACACCGACCAGGACAACGGCATCCTGTTCGAAGCCAGGGACGCCGCCCACGCTGCGGAAATTCGCGGCCAGCTGCTGCCCATTGCCCAGCAGATCAACCAGAGCCTGGCCCAGTGCGGCTTCACCCTGTGCAAGGGCAACATCATGGCCGGCAACCCCGAGCTGTGCCTGTCCCGCGCCGAATGGGCCCGGCGCTTTGCCGCCTTCATCCGCGAGGCGACCCCGGAAAACCTCCTGGGTTCGAGCATCTATTTCGACCTGCGGGTGGTCTGGGGCGATGAACAGGGCGCCGAGCAACTGCGCCGGGGCATCCTCGACCAGGTCGCGGACAACCGCCTGTTCCAACGCATGATGGCGGAAAACGCCCTGCGCCAGCGCCCGCCCGTGGGGCGCTTTCGCGAGTTCGTCCTGGCCCGCAAGAACGGTGAAAAAGCCACCCTGGACCTCAAGGTCCAGGGCCTGACGCCCTTCGTCGACGGCGCCCGGCTACTGGCCCTGGCCAACGGCATCGGCGCCATCAACACCCTGGAGCGCCTGCGCCAGCTGGTGTCCAAACAAGTCATCGAGCCCCTGGACGGCGCGGCCTATGAAGAGGCCTACCACTTCATCCAGCAGACCCGCATGCAGCAGCACCAACGCCAGACCCGGGAAAACCAGCCCTATTCCAACCGCGTCGACCCCGACAGCCTCAACCACCTGGACCGGCGCATCCTGCGCGAGTCCCTGCGCCAGGCCCAGCGCCTGCAAAGCAGTCTGGCCCTGCGGTACCAGCTATGAGCCTGTTTGCCTGGTTCCGTCCCGCGGTCAGCGTCCTGACCGCCGAGCAGCAACACCGTCGCGACCGCCTGCCCGCCTTCACCGAACTGGGTGACGGCAGCCTGCGGGAACAGCGCTGGGTGGTGGTGGACCTGGAAACCACCGGCCTCAACCTCAACCGCGATCAGGTGCTGTCCATCGGCGCGGTGGTGATCGAAGACGGCGCCATCGACTTCAGCCAGCAATTCGAGCGCACCCTGCAACGCGCGGGACACAAACTCAGCCCCAGCGTGCTGATCCATGGCCTGGGCCCCAGCGCCATCGCCGCCGGCTGCGACCCGGTGGAGGCCCTGCTGGACTTCATGGAGTTCGTCGGCGACAGCCCGCTGCTGGCCTTTCATGCGCCCTTCGACCAGCACATGCTCGGCCGGGCCCTGAAGGACAGCCTGGGCTATCGCTTGCAGCACCGCTTCCTCGACGTCGCGGACATGGCGCCCATGCTCTGCCCCCAGGCCCCGATCCGCGAAGCCGGGTTGGATGACTGGGTCGACTGGTTCAAGCTGCAAGTCGCGGAGCGTCACCACGCAGCGGCCGACGCCCTGGCCACCGCGGAACTGGCGCTGATCCTGTTCAACCGCGCCCGCCAGCAGCAGATCCACAGCCCGCTGAACCTGCAGCAGCGCCTCAGCCAGTGGAGACGCCGGCAGCAGGCCCCTTCGTTCTGATCCATCGCAACGGCGCAAATACCTGTGGCGAGGGAGCTTGCTCCCGCTCGGCCGCGCAGCGGCCGTAAAACCCGAGTCCCGGTTCCACCTGACACAGAGCCTTGGGCGTGCGGCGCACGCCCGCGGGAGCAAGCTCCCTCGCCACAACGGGCTTTCTCTGCCGACAAAGCTCTTCAGCACCCGCCACCTTCAGCAACAAGGCAGCCGACCGACGTCGATTGCGCCACTGTTTGGCCTCTGCGACAATCGCGAATAATTCTCGTTAATTTAAACTTTTCGATGGGTGACCCCGGTTGTCGTCAGTCCAAAGCCCTCGCAATGAGCTGGTTGGTGCGTTGTATCGCGACCATCGCGGCTGGCTCCTGGCCTGGTTGCGGCGCAACGTGGCCTGCAGCCAGCGGGCCGAGGACCTGAGCCAGGACACCTTCGTCCGCCTGCTGGGTCGCGACGAGCTCAAGGCCCCCCGCGAGCCCAGGGCCTTTCTGCTGGCCATCGCCAAGGGCCTGCTGTTCGATCATTTCCGCCGCGCCGCCCTGGAACAGGCCTACCTCAGCGAACTGATGCTGATCCCCGAAAGCGAGCAACCCTCGCCGGAGCAACAGCAACTGATCCTCGAAGACCTCAAGGCCATCGACCGCCTGCTGGGCAAACTCTCCAGCAAGGCGCGCATGGCCTTCCTCTATAACCGCCTCGACGGCCTGAGCCACGCCGAGATCGCCGCACGCCTCGGCGTCTCGGTGCCGCGGGTGCGCCAGTACCTGGCCCAGGGCATCCGCCAGTGCTACATCGCCCTGTACGGGGAGCCGCTATGACCCCCATCAGTTCCAAACCGGTGTCGGCCCGGGTGCTGGACGCCGCCATCGCCTGGCAACTGTCGCTGGATGGCGACGCCAGCGCGGTGGAGCGCGAAGAGTTCGCCAAATGGCACGCCGCCCACGAAGAACACGCCCGCGCCTGGCGCCAGCTGGGCATGCTCGACCAGCGCTTCAGCGTCGCCTCGGGGCCAGCGCGCAACGCCTTGCTGCAATCGCGCGAAGGCCTGCGCCGGCGGGTGCGCAAGCTGGGGCGTGGGGTCGCCAGTGTGGTGCTGGTGGCCGGGCTGGGGCTGTTGGCCGGGGAGCGTTACCTGCCGGTGGATTACTGGCTGGCCGACCAGCGCACCGCCACCGGCGAGCAGCGCACCCTGCACCTGACAGACGGCACGGTGATCAACCTCAATACCCACAGTGCGTTGGATGTGCGCTTCGATGACCAGCAGCGGCGGATCGTGCTGCAGGAAGGCGAAATCCTCATCGAGACCGGGCACAACGACAGTCGCCCGTTCATCGTCGAAACCCGCGACGGGCGGATGCGCGCCCTGGGCACGCGGTTCCTGGTCCAGCGCGAGGACCAGGGCACCCGCCTCGGGGTGCTGCAATCGGCGGTGGCGGCGCGACCGCAAGCCGCTCAGGACGAACAGGTGTTCCAGCAAGGCCAGCAGGTGCTGATGCGCCGCGCTGGCCTGGACCCTTTGCCGAGTCTGACCCCGGGGGCCGATGCCTGGACCCGGGGCATGCTGGTGGTGGACAACATCCGCCTCGGCGACCTGATCGCCGAACTGGGTCGTTATCGCCGTGGTCACCTGGGCGTCGCCCCGGAAGTGGCCGACCTGCGCATTACCGGAAGCTTTCCGTTGCAGGACACCGACCTGGCGCTCAATGCCCTGCTGCCGACCCTGCCGGTGCAGATCGAGCGGCACACCGACTGGTGGGTAACCGTGACGGCCAAGGCCGACGCCAAACGCTGAGGTCGGTGTCGCGACCTTCGCCGGCAAGCTGGCTCCTACACCGATCCCGTAGGCGCTGGCTTGCCAGCGAAGCGCCCGCCATCCATCTGAATCCAGATTTTTTTCAATCTGCCCTATCACTTTTCCAATCTCGTCCGGCACCTAGGCAATTGCGAAACATTTCCATTCAGGAGCCGCCCTATGTCCCGCTCGCTAGACACCCTGTTACGCCCCAGCCTGCTGGCTGTCGCCATCGCCTTCTGCGCCCCGCTGGCCAGCCAGGGCCTGATGGCCGCCGAGCAAGCGTCCAGCGTGCGCGCCTATGACCTGCCGGCCGCGCCCCTGGCCAGTACCCTGAACCAGATCGCCAGCCAGGCCGGCCTGGCCCTGAGCCTTGATCCGTCCCTGGCGGCGGGCAAGACCTCGGCCCCGGTCAAGGGCCAGTTCGATGCCCCCGGCGCCCTGCGTGAGGCCCTGCGCGGCACCGGTTTGCAGTTGCAACACAGCAGCGCCGGCAGCTACAGCCTGGTGGCAAGCACCGACGGCGTGGTGGCCTTGCCGGAAACCAACATCAGCGGCCAGCAGGCCGGCGAAAGTGCCTGGGGCCCGGCCGACGGTTACCTCGCCACACGTACCGCCGCGGGCACCAAGACCGATACCGCGCTGGTCGAAGCCCCGCGCTCGATCTCCGTCGCCACCCGCCAGCAGATGGAAGACCGCAACGTGCAGAATCTCGACGACGCCGTGCGCTACATGCCCGGTATCGTCTCTGCCAGCTACGGCAGCGACACCCGCTATGACTGGATGCGGGTCCGTGGCTTCGAACCCACGCAATTCCTTGACGGCTTGCCCCTGCCCCGCGGTGTGTATGCCAACCCGAAAGCCGAAACCTGGAACCTCGACCGCCTGGCCCTGCTGCGCGGCCCGGCGTCCTCGGTGTATGGCCAGACCCCGCCAGGGGGCCTGCTGGACATGGTCAGCCGCCGTCCCAGCGCAGACACCAGCCATGCCGTGCAGATCCAGTACGGCAGCGACAACTACCGCCAGATCAACTTCGCCAGCACCGGCAAGATCGACGATCAAGGCCAGTTCCTCTACGGGCTCAGCGGCGTGGTGCGCGATGCCGGCACCCAGGTCGATCACATCGACAACAAGCGCTACAACATTGCCCCCAGCCTGACCTGGAACATCGATACCGACACCAGCCTGACCCTGCTGACCCAGTTCACCCGCGACGATACCGGGGCCACCAGCCAGTTCATGCCGATCCAGGGCACCAAGATCAAATCGCCCTTGGGCAAAGTCTCCCATCACAAGAACCTGGGCGACCCGGACTACGAGTTCTACGACCGCACCTACTACGCCCTGGGCTACGCCTTCGAGCACCGTTTCAACGATGTCTGGCAGTTTCGCCAGAACCTGCGCTACACCAAGTCGGAGCTGTCGTTCCAGCAGTTGACCGTGGGCTCCTACGCCTACGCCCCGGCCGATGCGGCGGGCAACATCAGCCGCACCTCGACCAACGTCAACGAGGACATCGGCCAGTTCGCGGTCGACAACAACTTCCAGGCCAACTTCGCCACCGGCGACATCGACCACACGCTGCTCATCGGCCTGGATCACCAGCGCACCAGCACTTCGTACCTGTCGATTTATGGCGACGGGGGCAAAACCAATATCTTCAACCCGGTCTATGGCCAGCCGATCGTGCGCCCGGCGCGCGCCGGCGCTTATTACGACTACGACCAGAAAACCATCCAGACCGGCCTCTACGTCCAGGACCAGATGGCCCTGAACCAATGGCGCCTGACCCTGGGTGGCCGTGAGGACTGGGTGCACCAAGGCACCACCTACCTCAACAAGAAAGACGTGACCAACACCGATCGCAGCAAGAACTTCAGTGGCAATGCGGCGCTGAGCTATGTGTTCGACTCGGGTGTCGTGCCGTACATTTCCTACGCCGAATCCTTCCAGCCAGCGAGCAACGCCAGCGTTTCACCGACCGAATCGTATAAACCCACGGAAGGTAAACAGTGGGAGCTGGGCATCAAGTATCAACCGCCGGGTTCGAACACGCTGCTGAGTGCGGCGGTCTACGACCTGACCCAGAAGAATGTCCTGGTAACCAGCATCGGGGCAGGAGGCGAATCGATCACCAACCAGAGCGGCGAAGTGAAGGTCAAAGGCCTGGAGCTGGAAGCCGTGTCTGACGTGACCGAAAACCTCAAGGTCATCGCTGCGTACACCCTGGCCAAGTCCGAGGTACAAAAAGGCATCCACAAAGGCAACCGCCTGCAGCTGATGCCCAACCAGCAAGCCTCCCTGTGGACGGACTACACCTGGCACTCCGGCGTACTCGACGGTTTCGGCATCGGTGCCGGCGCCCGTTACACCGGCAATACCTATGGCGACCAGGCCAACACCTGGCTGGGCAAGGCTGACGCCTACACAGTGTTCGACGCCGCCGTGCATTACGACCTCGGTCGCCTGGACAACAGCCTCAAAGGGGCGTCGCTGAAACTCAACGCCAGCAACCTGTTCGACAAGGATTACCTGTCCACCTGCGATGGCTCCTACTGCTATTTCGGCGATCAGCGCAGCGTGGTCGCCAGCGCCACCTATCAATGGTAATCGGTTGAGTTAACCACCCGGCCGTCCGCCAAGGACGGCCGGGCCGTGTCTGAAGGCTAAGCAATGAAAAGCACGACCATCCGCCGCTGGTCCTTGATCCACACCTGGTCCAGCCTGATCTGCACGGTGTTTCTGCTGCTGCTCGCGCTCACCGGCCTGCCGCTGATCTTCCACCACGAGATCGACCACCTGCTGGGGGATGCCCCCGAGCTGCGGGAAATGCCCGCCGACACCCCGCACCTGGACCTGCAACAGCTGGTCCAGGCCGCCGAGGCCCATCGCCCCGGCGAGGTCATGCAGTACTTCGGCTGGGACGAAGATGAGCCCAACGGTGTGATGGCGATCATGGCCAAGACCGCCGGCACCGAGCCCAATTCCTCCCACACCTTCATGCTCGACGCCCGCACCGGCGAAGCCGTGGCCATGCCTTCTGCCAACGGCGGGCTGATGATGGTCATGCTGCGCCTGCATGTGGATATGTTCGCCGGGCTGCCGGGCAAACTGCTGCTGGCCTTCATGGGCCTGCTGTTTGTGCTGGCGATCGTCTCCGGCACGGTGCTGTACCTGCCGTTCATGCGCCGCCTGAAGTTCGCCACGGTGCGCCAGGACAAGTCCAGCCGCCTGCGCTGGCTCGACCTGCACAACCTGATCGGTGTGGTGACCCTGACCTGGGCCCTGGTGGTGGGGGTGACCGGGGTCATCAGCGCCTGCGCCGACCTGATCATCGCCGCCTGGCGCAACGACAGCCTCAGCGCCATGGTCGCGCCCTACCGCGACGCCCCGCCGCTGACCTCGCTGGCTCCCGCCAGCCGCCTGCTGGAGATCGCCCGGGAAGCCGCCCCGGGCATGCAACCGGACTTCATCGCCTTCCCCGGCACGCGCTTTTCCAGCGAGCACCACTACGCGGTGTTCCTCAAGGGCGGCAGCCACCTGACCTCGCACCTGCTGACCCCGGTGCTGATCGACGCCAGCAGCCTGCAGGTCACCGCCGTCGGCGAACGGCCCTGGTACATGGACGCCATGGGCATGTCCCAGCCCCTGCATTTCGGTGACTACGGCGGTATGCCGATGAAGCTGCTGTGGGCGGCGCTGGATGTGCTGACCATGATTGTCCTGGGCAGCGGCCTGTACCTGTGGACCGTCCGCCGCCGGGGCGGCAAGCCGACCCGGGAGGGGCGCCGATGAGGCCGCGGCAAGCCAGTTTCTGGAAGGTCTTCGGCGCGCCCCTGGCGCTTGGCCTGCTCTGCGCCGCCGGGTTGTTCGCCGCGTTGCTGGGTGACGGCGTCTGGGACAGCCTGAGCTGGCTGGGCCTGGGCCTACCGACGCTGATCGCCCTGCGCGGCCTGTTGCGGCGCCAGCCGCCGGCCTGAGCCCGGCGCCGGAAAGCCGCGCCACAGGTACATCGAAAGCCCGAGGCCGATCAGCATCACCGGGATGAACATGCGGTTTTCCTGAAACGCCTCGATGGCCACCAGCACGCTGAACAAGGCCAGCCCCAGCAGCGGCACATAGCTGGCCGCCAGGCTCCAGCGCCACAGCTGGGTCACCGGGTCGGGGCCGCGCAGGCGCAGCAGCACGCAGACCAGGCCCGGCAGGGCCAGCGCCGGCAACGCCCAGTACCAGGCGATGTAGGCGAACGCCATGATCAGCTCCGGCTCACCCTCGCCCTTGCGGCGGAACTCGTACTGCAGGGCCAGGTACACCGCCAATGCGCCCAGCAAGGTCAGGGCCAGGCTGTACAGCCCGTGCAGAAGATAGGACCTGCGCATTCATCACTCCTTGTCGCTACTGTCGCTCGCCCCTGTGGCCCATGCCACCGGCTGCGCTAAGATCCCCGGGCTGCGAGACTTCCACCCGCGAGGAATATTCATGTCCACCCCAAGCATGACGCTGTTCCACAACCCGGCATCACCTTACGTGCGCAAAGTCATGGTGCTGCTGCATGAAACCGGGCAATTGAACCGGGTCGCCCTGCACGGCTGCCAACTGACCCCGGTCAGCCCGGACGCCGCCCTGAACCAGGACAACCCCCTGGGCAAGATTCCCGCCCTGCGCCTGGCCGACGGTCAGGTGCTGTACGACAGCCGGGTGATCCTCGATTACCTGGACCAGCAGCACGTCGGCAACCCGCTGATCCCCCGGGACGGCTCGGCCCGCTGGCGGCGCCTGACCCTCGCGGCCCTGGCCGACGGGATCATGGACGCCTCGGTGCTGGTGCGCTACGAACTGGCCCTGCGCGCCCCGGAAAAACACTGGGAGCAGTGGCTCGACGGCCAGCGCGACAAGATCCGCCGCGCCCTGGCGGTGCTGGAAGCCGAGGCGATTGCCGAACTGGCCAGCCACTTCGACGTGGCCGCCATCAGCGTCGCCTGCGCCCTGGGTTACCTGGACTTCCGCCACCCCGATCTGGAGTGGCGCCAGGACCAGCCGCAACTGGCAGCCTGGTACTTGGAGGTCAGCCAGCGGCCATCGATGCTGGCGACCCGGCCGCCGGTCTAATCGGTCAGGCGCTCCGGCCTGTTCGCCGGCAAGCCGGCTCCTGCCGCACGGGGAGCAGCTTGCTGGCGCACCCGCCACCACGCCTCCGGTGGAAACAACTGGCCAATCCGCTGCGTCAGGCACTCGCGCTGACGCTGGTCCTCACGCAACCCCAGCGACCTACTCATGGACGGCCTCCAGGTCGAACTGCAGGGGCGCCGGCTGCTTGCGCTGACCCAGGCCATACCAGTCCAGCTTGCGGGTCAGCACCATGAACACGCCCAGCAAGCCGAACAGCAACAGCGAGCCCATCAGCAGCGCGTAGTCCTCGGCGCTGAGCAGGCCATACAGCAAGCCGTACAAGGCCGCCAGCGAGAGCGCGAACACTGCGCCGTTACGCCAGCTGTGCAGCACATGGCTGACATAGAAACCGATCAGGCCGACACAGGCCGTCGCCGACACGCCATAGGCCAGCTCGAACCCCAGGTGTTCCGACAGCGACAGCAGCAACAGGTAGAAGAACGCCAGCGCCACGCCCACCAGGCCGTACTGGATCGGGTGCACCGACAGGCTCTTGAGCACCTCGAAGAGAAAGAACCCGGCAAAGGTCAGGCCAATGAACAGCAGGGCGTATTTGATCGCCCGGTCGCTCTTCAGGTACTGGTCCACCGGATCGATGAAGCTCACGCCAAAGCTGCGGCTGTTGAAGTCCTGGCATTGGCTGCTGTAGGCGCAGCGCTCCATGGCCTGCTCCAGGTTGGTGGAGAAGAACGAGGTCTGCCAGATCGCCGAAAAGCCCTGCTCGGTGACTTCACGCTGCACCGGCAGGTAGTTGCCGACAAAGCTTGGATGGGGCCAGTTGGCCGTCAGCAGCACCTTGCTGGTCTTGCCCACCGGCAGCACCTGCAACTGGCCGGTGCCCTGCAGGCGCAGGTCGAAGGCGAAGTCCAGGCGGGTGCTCTTCTTCAGATCCAGGGGCGGCAGCAGCACGTGCACGCCTTCGTCCAGCCAGCTGACAAAAGTGCCCGGGGCAAAGTCCAGGGTCTGGCCATTGAGCTGCAGTTGCAGGGCGTTTTCGATGCCGCGGATATCGCTGATGCCCACCGCCAGGAACGGCTGGTCGAACTGGTAGTCGGCAAAATCTTCCTTGATCCCGTACTGCTCGGGCACGGCGAAATGGCCGCTGAGGTGGTTGTCGGCGTGGAACAACCGCGCCTCGTAGATCCCCCGGGCACGCAGCTCGGTCTGGGCCTTGCTGTCCAGCTCGAAATGCTCCGGCAGGAAGAACAGTCGCCCCTGTTGCTCGCTGGTTTCCTGGTAGCGCTTCTTGGTCTTGTCGTCGGTTTTCCAGGTGCGCACGGTCTTGCGGTAGTCCACCACCATTACCGGGCCGCTGATCTGCTGCTGGGTACTGGAGCTGCGGGCGATGTCTTCGAGCACGCCGTCGCGCAGGCTCTGGCGCTCGCTGATCAGGCCACTGATCATCAGCAGCGGTATCAGCAACAGCAGGATCAACAGGCCAATGGCCCCGAGTTTGAAGGTCAGGTTACGGTTCATGAGGCTCTCCCAATTGCAATGAGAGAGAGTCTGGAACGCGGCCATGGGGGTTTTATGGGGGCAATGTGGAGACTCTGTGGAGAATCCCCGCTCAGGGCAGGCGCAAAGTCACCTGCACCCCGCCCGGGACGTTTTCGATGTGCATCTGGCCGCCATGCAGCTGCACCACCTCTTCGACGAAATTCAGCCCCAGGCCGGTGCTCTTGCGCCCGCTGTCCGGGCGCGGCAGGGAATAGAAACGCTCGCACAGGCGCGGCAGGGCGTAGTCCGGAATCGGCTCGCCCTGGTTGAACAGCACCAGCTCAACGCCCTCCTCCACACGCTGCGCGCTGCAACGCAGCAGGCCGCCCACGGGACTGAAGTCCAGGGCGTTGGTCAGCAGGTTGCCCAGGGCCTGGCGCAGCAGGAACGGCTCGCCGGACCAGGCCAGGTCCGCCGGCACCCGCAGTTCCACCTGCAGTTGCTTGCCTTCGATACGCCCGTGCTGGCTGTTCAGCAGTTCCTTGCACAATGGCGCCAGGGGTACATGCACCCGTTCTTCCAGGCCCTGGCGCTGTTCCACTTGTGCCAGGTTCAACAGGCGCTCGATCAACTGCTGCATGCGCGCGCTTTCGCTGTCGATATTGCCGACGAAGCGCTGGCGCTGCTCCAGGGGCATCTCGCTCTGCAACAGCTCCGCCGCCCCACGAATCGCCGCCAGCGGGCTCTTCAGTTCGTGGGTCAGGGTGTGCACGTAGCGCTCGACATAGGCCTTGCCTTCGAGCTGGGTGCGCATGTGTTCCACCGCCGTCGCCAGTTGCTCCAGCTCGCCACCGCGATAGTGCGGCAGCTCGGCGCGGCGCCCTTCACTGACCGCCAGGGCATAGGCGGTTATGCGCCGCAACGCCGCGCTCAGCCACCAGGACAGCAAGGCGCCAAACAGCAGGCCCATGGCGATCAGCCCGGCGCCGTACCACAGCAGGCGGCGTTCGGTGCGGTCGACATAGGGCTGCAGGGAACTGTTGGGCTTGGCCACGGTGACCACGCCGATGATCTGGCCGTTGTCGCGGATCGGCGCGCCCACGTGCATCACCGAGGAGTTGGGATCGTCGGCCAGCGAGCGCGACGAACGCGCGCCATATTGGCCGCGCAGGGTCAGGTACACGTCATTCCAGCGCGAATAATCCTGGCCCACCGCCAGGCCGCTGGAGTCCAGGACCACGATGCCCTTGGCGTCGGTGACATAAATGCGGTGGTTGACCTGATTCTTCGGCAGGCCCCAGATGGTCGCCGCCGGTTGCCGCTCGCCGTAGGCCCGCAGCAGCTGCGGCCAGCGGTTCTCGCTGAGGGTGCCGGCCTTGAAATCGTCCCGCAGGATCTCCGCCAGCAGGTTGGCGGTGTCCACCAGGGTTTCCTCGGTGGACTGGCGCACGCCGGGGCGGATCTCCTTCATCACCGTGCTCAGCACGAAATAGCCGGTCAGGCTGATGAACAGCAAATAGACCAGGAAGATGCGGATGCCCAAGGTCATCAGGCGTGGCTCGGGCTGTAGCTGTAGCCCAGGCCGCGATGGGTCTGGATCGGCTCGGCCTCGGCCGCCACCAGGCGCAGCTTGGCCCGCAGGCTTTTGATGTGGCTGTCGATATTGCGCTCGTAGCCCACATCCGCCACCACCCCCAGGGCGTCCAGCAACTGCTCGCGGCTGAACACCCGCTCGGGCTGTTCCAGCAGGCATTGCAGCAGGCGGAATTCGTGGCGGGTCAGGCTCAGGGGCTGGGCCCGGTAGCTGATCTGCACCCGCTCCGGGTCGATGACAAACAGCGCCGGGGCCGCCTCGGGCGCGGTGCGTGGAGTCATGCGCTTGAGGATCGCCTTGACCCGCGCCGCCACTTCCCGGGGGCTGAAGGGCTTGACCACATAATCGTCGGCGCCGATCTCCAGGCCCACCACCCGGTCGATCTCACCGTCCCGGGCGCTGAGGAACATCACCGGCACTTCGCTGAAGCGCCGCAGCTGCTTGCAGGTTTCGAAGCCGCTGATATCCGGCAGGCCGATATCAAGGATGATCAGGTCCGCCGGAGTCGCCTGCTGATAGTCCAGGGCCGCACGCCCCAGGCTCAGCCAGGTGGTGGTGAAACCTTCGCCTTGCAGGGCAAAGATCAGGGTGTCGGCAATCGCCGCTTCGTCTTCGACAATCAGGATATGGGGCATGGCATCCAAGCGCGCAAATTCAGTGGGCGAACGGTGCCGGATGCCCGGTATCCCGTCAATCAGCAGTCGGGCTTGTCGGCGGTATAGCGCCGCGCCGGGTTCACCGCCGCGCCGAATTCCCGCAGCGCCTTGGCACCGATCAGCAGCGGGTAGTTGAAGCTGCTGCGGTCGGTGAGGTTGACCTCCACCGTGCGCTTGACGTTGCCCAGGCACATCTCCAGCTCCACCACCGGGCGCTTGGCCGACTGCGGTTCTTCGGCCTCGTCGCCCTCGTCGGCGCGGCTCTTGATCTTGCTGATGCGCGCCACCTTGTGTTCATAGACCTTGTTCCCGGCATCCTTGGTGGCCAGGCGGAAGCGCACCCAGTCCTCGCCATCGCGGGTAAAGGTCTGGATATCCCTGGCCGACAGCGACGCGGTCAGGGCTCCGGTGTCCATCTTGGCCTGCAGGGTTTCGCCGATTTCCGGCAGGCGAATGTATTCGTAACGACCATACAGGGTCGGCTCGGCGGCCATCACCGGCAGCGCCAACAGAGAAACAAGAGCAAGGACAGATTTCACGACAGTGGATTCCTTGAAAGAAGGGCAGCGGGATTTTAGACCGTGGCCAACCAAATGGTTCGGATAAAGGCAGCTGCAAGCCTCAAGCTTGGAGCTCGCCGCTTGCCGCTTGCCGCTTGCCATTTGGCGTACCCGCCGAAGCTGCTTATCATGGCGCGCTCAAAAGATTGCCAAGAGTGCCTTATGCGCCGCCTGCTCACCGGCTGTTTCGTCACCCTGCTCCTGCTGCTCAACACCCTGGTGCTGTTCGGCCCGCTGATGGTGTTTGCCCTGCTCAAGCTGGTCCTGCCCGGACGTCTGCGCGATTACGCTTCGGGAGCGGTGATGTGGATCGCCGAGACCTGGGCCGAAATCGACAAGCTGATCTTCGCCCTGTGCATCCCCACCCGCTGGGACATTCGCGGCGGCGACGGCCTGCGGGTCGACACCTCCTACCTGGTGGTGAGCAACCACCAGTCCTGGGTCGACATCCCGGCGCTGATCCAGACCCTCAACCGGCGCACGCCGTTCTTCAAGTTCTTCCTCAAGAAGGAACTGATCTGGGTGCCGTTCCTCGGTCTGGCCTGGTGGGCCCTGGATTACCCCTTCATGAAGCGCTACAGCAAGGCGTTCCTGGCCAAGCACCCGGAGCTGCAAGGCAAGGACCTGGAAATCACCAAGGCCGCCTGCGAGCTGTTCAAGCGCCAGCCGGTGACCGTGGTCAACTACCTGGAAGGCACCCGCTTCACCCCGGCCAAGCGTCAGCAACAGAACTCACCCTTCCAGCACCTGCTCAAGCCCAAGGCCGGTGGCGTGGCCTTCGTCCTCGCGGCCCTGGGCGAACAGCTGGACGCGGTGCTGGACGTGACCGTGGTCTATCCCCAAGAACGCATTCCCGGCTTCTGGGACCTGATCAGCGGCAGCGTGCCCAAGGTGATCATCGACATTCGCACCCGCGAACTGGACCCGGCGCTGTGGCACGGTGATTACGAAAACGACCCGGTGTTCCGCCAGCAGGTGCAGGACTGGGTCAACCAGCTGTGGACCGACAAGGACCAGCGCATCAGCGAATTGCTGGGCGAACGCCGCTGATCAATCGCTGATCACATGGGGCAGGAAGCGACTGCTGTCCTTGGTGATCGGCGAGTTGTCCTCGCGTATGCCAATCCCCGCCGGCTGATCGCCAATCACCCAACTGCCAATCACCGTGTGATTGCCGGCAAACACCGGCAGCGGGTGAAACTGCTGGCGAATGCACGGCCCACCGCCGTAGGGCCCGGCCTCGATCAAGCGCTCACCGCCCTCGGTGCAGATCTCCACATTGGCGCCCTCTCGGGAAAAGAACGGCTTGCGCACCCAGCCTGCACCCAGGCTGGCAGTGGGGTCGTCGTCGATAAACGCCGGCAGCAGGTTCGGGTGCCCTGCATGCCGCTCCCATAACAGCGCCATGGCGCCCTTGTTGGAGAGGATCGCCTTCCACGGCGGCTCGACAAATTGCGTGCCGCTGCCGGCAATCGCCGGGCCGTAGGCTTCGTTGAACAGATGCTCCCAGGGATAGAGCTTGAACAGGCTGTCGATGGGCATCTCCAGCAGGTCGACAAAACGCCCGCCGGCATTCAGGCCGATGTCCTCGATGGCAATCAGCCGCGTGCCCAGGCCAGCTTGACGGGCGATATCGCGCAGGTATTCGACCGTGCCACGATCCTCCAGCGAATCGCGCACCGAGGCAAAGTGCATCGGCGACTTGAAACCGCCCTGGACAAAGGCCTGCAGCAGCTTGTCCTCGATGCTGTTGAACTGATCGCAGCCCGCCGGCAGTTGTCCGCGCTGCATCTGCTGCTCAAGCCAGACGTACTGGAAGAAGCTCGCCTCGTACAGCGAGGTCGGCGTGTCGTAGTTGGTTTCCAGCAACTTGGCCGGGCCCGTGCCGTCGTAGCACAGGTCCATGCGCCCGTAGAGATGGGGCTCGCCCTGCTTCCACGATTGGCGGATCAATTCGTGAAAGGCCGCAGGGATCGCCAGGCGCTGCAGCAGCTCTTCGCTGTCCACCACTTCGGCCACCAGGGCCATGCACAGCTCGTGCAGTTCCTGGGTCGGGTCTTCCAGGTCGTCCTCGATCTGCCGCAGGCTGAAGCGGTAGTAGGCCGACTCGTCCCAGTACGGCTCGCCGTCGAAGGTGTGGAAGGCAAAGCCCAACTGCTCCGCCGTGGCCTGCCAATCCGCGCGCGGGGTGCTGGGGATGCGCTTCAAGAACCGAAGCTCCAGCTGCTGCGACTGGAGGAGCCGAAACCGCCACGGCTGACCACCTCATGAGCCCCGGCCAGGGGATTACCGCTGCTGGTGAAATGTTCCGGCAGGGACATGCCGAAACGCCCACCGTTGGCGTGAAAAAAGGTCCTGCCGTTCTCCACCTGCTGGCTGAGGGTGCTCAGTTGCGAGCCGCCGCGACCGTCACGCTCCTTGTACAGCGCCTCGCTGAAATAGCGCGGCTCGGGCGTGGAGTCCAGGCCGATCCAGCGCCAGAAGCTGGAACCCGAACGGGTGCTGCCACCACC